>Ga0187777_10001540_pt1 | contig 14998 bp, 17 predicted proteins | sample 1015_Q2_SP5_10_M_FD_132416 | JGI IMG/M metagenome (GOLD analysis project Ga0187777, IMG submission 132416) | Tropical peat soil microbial communities from peatlands in Department of Meta, Colombia - 1015_Q2_SP5_10_MG | ecosystem: Environmental > Terrestrial > Soil > Wetlands > Peat | place...
ATGACCCCAATGTAATATTTGCCGACGCTTGAGTGGTCATTGTGGGTCCAGGTGTTGGAGTTGGCGTCGGAGTTGGCGTTGGCGTCGGAGTTGGCGTTGGCGTTGGCGTCGGATTTCCCCCGCAAGTCGGGAACGCGAAGTTGCCGACGCGGGTCCTCCAATTGAATTGGCTGGTGGTGCTATAGTACTCCTGGGTGTACCAGAACGTGCAGTCATCCACTGGGTCAACACTCATCGAGCTGTAATCGCCCCAACGGTTGCTCGTGCCGGTTTGGCTCCCCGTTCCATCAAAAATATGCGCTTCGCCCTGGGGCAATGTATTTAACGGATCAGTCACCAGCCGCCCAGTGTAGCGAATCTGTGGATTAATTGTTCTGCTGGAGGCACTGAAGCCAAGAGCCATATCCCCCGATTGATCCATCGCGATGCTACCCATCCAGCGCCACGTCGTGTCAGGCTGATAGGTGCTCTCTTGAAAAACTACCGGCGCGGTTGTCACAGCGCGCAGCTCAAACCAGCGGATCCCTGCCACATTGCTCGCACTAACGGTGAAATTCGACACGAGTGATTCGTGGCCGTCGAGGAACTTGCGGTACGCCGCCCGATACATCAAACGGTCACCGATGGCGTCCACGGCGTTGGGTTTGGTGATACCTAACTCGGGCACACAAGCTCGGGTGGTTGAGCAGATCTCAGTAAAAGCCGCGGCCGCCGGGCTGCCGATGAGTGTAAAGGTGGTGTTAGTGGGCGTCACAAAATCAGCGTGGAATAGCCGGACTTTGTAAACGCCTGTACCCGGGTACGAGACAAACGGATCGGGAGTGCCAGCAGCCGGGAGAATCGAACCGTCGAGGTCGCCAGGCAGGAAAGGATCCTCTGTGGATCCTCCAGTGATACCTGGCGTGACAAAGGTCGCGGGTAGTCCGGCTAGCATCTTCGAACGGTCAAGGGCGAAGGCCTGGGGACCAAGAAAGGCCGTCCCGGACGAGTTGAATACGTTCATCGACAGGTAGTAGGCGTCAGGCCAGACGCTGATCTTCGGATAATCGAAGAAGTTGGTGCCGAGGTGAAAGTCATAGCGATTGAAACTGCCGGTCGCATCATTAGTAGTCGAGACCGCGACGCACTCGTCAGTTGGGACCGACGTGCCGGCGAACTGCGCTATAAGCCAGCGATTCGCAAGATGGTCGTAAAGCATGATGGGGTCGCCAAAGCCACTGGTCTCGCAAACACCACCGAAGCCCGACCAGATGGACGTGATGGCATTGGGCCCCAAGATCGAGCCGCCGGTCGTTTTGTTAAAGACTTGAAAGCCAGTGTTTACGATCTGAACATACTGGGTCTGTCCGACCGCACCGTTGGTATCGGGCGGCGCGCAGTTACATGTGACGCCGGGAAACGGGATACCGTCAAAATTGAGGACGGTGCCGGGCATCAAGGATGCCATGAGGCCCTTAAAACCATGGTCGATAACTGGGTCGAGACCGTCGACATGGAATGGATGCGGGAGTTTAGGGTTCAAATTGGCTTCGTGCTCTTCCCCCATCGGTTTTGGAGGCCACATTGAAGGAAGGCTGCGAAGTGGAGGCGAGACGTCATTGCGAACCGACTGGCCAAACTGAACGCCGGAATTTTCATTTACCACCGGCTGCTCTTTTGCTGTTACGAAAAGGCCAGACGCAAACAGCGCCAGCAGGACGCCGATCGAGAAAAGACCAAGACTAAGCAGGACGCGTGGATTATAAAAGGCAGACCGATTGCGTGATGTTTTTTTCATAGAGTGACATAGATGGAGACGCTGGGAATGGTGCCAAGTTCGCTGGAATTTGGCAAGAAAATAACGCTCAGATCATGCAAATAATTCGGACGATAACGGTTGACTAATCACTACTTTCGTTTCGGGTTTTAGATCAGGCCGCGCTTTCGAAAATCGCCGATGTTCCCGCCGGCCGAGCGCTCGATCATGTCGATTGTGAATTTAAGCAGGCAAACTTCCCAGGCATCGTCCACACCCTGGATGACGGCGCTCAGCGGCTCCTGCATGTCCTGGACTTGCAACTTCGTCCGTGCAACAACGGCATCAATCGGATCCCGAAACATCCTTTCGCTTACATCGGTCTTGCGGAACTGAAATCCGTAGCGAAGAACGGCGATGTTTTGCATTCGCTCGCGCAGTTGATCGGCGTAGCTCTGTGCTTTTTCTCCAAAACCATCGAGCAATAACCGGCTGAAATGATCCGGCGTCAGAATCTGCGGCCGGTCAGCGTGGATTTTCCCGTTGCGAACGCGGACCTGGTTCACGCGATCCATCAATTCCGAAACGAGATAAAAATGAAAGCTGGTGCTGCCGAAAGTGGCGATTTTCTGTTCGGGCGCGAGGATCACCTGGGTGTTTTCGATCGCATAATCGAAGTTCTCTTTATTCATCGTGGCCTAACAATGTAAGCGCGCGCCGGCGGGTTTCAATCGAGGGCTGAGGCCGCCAGTGCCGCGGGAGAAGGACCGCCCACGCGATTGGTCCGCCAGCGCGTCACGGCGTCGAAGGTAAAAAGGCCGAGCCCGATCCAGATTAGACTGAAACTGATCAGATGAGTGCGGGTAAACGGTTCATGATAAAGAAAAACGCCCAGAAAAAAGGAGCCAGTCGGTGAAAGATATTGCAAGAATCCGACGGTTGTTAGGCGAAGATGCCGCGCGGCATAACCAAACCAAAACAGGGGCACAGCCGTAACGATTCCGGTGCTCATCAACAAGACAGACCCTGACCAGCCGTTGTAATAAAAGTGCAAGGCGCCCTTTGTTTGAAGAACCGCAAGGTACGCGATTGCCACCGGAACGAGCAGTGCCGTTTCAATGAACAAGCCAGGAACGGCTCGCGTGCCTGACTTTTTTCGCAACAAACCATAAAGCCCGAATGTGGTACAGAGCGCGAGAGCGATCCATGGAAACTGGCCGTAACCGACCGTGAGATATAAAACCGCGCCAGTGGCGAGTGAAACTGCGATCAGTTGGAGACGGGTCAGACGCTCTCGCAGAAAAATTGCGCCAAGAAGAACGTTGACCAGCGGTGTCATGAAGTAACCGAGGCTGGTTTCGATCACGCGACCAATGTTGACAGCGTAAATGAAAAAGAACCAATTGAGCGCCACGGCGGTGCCGCTGCTCAGGCAAAACAACGTTGCGCGGCGCGATCGCAGGGTTTCGGTTACTTCGGCCCAGCGGCCCTGCCAGCTTAACAGCCCGATCAGGAACAGGCTGGTCCAAACGAAGCGATTCGCCAGGATTTCCGTGGCTGGAATTTCTCGGAACAGCTTCCAGTAAACTGGAATCAATCCCCACGTCGTGAACGCGGCTATTCCAGCGATCAGCCCGAGGGTTTCGTCTGATTTGCTTGCCGAATGCGTTCCCGGACCGGGCATGATAAGTCAGGAAAGCAGGAAAAATAGAGAAGGAAAGGTCGACCACGCCAGCCGGGTGCGAAAATGGCCTAACGAGTGGAGCCCTACTGTTTGTTGGGTTCGGTCGCGTTCTGAAAGAGCGGGACGAAATCGCTATAGCCGTCGCGCGCCAGTTTTTCGGCGGGAATGAATTTCAGCCCGGCGGAATTGACCGCGTAGCGCTCTCCGGTCGGCGTTGTCGGATCGGCAAACCAATGGCCAAGATGCGCATCGCTTTTTTTGGCGCGAATCTCGATTCGCTTCATATCGAAGGAATCGTCTTCCTTCGAAATGAGGCGGTTTTTGTCGATCGGTTTAGTGAAGGTTGGCCGGCCTGTGCCCGCGTCGTACTTGTCGATCGACGTGAACAACGGCTCGCCGCTAATAACGTCAACGTAAATGCCAGGACGTTTGTTGTCCCAATATTCATTGCGAAACGCCGTTTCGGTTCCGTTTTGTCGGACGACGCGGTACTGATCTTCGGTCAACGTTGCGCGGATCTGTGCCTCGCTCGGCAGCGGTTTGTTGGGATCGTAGACTCTGTTCTTTGCTTTTTCCGTCTCCATCCGGCTGTAGATGAAAACGCTGGCCGCAATCACCAGTACGCCCACCACGCCGAATACGACGCTATAGTACGAGGTCGGACCGTGCTGAATTCGCCCGCCTTCCATAATGGACTGATGCTACTGCTTCTTTTGGAACAATGGCAAGTACTGCCCGTAGCCTTCTTCCTTCAATTTTTCGACCGGGATGAACCGGAGGGCGGCCGAATTGATGCAGTAGCGTTGATGAGTCGGCCCCGGGCCATCGTCAAAAACGTGGCCAAGATGCGAATCGCTTTTGGTCGAACGCACTTCGGTACGCTCCATTCCAAATGAGCGATCAGTTTTCTCGATCACGTTGTTTGTTTCGATTGGCTTGGTGAAGCTCGGCCAGCCGCTGCCACTGTCGAACTTGTCGAGCGACGTGAAAAGCGGCTCGCCGCTCACTCTATCGACATAAATTCCAGCGCGGTGATTGTCCCAATATTCGTTGTGGAACGCGGGCTCGGTCCCACACATTTGGGTGATCCGATATTGTTCCGGAGTAAGTTTTTTGCGCAGGTCGGCTTCGTTCGGCTTGTTCGCCTTCTGGTCGCTGGTTGGTGATGAATTTGTCATAGGTGTTGGGGTTGGTTCCTCTTTCTTCTGCGCGCCGGCATGGTTCAAGAAAATTGTGACGCCGGCCAGGGCAACGAAAATGAAAGCGCACAGAATCAGCATTCCGCGAGAGGACTTTTGCGGACGCTCTGGAAACTGAATCACTCAAAAAAATACGCCGCTTTGCCCGGTCACAACAGCAAAATCTCGGTGCCGTCACTGTTCCTGCCGGCCGGCTTCCGGCACTCGGATGTAGCCACGAAAGAGGAGCAATCCGATCGGCGCAACCGATGCCGCAAGTGCAAAGATCAGCCAAAGGGCTTGTGGCCGACATTGGCCATGCTCAGGGCAGAACGCCGCCAGCAGCCATCCGCTTGTTCCAATAAGAAGCTTGCCAACCAAAAACGGAAGGTAAGCCAGCGCTCCGTAGGAAGCTTCCTGACCAGGTGGCGCGATTGCCGCCGCATACTCGTAGACGCGCGGCGAATAAAACGCTTCACCAATCGAAAAGATCGTCAGGTAAAGTGCCGACATGATGTAGTACGGATGCACCGCGCCGGTCAGTCGCAGGTATCCGTGACCGAGCGCACTCCCGAACATGCTGTTCGCTGCCGGCACAAACCAGTCTGCCGGCAACGCCATGATAAACACACCCGCTGCACAAATGAGGCTGCCGATGATGACCATGCGATACGACGCGATGCGCTGGGTGAGAGCGCCAACCACCGGGGCAAGCACGATAATGAGAATCGCATTTATTCCCGCCAGTTTGCCGACCGGCGCGTGCAATCCCATCGCGCGATCGCCAAATTTCGGAAAGACGTAATCCATTTGCAGAAAAATCGCTTTCAGAAATCCAATCAGGAGAAAGAAGAGCAGCAGCCGGTAAAATCCGGACTGGCCGATCAATTTTTGAAAGAGCTGCGCGGTCTCGGCCACGCTTTGTTTAACGTTGCCGGCAATGCGCGACCAAAAGTCTGGCGCAGAGCGCGAATCTCTCATCCGTCCATTTGGCTCGGACCGTCGCAAAAAATAAATCGTGGGAAAGAGCAGGATCTCGAGGGCCAGACTGATGCCAAAGAGTTGCTCATGCGGCGTTGGTTGAAACCCGGCGATGTTCGGATGGAAATCAAGCGAACGAATAAAATCAAAAACATAACCGGCAACAAGATAGCCGACGTTCATCAGCGCGTAGATGATCGAGAACGCGATCGAACGCTGCGCGGTCGTGGAATAGACTCGCGTCGCCGCCAGCAACACCGGCGTGCCGAGCGCTTCGCCAACTGCCAGCGGCAGCAATCCGCAGATGAGCGCCAGCGTTGGATCCTTCGTCAGTACCATCACGCTGCGCGCAAAAGTGCAAATGCCGGCGCCGAGGAAGAAAGTTCGCCTCAAACCAATCGCATCGGTGAGCGAACCGGCCAACAGCGTGAAGATGGTCATCGCCGGTGCCCATACCCAGCCGATTAACGCACTCGCCGCTTGATCGCTGAATCCAAGATCTTTCGACAGCCACAAGACCATTGTCTTATTCGTGATCGAGTAGGCCGTGTAGATCAGGAACTTAATCAGGAAGGTAAGCCAGAGTTCCCGGCGAGCTCCTTTGAGGACGGTGAACTTCGCGATGAACCCGCCTATTCCATTTGATGGAACTGGCGGAACAACTTCTTCAGCAGGGACGGTTTCGCTCACGATAACGCTCTCGCGCGAGGAGGATAGCCGATTCCCGCGCAGTGAAAAAATCGAAAGTCTAAGTTTAGATCTTTAACGAGGCGCGAAACCCGCGGCCACTATAGTAAGACTGGGCGCCATTGTGACCTGCAAAAACGCGCCCGTAGCGGCGATCATAATAAAGTGCGCCGCCGTGTTTTCTCATTTCGGAAGGCGTTTTCACCCAACTCGATGACTTCGTGTCAAACTCTCCTGTCTGCTGCAGCTCCAGATATTGTTCTTCCGTCAAAAGCTCCACGCCCATGGCGGCTGCCAAATCTACAGCGCTATTTTTCGGTTTATGTTCTTTCCTGGAATCCAACGCTTCACGGTCGTAGCAAAGACTTGTCCGGCCGCCAGGACTTTGCGGCGAGCAATCAAAAAAGATGTATTCGCCGGTCTTCTTATCGTGACCCATGACGTCCGGTTCGCCGCCGGTTCGCTCCATTTCATTGAGCGACCATAACTTTTCGCCGTTGACCTCGAGCCGCGTCTGTAGTTTCGCCCAGTCGAGACCTTTGTGCCGGTTCATGTTTTTCTCAAAGCGGCTTTTCAACGCGTTCAGAAGCTCCTCGCGTTGTTTCGGTGACAATTCCTTTTTACTTTTCATGCCGGTCGGCTCTTGGAACGTCGGGCGCGAACGACTGACCAAATCTTCCAGGCGACGAAGAAGGCGAACTGACTCAACAGTGCCGGTCCGAATCCAGAAAAGCGATAGACACCGAGCCAAAGCGCAACGCCAATGATCGCGAAGGTCGCGCCCGCATACATCCAGTAACCCGAAAACATCAACCCGGGGAGAAAGATGAACCGAACGCCGGCGGCATATTGCTGAACTTCCGAAGGCGATTGATAGACGAAACCGAGTATTGGAATGACGAAGACAAGGTGAATCCAGCGCAGAATCGCGCGTTTGGTGGCACTACTCATGATTGGTTTCTAGCTTGAAAAAGCCAATCGGGTCAAAACATCTCCGCGACGAATTGGCGGGCGTCGAACGGCGCAAAGTCGTCGATCTTTTCGCCCGTACCAATAAAACGCGTCGGAATCTCAAGCTCGTCCTGGATCGCGACGACGATTCCGCCTTTGCCGCTGCCGTCGAGTTTTGTCACGATCAACCCGGTCAAGCCAATCGCCTGATGAAACTCCCGCGCTTGCGCAAGAGCGTTTCCGCCGGTGGTGGCATCAACCACCAGCAGCGCTTCGTGTGGCGCAGCCGGATCGAGTTTGGCGAGACTGCGCTTAATCTTTTGCAGCTCGGCCATCAAGTTCGCTTTGGTATGCAATCGTCCCGCTGTATCGCAGAGAAGAAAATCGATTTTGTTTTTGGTGGCCGATTGGAGAGCATCGTAACAAAGCGCGGCGGGATCTGCCCCGTACTGTCCGCGAATCATTTCGACACCGAGCCGGTTGGCCCAAATCCCAAGCTGTTCAATCGCTGCGGCCCGGAAAGTGTCTGCGGCCGCGAGCAGCACCGTGTGTCCGCGTTGGCCGAGGTAATGCGCCAGCTTTGCCATCGATGTGGTCTTGCCGGTCCCGTTGACTCCGACAATCAAGACCACATTTGGCCTGCCGGCGATTGGTTCGAGAGGTGACGGCGAATCCGGCAACACACGTGAGATTTCCTCGCGCGCAACCGCGAGAACATTTTTGATCCCGAGCAAAGACCAGGCTTCCTGCTCCTGGAGGCGTTTCAAAATTCGCGTCGTGATTCGCACGCCAAGGTCTGCGCGGATGAGCGCGGCTTCGAGTTCTTCCCAATCGATGGGTTTGGCGGCAAATGTTTGAGCAAGCGTTTCGAATAACTTCATCTCCGGACGGAACTGGCGATTGCTAGACGGGATTTACGGGATTCGGAGACCGAATCTCCCGATTTGCAATTCCATATCGAATGAACCTCTTAATCCGGTCCTTCTTTCGGCGAGGAAGACATTGCTTCGCGCGAGGGGCGGCTTAAGTCTTTTCGCACCCGATCAAGAATTCCATTTACGAACTTTCCCGATTCAGCGCCACCGAAAGTTTTGGCAAGCTCGATCGCTTCATTGATTGATACCACCGGCGGAATGTCGTCGCGGTAGAGCATTTCGTAGATCGCCAGCCGCAATACGTTACGGTCGACCGTGGAAATGCGATTGAGATTGTAGTTTTCGCAATACCTGCGAATCCGTTCGTCGATCTCGGGGAGATGCGCAACCATTCCTTCGATTAAAGGCTGAGCGAATTCGCGGACGCTGGGCTTGGTGGGACACATCGCCCAAAAATCGTCGATCCGTTCGGGTGCTTCGTGCACGTCGCGCCAAAAATGATATTGGATCGCCAATTCGCGTGCTTTGCGTCGTCGCCCCATGATTACGATTTAGCGCGCCGCAATTCTGAGATGGTGTCAACAATTGCAACCGCGGCGCGGGCAGCTTCCGTTCCGCGATTGATCTTGTTGCCGAGACAACGCTCACGCGCCTGTGCCTCGCTGTTCAAGCTGAGCACGACATTGATTGTCGGCACTCCGAAATCCATCGCGATGCGTTGCAACGCATCGGTAACCGAACGCGCAAGATTTATCGCGTGATCGGTTTTGCCCTTCAAAATTACTCCGATCGCGATGACGGCGTCTGCTTTTTTTTGCAACGCAAGCTCACGGACAAGGATCGGAATCTCGAACGCCCCTGGTACGCGGTGAATTGAAATTGCCGCATTCGGCGCGAGCGAACCCAATTCTTTGATGGCGTGACGGATTAGCCCATCGATGTAACGCGGATTGAACTCGCTCGCGACGATTGAGAAACGGAGTTTGGTCGCGAGCGCGCGGGGGCGGGGAAAAGACGATTTCGGCATGTGCTGTTGTAATGAATCACAAAGGTCGAGCGGTTGAAAGGTTGAGGGCGTTGAAACAGAAAAGAGCCGCCCTGTTGAATCGCTCGGACTCAACACCCTCAACGGACCGCCTAGTCTGAAACCGGTCTTGAGACGCCGATACCCGCCAGTAAAAAGATCATCGCGGCGGAAAAGAGACAATATTTACAGAAGGCATGCAGAAGGAATGCCTGAACAAAAAGCAGCCAAAGGGTGAAGAGGAACATCCCGCCAACCACAATCGTAAACAGTCGCCGCGCGCGCGCGTAGCCGAACGCGGCAAAAGTTGCGCAACTAAACGCGGCAAAATAAGCAGCGGCGCCAAAAGCGGCGATCGGAATACCCCGGATATGGGCGAACTTGCTTCCCAGTACTTCCATGCACCCGCTGGAGCCTCCGCAAATCGCAAGTTCGCCGGTTAAGAACATGACAGTGAGATAAATCGCTTCGCCCAAACCGGTGACGGCGATCAGGGCAGCGGCGGCGTAAAGAAACATCTCGACGCGTGGACGCGCGCTCTTTGCTTTTTGATCTCCCTTTCTGTCTTTCATGTGACTGACTAAGAAGATGGTTTGTTGGTCTTGATCGCGGCCTCGATCGCGTCGTGCAAACCAGCTGGGTTCAAATGCATCCGGTCAATTTCTTGAGCATTGAGGAAAATAGTCGGCGTATTTTTCACGCCGAGCGACTCGCCCTTCTTTTGATCGGCTGCCACTCGTTGATGGACTCTTTCATTGTCCATATCTCGATTAAACCGTTCAACATCCAGGCCCATCAAGCTGGCATAATGATCAAACAGCTGCCGGACATCGGGCGCGCTACTCCAAATGGGTTGTTGGCGATAGAGCAAATCGTGCATTTGCCAGAAATGTCCCTGCAGACCAGCGGCTTCGGCCGCGTAGGCAGCTTCGAGCGCATGTTTATGAAAATCGACCAGCGGAAACTCGCGAAAAACCAGGCGGATATTGTACTCCTTCTGAAGTTCATTAATCGGGTCCGACAAGTGGCCGCAGGGTGGACATTGGAAATCTCCGTACTCTTCCAGGACCACGCGCGCCTCCGCCGGACCGAGGACGTGATCTGAATCCGCAGTCTCCGCGCTCTCTCCGTGAATTCTCGATCCCGACAAGGAGGAGGCTTTTGCGTGGTAAAGATACGTTCCACCGCCGACCGCGAGAATGGCGACGATGGCCACGATTGCGAAAGGAAGATATCGTCTCATAAAATCGGGGATCTTTAGCTGTGGCTCGGATGCTGGCTGGCGAACTCGTCCTCGCCTTTTCCGGCAGATTCAGTTACCCATGCCCGGAACGTAGTCAACTTAAAGCCGGATCTGAAAAGCGTTCCGCGCGGAGGTTGATTGATCGTGAACTTTAAAGGAGATGGCCGAGCTTCTTTTTCTTGGTCTCGAGATACTTTTTGTTGTGCGGGTTGGCTTCAACGCGAATTGGAACTTGTTCGACCATTTCCAGGCCATAACCTTCCAGTCCCACAACTTTCTTTGGATTATTCGTCAGAAAACGAAAACGACGAACTCCAAGATCGAAGAGAATTTGCGCACCCAGTCCGTAGTCGCGCAAGTCGGCTGGAAGACCCAGCTTTGCGTTTGCTTCAACCGTGTCGAGACCTTCCTCTTGCAGCTTGTATGCGTGAATCTTTGCCGCCAGGCCGATCCCGCGGCCTTCCTGCCGCATGTAAACAAGGACGCCATTGCCTTCCTCTGAAATTTGCCGCAATGCCGCGTGCAACTGATTTCCACAGTCGCATCGTTGGGAAGCAAACACATCGCCGGTGAGGCATTCGCTGTGCACCCGCACGAGGGCCGGCTTGTCCTGATCGATTTTGCCTTTCACCAGCGCGAGATGGTGCATGCCGTCGAGCAATGAACGATAAAGGTGTAAATCAAAATCGCCGTAATCAGTCGGCAGCTTTACCACTTGTTCGAGCGTGACGAGCTTCTCGCGTTGGCGGCGGTACGCGATCAGGCTCTGGATCGTGCAAATCCGAAGACTGTGTTTCCTGCGGAATTCCATCAACTCCGGCAATCGCGCCATCGTACCGTCGTCGTGCAAGATTTCGCAAAGCACCCCGGCGGGCTGCAGATCTGCCATTCGCGCAAGATCGACCGCTGCTTCGGTGTGACCGGCCCGCCGCAAAACACCACCTTCCTTTGCGCGCAGGGGAAACACGTGACCCGGTTGGGTCAGGTCTTCCGGAGATGATTTCGAATTGGCGATCGCCAAGATTGTCGTGGCCCGATCGTATGCGCTGATTCCGGTGGTCACGCCGCGGGCAGCATCGACCGAGACCGTGAAATCTGTCCGCTGCGCTTCGCGATTTTGGGCGACCATGCGTTGCAGGCCTAGCTGCTCCGCCCGCTCATTCGAAATCGGCACACAAATCAAACCGCGGCCGTGCGTCGCCATGAAGTTGACCGCCTCTGGCGTCACTTTCTCGGCCGCCATTACCAAATCGCCTTCATTCTCGCGATCGGCATCGTCGGTCACGATCACAATGCGTCCCTTCGCGATGTCGCTCACAACGTCGTCAATTGCGTCGAACTGAAACGTCTCCGATGTCTTGGTGATCATCCGGAGACAACGTTACTGCCCTGGCCGATGTCGGCAACGTCAATTCACTTTACGCTCGTTGCGGTCTCGATAAGTCGTCGGCGACTTGGGCAGTGGCTTTCCAAGTTACAAATGTATCAAAAAGGAAGGCCCAGTCGAACTGCCTCATTTCTCGATTCAACTCGCGAATCTTTTCGAGTCAAAATCGCAAATGCTCCGGACGATCGGGTAAAGAATGGAGAGCCCGGATCGTTCCGGAAGGAAGAACGAAGTGCATCTCTTTTTGGAGTTGAAACAAAGTTTTCGAGAACTTCGCTCCAAAAAATCCGTAGAACGCTGGTGAAACGCACCTTTCTCTATGGCTAGCAGTAACATCGATAAGCAATTTAACGTAAAACTCCCGAACTCCAGCAGTAACGCGTGCGTCCAGCTGGTTGAGAGCCGTCCGGAGCGCGTTGACTACAAGATCGATCTCGTCGACGCCCAGCAGGCGATCACCCACGTTGTCCCTAAAGATTTTTACCCGTTGCCTACGCTTCACGATTTGGGCAAACCGGCCAACCAACTCGCTGGTTATCACATGGCCTGTATCGGCGTCGTTGGATTTGTAGCGGCCGGCCCGTGGAACCTTGAATGTCAGATCATGGTCGAAGGGGCAATTGTCGGGACATGTGCCGGCAGTCTTAACGGAACCGTCGGCGGCCTGAACTACTTTCGCTTCATTTGTAACTTCGCGTGAATCCGCGTCCATTGCTTGCCTTGTGGTGGCTCGTTTGCTCAGTGGCCGCCAGTTACAGTCAGACAACCGCTCCGGCGACATTGTCGAACTCCCCAACATCGACCGGAGACCCTCTTGCTGACGAGTTTAATCAAATTAACTTTGACCGTTCTCCGAGCGCTGTTCCTGCTTTCGACGCGCTGGGGCTGTCTCCGGAAACCGTTAGCACTCCGAGCACACCGCGTGAACTCGCCAGCGATCTCATTAACGGCGTCGATCACAACGGCGTGTTACAACACGGTCTCGCGCTTGAAGCAGCTCCGTTTCGGGTGTTCGGCCCAAATACTAACCTGCGCGACTATCGAGGCAGCAGTGAGGGGGACGTAAGTGCGATGTTCCGTCGCTGGATCTACAATTTCAGTATATCAGCCGCCACCTCTAAGGCGACAAACAACAGCGACGCAGTTCAGCTCGCACTCGGGTTTGCCGAAGTTTTCTATGAGAGTGCAGACCACGACCCCTATCGAAGTCAGGATTTGGATGCAGCTTTCGTAAGCGCCGCAAGTAAGGTCCAGTTCCCCAATGATCTGGATACCCCGAACACGCCGTTGCCCACGGGGACTCCTCCTGGATCGGCCGCGTGGTCCGCCGCGGTCAACGACTTCAACAAGAACAAATGGCAGGGGACGATTTGGACAGGCTCGATCGCACCTACTTGGAACAGCACTTCGGGAAAGCTCTCGGACCTGAGCAACACTGGATTCACAGCCTGGACAACGTTCGCTTATGGAACCAAAAGCCTTATTCCAACTCCGTCCGATCCCATTAACCTCCAGCTCATTGGTGAAGCAAGGTATCGCGAAAATGAGTTGGTAGTAGATCCCAACGATAAGACCCATACCGCCAATCAAAACAGCCTTATAATGGGCGCTCGATTAAGACTTGGAACGCAGACTTTTAATGGCTTTGCCGAAGGCGGCTACGTCCATGTCTGGCATGGGTTGGATGGCGACGGCGACGCCTGGCGCGGCGCATTAGGTGTCGAGAAAAAAATTACGACAAATATCTGGCTCGTTCTAAGTGCCGGCGAGCAGTTTGGCGAGGTTACAGCTAAGACCAACGATCTGTTTGTAACTAGCAGCCTGAGACTTGGTACTGCAGATAAGTCTCAGTTTGGTCCCTGAAATCCCAAGCACCAGATGAGAAAAACCGTTAAAAAAGCCGCCAAGAAAACAACTCGGGTGCGGCCTGAGCTTTTAGCCGGACCATCACTTGGTGCGCCGGGGGCGGATAGTTCGGCCGAAGTAGTGCATACCATCCATGGCAAGACCCTGCTGGAACATGCGGCAGGTTTGTTCGGTGGTCCGCCTCGCTTCTGGGGAAGATATTTCAAGACCTCGGAGCAACAGGGTGGCACCCAATACAATCCCAAGACCGAGCACGCCGCTTTAGCTTCTGCTGGTATCAGGGTCGCTCCGATTGCCAGACAAACAGCCCGAATCAATGGCAGTGAGAGTGATGGGATAGATGATGCGAAAGGGAATGTGTTGGCAGTCTTTGCTGCCTTCGGGGTAAAGTATCTCGCGGATCAAGGGGGAGAATTCTATGTCTATCTTGACGATGAAGGTGCGCCGAACCCTACGCTGTCTGTCGACTATTGGTCAGGATGGTCTGATACCCTTTCAGCTTACAGCAGGCAAATATCGTCTGACACGGTCGAGCTCCAGCCGGGACTCTACTGTAATTTCGATCATGATAGCTGGCTAGCATTGCGGACGGCTGTAAATCAAGGAGCGCGTTGCCAGACCGCGTGGATCGCCCGCTGGAAAACCGGCGGACAAATCTGCATGCCCGTGCAGCCCTGGAATACGGCCCAGCTAACTCCCGCTCCGGTGCCTGCTTGCCCTATCCATATTTGGCAATATGCACAGGAATGCCAGGGCGGTGACGGATTTGACATGGACGAAGCAAACCCTGGACTTCCTTTGGAAGACCTGCTCGGAAAGCTGATTTTACCGCCGTCTTCATAGTGATGAAGGGGTTCCAAAACACTGAGTCATACAAGTGTGTCTTTGCAGGACGTTGAAAAATTATCGCGAAACTAGCATCTGAACCAAAGGAACTCATTAATTTATGTCAGATCCAAACCAAACATTCACCGCCATAGCAGCTATTCAAGGACTAGGCCTTGGCGCGCTACTGGGAGCTACCGGGCAGGGAATCCGTGCCATAATTGGGCTAAAAAAGGCAGCTGAGTCTGCACAAGCCGCTGGGTCCACCTTAAAAAATGAATTCGACGCATCTCAGCTACTCGTTAGTCTACTAATTGGTGCGATTGCCGGGATGTTAGCTGCACTACCTTTCATGTCGCAGGTCAATAGCCTCGACTACCAAACATTGATCGCACTGCTTGGCGCCGGTTACGCAGGCGCCGATTTTATTGAAGGATTTATGCGCAAAGCGCTGCCACAAAATGTGCCGAACCCTCCTCCCAATCCGCCGGCAGTGCAATGAGTCACCATGTTACGTCATAAAATGAAAGATAAGGATAGCTCCAATGTCAAAAATCAATAA
>Ga0187777_10001541_pt1 | contig 14993 bp, 9 predicted proteins | sample 1015_Q2_SP5_10_M_FD_132416 | JGI IMG/M metagenome (GOLD analysis project Ga0187777, IMG submission 132416) | Tropical peat soil microbial communities from peatlands in Department of Meta, Colombia - 1015_Q2_SP5_10_MG | ecosystem: Environmental > Terrestrial > Soil > Wetlands > Peat | place...
ACCCTGTGCACCCTGTGCACCTGGCGCCCCGCGATCGTCGTCCCTGAGCTGCACGAACGCGTCCACCAGTCGCGAGCCGCCCCGCGTCGCGACGCCGGCGAGATACTGCGCGCTCTCTTCGAGAAACGGCACGAACGTCGAATGGAGCGGCAGATCGTTGGTGAGGTTGTCCAGGCCGGAGGTGAACAGCAGCACATGACCGTCGCCGATCTTCTTGTCGAGCAGGAGCGGCGTCTGGTCGGTGAGCTTCGCCACGACGCGGGCGTCGGTCGGGTCGACGCGCACGGCGTAATAGAAGCGGACGTCTGACCAGCTGCCGGTCTTGGCGACCGCCGGATGAGACCGATCCATGTCGCCGATCGAGACGAAGCGCTCTTGATCGTTCGCCAGCTCGCGGCCGTAGTTGTGCGCGTCCTGCACGCTGCCGCCGAAGACGGGAATCCGCGCCCGGCCGACGGCGGACGTCCCGAGCGCCATCATCACGTTGCCTCCGCCGCGAACGTACTTGGTCAGCTCGTTTTCGACAGCGGAGGGCAGCGACGCGACGTCGGACAGCACCACGAACGCGTAGTCGGAAAACCGGGCGTTCGCCGCCTGTTCCACGGTGACCGGCTGAAGCGAGAAGGCCGACTGCGCCGCCGCGGCCACGGCGTTGCTCACGTAGAGCGTCGAGCGCGAGTCGCTCGCCGCGTGCACGAAGAGGGCCTTGGGCGCGTCGGACCGATCGACGGCGAAGCGGAACACATCGTCTGCGGCGAGTGCATCCGCCGCGTCGATCCGCACTTCGCAGCGGCTGAACCCGTACGGCACGTCGAGCGAGGGGAAGTGCACCGTCGCGCGACCGGATGCCGGGATCTGGACCTGCCGCGTCGAAAGCGTCTTGCCGTTGACGACGAGCGTTGCGGTCTTCGTCGCGGCCGGCGTTGCGTAGCCGGCGATCACCGCGTCCACGCCGGTCTCGGGACCGGACGTCGCCGAGGGCGGCGGTCCCCAGACCTGCCCCGGAGCGCTCACGCTCTCGACCGTCCAGTTCGCCGGGGCTGGTCCGTCGCCGACGGGATGGAGCACGAGGGTCACGTTGGACGGGAACACGACGTCGGCGAAGTTGGGCGGCATCTTCGAGCGCTGGAGGTCGCTGAACAGATGCAGCTCGAGCGGCGTGCCGAGCCCGTCGGCCATCACGCGGATGGCGCGGCCGAGCTCGCCGAAGTTGCCGCGCGAGTCGCCAGGCTCGATGCCGGCGATCGCCGCGCTTCGCGTCGGCTGGTCGTCGTTGACGCGCGTGAGCAGATGCAGTCCGCCCCCAAGCTCGCCGATCTGGACGCGATCGCTCTCGCGGTGTTCGCCGAGAACCGACGCCGCCTGACGCTTCGCGTCGGCGAGCCGCGTTCCGCTGCGCATGCTGACCGAGTTGTCCACGACGATCAGCGTGAGCTTGTCAGCCGCTTCCGCCGCGGCCGAGCGGTACACGAAGGGATTCGCGAACGACAGCACGACGAGCGCGATGAGGGCGAGCCGCAGCGCGAGCAGGACGAAGTACCGGAGCCTGCGGTGATGAATCGACGCCTGCTGCCGGCGCTCGAAGAACTGGAGCGAGCTGAACGGCTGAGGCGTCGTCGCGTGCCGCCGCAGCAGGTGCAGATAGAGCGGCAGCCCCACGAGCGCCGCGCCGGCCAGGAACCATGGTGCCAGAAATCCCATCTCAGTTCCTGCCCTGGCGGATGGTGAGGTACTCGCGCAGCATCGTGTCGAGCGGCTTCTCGGTCGTCAGCAGGAAATAATCCATGCCGGCCGCCCGCGTGCGCGTCCTGATGTCGGCGAGGTGCGCGTCGATCTTCTGCCGGTACTCGCGCGACGCGTAGTCCGGCGTCACCTGCATCTCCTCGCCCGTCTCGAGATCGACGAGGACCGTGGCATCCTTGAGCGACGGACGCACCTCCTGCGGATCGAGCAGGTGGAAGAGCACGACCTCGTTGCCGTGAAAGCGCAGCGGCTCGATCGTGTGGACGATGCGCGCCGGATCGCCGAAGAAGTCGGAGACGACGATGACCATCCCGCGGCGCCGCAGGAACTGGCGGAGGTGATCGATCGGCTTGGCGAAGTCGGTGCGCGCCTTCGGCTCGGCGAGTTCCAGCCCGCTCAGCAGCCTCGCCAGCTGTCCCTGCCTGGTGGACGGCCGGATGTAATTCCGCACCTCATCGTCGAACACGACGAGCCCCGCCGCGTCGCGCTGGCTGTGAATTGCGAGGTAGAACAGCGATGCCGCGATGTAGCGCGCGTAGTCCATCTTCGTCACGCCGTGCGACGTGTACCGCATGGAGTGGCTCGCGTCGAGCAGCACCGTGAGCAGGCTGTTGGTTTCGCCGCGGTAGCGCTTCAGGTATGCGCGCTCGGTGCGCGCAAAGACGTTCCAGTCCACGTGGCGCAGGTCGTCGCCCGGCGAGTACGCGCGGTATTCGGCGAACTCCTGGCTGAACCCGAAGTCGGGCGACCGGTGCAGGCCGGCGACGAAGCCGTCCACGACCGTCTTCGCGATGAGATCGAGGCCGGACATCCCGGCCAGCACCTCGGGCTGAAGGAACCGCTGCGACACGTCCGCGATCAGCCTTTCGCCGGCGGCGGCATTCCGGCCAGCAGACGCCGCAGGATCTCGTCCGCATCGATCCGCTCGGACTCGGCGTGGAAGTTGAGCAGGATGCGGTGGCGAAGCACGGGGATCGCCATCTCCGTCACGTCTTCGTACGACACGTGGTAGCGCTTGTTCGAGAGGGCGCGGCACTTGGCGGCGAGCACGATGAACTGGGCGGCGCGCACGCTGGCGCCGTAGTTGACGTACTTCTTCACGACCTCCGGAGCCGTGCCGCTGTTGAAGCGCGTGGCCCGCACGATGTTGACGACGTATTCGGAGACCGACTGCGCGATCGGCACCATGCGGATCAGCTTCTGGAACTCCAGGATCTCGTCGGCGTTGGTCACCGCTTCGATCTTCACCGCGCGGTTCGCGGTGGTCAGATCGACGACCTGGATCTCCTCCTTGGCGCTCAGGTAGTCGAGCACCGTGTTGAAGAGGAAGCGATCGAGCTGCGCTTCCGGCAGCGGGTAGGTGCCTTCGAGCTCGATCGGGTTCTGCGTCGCGAGGACGAAGAACGGCGACGGCAGCTCGTAGCGGTGGCCGCGCACCGTGCACGAGAGCTCCTGCATGGCCTCGAGCAGCGCCGACTGCGTCTTCGGCGGCGTGCGGTTGATCTCGTCGGCCAGCAGGATGTTGCCGAAGATCGGCCCCTGCACGAACGTCCACCGCCGGTGCCCCGTCGTCGGATCTTCCTCGATGATGTCGGTGCCGGTGATGTCGGACGGCATCAGGTCCGGCGTGAACTGGATCCGCTTGAAGACGAGGCCGAGCGTTTGCGCGATGGTGCGGACCATCAGGGTCTTCGCGGTGCCCGGCAATCCGGTGATGAGACAGTGACCGCCGACGAACAGTGCCGTCAGGATCTGATCGAGCACCTCGTCCTGGCCGACGATGGCCTGGCGCACCTGCGCGAGGATGCCGGCGCGGACCGTGTGGAAGCGGTCGATGCGCTGTCTGAGTTCGGCGGTGTCGAGGGCGGAGTCAACAACAGTGGACATGGATGATGCTCTCTATTTGGGTCGAGCAGGTTGAGCGTCTTCAATCTGCAGCAGCAGCCGCTGCGCGGGACGGTAGCCGGGCGCGGCCTCGAGCGATGACAGGACGGTGGTCTCCGCGAGATCGAGCTTGCCGGCGGAGAAGTAGGCCTGCGCGAGGTTGTAGAGGGCCCCGGCCTTGTCGAGCGGGTTCAGGGCGACGACGGCCGCGTACTCGCGGATGCTGCCATCGTAATTCTTCGCGTCGAGGAACAGGTCGCCGAGCCGCTGGTGCAGCGCCGCATCGAGCGGATAGATCTCGTTGACGATGTCGAGGGTTGCCGTGGCGCCGGCGGTATCGCCGGCCTCCTGTTGCAGCGTCGCGAGCTTCTTGAGGGTCTCAGGGTCCTCGCCGCCGAACTTCTTGTAGGTCGCGAGCAGCGTGATGGCCGACGCCGTGTCGCCCTTCATCGTGGCGATGTCGGCGAGGAACGTGTACGGGCTCGCATCCCAGACATACTCGGGGTACAGGAGACGCGCGGCTTCGCCTTCGGCGCGCGCGTCGTCGAGTTGACCCTTGCCGAAGAGATCGACCATCGCCTTGATGTGGCTGCGCCACTCATCGAACCGGTTCGGCAGGTCGCCCACGCCTTTGTAGAGCCAGTCGAAGAACTGCGCGTCGAAGGCGTCGGCCGATACGCCGAGCACCTGCTCCAGCACGGCCGGCGTCGACTCCACCTTGGCGAACGCGTGCACCATGTCCACGAGCGTGTCGGCGCCCCATTTGTCCGCGATGAAATCGCAGACGCGCGAGGCCTGGTAGTAGGAGACGAGCACCTGCCCGGGATACTGCTCGTGGACGAAGCCGCCGTCGAGCTTCGCGATCGGGAGCAGCTTCTTGTCCTTGAGCGCGATCAGGATGTCGGGCGTCATGCGCTCGGCCCAGGCCGGGTTGGCGACGCCCTCTTCGTGAACGGCGAGCCCTTCGGCGAACCAGCGCGGTACGCGGAAGTTGGTGGCGGTGAGCACGAACACGTGGTTCATCTCGTGCCAGAGGGTGCTCGTCCAGTTGAATGACCCCGGCTTGCGGCCCGACGGGCTGTCCATCGCGATGACGGTGCCGAAGGTGACGCCGAGCGCGCCAAGACCGGGCAGGCCCGCGGTGCGCACGGCGAAGTCCTCGTGATCGGGGAACACCTCGATGCGTACCGGTCCTGGCAGCGTCATCTTGTACTTCTGCGAGTACGTCGCGATGGCGCGCTTGGCCACGTCGGCGAAGTACGGCTCGAGGAGTGCCGCTTCCTTCGTATTGAGCTTCAGGACGACGGTGTCGTCCGGCAGCGTCGAGAAATTCTTGTAGCTGTCGAGGAGCTTGAGGCTGTTGGCCGTCGCGGCGTTCGTGTAGCCGTTCGTGTACGCCGTCTCGAGCTGGCGCCGGGCTTCGTCGTCCTGGCCGAGCCGCATCAGGTTGATGCCGAGTTCCGACCGCGCCGACCAGAGCCGCGGGTCCGCGTCGATCGCCATGCGGTAGTAGGCGATGCCATCGGCGTAGCGGTGGTTGATGACGAGATCGGCCGCGATGAGCGCGTAGCCGGCGCCGTAGGTCGGGTTGACCTGCCGCATCTTCTGCAGCCAGGCGTCGGGCGATCGATCGGCAAGGAGCTCGACCGCGGCGCGAACCGCCATGGCGTCGAGCGCATCCGGGCTGATGGCCAGCGCCGCGTCGGCTTCCTTGACGGCGCCGTCCGCGTCCGAATCCTCGAGCGCGAGGCTCGCGGCGAGCTCGTGAGCGTCGACGAGCTTCGGGTTCAGCTCGAGCGCCTTGGTCAGATACTCACCGACCTTGTTGTCGAAGCCGCTCGCGCTGACGATGGCCAGGCCGAGGTAGGCGTCGGCGTTCTTCGGATCGCGCATGAGCGCTTCCTCGAACAGATCGGCGGCATCCTGTTCGTTGAACCGCTCGTGCAGCAGCCGGCCCCAGCGCACCCGGTACATCGCGTTGCGGTCGTTCTGCGCGACGGCGGCGCGGAACTCCGCGTTCGCGTCCTGATACCGCTCGAGGCCCCACAGAGCCTCCGCCTTGAGGTAGTGATCCGCGCTGCGCGTCAGGGCCGTGTAGCACGCCTGCGCGTCGGCGCGCCGGCCGTGTCGCGCGAGCGTCGCGCAATCGGCCGGGACCCGTGCTGCGGCCGCCGGCGCCTGGGCGGCGGCCTGCACGGCGCCCACCACGACGGCGAGCGCGACGGCGAACAGGACGGATGTCGTGCGCCTCATTTGAAGTCGTCGATTTCCGCCTGCAGGCGCGACAGCTGCAGCAGCAGGACGCGCATCTGCTGCTCGTAGTCGCGTGGGCTCAGCTGAACCTTCTGGAACTTGAGCTGATCGATCTGGCTCTCGAGCTGCTCCTTCTTCGTCAGCAGCGCCTGCTTCTCCGGAGTGAGCGAACCGCTCCCGGCGGCGCCGAGCCGGATCACCGTGAGGCTCGCGAGGAAGCGGCCCTCGCTGGCGTCGGCGGCCCGAACCGGCTCGCCGGTCCCGGTATCCTCGAAGATCGGGTGCTCGGTGGCGAGCCGCTTCTGCGACGTGTAGAAGTCGGCGGTCTTGCGATCGGCGTACTGAAACGCCTCGAGCGCGCTGATCGAATCGTTCTTGTCCGTGTCGGCGGCCGGATCCTGGAACGCCTGCGCGAAGAAGCGGCCGAACACCGTCGCGTTCTTCTCCGTGCCGCTCTTGGTGGCCGTGATCACCGCGCGTCCCTTCCGCTGGAGCGCCGCAATCGAGCCGCCGCTCGAGCTCGTCGTGTTGACGATGAGCTGCCGCCTGGACGCCACCACGTTGCAGAGGCGGGCGATCTCGACGGCCGAGATGTCAGGGCCGTCGAGGTTGAACTTGTACTCGACGCCGTCGTACGAGCCGTGGCCGATCAGGATCATGATGAAGTCGTCTTCCGGCCGGGCTTTCTGCGCGACCTCCTGCATCACCTCCTCGAGGTGCTTCCTGGTCGCCTCGACGCCCGCCATCGCGTAGACGTGCGCCGCCGGGCCGGACTCCTTGAGCGCCGTCTCGAGCTGGTTGACGGTGGCCATGAAGCGTTGCTCGTAGTCCGCCTCCGCGCCGAGGCCGCCGACGGCGACGTAGTAGGTGTCGGCAGCGGCCACCGAGGGCACGGAGAAGATCCCCGCGCACACAAGCGCACAGACGAGCGGCACGCATCGCAATCCCGTCGCGCGGCTCACACGACCCCCCACTTGCGGCGCAGCAGCCACTCGCATCCGCGCAGGAGCACGATCGCGAGAAAGACGATCGGCATGTTCCAGAGATCCAGCACTTCGCGGGTGGTCACACCCGCTTCCGAGTAGTCGATGCTGTCCACGAGCTTCGAGAGGTCCTGCGGACGCCAGTAGCGCCCGCCGGTCTGCGCCGAGAGCCGTTCGAGCAGGTCGCGGTTCTGACCCGTGTGGAAGTTCTCCGCGATGCCGTCGATGCGCTGGAAGGTGAGCACGTCGCGGCCGAGCGACTCGGCGCCGCGGACCGCGGTCACCTCGGTCAGGTACGAGCCGGTCTTGTCCGCCGTCCACTCGACCTGGAACGATCCCGGCGCGTCGGGCACCGGCGTCATGTCCAGATTCGCGGTGAGGCCGTTCGGTCCGATGATGTGCGCCTCGACGCGCGCGTCTTCGACCGGCTGAAAATCCTTGCCGCGCACTTCAGCCGACAACACCACGTGGCTGTCGTCGAACATCACCGGGTTGGGGACCGAGGCGACGACCGGTCCGGTCGCGTCGCCGACGAGCCAGCGGACGAGCTGCTGCCAGAACCGATCGTGGGTCGGATTTCCGACGGCCGACTGCATCTGCCAGCGCCACGTGCCGCCCGACGCCAGCACCGCGGTCCGGCCGTGCCCGTAGTTCTCGGTGACGAGGAGCGGCATCTGCCTGCCGCCGCCGAACATGTTCGCCAGCACCGCCGCGCCGGGCTTGGGCGTGCCGGGATCCTGGTAATCCATCATGGCCGGCAGCTTCTGCCATCGCTCCGCGTTCGCCGCCGGCAGATCGTCGATGCGCATGATGGGGCTGTCGATTCCCGCGGGCGCGAGCGCCACCGTCGCGGGATCGACGTGATACTGACCTTTGCCGCCCGGAAGGACGACCGGCAGCAGGTCCGCGAGGCTCGAGGCGCCCCAGCCGCCATCCGAGAAGGCGCCGCGGCCCGCGACGAAGAGCAGGCCGCCGCCGCGGCGATCCACGAAGTCGCGGATCAGCTGCTGCTGCGCCGGCGTGAAGTAGTTGGCTTCGACCGAACCGATGATGAGGGCGTGGTAGCCGAAGAGCTCCTCCGGCTTGGTGGGGAAGCCGCCGGCCAGTTCGGACGCCGACTGCAATCCCTGCCGGTAGATCTTGTTCTCGGTCGTGCGCAGCATGGAGGCGAGCTGCACCATGTTGTCGTCGGCTTCGGCGCGCCGCACGAAGGCGTAGTCCCAGCGCGGCTCACCTTCGACGTACAGCACGCGCCGCTTGTCGGATTCAACGGTGAGCAGCCGCACGAGCGAGTTGTTCGCGCCGTTCTCCTCCGACGGCAGCACCTCGAGGCCGAACTGCAGCGCCTTGGCGCCGGCGGCTCCCGCGTTGAACACCAGGGTCTCCGACTGCGTGTCGCCGTCGCCGATCAGCACGACGTCGCGTCCGGCCAGCACGTTCTGTCCGTCGCGCACGGTCAGGACCGCCTTGTGCCCCTTGTATCCGAACTGGTGGAACCTCACGAGCGCCGCGACGCGCGACGTCGCGAGCGCCCGCGGTGTGAGCGTCGCATCGTCGATTTCGACGTCGTGCGCCGGGTGCTCCCTGCCGACGCCGATCGTGTGCACCGGGATGCGCCGGGCGCGCAGGGCCGAGATCGTGTCGAGGTCGATGCCGCCGACGTTCTCCGCGCCGTCGCTGACGAGCACGATGGCGCCAAGCGGCAGATCGGAGGTCTCCTCCGAGAGCTGCTTCAGCCCGTCGGCGATATGGGTGGCCGGCTCGCCCGGGCGGAGGCCCTTCAGATCGTCGATGCGCGTCAGCGTGCTGTCGAGGCGGTAGATGCGCGTCTGGAACTTCTGCTGCAGGCCCGCGAGCACACCGTTCTGGAGTGCCTTCAGCGCCTGATCGAGCCGTGTCGTCCCGTCTTCGGTGATCGTCATGCTGCGCGAGTCGTCGACCAGCACGGCGATGATGTCCTGCTGCGCCTTGAGGTGCGTGATGAGGATGACCGGCTGCCAGAGGAGGACGAGGAGGATTGACGCGAGCGCCGACTGCAGCAGCCAGATCGCGGCGCCCCGCCAGCGGCGCACGCTGGGCGCGGCCTGCGCCATCCGGGCGCGCATGAGCAGGCCGAGGCCGGCCACGGCCGCGGCGACGAGCAGCCAGAGGACCCACGTCGGCCAGGCGGCGAGAAACACGATTCGCCCCTTGGCGAAAACGTCGCGCGGGTACTTGAAGAGAACTTCGAACATGCCGGGTCAGCTCATCATGGGGCCCGCGCCGGGCGGCCCGCCAGGTGATGTCAGTGCGTCATGCTGTACATGACGTAATCGATGCCGACCCGAAAGGCCATCGCGGCAAACGGCTCGGGGTATTCGGCGCTGTCGGACCACTCCCACGCGTCGCCAAGATGCATGTTGTAGCAGATGGCCACGATGATGCGGCCCTTCTGATCGCGGATCGCGCGCCACTTGTCGACGTAGCCGTCTTTCTCGTAGGTACGCCCCGTCTGCACGAACTGCTCGCCCGGCACCTGGAAGCGGTCGCCGATGTCGTAGAGCACGTGGAAGATCTCATCGTCGTTCTGCAGGTCGAAAATGGGGTACTGGTCGGCCGGCAGCACCGCGCGCATGCCGCGCAGGAAGCTGTCCCAGTCGGCGGTGCCGTGGAAATCGTCCACCATCAGAAAGCCGCCCTTGAGCAGGTACTCCCGCAGCCGCTTGGCCTCGGCATCCGTGAACGACCAGCTCGCGACCTGCACGGCGTAGACGAAGGGGTAGTTGAAGATGTCGTCGGTGTCGAGGTTGACGACCTGCTGATAGCTGCGCGCGTCGACGCGCGTCAGACGACGGAGCGCGGCGAGAAACGTGATGTCGGCCTTGGGATAATCGCGCGCCCAGTTGCCGCCGCGGCCGAACCCGCCGAATGCGCCCGCCGCGCCGCTGTACTGCAGACGCGACCAGGCGAACTCGTGCTTCGAGTCGCCGCCGAAGTCGCCGTTCGGACCCTGTCCGGGCCGGCCCGGAAACTGGCGGAAGGCGCCGCCGGCCTGCATCGCGAGCAGGATGGTGCTCATGCCCAGCATCAGGAGCGTCGCCGCCGAAAATCGCGCAGTCGGTCTCATGTAAGGAAAGCCTTGATCGACACGGAGGTTATCAAAGCGGGGCGCCATCTGCTACTGTCAAGTCCGTGAAAAGGCGAGACTTTCTGAAAGTCGGCGGATTGGGGGTCTTCGGTGGGGGCGCGGCAGGACTACTGCGCGCGCAAGACGCCCCGAAGGCCGATTTCACGCTGCAAATCGCGCCCGTCACGGTGGAACTGGCGCCCACGCGCGTCATCAGCACGGTCGGCTACAACGGGATGGTGCCGGGTCCGCTGCTCAAGATGCGAGAGGGGCGGCAGGTGACGGTCGACGTCATCAACAACACCGACGTCCCCGAGCAGGTTCATTGGCACGGGTGCTTCATCCCGCCTGAGCTCGACGGGGCAGAGGAGGAGGGGACACCGGCTGTCCCCGCGCACGGACGCCGCCGGTACACGTTCACACCGCGGCCCGCCGGCACGCGCTGGTATCACACGCACACGATGGCGATGAACGATCTGCACCGCGGCAGCTTCACGGGGCAGTTCGGGTTCCTGATGATCGACTCGGGACAGAATCCGGGGCAGTACGACCAGGAAGTCTTTCTCGCCCTGCGCGACTGGGAGCCGTATTTCACGCATGAGGCGGTCGACTCCGACGAGCAGAACCAGAAGTGGCCGCAGCCGGAGCGGCCGGCGCTCCTCGACACGCGGCCGAACGGACTCGAGATCAACGCCGCGCTCTATTCGATCAACGACAAGGCGCTCGGGGCTGGCGAGCCACTCCGCGTGAAGATGGGCGACCGTGTCCTGATGCACCTCCTCAACGCCAGCGCGATCGAGAACCGCAGCCTCGCCTTGCCCGGGCATCAGTTCACCGTCCTCGCGCTCGACGGCAACCCGGTGCCGACGCCGAGGCCCGTGGATCAGCTCATGATCGGGCCCGGCGAGCGCATCGACGCGCTCGTCGAGATGAAGCAGCCGGGCGTCTGGATTCTCGGCGCGCCGGAGGACGACATCCGGAACGCCGGCCTTGGGGTCGTCATCGAATACGCGAACCAGCGGTCGCAGCCGAAGTGGGTCGCGCCCGACAAGCCGTCGTGGGACTACACGGTCTTCGGCGCCGCCGCGGCGCCCAATCGGCCGCCCGCGGAGACGATCGAGATGCTCTTCGAGAAGATCCCGCGCGGCATGGGCGACTTCAACATGTTCACCGTGAACGGCAAGGAGTACCCGCACGATCGCGAGTTCGTGCTGAAAGAAGGGATGCGCTACCGCCTCGTCTTCCGCAACCGGACCGACGATGCGCATCCGCTGCATCTGCACCGGCATCTCTTCGAGATCGTCGAGATCTACGGAAAGCAGACGGCCGGAATCATCAAGGACACGGTGATCGTGCCGATGTACGGCCGCGCGGCGGTGGAGTTCGCGGCGGACCAGCCGGGGCTCTCGCTCTTCCACTGTCACATCCAGCACCACATGGATATGGGCTTCAAGGCGCTCTTCCGATACTCGTAGGCCGGACAGCTGCGCCGCGAGCGACCGCCTCGCGTGTGGATTCCAGGACATGTGTGATGATCTTCCGGGGCAGTTCGCTCGTGGTTGGTTCGATCAACCACCGCACCCCGCGCGGAATCCCACGGCTCATCGCCAGGGTCTCCATTTCCACGTAGACACCGCCGTCGCGCTCCTCCAGGCGCCAGGCCATCACCAGACGCCACACATAACCGGGACCCGAATCGATTCCGTCCATGTGCTCGTCCGACCTGCCGAAGTGCTCGATTGACTGCACGCGTCGCGTCGAGAAGTAGCGAAACGCACGCGTCGTGTCGATGCGTCTGACCCGACCATCCATCTCGGTATCGATGGCCGCCGTGATCCCCAATGCCTTCGCCACCAGGACCATCGCAAACGTCTGCTCGTCGCCGCCATCGGTCAGCCCGTGGGCCCTGGCGATATCGGGCGTGAAGTATTCCGCGTAGCGATCGTAATCATTGAGGACGGACAGCGCCTGGTCGAGCGTCGCCTGCGGCACGAAGACTGCGCCGAGCCAGTGATGAATCAGGGCGTGTGTTATCTCGAGCGGATTCTTCTCCATTCCCGGAAGGACGACGATCTCGCCCGCTCGTACGCGACGCGCTCGCTCGCGATCTTCGTCAATCCAGAGGAACGGGTCTGTCGACAACCGCCGCTCCATGTTGACTCGCATGGCCGCAACGTAGCCGTCCCAGACCTGAGCGGTCTCGGGTCTGAGCTCGTCCGCGCGGGCGCCGGCCGGCAGGATAGACGCCAGCGCAAGCGCGAGCGCTGTGACCTGAATGCGGGCCTGCGACGTGCCGGAAGGTCCCTGCGCTTTCAGCATGTCCGCCGGCGATCTCCGAGTGCACGTTGAATGCCGGCATTCGCGGTGCCTCTTCAGCGATCTCGGGTTTGCGCCGCTTGCACGCGGCAGCGCCTGCGCCCCTCTTCAATCACAACATGTCGTGATCGCGCCGCGATTGAAGCGGGGCCCGGGACAGACCCTCGAGTCCTTCTCGAAAATCTCTGCTCGGGAAGCGGTCCAAGAACCAAGACAAGGCGTCAGTTGGGCTGATTCAGGCCGCGGTGGGCGACGAGCGCATCGACGTTGGGATCACGGCCGCGGAAGTCGCGGAACATCTTGTCGTACTCCTCGGTGTTCCCGCGGGAGAGAATCAGCTGCCGGAAGCGATCGCCGTTCGCGCGCGTCAGCCCGCCGTTCTCCGTGAACCACGCGAACGCATCGTCGTCCAGCATCTCCGTCCAGAGATAGGCGTAGTACGACGCCTCGTAGCCGTTCGCCCAGATGTGAAGGAAATAGGTCGACCGATAGCGAGGCGGCACCTGGTGCAGGTCCAGGTGGGCGCGCGCGAGCGCTGAGGCTTCGAACGCGTCCACGTCGGGCGCCGCCGAGCCAGTCGGTAGCGCGTGCCACGCGAGGTCGAGCTCGGAAGCTTCGAGCACCTCGGTCGTCGCGTAGCCCTCGTTGAACGTCTGCGATCGTTTGATCTTGTCGACGAGCGCCTGCGGCATCGGTTGGCCGGTCTGATAGTGCTTCGCGTAGTTGGCCAGCACGGCCGGATCGAGGGCCCAGTGCTCGTTGAACTGCGACGGGAACTCGACGAAATCGCGCGCGACGGCGGTGCCGGAGAGCGTCGGGTATTCCTGATCGGCGAACAGCCCGTGCAGCGCGTGGCCGAACTCGTGGAACATCGTCGTCACGTCATCGAGGCTGATGAGGGCGGGCTGTCCGGGCGCTGGCTTCGTGAAGTTGGCGACGTTGTAGACGACCGGACTCGTCCCGAGCAGTTTCGTCTGGTTGACGAGCGTGTCCATCCACGCGCCGCCGTTCTTGTTGTCACGCTTGAAGTAGTCGAAGTAGACGAGCCCGAGGTGCGAGCCGTCCTTGTCGAAGACTTCGAACACGCGGACGTCCGGATGCCACACCGGCAGGTCGTGCCGCTCCTTGAACGTGATGCCGTACAGCTTCGTCGCCGCGAAGAAGACGCCGTCCTCGAGGACGCGGTTCAACTCGAAGTACGGTTTCACGTCCTGGGTGTCGAGATCGAACTTGGCCTTTCGCACCTGTTCCGCGTAGAAGTCCCAGTCCCACGGCTCCAGGGTGAAGCCGCCGTGCTGCCGGTCGATCACCGCCTGGATGTCACCGGCCTCGGCGCGCGCCTTCGCGGTGGCGGCTGCCGTCAGGTTGTCCAGGAATTGCTGGACCCGCTCTGGTGTCTTCGCCATCTGATCCTGCAGCCGCCACGCGGCGAACGTGGGGTAGCCGAGCAGCGTCGCCTTGTCGGCGCGAATCACGGCGAGCCGGCTGACGATGGCGCGGGTATCGTTCGCGTCGCCGCGCTCGTTGCGCGTCCAGGAGCGCTCGAAGAGCTGCTGGCGGACGGATCGGTGCTCGAGCGACGCGAGCAGCGGCTGCTGCGTCGTGTTAATCAGCGGGATCAGCCACTTGCCGTCGAGATGACGGCCCTTCGCCGCGTCGGCAGCGGAGGCGAGCTCCTGAGGCGTGAGGCCCGACAGCTCGGAGGCATCGCTGATCTCGAGGGCTCCCTGCTTGGCGCCGGCGAGCAGCCGGTTCGTGAATTTGGCCCCCAACGCCGCGTCCTCTTCGTTCAGTGCCTTGAGCTTCGTCTTCGCGGCGTCAGGAAGCGCTGCCCCGGCGAGTACGAACTCCTGGTACTGGTATTCGAGCAGCCGTTTCGCTTCCGGCTGCAGGGCCAGGCGATCCCTCTGGCGATAGAGCGCCTCGATCCGGTGGAACAGCTTCGGGTTCAAGGCGATCGCGTCCTCGTGCGCCTTCACCTTCGGCGCGATCTCCTCCTGGAGCTTTTCCAGCCGGTCGTTCGTATTCGCAGCCGTCAGCGCGTTGAACGCCATCTGCACGCGCGCGAGCGTCTGCCCGCTGCGCTCGAGCGCGACGAGCGTGTTCTCGAACGTGGGCGGCGTGGGACTGTCCGCGATGCGGGCCACCTCGGCGAGCTGTTCGCGCATGCCAGCCGCGAACGCCGGCGCGAAGTCCTCATCGCGGATCTGGTCGAACGGCGGCGCCTGGAACGGCAGCGGGCTTGGCTTCAGCAGCGGGTTGGCGCGTGTCGTTCGCGCCTGTCCGGCGCCCTCGGTGGTCTGGAGGACGACGAGGCTGGCAACAATCAGCACGGTCACCGCATAGGACGCTCGGAGATCGACAAGCATGAGGATATTGTCACCCTAAAGGCACGAGATCTCTTCATTCAGCGAAACGTTTCCGCGGCGCCGCGGCTCGTGAAATCGAGATGGCGTCCGCCCGCCTCGCCGCTCACGTGATACACGCCGTTCAACTGCAGGAAGTCCGCGGACGCCTGGTCGGCCGGACCTGCCGCGCGGAGAGCCGTCCGGATCGTTTCGTCAGCGACGAACGCCAGCCGGAGGTTGACGCCGCTGCCTTTCGCCGCGACGGTCACCGTCCGCGGACCGCGCCCGCGATCGCCGTTGTCCCCGCCTTCCGTGATCGACACGTCGGATGCGGTGCCGACGACGCCCTCGGGTCCGAGC
>Ga0187777_10001544_pt1 | contig 14986 bp, 19 predicted proteins | sample 1015_Q2_SP5_10_M_FD_132416 | JGI IMG/M metagenome (GOLD analysis project Ga0187777, IMG submission 132416) | Tropical peat soil microbial communities from peatlands in Department of Meta, Colombia - 1015_Q2_SP5_10_MG | ecosystem: Environmental > Terrestrial > Soil > Wetlands > Peat | place...
GCGCGGCCGGATTCGAGGTTGACGCGCTCGTCGGTCGCGACGCCGAGCGCACCGCCGCGCGCGCCGAGCGCTTCGCGGTGCCGCGTCCGTGCACGTCGGTTGCCGAGGCCCTCGACGGCGTGGACGCGGTCACGATTGCCACGCCGCCACACACGCACGCCGAGCTTGTGCTCGCCGCGCTCGAGGCCGGCAAGCACGTGCTCTGCGAGAAGCCGTTCGCGCGCGATGCGACCGAAGCCGCGGCGTTGCTCGCCGCGGCCGAGCGGGCCGGTGTCGTGCACATGCTCGGCACCGAGTTCCGGTTCGCGCCCGGTCAGGCGCTGTTGGCGCGTGCGGTCCGCGACGGCGCGATCGGCGACCCGCGGCTCGCGACGTTCCTTCTGCACGTCCCGTTGCTCGCCGATCCGGCCGCGATCGTTCCCGACTGGTGGCGCGCCGCAGACCAAGGTGGCGGCTGGCTCGGCGCGCAGGCCTCGCACGTCGTCGACCAGGTTCGCACGACACTCGGCGAGTTCGAATCGGTGAGCGCGAGCTTGCCGCACGTCGCCGAACACGGTTGGACCGCCGAAGACGCGTACCTCGTGCACTTCCGGTTGCGCAGCGGTGCGGTCGGCACGATGCAGAGTGTCGCGAGCGATCGCGGCCCCATGTTGTTCGTGACGCGCATCGCGGGCACGCTCGGTACCGCGTGGGCCGAAGGTGACCGCGTGCAGCTCGCCGACGCGCACGGCTCACGCGTCCTGCAGGTCCCGCCCGATCTCGCGGTCGCGGCGCCCGACCCGCCGCCCGCCGACTTGCTCGTCACCGCCTACGACTTGCTGCACTCGACCGGCATCGACCTTGGTCCGTACACGAGACTGGCCGAGCGCTTCCGCGCTCGCGTGGTGGGCGAATCGATTCCGCCGGATCCCGCGCCCGCGACCTTCGCCGACGGAGTGGCGAGCATGCAGGTGCTCGACGCGATCCGGCGGTCGGCCGCACGCGGACAAACCGTCGTGGTCGGAGAGCGATCGTGACGGGGGTTGTCGTCGCCGGCACCGGCTTCGGCTGCTACACGCACGTCCGCGCGTTGCGCGCCGCCGGCTTCGACGTCCTCGCGGTTGTCGGTCGTGATCCCGAGAAGACCGCGGCGCGCGCCCACGCGTTTCGGGTGCCGCGCGCGTGTACGTCGTTCGACGAGGCACTCTCGCTCGCCCGCGTCGAGGCGGTCACGATCGCGACTCCGCCGTACACGCACGCGCCGCTCGTGCGCGCAGCATTGGACGCGGGCAAGCACGTGTTGTGCGAGAAGCCGTTCGCGCGCGACCAACACGAGGCGCGCGCACTGCTGAGCGCGGCGGAGCGGGCGGGCGTCGTGCACCTTCTCGGTACGGAGTTCCGCTTCGATTCCGGGCAGGCGCTGTTGGCTCGCGTCGTGCAGAGCGGCGCGATCGGCACGCCGCGCCTCTCGCTTTTCCTCCTCCATGTGCCGGTGCTCGCGAGCGTCGATGCCGAGCTGCCCGACTGGTGGGCCGACGCCGGTCAAGGCGGCGGCTGGCTCGGCGCGCACGGTTCACAAGTCATCGACCAGATCCGGGTGACACTGGGCGAGTTCGCAACCGTCGACGCGTCGGTTGTGAACGTCGCCGGACGGTCCGCGTCAGCCGACGACGGTTTCGTCGTGCACTTCCGGATGCAATCGGGGGCGGTCGGCGTCATGCAGAGCAGCGCGGCGGATCGGGGTCCGATGCTCGTCGACACGCGCGTGGTCGGCACGGCGGGCACGGCGTGGATCGAGGGGCTCGGCGATCACGTGTTGATCGCGGACGCGACGGGCACGCGCCGCCTCGATGTTCCCGATGAGTTGCGCACCGCGCGCCCGTCCGCGCCGCCGGCCGATGTGCTGACCACCGACTACGAGCGCATGATCGGCCACGGTCTCGACCTCGGGCCCTATACGCGCCTCGCCGAGCACTTCCGGGCGCGCATCCGCGGTGACGTTCCCCCGCCCGGGCCCGCGCCGGCCACATTCGCCGACGGCGTCACCGACATGGTCGTGCTCGACGCAATGCGCGCCGCGGCCGCGTCGGGTCGGACCGTCGCGCTCGACGGATAGGACGTACGCTCGGCTCGTGCCGGTCAAAGAAGGTCCCGTTCCGCCGTTCCCGCCCGGCGCCGACCCCGACGAGTACGACCGGCTGCGCCGGCGCGTGTTGTGGAAGATGCCGTCGGGGCTCTACGTCGTCGGCTCGACCGATCGAGCCGAGCGCCGCAACGCCATGACCCTCAACTGGGCGACGCAGCTGTCGTTCGACCCCAAGTGGATCGGGATCGGGGTCGAGCACGGCGCGCTCACGCACGAGCTGATCTCGACCGGCGGCGTGTTCGCCGTGTGCCTGATCGACCGGGAGGACCGCGCGATCGTCCGCAAGTTCACGAAGCCCGTCGACGCCGATCTGGGCGCGCGCACCTTGAACGGCTTCGGCTATTTCGACGGCCCGATCACGACCGCACCCGTCCTCGCACAAGCTGTGGCCTACCTGGAGTGCGAGGTGCGCCAGACGAACGCGGTCGGCAACCACTCGGTGTTCTTCGGCGAGATCGTGAACGCCGCGTTCCTGAAGGACGAGGACACACCGGTCCTGCGCATGGAGGACACGCGGATGAACTACGGCGGCTGAAGCGGTCCGACAAAGAAGCGAACCTGCGTCAAATGACCCACCGTTTCGGTAGGTGAGTGACGCAGGTTGGTGGAGGGGCTAGGCGAAGAGGAGGCGGCGGACCGGTTCGGCCGCGATGGGCTGGGGCTTGAACGCCCGGTGGTACGCGGCGAGCGCGTTCGCGGCCTCGACCCGGGACGGCGCGATCGGCGAGCTCTGCTCACCGTCGCGGTGCTGCCAGTACCACAGGCCGTTGGAGAGACACACCTTGCCGACGCTCACGCTCGTCGCCCGCACGTTCAGCTTGACCTCGGCCACGCTGTGGGTGATGGGCACGATGTGGATGTCGGGGGCGGGTGTCGTCATTTGGGCTGTCGATTCTCCTCGACGGGGTGATCGCCGAGGTGCTGCTGCGGGTTACGGGGCGGAGCACCTTTTCCCGCCGCGTTTTAGACTTTCGGCGTATGGCCGGGATCCCTGCAGCGTCTGAGACAAATGAGGACCCCCGGAGTGGCCTCTTTCACAGTTGGCGCTACGTCCTGGCCACGACCAACCCGCCCCCCGGCCCCGGGCCGATGGACCCGGTCTCCAAGTGGCTGTACCTGACCCGGGCCGGGGTGCTGCCGATGACGCTGGTGGCGGCGGCGATCGCCGGGCTCCTCGCCGTCTACCGGGGAGCCTCGGTCGCCTGGGGCTGGTACACGCTCGCCGCGGTCGGGATCATCGGCGCCCACATGGCGAACAACCTGATGAACGACCTGTTCGACCTGGGCGTCGGCACCGACCGGGAGGATTACCCCCGCAACCTCTACTCGCCCCATCCGGTCCTGTCGGGTGTCATCAGCCGGAAAGGTCTGGCGGCGTGCGCCCTCGTCGTGAACGCGATCTGCCTGGCGATCATGCTCGTGCTGACGGCCGCGCAGGGCTGGCCGATCACGGCCTTCGCGCTCGGCGGCTTCCTGCTGTCGGCCGCCTACACCGCGCCGCCGCTGCGGCTGAAGAAGCACGGCCTCGGGGAGCCCACGGTGTTGGTGGTGTGGGGCCCGTTGATGGTGGGGGGCACGTACTACGCGGCAACGGGCACGATCCCGGGCGCGGTCGTCCTCGCCTCGCTGCCCTACGCGCTGCTCTGCACCACGGTGCTGATGGGCAAGCACATCGACAAGATCCCCTGGGACGCGGCCGACGGCACCCACACGCTGCCCGTCATCCTCGGTGAGCGAACCGCCCGCCGGGTGACGCAGGGCATGTTCATCGCGTTCTACGCCTCGATCGCCGCGCTCGTGATCGCGCGGGTCCTGCCCGTCGCGTCGCTGCTCGTCGTCGCGTCGCTCCCGGTCTTGCGGCGCACGTTCACCGCGTACTCGTCACCCAAACCGGCGGCCTCGCCGTTCCCGAACCCGGTGTGGCCGCTGTGGTTCGCGGCGCTGTCGTTTCTCGTGACCCGGCGGGCGGGCGGTCTGTTCGTGCTCGGCCTCCTGATCGGCGCGATCCTCGGTTGGTGAGACTCCGCGGGCCGGATTGCGAGACTGAGCGGAAGGTGGAATCACCATGACCGAGAGCACGATGCAGGACTTTCCGCTCACGATCGCGTCCGTCCTGACGCACGGTGGCCGGGTCTTCGGGGCTGCGGAGTGCGTCACCTGGACCGACGACGGGCCCCGGCGCACGACGTTCGGCGCGATCGCGGCGAACGCGCACCGGCTCGCGCACGCGCTCGCGAAGCTCGGCGTGCAACCGGGGGAGCGCGTCGGCACGTTCATGTGGAATTCGTCGGAGCACATGGAGGCCTATCTCGCGATCCCGTCGATGGGCGCGGTGCTCCACACGCTCAACATCCGGCTCTTTCCCGAGCAGCTCTCGTACATCGTCAATCACGCCGAAGACAAAGTGGTCATCGTCGACGACTCGCTCGTCCCACTGCTCGCCAAGGTCGCGGCGGAGCTGACAACCGTCGAGACGTTCGTCGTGGTCGGCGACGGCGACGCGTCCGCGCTCGGGAACGAGCGGCCGATTCTGCGCTATTCGGAACTGCTCGCGGCCGCACCCCCGGATGAATATGCATGGCTGGCGATCGACGAACGCCAAGCCGCCGCGATGTGTTACACGTCGGGTACCACCGGCAACCCGAAGGGTGTCGCGTACTCGCATCGCAGCATGTACCTGCACTCGCTCGCGTCGCTGAGCGCGGGCGCGCTCGGTTTGAGCGAGCACGACCGCATCCTCATGATCGTGCCCATGTTCCACGCGAACGCGTGGGGCATTCCGTACGCCGCGTTCTTGTGCGGCGGCGCGCTCGTCATGCCGGCTCGGTTCCTGCAGGCCGAGCCGCTCACGCGCATGGTGAAGGAAGAACGCGTCACCTTCTCCGGCGCGGTGCCGACGATCTGGGCCGACATCTACCGCTACGGCGAAGAGCACGACATCGATCTGTCGAGCATGCGCATGATCATCTGCGGCGGGTCGGCGGTGCCCCGCACACTCATGGAGAACTTCGAGAAGAAGTACCGCGTGCGCATTATCCAGGCGTGGGGGATGACCGAGACGTCGCCGCTCGCCGCGGTCGCGCACCCTCCGTCGCACGTCGCGATCGGCGCGCCCGACGAGATGGACTGGCGCGCGCACACCGGACGGGTCGTCGGTGGCGTCGAGTTGCGCATCGTCGACGACGCCGGCAACGCGTTGCCCTGGGACGGCGAAGCGGTCGGCGAGATCGAGGTGCGCGGCCCGTGGATCACCGGCGCGTACTACCGCGATCCGGCACCGGAGAAGTTCGACGACGGCTGGCTGCGGACCGGCGACGTCGGCAGCGTCACGCCCGAGGGTTTCATCCAGATCACCGACCGCGCCAAGGACGTGATCAAGTCGGGCGGCGAGTGGATCAGCTCGGTCGAGCTGGAGAACCTCTTGATGGGGCATCCGGACGTGCTCGAAGCGAGCGTCATCGGCGTTCCCGATCCCCGCTGGGACGAGCGGCCGCTCGCGTGCGTCGTGTGCAAGCCTGATCGCAACGTCGACGCGGCCTCGCTCGCGCAATATCTCGCCGGTCACGTCGCCAAGTGGCAGATCCCCGAACGGTGGAGCTTCATCGACGAGGTCCCGAAGACCTCGGTCGGCAAGTTCGACAAGAAGGTCCTGCGCGCGCAACACGCGCAAGGCGAGCTGGAGATCGTCGAACCGTGAGTAAGTGGATCGAGGACCGGCGCGCCAACGCCGGCAAGTTCGCGGGCGCCGAGGTGTTTCCGGCCGCGACCGTCGTGCTGCTGCGCGACGGGGAGCTCGGTCTGGAGACGCTGCTCGCGCGCCGGTCGTCGAAGCTCGCGTTCCACGGCGGGGCGTGGGTGTTCCCGGGCGGACGCATCGACCCCGGAGACTATGGCGAAGAGCCCGACGATCTGATCGGCGCGGCGCGGCGAGCCGCGGCGCGCGAAGCCAAGGAAGAGGCGGGCGTCGACGTCGATCCCGACGCGCTCGTGCACCTCTCGAACTGGACGACGCCCGAGCTCGCGCCGAAACGCTTCGCGACGTGGTTCTTCGCCGGCGAGGTCGCCGGCGGCGAGGAGATGGCCGACGGCTCCGAGACCGACGTGATCCAGTGGTTTCGGCCCGCCGACGCGCTCGCAGCGCGCGCGTCCGGCGAGATCGAGCTCGCGCCACCGCAGTACGTCACGCTGCTCGACTTGCAAGAGCACGACACGGTTGCGGCCGCGATCGAAGCGATCGCGGCCGCAGAACCGATCGACTATCTCCCACGTTTCCATTTCGTCGGCGGAGACGCGCTGTGCATCTACGTCGACGACGTCGCATACGACGACGTCGGGCTCCTCGACACGCCGGGCCCGCGTCACCGCCTCTATCTCCGCGACGACTCCTGGGAGTACGTCCGCGACTGACTACTTGTCAGGTTGGGGCGTGACCCGCAGGTAGGGCTTCAGCGCCTTCCAGCCCTTCGGGAACTTCGTCTTGGCGTCCTCGTCGGAGACGGCCGCGGTGATGATCACGTCGTCACCTTGCTGCCAGTTCGCGGGCGTCGCGACCAAGTACTTCGAGTTGAGCTGCAGCGAGTCGACGATGCGGAGGATCTCGTCGAAGTTGCGGCCGGTCGTCATCGGGTAGACGAGGATCACCTTGATCTTTTTGTCGGGACCGATGATGAACACGTTGCGGACCGTCATGTTGTCGGCCGGCGTGCGCTTCGTCGGGTCCCCCGACACCGCCGCGGGGAGCATGTCGTAGAGCTTGGCGACGTTGAAGTCGGAGTCGGCGATGACCGGGTAGTTCGGTGCCTGCCCCTGCGTCTCGGCGATGTCGTCGACCCAGCCCTTGTGGCTCTCGAGCGGATCGACCGACAGTCCGAGCACCTTCACGTTGCGCTTGTCGAACTCGGGCTTGATCTTCGCGACGTATCCGAGCTCGGTCGTGCAGACCGGCGTGTAGTCCTTCGGGTGCGAGAAGAGCACGCCCCAGCTGTCGCCGAGATACTTGTGCAGCTCGATCGTGCCTTCGGTGGACTCGGCAGTGAAGTCGGGGGCTTCGTCGCCCAAGCGCAGCGCCATTGCGGTACCTCTTTCGTCGTGGATCGACCGGCAGGCTAGATCGCCCGCCGCCCAATAGTCGAGTGGGAAAGTCGGGAATTGCAACCGGCGGGCCGCCCATAATGTTCCGCGTGTCTCCGAGCCCGTTGCCGCGCCCGTGACGACGGCTCCTCCTGAACGCGGGCGACTGCGCCGGCTCGCGATCGACACCACTCCGTTTCGCGTTGCGCGCGACTTCCGGTTGCTGTGGTGCGGTGAGCTCGTCTCCCAAGTCGGCAGCCAGATCACGCTCGTCGCCCTGTTCGTGCAGGTGTACCGGCAGACGGGCTCGAGCGCCGCGGTCGGGCTGATCGGTCTGGTGCAACTCGTGCCGATGGCGTTCGTGTCGATCGGCCTCGGCCCGCAGATCGACCTGCGCGACCGGCGGCGGCTGCTGCAAGTCGCGCAGTTCGGTCTGATGTTCGCGTCGATCCTGTTGTTCGTGGGCGCGCGCATGGGCAATCCGCCGCTGGCGCTCCTCTACCTCGCGGCCGCGATCAACGCCGGGTTCATGTCGCTCGCGATGCCGACGCGCGCGGCGATGATCGCCCGCATCATGCCGGCCGACCTGCTCCCGTCGGCGGCTGCGTTGAACCAGGCGATGTGGAACGGCGCGGCCGTCATCGGTCCCGCGCTCGGCGGTGTGGTGATCGCGCAACTCGGGCTGACGTGGGCGTACGGCATCGACGTGTGCAGTTACTTTGCTGCTCTCGCCGCCGCGTTCCTCGTGCATTCGCAGATACCCGTCCGCGCCGACGGCGCGGAGGCACAACGGGGAGTCGCCGCGATCCGCGAGGGTCTGCATTATCTGAAGGGCAAGCGGGTCCTGCAGTCGACTTTCACGATCGACATCGTCGCGATGGTCTTCGGAATGCCACGCGTCGTGTTCCCCGCGCTCGCGGCGACGCAGTTCCATCGCGGTCCGGAGATCGTCGGCTGGCTGCTGAGCGCGGTCGCCATCGGCGCGTTCTGCGGGGCGCTCGGTTCGGGATGGGTCGGTGCGATCCGGCGTCAGGGACTCGCGATCATCATCGCGGTGACGGTCTGGGGCAGCGCGATCGTTGCGTTTGGCCTGGTCGGAGACAACCTTGGTCTTGCACTGGTCGCGCTGGCCGTCGCCGGCGGCGCGGACGTCATCTCCGCGGTGTTCCGCGGTTCGATCCAACAACGCGTCGTGCCCGACGAGCTACGCGGTCGCTTGACCGCGTTCAACATCCTCGTCGTCGCCGGCGGACCACGCCTCGGTGACCTCGAAGGCGGACTCGTTGCGAGTGCCTTCTCACCGACCGTGTCCGTCGTGTCGGGCGGACTGCTGTGTCTCGCCGGTGTCGGCGTGATCACGTTGGCGGTGCCGCGGTTCGCGCGCTGGCGCACCGGCGATCCGCCGTGATGCTCCGATTGACCGCGCCGACGAAGCGCGATTGACTGCGGCCCGTGGCGGGGTACACAGGGACGCCTCTAACGAAGAAGCTCGGCATCGGAGCCGGCGCGCGCGTCGCGCTCGTTCGCGCGCCCGAAGGCTTCGAACGCGAGCTCGGTCGTCTCCCCGAAGGTGTGCGTCTTCGCACGCAAGCGCGCGGCGCGCAAGACATCGTGTTGTTCTTCGCGACGCGGCAAGCCGAGCTCGAACGTCGCTTCGACGGTTTGGCGCGCGCGGTTGCGCCCGCGGGTGGATTGTGGATCGCGTGGCCGAAGCGCACCGCGGGTGTCGCAACCGATCTGCGCGAAGGCATCGTGCGCGATCTCGGTCTCGCGCACGGTCTCGTCGACAACAAAGTGTGCGCGGTCGACGACACGTGGTCAGGGTTGCGCTTCGTCTATCGCTCGAAGGATCGGCCCAGCCGCAACGGCTACAAGCACTGACGCGCGTTGATCAGCCGGCGCGTGCAAGCGGCATGAACGCCGCGTACTCGCCGCCGGCGAAATGCACGTGCGCGAGCGGCGACATCTTGTGCATCAGCCCGAGCGCGGCCCGGTTGTCGGGGAGCATCGTGGCGGTGAACGCCGCGTAGCCCCGGCCGAGCGCCAGGCGTCCGAGCCGGCCGGCCAGCGCCTGGCCCAAGCCGTGGTGCTGTCAGGCGTCCTCGACGGTCAGGGCGAGCTCCGCCTCGGTGGCGCCGGGCGCGGCGTCGTAGCGGGCCACGGCCACGATCTCGTCGCCGTCCAGCGCCACCAGGGCGTCCCGGCGAGCGTGGTCGACGTCGGCGAGGCGCAAGAGCGCGGCCCGGGGCGGGCGGGTGATCGGCGAGAAGAAGCGGAAGTGCACGCTCTCGGGGGAGAGGCGTGCGAAGAGGCGCGCGAGACGCTCGACGTCGCCGAGCTCGATCGGGCGGACGGTGAACGTGGTGCCGGCGAGTGTGATGGTGTCGGTCATGTTCGACTCCTCAGGATCAGGCACGTCGAGGTGGCGTGCGCGCAGAGGTTGCCGTCGTCGTCGTGAACTCGTGCTTCGGTGGTCGCGACCCGGCCACCGCGGTGCACGAGGCTGCCGACCGCCGTGATGCGCCCGGTCTCTTTCGTCACGGCCCGTACGAAGTTCAAGCTCAGCTCGAGCGTGGTGAAACCTTCGTCGGTATCGAGCGTCGACGACACTGCACATCCCATCGCGGTGTCGACGAGCGTCGCGAGCATGCCGCCGTGCATCGTGCCCATCGGGTTCTCGTGCTCACGGCCCGCGATCATCGAGAACACGACCCGGCCCGGCTCGACGTCCTCGAGTGTGAGCCCGACCATCTCGACCGCGGGCGGGGGCGCCAGCTCGCCGCGCCGCATCGCCACGAGCCGTTCGAGCCCGGTCAGCGCCGCGGCCGCGGGGGTGATCTGTGAAGTCACCGCGCGTCCTTCCGCAAGGTCGCGACGTGGCGCACGAGATGATCGGCGGCGCGGTCCATGTGCGCGGGATCGTCGTACAGACGGGCGAGCATCAGCGCGCCCTCGAGTGTGGCCGTGATCGTCGAGGCGAGCGCGTACGGGTCGATGTCGTCGCGCAGCTCGCCGCTCGCCTTGCCGTCTTTCACGATGCGGCCGACGAGCCGGTGCCAGAGCGTCATCGACTCCCGGGCCCGGTCGCGCAGCTCGGGGTTGGTGTCGTCGGCCTCGATGGCGGTGTTCATGATCGGGCAGCCGCCCTCGATCGCCGGCCGGCGCGCGAGCAACGCGAACGCGGTGATCATGCGCTCGAGGCGGTCGATCGCGCCCGACGCACCCTCTTGCGAGCGGGCGAGATGGTTCGTGACCCGCGACATCGCGAAGTCGTAGGCCTCGAGCGCGAGCTGTTCCTTGGAACCGAAGTGGTTGTAGATCCCGCCCTTCTCGAGTCCCGTGGCACCGATGAGGTCGCGCAAGGACGCGCCGACGAATCCCTGGCGGTTGAACACCGGCGCCGCCAGCTCGACGATGCGCTGGCGGGTGCGCTCACCCTTGGTCGACGTGCGGACCACCGTTCCTCCAAAGAAAACCGACCGGTCGGTCTGATTATCGGCGTGGTGGCTGCGCTTGTCAACCGGGAACGTGCTGGCGGGCGGCGAGGATCTGCGCGCCCGCGAGGCTCAGAGCCAACGCGCCCACGATCTCGACCAGGACGACGAACCATGACCACACGGTCACGCCGGTGTGGCCGGCATCGACGAACGGATCGCTGAGCGCGCCCCACTCGGGCACCAAGTGGACGGCGGCGACGCCGAGGGCGATCGGCAGGCCGGTCAGGGCTGCGAGCAACGACCCCAGGCGGTGCCGGGTCAGCACGAGACCCACCGTGACCAGGCCGATCGCGGTCGAGACGTTGCCGGCCCAGAGGACCGCCGGTGTCACGACGTCGAGCCCGCGGCGCACGTGATCGGCGGTGTGGAGCACGAGGCCCGCCAGATAGATGAGGGCCGCCACTCGCAGGAATCGGTCGCCGTGCATGTGCGTCCTCCGTGCCCGAGACTAGAGAGATCGCTCTATCTACGAGTGTAGCTATCGTGACGGGGTGCCCGCCGAAACGAAGGACCGGATTCTCGACGGCACCGCGGAGCTGTTCCGCCGCTACGGCTATACCGGGACCGGCCTGAAGCAGATCGTCACCGCCGCGAACGCGCCGTTCGGGTCGATCTACCACCACTTCCCCGGCGGGAAGGAGGAGATCGGCGAAGCGGTCATCCGCCGCTCCGGGCAGATGTACCTCGAGTTGTTCGAGACCATCTTCGACGCCGCGCCCGACGCGCTCACCGGCATCGACGACTTCTTCGCCGGTGCCGCCGAGGTGCTGCGACAGACCGACTACGTGGACGCGTGCCCGGTCGCGACCGTCGCGCTCGAGGTCGCGAGCTCGAACGAGACGCTGCGCGTCGCGACCGCCGACGTGTTCGAGAGCTGGATCGGCGGGGTCGTACCCCGGCTCGTGCGCGCCGGGATAGATCCGACGACCGCGCGCCGGCTCGCGTTGTTTCTCATCGCCGCGCTCGAAGGCGCCTTCGTTCTGTGCCGAGCGGCCAAGGCGACCGACGCGATGGAGGCGTCCGGGCGGTACGTGCACGCGGTGTTGGCCGCCGCGCTCGCGGAACCGTAGATGTCGGCGTTGCCGGGTACGGTCGCGATCATGTGCGGCCGGTACGTGTCCGTCTCGTCACCGACGATCCTCGCCGAACGCTTCCACGTCGAGGAAGTGCGAGTGACCGACGAGCCCGCGAACTACAACGTGACGCCGAGGGTGGAGGTTCCCGTCGTCGCGGAGAGCAAGGGAACGCGCACGCTGGACCGTGTGCGTTGGGGTCTGGTTCCGTCGTGGGCGAAGGATCTCTCGATCGGCGATCGTATGATCAACGCCCGTGCCGAGACGGTCGCGACGAGCAACGCGTACAAGCGCGCGTTCGCTCGGCGTCGCTGCATCATTCCGGCCGACGGCTTCTACGAGTGGGAGCGCCGCACGAGCGCGGCGACCGGGAAGAAAATCAAGCAGCCCTGGTTCTTCCGCCGCCGCGACGGCGAGCCGCTCGCGTTCGCAGGACTCTGGGAGATCTGGCACGACCCGAATGTCGGCGACGACGCGCCGCGCATCCGCAGTTGCGTGATCATCACGACCGACGCGAACGACGTTGTCGGCAAGATTCACGATCGCATGCCCGTCGTGCTTCCGGAGTCGGCCTGGGACACGTGGCTCTCGGGCGAGAACCACGATGTCGACGCGCTCGCGCGCTTGCTCGTGCCCGCGCCCGACGCCGACATCGAGGCCTGGCCGGTCTCGACGCTCGTCAACAAGCCGGACAACAACTCGCCGGAGAACGTGCAACCGATCTCGTTGGATGCCGGCGCATGAACTTCGACGAACGGACCGACGCGGTGCGCCGGGAAGGGCACGCGCTCGCGGCGGCGGCCCGCGCCGCCGGCGTCGAAGCGCCGGTGCCGTCGTGCCCCGACTGGACCGTGACCGATCTCGTCGGCCACATCGGCCGCATCCACCGTTGGGTGACGAAGTTCCTCGTGGAGGGATCGACGGATCGGGGCGCGCACTGGTCCGAGTCCGCGCCGCCACCCCCCGGTGAGCTGCTCGACTGGTTCGAGGCGGGCGTCGACCCGTTCGCGGACGCGCTCCACGAGGCCGGTCCGGATCGGGAAGTGTGGACGTGGACGCCCGATCGCACGAGCGGCTTCTGGGCGCGCCGCCAAGCCGTCGAGACCGCGGTGCATCGGTACGACGCGCAGCTCGCCGCGAACACGACGGCGCCGGTCAAGGCCGATCTGGCCGTCGACGGGATCGACGAGCTCCTCGCGCTGGTGCCGTACTGGCCGTGGGCCGACCGCGTGAAGGGCAACGGCGAGACGCTGCACTTCCACTGCACCGACACCGACGGCGAGTGGCTCGTACACCTCGAGCCCGACGGCTTCCGCTACGCGCGCGAGCACGCCAAGGGCGACGTCGCGGCGCGCGGCACCGCGTCAAACCTCTTGCTCTACCTCTACGGTCGCGTCGGCGCCGGCGAGCTCGAGGTCTTCGGTGACGCCGCGTTGCTGGCGCACTGGCGAGTGCTCGTCAACTGGTAGCGCGCGCTACGGCGCGACGGCGGTGCGCAACACGTCGATGACGTGTTCGCGCCGGATCGCGAGCGCACCGGCCGAAAGCGGATCGGTTTCCAGCAATCCCGTCATCAGGTCGCCGTCGGAGAGATACGAGAGCACCGCCCCGTATCCCGTCAACAGCAGCTGACGCGCGTCGTAACGGCGCAGCCGGCCCTCATCCATCTCGCGGTCCAAGAACGCGGCGCCCCGGTCGAACAGCGGCTTCAGCAACACGCGGAGCTCGTCCTGCAGGATCGGCCCGCCTTCGAGTGCTTCCCAGCGCACGAGCCGCACGAACGAAGGATGGTCCTCGAAGAACCGGAACGCGGCGCGCAACATGCGCTCGACCTGCGGCCAGCCTTCGCGCGTGCCGTCGGTCGCCTGCTCGACGAGCTCGGCCCAATCGGCGAAGGACGCGAGCACCACCGCGCGGTAGAGCGCTTCCTTCGACGGGAAATGGTGCAGCAGGCTCGGGCGGCGAATGCCGACCTCGTCGGCGATGTCGTTGAGGCTCGTCCCCGCGTAGCCGTGCGCGGCGAAGCGCTCGAGCGCGACCTGGAGGATCAGATCTTTGGTGGACGGGCCGGAACCGGCCGCCAGGGCCATGCCGTCATGCTACCGAGCAGTCGGTCGGCCGCTCAGCGTGCGAGTGCGCGCAACACCGGCCGCAGTTGATCCGGCCCGCAGAACAGCGCCGGCGCGGGGGTGCTCACGCCGTTCTCGGCGTACCGCGCGATGTGCTCCTTGCAGGCCTCGGGCGTGCCCCATACGAGCAGCTCGTCGACGACGTGATCGGGGATCGATTCGGCCGCGGCCTTGCGATCGCCTTCCTTCCAGAGCCGCCAGAGGTCGGCGAGCTCGTCGCCGCGACCGAGCCATTCGTGGAACGCGGCGTACACCGGAACCGTGAGGTACGACGCGATCGCGCGCTTGCCCATGGAGTGGGCCAGGCCGGCGTCGTCGACGGGGAGGACGAAGATGCGGGCGACGATCTCTTTGTCCGGGCCGACGTGCGGCGCCACGGTCTTCACGTCGTCGGCGCTCAGCCAGTTGATGATGGCACCGTCCCCGGCGCGTCCGGCGAGGCGCAGCATCCCTTCGCGCAGCGCGGCGACCAGGATCGGCGGCTGCTCGGGCACGGGTATGCCGAGCCGGAAGCCGCGCACACGGAACGTCTCGTATTGCTCGTCGACCTTCTCGCCGGTCAGCGCGGTACGGAGGAAGCGAATCGTGTCACGGACGCGTTGGTAGGGCTGGTCGAAGCTCATCGCGTTCCAGCGCTCGACGATCACGTCCGAGGACGTGCCGATACCGAGCGCGAAGCGTCCCGGCGCGGCCTGGCACATCGACGCGACCGTCGACGCCAGCGTGTGCGCGCCGCGGGTATAGACGGGAACGATCGCGGTACCGAACCGCAGCTCCGGTGCCCATTGCGCCGCGACCGCGAGCGGGATGAACGCGTCGTAGCCACCGGACTCGGCCGACCAGAGATCGGTGTAGCCGAGGTCGACGAGCTCGCGCACGATCTCGCGCTGGTCGACGAGCGGGATCCCGTCGAAGGGGAACGTGATGCCGTAACGCTGCGGGATGCTCATCGTCGGATGTCGCCTTCCAGCTCGGTGAGAGGTTGCTGTTGATCGTCGCGCCACGCGCGCACGATCGTCGACTGGCTCGCGGTGCCGAGCAGGGTTCCGTCCTCGGCCCAGAGATGCACGAGGCCGTGGCCGAAGCCGTTCA
>Ga0187777_10001546_pt1 | contig 14981 bp, 10 predicted proteins | sample 1015_Q2_SP5_10_M_FD_132416 | JGI IMG/M metagenome (GOLD analysis project Ga0187777, IMG submission 132416) | Tropical peat soil microbial communities from peatlands in Department of Meta, Colombia - 1015_Q2_SP5_10_MG | ecosystem: Environmental > Terrestrial > Soil > Wetlands > Peat | place...
GACTGCGCGGCCTGTCCTTGGCCGGAGGGTGGCCGCACCGCGACGCTCGTGCCGCCGCGCGCCCAGGCCGCGCGGCAGCAGGCCATGCTGCTCGTCAAATCGATGCGGGCGAGGCTCGCCGGGAAGCCGCTCCCGGAATTCCACTTCCGCGACTTGGGGTCGCTGGTCTCGCTTGGTGAGCTCTCCGCGGTCGGCACGCTGATGGGAAGACTGGTTGGGGGGAGTCTGCTGATCCAGGGGCTGATCGCGCGCTGGATGTACGCCTCGCTGTACAAGCTGCACCAGATCGCGATCCTTGGCTACCTCGGCGTCGCGCTCGATACGCTCGGTCGCTTTCTGCGCCGACGCACCGAGCCGCGGGTGAAGCTGCACTGAGATGAAGACGAAGCCTCGCCTCGTCGTCACGCGCCGGCTGCCGCCCGCCGTCGAAGCGCGGCTGGAGCGCGACTACGACGCGGTGCTCAACGTCGATGACCGCCAAATCGACGCCGACGAGCTCGTGCGCCTCGCCGAGGGTGCGCGGGGCCTGCTCGTCGCGCCCACCGAGCGCGTGGACGCAGGCGCGATCGAGTGCCTGCCGGGGTCGGTGCAGATCATCGCGACCTACTCGGTGGGTTTCGATCACGTCGACGCGGCGGCCGCGCGAAGCCGCGGCATCGTGGTGACGAACACCCCGGACGTGCTCACGGAGGCAACCGCCGACATTGCCCTGCTGTGCCTGCTCGGCGCCGCACGCCGAGCGCAGGAAGGCGACCGCCTGCTGCGAGAGGGGCGGTGGCGACGATGGACGCCGACCGAGCTGCTCGGCGCCGAGCTCGCGGGAAAGCGGCTCGGCATCTTCGGCATGGGGCGCATCGGCCAGGCCGTCGCGAGGCGGGCGCGTGGCTTCGGCCTTTCGCTTCTCTACCACGATCAGCGCAGCCTCGCCGCAGCCGCGACGCAGGGAGCGCGCTACGTCGCCCGCCTGGAAGAGCTCCTGGCGCAGAGCGACTTTCTCAGCCTCCACGCGCCAGCTACGCTGGCGACCCATCACTTCCTCAATGCGGCGCGCATCGAGTTGCTTCCCGCGGGAGCGATCGTGGTCAACACGGCGCGCGGCACGCTGGTGGACGACGAGGCGCTGATCGACGCACTGCAACGGAGGCGCGTCGCCGCGGCCGGGCTCGACGTGTTCGAGAACGAGCCGCGCATCCACCCGGGTTATCTCGAGCTCCCGAACGTCTTCCTCCTGCCGCACCTGGGCAGCGCCACGGTGGAGACGCGCGACGCGATGGGCTTTCGGGCGCTCGATAACCTCGACGCTTTTTTCGCAGGGCACCCGCCTCCGGATTGGGTCAACCGTTGAGGCCGGTGCACCGGTAGCGAGAAAAAGGAGCCAGGCGGACGACGCCTGGCCTCGGGGACCGCCTCACCCCAGCGAGGCGGTACGGAAAGCGCGTGGTCCAGCGCCCCGCGCGCACCTACGGGCCAACAGCGGACCGACTAGCTCTATTCCGGGGCCGCCCGCTCAGGCAGGGACGAGCCACCCGTTCTCACGGCGCACGGCGCCCACGCGCTCGAGGTCCTCGACGAGCCATAGCGCCAGGCCGGCGGGCGAGAGGCGCAGGACGCGCGCGTTCAGGTCGCGGTAGATGCCGACGCGTCCGACGTATGCCGGCAGGTCCGCGAGAGCAAGCCGCCGCTGGTCGAGCAGAGTGAAAGTCAGCGCGACCTTGAGCGCGTAGCGGGCAAGCCGCACGCTGTCCGATTCGAACGCCGCGGTGCGCCTAAGTGCACGTTCGATGGCCGGACGGACGGCCGTGAATGGCTCGCCGTGACCCGGGATCACGACGCGTATGTCGAGCCCCCCGAGCATCTCGAGCGTCGTGCGGGTGGCGGGGAGCGCGCGCGGGTCGATCTCCGGCGGCATCACGAAACCGTAGCCGTTGGCCCATAGGGCGTCGCCGGAGACCAGTATGCGATGCTCCGGGTTGTAGAAGACGAAGGCCCCCATATCGTGGCCGGGAGCGGCGAGCGCCTGCCACTCGAGCTCACCCCAGACGTAGCTCGCTCCCGGACGCAGCAATTCGTCGTAGCGGAAGCGTTCAGCGCGTTGGTCGGCGTAGTCCAGAAGCAGTGCGCGCTCGTCCCAGGCGTCGATCAGCGGCGCCTCGCCCTCCGGCAGGGCGATGGGACAGCCATAGCGCGCCTTGATCGCCGCGTTGCCGCCCATGTGATCGCTGTGGCAGTGCGTGTTCACGAGCTTCGCCAGGGACGCGGATCCCAGGCCGCGCGGGGTGGCGATGAGGGAAAGCGTCAAGGCGGCGTGTGCCACGTAGCCCGAGTCGATGAGCACGTTTCCCAGGTTGCTCCTGAGCAGCACGTTGTTGGACGACAGCCAGTCGCGCACGAACACGTGCATCTGCGGGGGAAGCTTCACCGAACGGTCGGGCATGGACGCTGCGGCTGGCGCGAGCAACGGCTCGCCGCGCGCAATCATAGCAAGACGGTCCCGCCTCGCTCGACTCTGCCAAATCCGGACGCTAGTATTGTGGCGATGGGATTACAGCCTCTCACAGGCGCGCCGCGTCCGGCCGATGAGTGACCCCGGCGCCGCGTTCGATCGGATCACGGCGCTGCTTCGCACGGCGCCAAACACGCCGGGCGCCTGGTCCGAACTCGTCCTGGTAGCGCGCGCTTCCGCCCGCGAAGATGAGGCGATCGCCACCTGCATCCATGCTGTGGACGCCGACCCGACGCTCCACTACGCGCTGCGGGCGCTTCTGCATCTGATCCCCGACGAACCCGGGGGCGAGGGGCAAGCGGTGGTCGCGGCCGACACGGCGCGCCTGCCGACCAGCGTGGTGGTCTGCAGCAACGACGATCAGCAGTTCGCCGCCATGGCGGCGAGCTACGAGCGGGCGCTGGCCGGCTGGCCACACGAGATCGTGCGCATCGCCGACGCCTCCTCGCTCGCGGAGGGTTACACGCGCGGCATCGCCGCGGCGAGCGGTGCGGTGATCATCTTCTCGCACGACGACGTCGAGTTGCTCGCCGCCGACCTCGGGGCCCGCCTCACTCGCCGCCTCGCCGAATGCGACGTGCTCGGCGTGGCGGGGGCGACCCGCGCGAGCGGCCCGGCGTGGTCCTTCGCCGGCTGGCCGTATCTGCACGGCTTGGTGATCTATCCCGAGGGCAACGGCTATAAGGTCACCGTCTACAGCCGCATCGCGCCCCTGGCGCACGGCATCCGCGTCATGGATGGCGTTTTCCTCGCGATGCGTCGCGAAACCGCGCGCACGGTCGGCTTCGACGCGCGAACCTGCGACGGATTCCACGGCTATGATCTCGACTTCACGCTACGTGCCGCGAAGGCGGGACTGCGCCTCGCTGTCGCGACGGACCTGGGGCTGGTGCACCAGTCCTACGGGAGCTTCGACGAACGATGGCAAGCGGCCGCGAGGAACCTCATGGCGCGCCATCCCGAGCTCAACGGCGTGCCGGGAGAGATGACTGGCTTTGAGCCGCGCAGCGTCCCTTCGGCGAAGCACGCGATGGCACTCGTCGACAACTGGGCGCGGATCGGGCGGCCGACCTAGGCGAGCCGGGAAAGAAATTCGCGCGTGAGTGCGACGCGCTCGTCGAGGTCCGGCGCCGCGCGCTCGATGCGCACGCGCTCGGGTCCCGCGAGGCGATGCCGGCCGTCCTTCTGGATGAGCGCGATGAGCTTCGCCGGATCGAACGATGGCTTGGGCACGAACTGGATTTGCGTTCGCTCCGGCCCCGCATCGATCTTGACCACGCCGAGTGCCTTGGCGGCGAGACGCAGCCGATGCGAAGCGAGCAACGCCCGCGTCTGCTCGGGCGGCAGGCCGAAGCGATCGATCAGCTCCTCCTGCACGGCGGTAAGCTCGGCTTCGCTCTCGCAGTTCGCGAGCCGCTTGTAGAGCACCAGACGCTCGTGCACGTCGCTGCAATAGGTTTCCGGGAGGAGCGCCGGGACATGGAGGTTGATCTCGGTGGTGACGCCGAGCGGCTCGCTCAAGTCGGGCTCGCGTCCCGCCTTGAGCGCGTCGACGGCGGCCTTGAGCATGTCCATGTAGAGCTGGAAGCCGATCTGCTGCATCTCTCCTGACTGCTCCTCGCCGAGGACCTCGCCCGCGCCGCGGATTTCGAGATCGTGCATCGCGAGATAGAACCCCGACCCGAGATCCTCCATGAGCTGGATCGCTTCCAGGCGTTTTTTCGCCTGCGCAGAGAGCGCGGCCTCGGGTGGCGTCAGCAGGTACGCGTAGGCCTGGTGGTGCGAGCGGCCGACGCGTCCGCGCAATTGATGGAGCTGAGCCAGACCGAAACGATCCGCGCGGTCGATGATGATGGTGTTGGCGCTCGGCACGTCGAGCCCGGATTCGATGATCGTAGAGCACAGCAGCAGATTGCTGCGTTGCTGGTAGAAGTCGCGCATCACACGCTCGAGCTCCCGCTCGGGCATCTGCCCGTGCGCGATGGCAAGCCGCGCCTCGGGCAGCAGCGCGTGCAGCTTCTCCGCCTTGGTGGTGATAGTGTCGATATCGTTGTGCAGGTAGTAGATCTGCCCGCCGCGCTTGAGCTCGCGCAGGACGGCTTCGCGAACGATGCCGGTCGAAAACGGCGCGACGAACGTCTTGATCGCGAGCCGCCGCTCCGGGGCGGTGGCGATGACCGAGAAGTCGCGCAGCCCCTCGAGCGACATCGCGAGCGTGCGCGGGATCGGCGTGGCGGTGAGCGTCAGCACGTCGACCTCGGCGCGAAGCCGCTTCAGCTGCTCCTTGTGGCGCACACCGAAACGATGCTCCTCGTCGATAATCACCAGACCGAGGCGCTTGAAGCGCACGTCACGCTGGATGAGCCGGTGCGTCCCGATCACCAGGTCGATACGGCCTTCTGCCAGCCCCTCGAGCACCGCTTTCACCTCCTTGGCGGAACGGAACCGCGACAGCTCCGCGAGCTTCACCGGAAGCTCGGCGAAGCGATCGGAAAAAGTCTGGAAGTGCTGCTCGGCGAGAAGCGTGGTCGGGACGAGCAGCGCGACCTGCTTGCCGTCCGCGAGCGCGATGAACGCGGCCCGCAACGCGACCTCGGTCTTGCCGAAGCCAACGTCGCCGCAGACGAGCCGGTCCATCGGTCTGCCGGTCACGAGGTCCTTGATGACGGCTTCGATTGCGCCGGCCTGGTCCGGGGTTTCCTCGAAGCCGAAACCAGCGGCGAAGGCCTCGTAGTCGTGGATGTCGAACCGAAATGCATGTCCCTCGCGCGCGGCGCGCTGCGCGTAGAGATTGAGCAGCTCCGCGGCAGTGTCGCGCGCACGCAGCGCCGCCTTGCGCTTCGCGCGATCCCACTGTCCACTGCCGAGCTCGTGCAGCGGCGCCGCCTCCGGCGCGGCGCCGCTGTAGCGGCTCACGACGTGCAGGCTCGACACCGGGACGTAGAGCTTCGCGTCGTTGGCGTAGAGCAGATGCAGAAACTCGTTCGGCCCGTCGCCGAGATCGAGCGTTGTGAGGCCGAGATAGCGGCCGATGCCGTGCTGCTCGTGCACGACAGGGTCGCCGATGCGCACCTCCGACAGGTCGCGCAGCATCGCGTCGACGTTCGATCGTCGCGCGTCGCGCACAGCGGCGCGGCGCACGATGTTTGCGTAGAGCTCCGCCTCGGTGATCACCGCGATCCCGCCCTCGGGCCACACGAAGCCCGAGTGCAGCGGGCCGACGGCGAGCGCGGGACTTGCATCGGCCTGCAAGAAGGCGCTCCAGTCAGCGCACAGCGCGGGCTTGAACCCGTACTCGGCGAAGGTCTCCTGCATGGTCTCGCGGCGGCCGAGACTTTCCGCCACGATCAGCACTCGTTCACGCGTGGCCGTAGCGAAGCGCTTGAGCGCGTGCAGCGGATCGCCCGCCCGCCGGTCGATCTGGATCGGAGGAAGCGGTTCGGTTACTTCTTCTCGCGTGTCTGCGGACGCCTGGGCAGGCAGCTCGAAGCGCGCGAAAGGCTTCACGATACGATGAAATTCGTCGCTGGGTAGGAACAGCTCGGGGGGAGGGATGAGCGGGCGCGCCGGATCCCCGCGCAGCAGCCGGTAGCGCGACTCGCAGTCCTCCCAGAACTGCCGGATCGCGTCTTCGATCGCGCCATGCAGGCAGAGTGTCGCCGCCTGTGGCAGATAGTCGGCGAGCGTCGCGGTGGCGTCGAAGAACAAGGGCAGGTAGTACTCGATGCCCCCGGGGATCACGCCATTGCTCACATCGCGGTAAAGCGTCGATTTCGAGGGGTCCCCCTCGAACACTTCGCGGAAGCGGCCGCGGAAGCGCATCCGGGCGTTCTCGTCCTGGGGGAACTCGCGAGCCGGAAGCAGACGGATGCTCGGCACGGGATAGAGGCTGCGCTGCGTATCGACGTCAAAACTTCGGATCGACTCGATCGCCTCGTCGAGCAGGTCGATGCGATAGGGCAGCGCGCTGCCCATCGGAAACAGGTCGATCAGCCCGCCGCGCAGGCTGTACTCGCCCGCCGCGACGACCTGGGTGACGCGCTGATAGCCGCCGAGCGCGAGTTGCGACTGCAAGCCGGCGAGATCCAGCCGCTCGCCTTGCGTGAGGAAGAAGGTGAACGCGGCCAGGTGCGAGGGCGGTGCAAGGCGGTAGAGCGCCGTCGTGACGGCGACGAGCAGCACGTCGCATTCGCCGCGCGATGCGTGGTAGAGCGTCGCCAATCGCTCCGAAACGAGATCCTGATGCGGCGAGAAATGATCGTAGGGCAGTGTCTCCCAGTCCGGAAGCACCGACACCCGCAGCCCCGGCGCAAACCAAGGCATCTCCGCCGCCAGCCGCTGCACGGCGAGCGCCTCCGCGCAGATGACCGCGAGAAGCTCCCCGCGAGCCGCCGCGGCGTGCTGCGCCAAGGCAAGTGCATCGGCCGAGCCGATCACGGCGCGCGCGGCGGCACGCTGCCCGGGCGGGGGCCGTTCGGGGAGAAGCCGCGGCAGCGCGAGGGCGGCCGGCGCAGTGGTAGGCATGGTGCGCTTCGAATGCGGAGCTCGGGCGCGCCCGGTGCGCGCCGAGTCGCGATTATACGAGTGGCGCAGAACGTCACGCGGTATCGCGGCACGGATTCTCGGCGATAATGCGCCATGGCGACCCCTTCGCTCGCGCGGCCTGCGCCGTCCGCCTCGCCGTATCTTCTGCTGGCGCTGGTGCCTTTCTTCTGGGCCTGCAACTGGATCATCGGGCGCGGGCTGCACACCGAGATTCCGCCGCTTGCGATGACGTTCTACCGCTGGGCGTTCGCGATCGCTTTCATGCTGCCGTTCGCGCTGCCGGTCGTGCGGCGGCAATGGCCGATCATTCGCGCCAACTATCGCGTGCTGCTGCTGCTCGGCGTGCTCGGCGTGGGGTCGCACAACGCACTGGCCTACGCCGGGCTCAACTACACGACCGCGACCAACGGGGTGATTCTGAACTCGTTCATCCCGGTGATGATCATCACCCTCTCATGGACATTCCTGCACCAGCGACTGTCCAACGTGCAGATCGCCGGCGTCGCCGTGTCGCTCGCCGGGGTGCTCACGATCCTCTCCCAGGGAAGCCTCGCGCTGCTCGCGTCGTTTCGCCTGAACCTCGGCGATATCCTCATCATCGCATCGATGCTGCTCTGGTCCCTCTACACGATCTGCCTGCGCTGGCGGCCGCCCGGTCTCGACATGCTGGCTTTCCTGCTGGTGATCGCCTGCATCGGCGACGCGGCTGTGCTGCCGTTCTATCTCGCCGAGGCGAGCTTCTCGCGCCAGGCGCAGTGGAGCTGGCAGGCGCTGATCGCGCTAGCGAGCATCGGCCTCTTCTCATCGTTCCTCGGCTACGTGTTCTGGAACAGGGGTGTCGAGCGGCTGGGAGCGAGCGTCGCCGGCCTCTTCGTGCATCTCATGCCGGTATTCGGCGTGCTTCTCGCCTGGCTGTTCCTCGGCGAGGTCCTGCAGGCGTTCCACGTGATCGGGATCGTGCTGATCCTTACGGGCATCTATGTGACGAGTCGTGCCGCGGCGCCGCCGGTGCCTGCTGCGCCGGAATAAGGCCGCTCTCGGCAGCGATCCACATGCAGCCCAAGCATTTCAACGTCCTGCTGGTCCGTCCGCAAACGACCAGCGCGCACAACCTGTACCGCGGGGCGGCGACGATTCTCTGCTCCGCCCTGCAGCGTCTCGGCCATCCTGCCCGCATCGTTGAGAACGAACTGGTCTTCGATGCGGCCAACATCATCGTTGGCGCGCACCAGCTCGAACCCGGGGTCGCCGATACCCTTCCGGCCGATACGATCATCTACAACACGGAGATGATCGTGGGCCGACCCTTGTTTCTGCCGGCGCTGATCCCGTTTGTGCAGCGCTTCGAAACCTGGGACTACAGCCGGCGCAATGTGCGCGCCTGGGCCGAGCAGGGCTTCTCCACGCGTGTGCGCTTGTTGCAACCCGGCTACGTGCCGGAATGCACGACGATCGACCCGGCGACTCCCACGGACATCGACGCCGTGTTCTACGGCCACGTGACCGCGCGGCGGCGAGCCGTTCTCGATCGACTTGCGGACGTGGGCGTGCGCGTCTACGTGCTCCAGGACATGTACGGTGCACAGCGTGACAGATACATCGCCAGGGCACGCCTCATTCTGAACATCCATGCGGATGCGGACTCGGTCTTCGAGGTGGCCCGGATGTCGCATGCACTGTCCAATCATCGCGTCTTGGTGTCCGAGCTCGACACGCACGATGAGATCGATGCGGACGTGCGCGAGGGGATCGCGTTCGCGGGCGCCGAAGACTTTCCGCGGCTTTGCCGCAGCCTGCTCGACGACGAGCCGCGCCGTCTGGCGCTCGCTGAACGCGGTTTCGAGGCCTACCGGCGACGCGACTTCGTGGCCCTGGTGGGAAAGCTGCTAGCGGTGCGGGAAGCACAGGCGGCCGGCCAGGCCAGCTCGCCCAGCCCTGCCTAGCGCGCTCGGCTGTGGATCTGCAGCGGTGCGGCGGGGCGCGCGGCCCAGAATCCGGCGTGCGGTACCGGGCCCTCGACTGCGGACTCGAGCATCAGGTGTGCGATAAGCCGGGCGAAGATCGCCTTGAACTCGAGCTGCGCGAAGCGCATGCCCATGCAGATACGGCTGCCGCCGCCGAAGGTGAGCATCCGGAACGGACGTGAGCGCGGATCGTCGGTGCCGGTGTAGCGCTCAAGATCGAAGCGCAGCGGATCGCGATGCAGGCGCTCGAGCAGGTGGGTCGCGGCGGCTGCGAGCGCGATGCGGGTGCCAGGCAGGAGTCGATAACCGCCGATCTCGGTCTCCTTCACGACGACGCGCGGGAGGTTCAGCAGCGAGGGATACAGGCGGCCGGCTTCCAGCATGAAGCGCTGGAGGTACGGCAGCCGATCCAGTTCGGCAACGGGCAGCGGCTTACCGTGCGTCCAGCCGGCGGCGGCAAGCTCTCGGCGCAGCAGATCCGCAATCTCGGGATGCTCTGCGAGCACGAATGCGGCCCGCGAGTAGAGTGTTGCGCCCGTATCGTGCCCGGCAATGAGCAGCACCGAGAGATGGGATCGGATGGCGTCGTCCGGATCCGGGTTGTCCGGGAAGCTCGGATAGTCGAGCAGCAGGTCCAGAAGGGTTGTTGCAGTCTCCGCTCGGTTGCGCCGCCGCGTGGCTATGACGTCGAGCAGGATTCTTCCAAACTCCGCCCGCGCCGCGTTCGCCCGCGCAACGTAGGACTCGCGTGATTCATGCGCGAAGTCCTGACCGTCGAGAATCACGCAGATGGCGCGAAACGCGGGTTCGATCGCCGCCTCGGGAAGGGCGGCGAACGTCGTTCCGACCGCGCGAAACGCGAGCAGGCGCATGGTTGGGTAGGCATCGAACCCGTCGCCTGCACGCAGCTGCTCGATGCAGCGGTCGATCGCCCGCTCGATCGCGGGCCAATGCAGCTGGATCATCGCGCTGGTCAGCGACGGAGCCCATTGGCGTCGCTGCTCAGCATGCAGCGGATCATCTGTGTTGAGCACCGCATGTCCGCAACCGCGGCCGAGCACGTGGCGCCAGCCCTCGTCGCTGCTGAACGCCTCGACGCTCGACGAGGTCGCCGCTTCGGCGGCTTCCGGCCCGACGAGAAACAGGCAAGGCCCCGCATCCGGCCCCGACGGCACGTTGCCGCGCAGCACCGGCCCGTTGCGATCGCTCTCGGCAGCCTGCAGCCGCGGCACGAGACCGCGCTCGGCGTCTTCAGGCGTGAGCGTCAACTTTGGCGCGGCCCGAGCGGCGTCCAGCGGCGGAGCCATCACGATCTTTAGAGAGAGGAGAGCGAGCCTACCGCTCGACGCCCCGCCGGGCTGCCCGACGCCGCCTCGAGCGCCGCGCCGAGCGCATCTGCCACGCGCGACTGATCTTCGGCCGAGAGGCCAAGGAACGTCGGCAGCGTGAGGACGCACTCGTCCTGGCCCGCGCAGCCGGTGCTGCCTGGCTTGTTGCCGAGAAGAGGGTGGCGGGCCAGCGACGGGTAATGCACGCTGGTGGCCACACCAGCAGCGGCCATTTCGGCGCGGACTGCTTCGCGGATCGGCGCAGGAACCTTGACGATGTACATCAGAAAGCTGTCGTCATCCCGGCGCCGGAGGGGTTTCACCCCAGGGGCGAGTGGCGCGAGCAAGTGTTCATAACGCTGCCACTGCTCGCGACGAGCCTCGCGACACTCCGCCAGGGTTTCGATTCCCCCTCTGACCAAGGAGGCGCAGACATCGTTGCTGCGCAGCTTCAATCCTGGTTCGGAGATGAACGCATAGTCTCCATGGCGAAGCGTAGACGCACGCTGCATCGTGTCGATGGTCAGGCCGAGGTTCGATACCGAGCGCACCCACGACTCGTGCTCGACATCGCGCCCCCAGATGAGGCCAGCCTCGCCGCCGGGCAGCTCCTTGATCGCATTGAAGCTATAGCAGAGAACATCGCCGACCGGCGCCGTGCCATCAAGCAAGTCCACCCGATGCGCGCAATCCTCGATCAGGATCAACCCGTGCTTGTCGGCCAGGGCGCGCAGCCGCGCGAGGTCCGGCGAACGCTGACCATAGAGGTGCACGACGACCATCGCCCGCGTCCTCGGGGTCAGCGCCCGCTCAGCGCTTGCCGGATCGAGAAGCAGACTGTCGGGGTGAACGTCGGCTATCACCGGGCGCAGGCCGGCCTCGGCGAACGCAACGCCGGAGGACACGAAGGTCACGGCGGGCACGATCACTTCTGCCGCATCGCTACTCGCCAGTTTGCGCACCAGGCGCCCAGCAAGGTACAGGGCGCTCGTGCACGACGACGTTGCGAGAGCCCAGCCGCCGCGCAGCTGCATGAATTGCTCTTCGAGCCGGCGGCACTCCGGTCCGTAGCCCAGCCATCCGGAGTCAAGGGTCGCGAGTACGCGTGCGCGCGCACTATCGGCGACGCGCGGACGGAAGATGGGGATCGGGGCGTTCACGAAGCGCCTCAGGATGAAGGTGTAACGACAGGAGATTTGCTCGCCAAGAGCGAGCGACCGCGCGGCAAGGGCCCGTGTTCCTTCAAGCGGAGCCAGTCATCGCGACGGCACTCGAGATCGATGAGCCGAAGCTCGCTGCCGTTGGATCGACGCTCGGTATGCGAGCCCGTGACATGCCCGCCACCGCTGAGCGCGGCATGCAGCGAGAGGCGATTGGCCTCGATCACCGCCATGCGTATGACCGTCAACGCGAGCCGGGTGAAGGCAAAGTCGCGTATCGCCATGCCCGCATCGACGGCGACGCCGGGGTAGTCGGCTGGAAGACGAGCCCTGTAGGGGAGCAGAGCCTGCGCATCAACCATGACCCGTCCGAGCTCGAAGCTTCCTTCGACAGCGTCGCCGCGACTCCAACCGATCGCTCCGACAAACACGCCGTCTGCCTTGAGGCGGATCGCGAGCATCGCTTCGTAGGGTCGCTTCATTCCGCTGCGCAGCCATTCGCGGTTGCGCACCGGATCCAGCGGACGAGGGTCCAGAAACTGCCGTCGCATGTTCGGACGATTGCGCAGCATCGTGATCGCGTCGAACTCGGATTCCTCGGGCCATCCGATCTGCACGCAGGCGCCCTCCGTCAGGAGGCCGTGCAAGGGGATCGTCCAGCGAGGCGCGGGAGGCGCGTTCATTCCCTGTCGGTCGGCGTTCCGGCGGTCTGCCGCGCAGGCTGCCCGGAGAGTGCGATCGGAATTCTCGCTCGGCATTATAGCGTGAGCGCTAGGCCTTCGCTCTCCCGTAGACGTCCTCGAAGCGAACGATGTCGTCCTCGCCGAGGTAGTCGCCGCACTGGACCTCGATCACCACGAGAGATTCGACACCGGAATTCTCGAGGCGGTGCTTGCTTTGCGCCGGAATGAAGCTCGATTCGTTCGCGCGCAGAACGTAGATGCGGTCGCCGTTCGTGACGCGGGCTTCGCCGCTCACGACGACCCAGTGCTCGCTGCGATGGTAGTGCATCTGCAGCGACAGCGCGGCACCCGGCTTGACCTCGATGCGCTTGATCTTGAAGCCGGGGCCCTCCTGAAGAACGGTGTAGGCCCCCCATGGCCGGGCTACGGTCTTGTGGAGCCGGTACGCGTCGTGCCCCTTCGCCTTGAGCTGCGTCACCAGTTCGCGCACGCGCTGCACGTCGTCGCGCGCCGCGACAAGGAGCGCGTCCGGCGTGTCGACGATCACCAGACCCTCGACACCGAGCGTCGCCACGAGGCGCTCCTGCGCGTAGACGTAGGTATTGCGCGTGTCGATCGCCATGCGCTCGCCTTCGCCGCGATTGCCTGCCGCGTCGGGCGTGGCGAGCCCCGCGATCGCTTCCCAGGAGCCGATGTCGCTCCAGTCGAAGTCGCTCTTGACGACCGCCGCGGAGTCCTCCTTCTCCATGACTGCGAAGTCGAAGGAGATCTCGGGCACCGCGGCGAAGAGCTCGGCGTCGATCTCGAGCATGGACGAATCCCTGCTCGCCTCCAGGCGCTTCCACACGGGATCGACGGCGGCGAGCACGTCCGGGGCATGACGCGCGAAGGATTGCAGCACGCGCGCGGCCGTGAAGCAGAACATGCCCGAGTTCCAGAGATAGCCTCCCGACTCGACGTATTTCTTCGCTTCGGCAAGCGGAGGCTTCTCGACGAAGCGCCGCACCCGGAACGTATCTTGGGCCGCGAGCGCGTCGCCCACCTCAAGGTATCCATAGCCCGTCTCGGGGCCTTTCGGCGCGATGCCGAAGGTCACCAGGCAACCGCCTTCGGCGGCGGAGACGGCGCGCGCGATGGCGGCTGCGAAAGCAGCGGCGTCGAGGATCAGATGATCCGCCGGCAGCACGAGCAGAGTGGACTTCGGACCGGAGGTCGCTTCCGCGTAGCGAGCCGACAGTGCTACCGCGGCGGCAGTGTTGCGGCCGAACGGCTCGAGCAGGTACACGTTGCGCGGCGGCGTCGTTCCGTCGCAGGCGGCGTAAGCGTCCTTCGCGTAGAAATAGAAGTCGCGATTCGTCACCGTGACCAACGTGCTGACGCCGGGAAGGGCGATCGCACGCGCGTATGTCCTCGCAAGGAGGGTCGCCGGCCCAAGCTCGCCGGGCAGCCTGATGAACGGCTTCGGCGCCGCCTCGCGCGAAAGCGGCCACAGGCGGGTACCGGCACCTCCGGAAAGGATGATCGGGATCAGCGCCATCGGCTGGATCGGACTCTGCGAGAGGATCGCGGATTGTACCCGAGCAAGAAGTACAGGGTCTTGCGACGCGGCGATCCCGTCCCCACATCGTGAAGGTGGTATCATTAGCACTCAGCGCGCGGGCCTCACGAGGAGGCTTGGCCGCACGACCGGTTACCGGGGGCGACCTGGTTTCGACGGGGACTGCGAAGCAGCGCGAGGCATGCCAAGGTGCAGAACCTTGTGAATCCTCTGCAATCGCAAACTTAACTGCGAACGACGAAACTTACGCTCTGGCGGCTTAACCCCGCCGGACCTCGCACCGAGCGGCGCTCAGCTTGGGTGATGTAGCCGGAAACGGCGAAATCACGGCGAGGACATTTCGAGCGATCGCGTGCGCACGGGTCACTTGGGCGACACGCTAAATCAAGGTGACTGGTCCTGCGGCAGCCTGTCCGTCGGCGGCAGCGGGGCGAGAGCAAATGACGAGACTAAGCATGTAGTCTCGACTGTGTAGTGTTTCCGGACGCGGGTTCGATTCCCGCCGCCTCCACCAAACCCAAGAATGACGGCCCCCGAGCGGGGCCGTTTTCTTTCTGCGCCATAGTACACGCCCGTCTTGTATTGTCTACGCCAGTTCGCTAAATCTAAGCCTTACCACCATTGTTACCACCAAACGGGCGATGCCCGAAAATGGCGCCCGTCGCCCGGCCAACCACGCGGCGCGACGCCGGTTCGCAACAGCCCGGGAGGCACCCGCCCTAATATTCCTGCAGCGCTTCGACCCGCCCGGAACGTATCGCCTTCACCAGCACCGCATGGTCCTCGCGCGTCTGGTCCGCGTAGGCGAGGGCGAATTCGCCAAGAGCGCGGTCGAAAGCGTCGCTCTTGCCGAGATAGCCGCTGATGGTCGCGGCGTCCCCCGACTTGGCATGGGCGCGCGCCAAGGTCCAGCCGCAGATCCGCGCGTAGCGCCTGAGCTGCGCGGCGCTGAATCCGTCCACGGGCATCGACATCTTCATGTCGCGTAGCTGGCGCACGAAGAAATCGTATCCGCGCCGCCCGCGCACCCAGCCGAGGAAGATGTCGCTGGATGACTGCAACAGCCGCTGTCCCACGACCACGCGCTGGCCCTGGTTGTCGTACGCGCTCGGACCGGCGTGGGGCTCAAGAACGGAGCGGACGGCCTCCTTGAACTGCAGGATCAGCGGATGGCCTTCCTCCGAGAACAGCAGCCCGATGTAGCAGCGCGTTCCCACGCTGCCGATCCCCACCACCTTGA
>Ga0187777_10001547_pt1 | contig 14975 bp, 15 predicted proteins | sample 1015_Q2_SP5_10_M_FD_132416 | JGI IMG/M metagenome (GOLD analysis project Ga0187777, IMG submission 132416) | Tropical peat soil microbial communities from peatlands in Department of Meta, Colombia - 1015_Q2_SP5_10_MG | ecosystem: Environmental > Terrestrial > Soil > Wetlands > Peat | place...
CTGCCGCAGCCTTTGCTCCTCGAAGGTGAGGCCGGTGTGGGCAAGACCGAGGCAGCCAAGTCGCTCGCGGTCGTGCTGGATACGCCACTCGTTCGGCTTCAGTGCTACGAGGGGATCGACGCAGCCGAAGCGCTCTACGAGTGGAACTACCCGCGGCAGCTGCTCAGCATCCGGCTCGCCGATGCCCGCGGCACCGAGCTGTCCGAACAGGACCTGTTCGGCCGCGAGTATCTGATCCGCCGTCCCCTGCTGCGCGCGCTCGAGCATCCTGGACCGCGGCCGGCGGTGCTGCTGGTCGACGAGATCGACCGCGCCGATGACGACTTCGAGGCGTTCCTGCTGGAGCTGCTCGCCGAGGCGGCGGTGACGATCCCGGAGATCGGCACGATCCGCGCCACCCACCCGCCCGTGATCGTGCTCACCTCGAACCGGACACGCGACTTGCACGACGCGGTCAAGCGGCGTTGCCTGTACCAGTGGATCGACTACCCGAGCCCGCAGCGCGAGGTCGAAATCGTCCGCCGGCGGGTCCGCGGCGCGTCGGAGACGCTGGCGGTGCAGGTCGCCGACGCGGTGGCGCGCATGCGCGACAGCGACGTGCAGAAGCCGCCGGGAGTGGCCGAGGCGATCGACTGGGTGGCGGCGCTGTCCGTGCTCGGCGTCGAGGAGCTCGACGCCGACGCGATCGACCGCACGCTCGGCTCGGTGCTCAAGTACGCCGAGGACCAAGAGGTGATCCGCGCCGCGGGCCTCGAGAAGCTTGTGGGGCGGCGATGACGCCGCGGGAGCCGTTCAGGGTCCGGATGCTGGGGCTCGACCTCCCGGCCGTCGCCGGGGCGTTCAGCCGGCGGCTGCACGACGCCGGCGTGCCCGTCACCGCCGAGCGCGCCGCCTGGTTCGCGCAGGCCCTGTCCGTGGTCGAGCCGATCTCGCGCCGCCGCCTGTACTGGACCGCGCGTGCGGCGTTCGTCTCAGACCGAATGCAGGTGCCCGCGTTCGATGCGGTGTTCTTCGACGTGTTCGGATCCGTGCGCGCCGAGCAGGACGAGCACACATCCGAGGACGAGCGGACTGAAGCCGCGGCGCCTGATGAGGCGCGGCGGACGGTTCCCGGGGCCGGCGAGACTCCGCCGCCGCGGGCCGGCCCGACGACGGGCTCCACCACCCGGCCTGCCGAGGATGTCATCCGCGATGTCCCGGTGCCCGTCCTGGCCAGCGACGAGGAGGTGCTGGGCTCCAAGCGCTTCGACGCGCTCGAGCCCGGCGAGCTGGCCCGCCTGTACCGGCTGATGACGCAGCTGCGTATCGCGACGCCCAGCCGCCGAACGCGCCGCGCCGAGCGCCAACGCCACGGCGAGCGGATCGACATGCGCCGGACGCTCCGAGGCAGCTTGCGCACGGCGGGCGATCCGATCCGCCTCGCGCGGCGCCGCCGGCGGATCGTGCCCCGCAGGCTCGTGATGCTGTGCGACATCTCGGGCTCGATGGAGCCGTACGCCCGCGCTTACCTCCAGTTCCTGACCTGTGCCGCGGGTGCCGGCCCGAACTCCGAAGCCTTCGTGTTCGCCACCCGGCTCACCCGCCTCACTCGCGCGCTCGCTTCTCGCAACCCCGAACGCGCGATCCAGCGCGCCGCCGCGGCTGCGCCCGATTGGTCGAGCGGCACCAGGATCGGCGACGCCTTGAAGGCGTTCAACGACCGCCACGGGCGGCGAGGCATGGCTCGCGGCGCGGTCGTCGTCATCCTGTCCGACGGCTGGGAGCGCGGCGACCCCGCGCTCGTCGCGCGCGAGATGGAGCGGCTGCATCGGCTGGCGTACCGGATCGTATGGGTCAACCCCCGCATCAGCGCTCGAGGCTTCAAGGCCCGGGCGGGCGGCCTCGTCGCGGCCCTGCCGCATTGCGATGCGCTGGTCAGCGGGCACAGCCTCGACGCTCTTGGCGAAGTGGCCGACGCGATCGGCGCCGCCCACACCGACGATCTTGTCGCCGCGGCCGCCGAGCTCGTACCCGAGCCGGAGCCGTCCGAGGAGGAGCCGTGGCCGAGCGCGACGCCCGTGCCGGGCAGCTCGGTGGCGATGCCCAGCGGCTACGGGCCAAGCCGCGGCAAGACCACGCCGGGATGGTCGCTGGGGAGATGAGCGAGAAGACCTGCATCTACCCCGGGTGCGACCGGCCCGCGGTGCCGGCGCACCCGCTCGGCGGCCCGCAGCCGAGCTTCTGCGACCTCGAGGGGCACAACGCGTTGAGCGCCCATCTGGAGCGCCAGCGTCTGGCGCGCGAGGCGCAGCCAGAAGAAACCGGAGAGGAGGATCAGTAATGGCCGATGAGGCATACAGAGCGGTGTTCCTGCGCGTGCACCCGACCGGCAAGATGGTGCTCAGCCTGACCACGGAGTCCGACGGCGAGGAAGCCCGGTACGCGCAGCTGGTCGCCGGCGAGCTCGGCGTACCGGCCCTTGACGTCAAGGTCGTTCCCGCCGACACCGACCGGTTCGGCGAGGGCCATGGCTACAACACCAAGCCGTCGGCGCAGACGCCGGCGGCGATCCAGAGCGCCACCGGGAAGATCCTCGACAAGGCGCGGCTGCTCGCCGCCGTCGCGCTCGAGACATCGCCCGACGCGGTCACGTGGGACGACGGCGCGTTCGTCTCGAGCGCGGATCCGGCGCAGGCGAAGACGATCGCCGACATCGCGCTGTACGCGCACGGCACCGGTGTCCTGCCGCCCGGGGTCGAGGGCGGCCTCGACGCCCAGGCCGTCTACAAGGATCAGTGAGGCTTGCCGTCGATCTCGACGTGGACGTCGTCGGCCAGCTTGAGCGCTCCGAACAGCGCCGTGTACGGCTTCATCCCGAAAGCGGTTTGGGTTACCTTCGCGCGGCCGGTCACGCGGCCGTCGTCGCCGACCGCGAGGTCGAACGCCGCCGGGCCCTCCCTGCCGTTGAGACTGAGCTCCCCGCGCACCGTCAAGCCGGCGGGCGTGGACTGGACCTCGCTCGAGCGGAACTCGATCGCGCAGCCCTTGAGCACCTCGTCGTCGATCGTTTGCCGGATGCTGGACTTGTCCTTTGTGCTGAGCGGCTTAACCCCGCCGGTGCCCTCGAGCACGCTGAGCGACCGCGAGTCCGCGGTCAGCGTGAGGGCCGGCTGCCCGTCGGGGTCGAGCGTGGCTTCCCAGGAGCCGACTTCGATCAGCAGGTCATGGCCAGCCTTCGCCGCGGCACCCTGCCGCGTGGTTCTGATCGTGAGGCGTGCGTTGTCCGGTCCAAAATGTTGTGGCATACGAGCAAACCCTAACTCAGGAGACGACCCGTGGTTGAACTGGACCACTCGTACTCGAACGGGAAGCCGATCGAGCACAACTGGGAGACGATCCTCGACCTGGAGAAACTGATCTCGTGCGTCGAGGGCGGGAGCGTGACCGAGGCGACCAGCCCGGAAAGCATCAAGGCGGAGATAAAGGTGAAGATGGGCGCGATGTCGATGACGTTCAAGGGCACGGTCGCTGTGATCGAGCAGGATCCCGACGCCCACCGCGCGGTGTTGCAGGTGAAATCGCGCGAGGCCGGCGGGCAGGGACACGCCAACGCCGACGTGACGTTCGCGCTGTCGGACGGCGGCGGAACGATTCACACGGCCGCGCAGATCACCGGCAAGGCGGCCTCGATGGGCGAGGGCGTCGTCCAGAACGTGCTCGACGCGCTGATCACGAGCTTCACGGAGAAGCTGGCGGCCCTCTAGGAGACGCGCGATGGCGACGATCGCCATGAGACACGTGCGCGAGGGCGAGGTGCCCCGCGACGGCGGGACCGCGGTCCAGGAGAGCGCGGATCGGCCGGTCTTCACCGGCAACGGGCCAGACGACTACATGTGTGTGGAGTGCGGCAACGTGCTTGCGACGGCGATGCCCCCCGAGTACATGAACCGCAAGCTGCGCATCAAGTGCGCCCGCTGCAAGACCGTGAATGTGGCGATCGAGGTGGAGGGCGTCGACTACGCGTCGGCATTTAAGCGGCCCGCCGGCTGAAGCCCTAAGAGCCCGCCCCGACGCCGGCGGCCTCCCGCTCGTAGTCGAGCTCGGTGCCGACCCCGAGCAGGTTCAGCGCCTCGTTGGCCTCCTCGAGACTGCCGGCGTCGGCGATGGCCCGCGCCAACCGTCCGGCGACGTTGATCGTGATGTCGACGTCGAGGTAGAAGGTCAGCGCCGCAGCCGGGTTCAGCTCGAGCGTCCGGGTCCCGCCGCGAATTGTCGCTTGCCCCGAGGCGCCGCGGAAGGCGCGGACCGCCTGCGCGCTGGCCTCGGTGCTGACAAGCTCGGTCGCCGCTTCCATCCGCTCGGCCACCGGCCCGGTCAGGCCGCGGGCTCCGCACAGCCCGCCGGCAGCGGCAACCTCGGACAGCCGCGCGAGCACCTCGCTCGGCGTCAGCTCGGCGTCGCATCCGATCCCAAAGATCCCGAGCAGGACCGGCTGGCCGCGCCTGGAGATCCGTCCTCCGGCGGCGAGCATCACGGCGTCGCACAGGGGGCTGCGAAGTCCGGGCTCGTCGCCCCGCGCCACCACGTCGCCGCCGACGTCGACGAGCACGAGCAGGTCGCACTTCAAGGCCGCGATCGCCTGCACGAGTCCGTCGGCAACTGGTCCGGGACCGTCGTTGATGTCGATCAACAGCGTCCGCTGTCCGAGAAACTCGGCCATCCGCGATTCCGCGAAGAACACGTCGCGGTCCCGCAAGCGGGTGTCGGGGCCGGCCAGCAGGACGCCCGGGGCGAGCTCCTCGGCGTCGATGATCTCACTCGCGGCGCGAGGCCCCGGCACCGGGTCGAACGGCCGGCGCTCCCAGGTCAGGCCTCCGAGCACCGGGTCACCGCCATCGTACAGCCGGACGAACTCGGCAGTGGCGAGCGCGCCCACCACGTCGCCCCCACCCCCCATTCCGATCACGAGCGGTCGTCTGGCTCGGCGGAGCAGCAGCTCGGAATCGCGCATCCCCTAGTTGTACCGGGCGCTCGGGTGCCAGACGTTTACACCGTGTCACGGCGCACGAGCAGGAGCCGTCCGCGCTGACCCGATGGTTCTTTGGGGGGAATCTGGCTGGAGCGTGAGATCCGCTCAGCGCGCGCCGCGCGACTCGGCGGCGCGCCGCATCGCGTAGCGGAACCAGCGCTCGCCGAACGGGACGTACACGCGGACCGGGATCCCCCTCGCGGCCAGCGTCGGCAGATCCGCCGGCCGGACGCCGAGTAGCATCTCGACGCCGGCGCCGGGCAGCGCCGGCAACAGCGCCTCGCGGATCACCGGATCGTGCGTGGCCAGCGAGACGGTGGCGCCTCCGCGCTGGAGCGCGTACGCGAGCTCGATGAAGGCCAGGTCGGTCTCGTCTCCCCACGGATGGGCCAGCGCCGGGGTCTCGACGTAGGCGCCCTTGACCAGGCGGATCGGCGCTCCTGCCTCCGCCAGCCTTTCCGCGTCCGCGGGGCTCCGGCGGAGGTTGGCCTGAATCGTGGCCGCCACCGGCCCGCCGGCCCGCGCCACCGCGAGCACCGCGTCGAGGATCCGATCGGTCCGCGCGAGCTGCTCGGCACCCACCTGGATCCGCGCCCCGGCCGGGAGCGCGGCCGCGATCCGCTCGAGCCGACGCCGGGGGCCGTCGCCCGGCTCGTCGATGCCGATGTGCGAGAGGTCGATCGAGAGGAACGTGCCCAGCGGCGCGTCCGCGGCGAGCCGGGCCGCAAGCGCGACATATGCATCCGCGACTTCGTCCGCCTCGCGCGGGTCGGTGACGTTTTCGCCGAAGAAGTCGATCGAGCTGAGGAGGCCGTCGCCGGCGAGCCGGCCGGCGGTGGCGAACGCATCCTCGGCGGTATCGCCGGCGACGAATCGGGATGCCAGCCGGTAGGCGAATGTCTCGCCACCGGGGACCGTGCGCACCGAGCGCTCGAACCCCTCGCTCGTCGCGAGCCTGAAGAGAATCGTCCGCGGTATGCCCTTCATGTCGCTCCGGATTCTGAACGCGTGCTGGATTTGGGCTCATGGTGGACCCAAATCCAGCAAACACTCCCACGTACCCGCCCGGGGCAGGCAGTTCTGAACCGTCCGTTGCAGTAAGTCAATCGAATTACTGATATATTCGATCGAGTCGTATGGCCCTCACCCCGGCAGAGCTCGAACAGTTTGTGGCGGAGCTGGCAGCCACCCCCGACTGCTGGCGCCACCTCGTCAGGCACGCCACCGACGCCCGGGTCTACGAGCAGATCGTCGACGAGGAGGACGTCAACGCCTGGGTGATCTGCTGGAGCGAGGACCAGGACACCGGCTTCCACGACCACGACGAGTCGTCGGCCGCGATCGCCGTGATCTCGGGCCACGTTCGCGAGGACCGGCTCCGGCTCGGCGATGAACCCCGCTCGCGCGTGCTCGGCCCCGGCCAGGTGTTCACCGTCCCCGCTGTCGCGATTCACCGCGTCCTGCACGCCGGCGACGTCCCGGCGGTCACGATCCACGCGTATTCGCCACCGCTGACCCGAACCGGCGCCTACCGGATCGGGGCGGACGGGGAGCTCGAGCGCGAGCTGCTGTCCAACGAGGACGAGCTTCGCGCGGAGCCCGCGCTCAGCTAAGAACGCGCGTCTCATACGATTACGCCCGGTGTCGGGAGTCGGACGGTACGTGAAGTTCACCGCGCAGGCTGGACGCGGCGGCGAGGTGGCGCAGCTGCTGCTGCGCGCGGCGGATTCGCTCCGCGAAACGCCGGGCTGTGAGCTATACGTGATCAATCGCTCGATGACCGACCCCGACGTCGTTTGGGTGACCGAGCTGTGGCTGAGCCAGGATGCGCTCGACGCCTCGCTCGAGGAGCTCAAGACGGACGAGGGCAAGGCTCAGATCGCGGAAGTCGGCGCCCTGCTCGCGCAGCCGCCGGAGCTGACCGAGCTCGAGCCGCTCGGCGGCGTCGGCTACCTCGCCGGAGGGAGCGGTTACACGCTCGTAAACCTCGAGGAAGTTGAGGACATGGCCAAGCGGTTCGGGTTCGGCGAGCAGGGCGAGGCGCGGTTCGCGAACCGGCCGCTCGGTGCGGTCAGCACCGGCGTCAGCCACCAGCGTCTGCGCCCCGGCGTGCGCCAGGCGTTCGGCCATCGCCACCAGCACGCCGAAGAAGTGTTCGTCGTGCTCGCGGGCACTGGCCGAGTCAAAATCGATGCCGAGATCAGAGACGTTCGCCCGCTCGACGCGATCCGCATCGCCCCGAGCTCGGCGAGAGCATTCGAGGCCGGGCCTGACGGACTCGAATTCGTCGTGTTCGGGCCTCACCGGGCGGGCGACGCCGTGATGGACGCGAACTTCTGGCCGGCGGACGCCACATGAGCCCGGCATAGGACGGGTGATCGGCCTCGCCCCTCAGCCCGCGGCGAGCGCCACCAGCCGCTCGATCTCCTCCTCGGAGGTCCACGCACCCACCGACGCGCGCACGAGTCCGAACGCCGGGATGCTGCGGACGATCACGCCTTCGCCGGCGAGCCGCGCCACCTCGGCATCCGCGTCCTGCGCGCCCCAGGAAACCAACGTCGAGCGTCCCCGCGGCCACACCTCGAGCCCTCGCTCGGCCAGCCGGTCGGCAAGCCGGGCCGCCATCGAGGCTGCACGCTCGTGCACCCAGCCCCAGCCCGCGTCCTCGAAGACGCCGAGCGACGCCCCAGCCCACGCGTTGCGCAGCCCGGCCGGGAAGCCGTGGTCGAGCCGCCTGACCCCCTCGGCCTGCTCGAACTTGAGCGCATTAGCCGGATCCGCCACCGAGCCGTACCCGGGCCACGGGACGAGGAGGTCGTCGAGCCGGTCTTCGCGTACGAACAGGGCGCCGCTCCCCTCGGGGCCGCACAGCCACTTCTGGCCCGACCCGGCGTAGAAGTCGCACCCCAGCGCGCGGACGTCGATCGGCACCGCCCCGAGCGCCTGCGCGGCGTCGAGCAGGAGCGGAACGCCGGTGGCGACGAGCGCGGCCACGTCGACCACCTCGCCGCCCACCCAGGAGACGTGCGAGCACGCGACGAGCCGCGTGGTGCTGCTGACCTCGCCGGCGATCTCCGCGAACGGGACGACGCGGATCTTGACCCCGTGGCGCCGGCGGGCTCGTCCAAGCGGCGCCAGCAGGCCGGGATGCTCCTGGTCGCTGGTGACGATCTCGTCGCCACGGCGCAGATCGAGACCCGCGATCACGGTGTTGACGCCATCGGTGGTCGAGCCGGTGAGCGCGACGTCGGTCGGCTCGCAGCCGAGTGCGGTCGCGTAGCCCGCGCGAGCCCTGTCGGCGAGCTCCATCAACGCCTCGAAGTACGGGCGCCCGCAGCGGCCGCCGTCGGCCTCGGTCTCGATCCGGCGGCGAACCGCGTCGGCTGCCGCGCGCGGAATCGGTCCCTCGGTCCCGGCGTTCAGGTACGAGAGCCGCTCCAGCACGGGGAACTGGGCCCGGAAGGTGGTTGCGTCGGTGGCGGAGGTCGTAGCTTCGGTCATACCCGTATTCTGTCGGTCCGCATGTGCTTCGACTTCGACGCGCGGCCGCCGGCGCCCCCCGAGGATCTCCTGCTCGCCCCGATCGCGGGAGGCGCGGGGGCGGAGGTGCTCGAACTCACGTCCGCCGACGGCACGCACTTCTCGGCCGCGCTCGCCGAGAGCTCATCGGACCGTGCCACGGGAGTCTTGATCTTCCCCGACGTCCGCGGCCTGTATCCGTTCTACTCGGAGCTCGCGGAGCGGTTCGCGCAAGCCGGCTATCACGCAATCGTCATGGACTACTTCGGCCGCACGGCCGGCCTGGGCCCGCGCGATGAGAAATTCGAGTACATGCCCCACGTCCAGCAGTTGACGGTCCCCGGAGTCCAGCAGGACGCGGCCGCCGCGATCGCGGCGCTCCGCCAGCGGACGAGCGCGCGCTCGATCGCCACCGTCGGGTTCTGCCTCGGGGGCTTCGAGTCGTTCCTGGCCGGCGCCGACCTGCCCGACCTGTGGGCGGTGATCGGGTTTTACGGCGTGCTGGCGGGCGAGCGCTTCGGCGTCGCCGGACCGCTCGAGCGAGCCGGCGACATCCGGACGCCGGTGCTGGGTCTGTTCGGCGGCGCGGACCAGGCGATCCCGGTGGAGCAGGTCGAGGAGTTCGACGCACGCCTAACCGCAGCGAGGCTCGACCACGAGATCCACGTGTATCCGGGAGCCCCACACTCGTTCTTCGATCGGCGCTTCGAGGAGTACGCGGAAGCCTGCGAGGACGCGTGGCGCCGGATGCTCGGCTTCCTCAAGAGCCACATGGGCTGACGAGGACTAGCCCTTCGACGTATCGGCGTCGACCTCAGGGTTGCCGTTGGACTGCTCGGCGAGCTCGCGCTTGAGAACCTTGCCGGTGTGGTTTCGGGGCAGCTCGTCGAGGAACACGACCTCGCGCGGGACCTTGTAGTTGGCGAGGTTCTCCTTAACGTAGCCCTTGACGTCGTCGTCACTCAGGTTCGCGCCCTCGCGCAGCACGACGAACGCCTTCAGCCGCTGTCCGAACTTCTCGTCGTCCACGCCGAGCGCCGCCGCCTCCTGGATCGATTCGTGCGAGACGAGGAGCTCCTCGACCTCGGCCGGGAACACGTTCTCTCCGCCCGAGACGATCATCTCGTCGTCGCGCCCGTCGATGTAGAGGCGACCCCGGGCGTCGAAGTGCCCGACGTCGCCGGATGACATCAGGCCTCCGACCATGTCCTTGTTGCCGCCGCCGGTGTAGCCCTCGAACTGCGAGATGTTGCCGACGAAGATCCGGCCCGTCTCGCCCTGCTTGACCTCCTTGCCGTCCTCGTCGAGCAGCTTGAGGATCGAGCCGCGCACGACCTTGCCCACCGTGCTCGGCTCCTCCCGCAGATCCTTGGGGGTGGCGATCGTCGCGTACGCGATCTCCGTCGACCCGTACAGGTTGTAGATCACCGGCCCGAACGCGTCGGTCGCGCGCTGCGACAGGTCCGCACCGAGCGCCGAGCCGCTGACGAAGATGATCCGCAGCGCGGAGGTGTCGTGTCGCTTGATCGCCTCCTCGCCGAGATCCATGATCCTCGCGAGCATCACCGGAACGACCACGATCGCGGTGGCGCGATGCTGTGCGACGCTGTCGAGCGTGACCTCGGGATCGAACCGCCGGCGCACGACGAGCGTCGACCCGAGACCGACGCCGACAATCGACTGCAAGAACCCAAACGCGTGGAACATCGGCACGCACAGTTCGGTTACCTCTCGGGCGCGGAACGGCACCTTGCTCAACAGGCCGCCGATCAGCGACAAGGAGCGCGGCTCGGCACGCGGAGCGCCCTTCGGCGTCCCCGTGGTGCCGCTGGTCAAGATCGTGATCCGCGGCCACTCGTCGGGCTTGGGGGGAGGGCTCCCCTTACCGCGGTCGATCAGCGCATCGAGCGTGTCGTCGCCGGGCTCGTCGGTCCACGCGCGGTAGCGACCGTGCGGAGGATCGTCGATCCCGGCGAGCACGTGTGAGTACTCCTCATCGTAGACGAGCAAGTCGGTACCCTCGCGAGTCGCGACCTCCCTGATCTGCGGCCCGGCGAACGAGGTGTTAAGCAGCACGATGCGCGCGCCGCACTTGGCGGCGGCGAACACCGCCTCGAGAAAGCCGCGGTGGTTGCGTGCGAGGATCGCCACGCCCTCGCCGGCTTTGAGCCCTTCCTCGCGCCACGCGTTCGCGAGCGCGTTCGAGCGGTCGTGGAGCTCCGTGTAGGTCAGCTCACCCCGTTCATCGATGATCACCGCTCGGTCGCCGTGACGAAGCGCGCCGGCCACGATCGCCCCGCCGATGAGGCCGTAGCGCTGGAACCCGCGTAGGAGCTGGGCGAGGCGCTGGGGCGGCTCGGGGCCGAGCAACCCGCTGCGTACGGAGATCGCGGCGAAGTACGCCTCGTCGCCCGCGCGCTCGGCGAGCTTGGTCGCGTCCCCGATCAGGCCTCTGGGGTCACGCGCGGCGTTGATGATGGCCTTCGGGTCCAGGTTGATGATGGGACTCTCCTCCTCTTAGCGCTGTGGCACGCCTTCAAGCAATTTTGCTCGTTTCGGGAAGTTTCTCGGCGCAGGAGCGTCAGGTGAAATGGGGCTCAAAGAGCATGCATACCGCGAGAACGCCCAGATTATTCGCGCTCGTCGCGATCGCAACGGTTAAGGCGTGCGCGCCCGGAGATCGTCAACACAGGCCGAGCGGACAACTTCTCTTGTCCGCACCAGACTCGCTGCAGTCTATGCAGCGATGAGATGGCGCCGCCGCCGACCCCACGCGGCGGCGGCGTCTACATCGCTCTCGCCAAGCCCATGAATCGTTTGCGACTTCATGGGTAGTGCCAGCCACCCGCCGCGAAGCTAACCGCCCGCCGACGCTGTGGGCGGCCCGGCCGGGCTCGAGTCCGGCCGGGTCGCCCTGGCTCGACGTGTGAGGTCGGACACGTCGAGCCTCTGGTTGCGCTCCTGCGCTTGCCCCCTTACAGCCTCGGCGGCTCGCCAGCCTCCGAGGCATGCTCATCGTGGGTACGAGCGTATGCGAGCACCCGCTGTACGGTGTTGTCGATCGGTGAATATCGGCGCCCGCCGGCGTCGCTACCTCGACCGATCGCGCGAGCGTCTCACCCCGCTCGAGCCGGTCTGAACGAGACTCGTCGTGTTCCTTGCTCCTGGCATAGAGGTCGTCGGCGAGCCGGCGGCGGGCCTCGTTCATCACCCGGGCACGCTACCCACGAGTTCGACCTCCGCGAGCGCCGGCTCGGGCGGTCGGATGTCCTCGAGGCGGTCGACGTTGGCCAGCGCCGGAAACAGGCGGCCCCAGCTGGCCGCGAGCAGAATCGTCATGACTCCGCCGCCCACTACGGCCGGAACCGTGCCCACGAGGTAGGCGGCGAGCCCGGACTCGAACGCGCCTAACTGGTTCGAGGCGCTGATGAACACCATCTCGACCGCGTTCACGCGACCTCGGAGCCGATCCGGCGACGCGAGCGCGACGGTCGTCGAGCGGATGTTCATGCTGTACAGGTCGACGAACCCGCCGACGACGAGCGCGAGCAGCGAGATCACGAACACGCGCGAGAGGCCGAACACGATGATGCTCGCGCCGTACAGGCCAACCACGAGCAGCAGCGTCCGGCCGGCGCGGCGCTCGATCGGGTGCCGGGTGATCCAGGCCGCCCCGAGCAGCGCACCGACCGCCGGCGCCGCGCGCAGCACCCCCAGGCCGGTGGCGCCGACGTGCAGTATCGACCGCGCGAACACCGGCAGCAGCGCGACCGCCCCGCCGAACAGGACCGCGAGCAGGTCGAGCAGGATCGCTCCGAGCAGGATCTGGGTCCGGCGCACGAACCGAAGCCCCTCGAGCACGCTCTCGACGGTGGCAGGCTGTACCTCGCCCTGGTCGTCGACATCGGCCGCCGCACCCGGATGCATCGCCATCACGATCGCGCAGGAGATCACGCAGGAGCCGGCCGCGAGCAGGTACACGAGTCCCGGCGAGACTCCGTAGAGAAGTCCACCGAGCGCTGGACCGATCACCATGCCGGCCTGGCTGGCGATCGAGCGCAGGGTCATCGCGTTCTGCAGCAGGTCGATGCTGACGAGCGTCGGCGGCATTGCCCGCGCCGCCGGCCAGCCGAGGGCCATCGCGACTCCGGTGCCGACGGCGAGGGCCAGATACGGCCACACCTCGGTCGTTCCCGAGCCGCTTACCAGCGCCAGGCCGACGCTGATGCACGCGGCGAACAGCAGCGCGCCCGCGAAGATCAGCCGCCGGGGCGCCCGGTCGGCCAACTGCCCGGCAGGCAGCGCGAGCACGAACAGCGGTACGAACTCGGCCAGCCCGATCCAGCCGAGATCGAGTGCGCTCCGATGCAGCGCATAGACCTCCCAGCCGATCGCCACCTCGATCGCCTGGAGGCTGATTCCCATCCCGAGCAGCGCCAGCCACCACAGGCGGAAATCGCGGACCTCGAGCGCGGGACCGAGCCGTGTCAAGGCATCGCCGCGACCAGGGTCATACGACCCAGCCTAGTGGGCTAATGGGGCGGTCAGACTCCGGTGGCCCCGCGCCGTCGAACGAGCGCGTCGATCGCCGCCGCCACGAGGAGCACGATCGCGGTCGCGATGAACTGGCCGGCCGCGCTGATGCCCATCAACGCCAGGCCGTTGTAGACCACCGCGATCACGAGGCCCCCGAGCAGCGCGTGGATCGGCTTGCCACGCCCGCCGAAAAGGCTGGCGCCGCCGATGACGGCGGCTGCCACCGCATACAGCGTGTACGTGCCGCCGTCGACGCCGGTCGAGATCGACCCCAGGAAGGAGACGTACACGAGCCCGGCGATCCCGGCGGTCATCGCGCTGAACACGAACGCGATCCGGCGCACGCGCTGAACGTTGATGCCCGCGCGCCGCGCGGCCTCGGGATTTCCACCGATCGCGTACATGTACCGTCCGAGCCGCGTGCGTCCCAGGAATATCGAGTAGACGAGCAGCACGATGCCGACGAACGGGACCACGTACGGGACGCCCTTCAGCGGGATCAGCAGACCGCGGTTGAGGTTGCACACGTAGACGAGCAGGATCCCGCCGACCGCCGCGGCGCCGATCTGGAACAGCGTGACGCTCAGCGGCGGGGCGGTCAGACCCTTGGCGCGCCGGTGCGCTGCGCGTCGTATCGATACCGCCGCGTAGATCGCGATCACCACCACCAGGACGATCCAGCCTGCGGCGACGCTGAAGTTGGAGTTCACGAGCTTGTAGACCGGGCTCGAGTTGTCGAGCGAGATCACGCCGCCGACGGCGTGCTTGTCGACGGTGGCGAGCTCGATCACGATCCCCTCCCAGAAAAGCAGTCCTGCGAGCGTCACCACGAACGACGGAACGTGGAGCCTCGTGATCAGGCTCCCCTGGAGATAGCCGATCGCCGCGGTCACGCCGACGCCACAGATGATCCCGAGCCACCACGGGAAGTTGACCGGGGGAGCGATCAACTCGGCGATAACGAAACCGCCGACGCCGAGCACGAAGCCGACCGACAGATCGATCTCCGAAAGGATCAGCGCAAAGATCTGGGCAGCGCCTAGCAAGATGTAGATCGACGCCTGCTGAAACAGATTGACCAGATTGAGCGCCGAACCGAACTTGGACCGCTCGGCCTGGAAGAAGATGATGATGACGATCAGGCCGGCAATGACCGGCAGCGCGCCGCTCTCTCCGCTCTTGATACGCCGCCATTGCGCAGCCAGGTACTCGCTGAGTGAGTCGGCCAGCACCTCAGGTGCGGCCGCTGTCAGCTCGGCATCGCTCTCGGCGGCCGGGGGCTCGTCCTCGGCCAGCTCGGTCGAGAGCGGCCGCTCCTGGAGCTCCGAAGGAACGCTTGGGCTGGAGAACTCGTCGTCGGGCATCACTCCGCCTTTCCAGCGCCGGCCGCGCCGTCGCCAGCGGTGCGTGAAGAGCGTCCGGTCGTCATATAGTCGACCACCGAGCTGGGGTCGAACTCGGACGCGGGACCCTCGGCAACCATGTTGCCCAGATACAGGATCACGATGCGGTCCGCGACCGCGAACACATCGTTCAAGTTGTGCGAGACGACCATGACGGCCACGCCCTGCGAAGCGAGCCGTTTGATCAGGCTCAACACCGTTCGCGTTTGCGAAACGCCGAGTGCCGCCGTCGGCTCGTCCATAATCACGAGCTTTGCCTTCGCCATCACGGCCTTGGCCACCGCGACCGACTGCCGCTGGCCGCCGGACAGGGAGGCCACCGGCTGGCGGATCGACCTGATCGTCCTGACCGAGAGCTCTTGAAGCGTCGCCTTGGCCGACAGCTCCATCTTGGCCTCGTCGAGCAGCCCGCGCTCGAGCGGCTCGTGACCGAGGAACATGTTCTGGACGATGTCGAGGTTGTCGGCCAGTGCCAGGTCCTGATAGATCGTCGTGATTCCGGCGGCCTC
>Ga0187777_10001551_pt1 | contig 14955 bp, 14 predicted proteins | sample 1015_Q2_SP5_10_M_FD_132416 | JGI IMG/M metagenome (GOLD analysis project Ga0187777, IMG submission 132416) | Tropical peat soil microbial communities from peatlands in Department of Meta, Colombia - 1015_Q2_SP5_10_MG | ecosystem: Environmental > Terrestrial > Soil > Wetlands > Peat | place...
ATTTCTTCGCAATTTTCATTTCATATTTGTCATTCCGGCGAGCGCAACGAACAGGAATCTGCTTTTCGCTGAACTTGCGAAGAGCGTTCGTTTGTCACTCCGAGCTGTGTCCTACGTCACAGAATTTCGGTGCAGCCAGTGGTGTACTGAGCGCCGAGGAATACCAAAGTGTGCCTGGCAATTCCCGGAAAAATCCTGGAAGTTCTTGAGCAGGGCAATTTGCGCTCTGCTCGTGTTCAGTTCGGCGGAATCGTGCGGCAGGTTTCCCTCGACTTCGTTCCTGAAGCGGGACTCGGCGACTACGTAATGGTCCACGTCGGATTTGCCATCAGCCGTGTCGATCCTTTTGAAGCCGACCGGACCTACAAGCTCCTGCAAGAGATGGGAATGATCGAGCAGGAACTTGCGCCTGCTGACGCCTAAGCCCCCTCATCGCAATTTCGTCCTTGCTCACATTCGCGTGTGACCCCCATCACCGAGGGTATGTTCATTGCTGGCTAAAGTTAGCTCTGGGCCCGCTTACGCTCTTCCGCGGGCCGCCACAGCATGAAATACCTCGACGAGTACCGCGATGAGCGCATTGCCAGGGCTTTGGCCGCAGAAATCAAGCAGCGGACCACACGCTCCTGGGTACTGATGGAAATCTGCGGCGGGCAAACTCATACCATCATGCGCTACGGCATCGATGAGCTACTGCCTCGTAGTCTTGAACTGGTTCACGGACCGGGATGTCCGGTCTGTGTTACGCCGCTGGAAACGATCGACAAGGCCATTGCGCTCGCATCGCGCTCCGATGTGATCCTGGTTTCCTACGGTGACATGCTGCGCGTGCCAGGCTCGCATTCCGATCTGTTCCGCGCCAGGGCTGAAGGTGGTGATGTGCGAATTGCATACTCCTCTATGGAAGCTGTAAAGATCGCCCGCGCGAATCCGAATCGCAGCGTAGTTTTCCTGGGGATCGGTTTCGAAACCACCGCTCCTGCCAATGCAATGGCTGCCTGGCAAGCCCGGCAGGAAGGCCTCACCAATTTTTCCATGCTGGTTTCCCATGTGCTCGTTCCGCCGGCGATTCGAGCGTTAATGGTCTCCGAGAGCAATCGGGTGCAGGGATTTATCGCGCCCGGCCACGTTTGCACAGTTATGGGATGCAGCGAATATGCGCATCTGGTTCGCGATTTTCGCATTCCGATCGTAGTCGGCGGATTCGAGCCCGTCGATCTTCTGGAAGCAATCCTGATGCTGGTCCAGCAACTAGAATCCGGAGAAGCCAAGCTCGAAAACCAATACGTTCGCTCCGTTAGCTACACAGGGAATCTGCCAGCCCAACAAATCATGTCTGAAGTGTTCGAAGTCGGAGACCAGAAGTGGCGAGGCATTGGCACAATCCCGCAAAGTGGATTGCATCTTCGAAAAGAATATGCTGCATATGACGCAAATCTGGTTTTTGATCTTGGCGAGTTCACTGTCGATGAGCCAGCGGAATGCATTAGCGCGCAAGTTCTGCAGGGACTAAAAAAACCAACGCAGTGTCCAGCCTTTGGCATGCGCTGTACGCCGGAAAATCCTTTGGGCGCGCCTATGGTATCGACCGAAGGCGCTTGTGCCGCCTACTACCATTACCGGCGGCATGTTGCGCCGAGCGAGGAGCTCACCGATGTCAACTAGATCGCTTGCCGAACTGATTTGTCCCGCCCCGCTTCCCGCCAAGGATACGATCCTTTTGGGACACGGCAGCGGCGGCAAACTCAGCGCCGAACTTTTGCGTGACGTTTTTCTTCCCTTCCTGAGTAATCCTGTCCTGGCGCGTCTGGATGATCAAGCGGTGGTCAATATCAACGGTCAGCGGATCGCCTTAACCACTGATTCTTTCGTGGTCAAGCCGCTATTCTTTCCCGGCGGCGACATTGGTTCACTCGCTGTCCACGGAACAATCAATGATCTGGCAATGGGCGGCGCGGCTCCGTTGTTCCTGAGCGCCGCGTTCATCATCGAAGAGGGTTTTGCCGTCGACGACCTGCGCCGCATTGTTGCGTCCATGCACGAGGCAGCCGCGGCTGCGGGAGTCCAGGTGGTCACTGGAGATACGAAGGTTGTTGAAAAGGGCAAGGGGGACGGCGTCTTCATCAATACAACTGGTATCGGCATCGTGCCTGATGGTATCGAACTCTCCGCCAATCGCGCTCAGCCGGGTGACAAAGTAATCCTAAGCGGCCCGGTTGGTGAACATGGCATTGCCATTCTGGCCCAGCGGGAAGGTCTGGAATTTGAAAGCACCATCCAGAGCGACAGTGCTGCACTCCACACTCTCGTTCGCAACATGCTCGACGCCACCCGCGAGATTCGCTGCATGCGCGACCCAACGCGCGGTGGGGTTTCCAGCACTTTGAACGAGATCGCGCAACAATCACATGTTGGCATCGAACTGCAGGAGCGGTCGATTCCCGTCCGCGAAGAGGTTCGAGGCGCCTGCGAGATGCTGGGTCTGGATCCTTTATATGTAGCCAATGAGGGCAAGCTCATTGCCATCGTGGCGCCCCATGTCGCGCAGGAACTTCTGCAGACAATGCGGAAGAACCCGCTGGGTGCAGAGGCCCAAATGATTGGAACGGTCAAGCAGGAGCATGCAGGGCTGGTAACCATGCGAACCCCGCTGGGAACGACGCGCATTGTCGACATGCTGGCGGGCGATCAGTTGCCGCGAATCTGCTGAACAACTATGCACGAAATGGGAATCGCATATTCGGTGCTTCACGCAGTCGAAACCGAGATGCAGCGCTATCCCGGATCTCACGCATTGAAAGTTTGCCTGCGCGTCGGCCAGATGAGTGCGATCGATGAGGACGCGTTACGATTCTGTTTTGAAGCCATCACCCGCGAAACCGACTTCGAATCGCTTGGACTGGAAATCGAATTCTGCCCGTTGCGCTACCGCTGCCGCTGCTGCGCGCGGGAGTTCACTGTCCAGGACTACGTAGTTCGGTGTCCCGACTGCGCGAGCCTGGAAACTGAGTGCATCAGTGGCGATGAATTGGAACTCGCATATCTGGAGGTCGAGGAACATGGAACGAGTGCAGTTGGAGCGCAAAGTCCTCAGTGAAAATGACAAGAAAGCAGCCGAACTGCGAACGCAGTTTCAGGAGCACGGTGTCCTTTGTCTGAACATCATCAGTTCTCCTGGCTCCGGCAAGACAAGCCTGCTGGAGCGCACACTGGAGAGCCTGCCACGTAATGATCGGGTAGCTGTGCTAACGGGAGACATCCAGACCGACAACGACGCCGCCCGTCTCCGCAGGTTCCATTTCCCAGTCAAACAAATCACCACCGGTGGAACATGCCATCTGGACGCGCGCATGATCGAACGGCATTTGGCTGATTGGAAACTCAAAGACTTGGACATCTTGTTCATCGAAAACGTCGGTAATCTCGTCTGCCCTTCCAGCTATGATCTGGGCGAGGCCACCAAGATCGTGCTGCTCAGCGTGACTGAAGGCGAAGACAAGCCGCTAAAATACCCCTCAATCTTTTTCAAGTCTGACCTGCTCGTGATCACCAAAACTGATCTGCTCCCATACGTGCCGTTCGACATCAATGCTGCGGAAGAAAATGCTCGACGCGTTCATCCCGGAATCGAAATTGTGAGGGTCTCTTGCCTCACTGGAAATGGACTGCATGAATGGCTGATGTGGCTTGAGCAACGGCGGCGAGCACTAAGGCCGGTAGCGACCGTTGGCTGAAAAATATGGAAATTCGCCGACAAATCGAGGTCTCCGGAATCGTGCAGGGCGTCGGTTTCCGGCCTTATGTTTATCGTCTGGCAACTAATCGAAGACTTAATGGAATAATACGCAATACTTCCGCGGGCGTGACCATCGAGGTCCAGGGGCCTCAAGAAGCAGTTCAGGACTTCGTCCAGTGCTTGCCTGCCGAAGCGCCCCCGCTTTCTCGAATCACCAGTTTCGTCGTACATGATGTCCCCTGTAATGGCGATGCCGATTTTCGCATTGTGCACAGCCACGCCGGCGAAGAGGTTCGCGCGCTCATTTCTCCCGACGTGGCGATCTGCAACGATTGCTTGCGCGAGCTGTTTGATCCCGCAGACCGCCGCTATGGATATCCATTCATTAATTGCACGAACTGTGGCCCGCGATTCACCATCGTTCGCGATATTCCTTACGATCGCCCGAGCACCTCAATGGCGGGCTTCCCGATGTGCGCAGAATGTCAGGCGGAGTACGAAGACCCGCTCAATCGCCGCTTCCACGCGCAACCAAACGCCTGCTGGAAATGCGGCCCGCAAGTCGAACTCCGGGACAAGTCAGGGCGAGCGTTACATTGCCGTGACCCGATCGCCGAAGCCGCATTAGCGCTGCATGCCGGTTCAATCATCGCCGTCAAAGGTCTAGGCGGTTTTCATCTGGCAGCCGATGCGACGAACCGAGCCGCGGTCGCGCTTCTTCGACAACGCAAGCGACGAGTAGAGAAACCGTTCGCCATCATGGTGCCAGATGTGGCCGCGGCAGAGGACATTTGTGAACTCGACCTCGCTGCGCGAAGCGTTCTGGAATCCATCCAGCGTCCGATTGTTCTGCTCCCGAAGAGGACTCCGAATTCAATTCCGGACGAGGTAGCGCCTTTCAACCGCTATCTCGGAGTTTTTCTTCCCTACACTCCTCTCCATTATTTATTGCTGCGCGAAGGCGGCTTTAAAGCCCTCGTTATGACCAGTGGAAATCTGAGTGAGGAACCCATCGCGATCATCAATCGAGAGGCCGTCGCGCGCCTTGGTGGGCTAACCGACTATTTTCTCGTCCACAACCGCGACATTCTCTTGCGGTGCGATGATTCCGTCGTCAGGGTATCCAATGGCAAGACCCATCAACTGCGTCGCTCTCGCGGCTTTGTCCCAGTTCCTGTGTTTTTGAAGGAAAGCCAGCCGTCTGTGCTTGCTGTCGGCGGCGAACTAAAGAACACAATCTGCCTCACGAAAGGCAATCATGCATTTCTAAGTCAGCACATCGGTGATCTGGAAAATGCCGAGAGTTACGGATTTTTCGCTGAAGCCGTTGCCCATCTCGAACGAATCCTGGAAATCCAGCCGGAGATCATTGCCTACGATCTCCATCCCGATTATTTCTCCACAAAATGGGCGCAGCAGCAGAGCGGGGCGAAGCTCGTCGCTGTGCAACACCATCACGCACATATTGCAAGTTGCATGGCGGAGAACCACCTTGACGGCGACGTAATCGGCTTCGCTTTGGATGGAACCGGCTACGGCACTGACGGGCACATCTGGGGCGGAGAAGTCTTGATCGCGGATTATCGCGGCTTCAAACGGGCAGCCCATTTCGAATATGTTCCGCTTCCCGGCGGTGCCGCCGCCATTCGCGAACCTTGGCGCATGGCCATCAGTTATCTGGCTCATCACTTTGGCCGAGACTTCCTTCGCCAGGAGATTCCATTCGTGCGCCAACTCGACATGGCAAAGACGACTCTCATCCTGCGCATGATTGAGCAAAACATTAACTCGCCCCTTACTTCGAGCTGTGGGCGTCTGTTCGATGCAGTTGCTGCACTGACCGGGATTCGGCAAGAAGTGAACTATGAGGCGCAGGCAGCCATTGAATTAGAGATGGCAATCTCATGTTCCGACCGCCAGAATACATATTCATTCGAGATCATGCCGGACGAAGATACCTGGATCATCGGAACGCGGCCGCTATTCGCAGCCATAATGTCTGATCTGACGAAGCATGCAAATCCCGGAGACATTAGCCGACGCTTCCACGATGGTCTGGTTAAAATGTTTGTTCGAATTGCTGAACTCATACGCCAAAAAACAGGTTTAATCAGAGTGTGTCTGAGCGGGGGGACTTTCAACAACGCGTACCTTGCGCAGCAACTTGAGCTACGGCTCGCCGCGGCCGGGTTCGAAGTATTCACCCAACACGAAGTTCCCGCCGGCGATGGTGGCCTGAGCCTGGGGCAAGCCGTGATTGCCGCCAAGACCATCTCGCGTAACTAGTGGCTAGCGCCTCCGTTACTCAAATTGCTTCCTGATCTCCGGCGAGACGTTCGGCGGAGGCGGATAATCCTCCGAAGCGCCTTTGAAGAGCGCCACGGTCTGCTCAGCGCGCTTGGTTCCGTCGTGAACGGCAATTTTGTGCGGTTTGGAGCCGTGATAGCTCTCCCACAGTGACACACCCGCGTACGCCCCATCTTTCCGGAGAACGTAATAGACCATGTCGACATAGCGCAGCCGGCTCATGTCATTGTTGTAGTTGCGCACGATGCGCTTGAGCGCATCCATTCCCGCCTCCTGCGGCGACATTCCGTGTCGCATGTTCTCCACGATTGTGTGGGCGCCCGCAACTTTGATGTTCTCTTCTCCGCTTCCGGTAGCTCCAGCTGAACCCACATCCTGATCGGTGTAGCAGCCCGCGCCGATGATGGGCGAATCGCCGAGGCGTCCTGGAAGCTTCCACGCCAGCCCGCTAGTGGTCGTGCAGCCCGAGATTTCTCCTTTCTCATTCAGCGCCGAGCAGTGAATGGTCCCATGCGGAGGATAGAGAACAGCTCTCGCGGCAAGCGAGCAAAGCTCCGCAGCAATGCCAAGATCAGCCGCCCGCTGTTCCAGTCGCTTCTCCAGGATCTTGGATTCAGACTTATTCTCCGGCAGTTTCCAATGCGGATCAGCTATGCCCGGCCCCCACCAGCCCGGCCCCGAGTGGAATTCCTTCCACAACAGCCAGATCTTTCGCGAATGATCGGTTAACAGATTCTCCCGCGGAAATCCCATCGCGACCGCAAAGCGTTCCGCTCCTTCGCCAACCAGCATGACATGGCCGGTGTTGTTCATCACGGCCTTCGCAACCAGCGAAACATTCTTTATGTTTCGCACACCACCGACTGAACCCGCACGCCGTGTCGGACCGTGCATGCAGCAGGCATCAAGCTCAACCACTCCTTCTTCGTTAGGCAGTCCACCCAGCCCGACGCTGGTGTCGTTCGGATCATCTTCCGGGCCTTTCACAACCCTCAATGCCGCATCCAGAGTGTCCCCGCCGCCGGCAAGGAACGCATACGCTTCATCAAGGTAATTGAAGCCATTGTTCGCGCAAACTATCGTGGGCCGCTTGCCACCGGCCTGGGCCGCGGCTTGGTTGTTTAGCAACCCTAATGAGAGTGATCCAACAACAGCGCTAGATAAGAAATCGCGCCGCGAGACAGACATGCGGACCCTCCTTAAAGCAGGTCAGCATATCATGGCACATTCTGAGAACTGGAACTGGCAACTGAGAACTGATTTCGTTCACGCGTTACTCGCTACCCAGATGTCGCAACGCGGAGCACTGGAGAGGAAGTTCTGCTATCCAGATGGGTAGCAGTCGACAGTCGCAGAGCCGCTACGAAGCTACTTGCGTAATGTTTCCCTTGCTCTGGTCGGCGCGAAATCGAAGCAAAGCTGCGATGTTGCCGGCGCGATCGAACTCGGGATCATCCTTCACATAAAACAGCTCAATGTCACGGCGGATCGCAATCGGAATCATCGCCTCGCAAGCATCATCGAGCTGGCGTGTCTCGTGGCCGCACGCTGGGCATTGTTGTACTACGTGAGCATCGATGTGACCGCACGCCGGACACTGGGCAGCCGCACGACGAAAATTCTCCCCGATCAGCAACGTCTGTACTTCCCCAAGTTCCAAGGACCGCAAGACCCGCCGTAGTCCAGTTACCCCGCGGTTGTTGCTTTTTGCCTGGTCGAGCGCCTCTCGAACCAGCTCCCGCCGTCGCTGATCCAGCGACTCGCGAAGAATCCGAGTGGCCTGTTCCCGAATCTGCTCGTTATTAAGCTTGGCAACATCGGCCGTGAAGTGACCCAATAACCGCTTCTTAACATATGGATGCAGTTGGGCTTCCAGTTCGTGCCAATTGGTTTCCTGACATCCAATAATCAACTTCTCGAATGCTCCACCATCCAGAGCATTCTTCAAATGCTGTGCAACATCCTTGAAGTGATGCAGTGCCTCGTCGTCCACCCTCCGCTGGGCGTGGCCTCCGTCATAACCGCCAAAACCATCACTGCGCCCATGACGCATTGGAGGCTTGCGGAACAATCCCTCCCTTTCTGTGAGCTCATCCAAGCGCAAATCGAAAAAGCGCGCCCGCTGTCGATCCACGATCGCAGCCCAGAGACGGGGTTGAGCCCCGAAGAGCTGTGCCAGTGGTTTTAAATGAAACTGCCGGTTGACGAAAAGCTGGGTACCCGATAATTGCGTGGGTAAATCGAACTCCCGCCAAAATTTCTTTCCAGCACAGGCAAACACCACCTTCGCCCGGGCTTGGTTTCCGTGCAAGCTTTCAGCCAGAGCGCGAATCCGCTCCAGATCCGCGCGGGCGCACTCATTCTTTCCTTCCTTCTCCGTTTCCCGGAGCGCATTGCGTATTAAGTCCTTCACCAAAATTGCTTCCTCGCGATGCGACTTGTTCTGCGGAGTGCCCGGTTCGAAATAAAAGCTCAGTGCACAAGCGTGATCAGTATCAGCGTTGAATTGCGCCAACTCACGGATATCTTCGCGTGTAATCATCACGATTTCTCCTGAGTGCTGCGAAAATTATTTGGATGCTTGGATGAACTTTTCTTGGAACCGGTTTGCCACGGGACGGGCACGTCGCAAGTGCTCCCGCGCTTTGGCGATCGATGCGGTCACATCTTCCGGCTTGCGATCGGTGATCGCAGCGATCTCTTCTTCTGAGAATCCCTCAACTGCGTGCAAGATGAAAGCTTCGCGGTCCGGGCGGCTCGAGCCCTCGAGCGCGAATTGCACTAACGTGATCATTTCGTCAGAGTAGGCAATATCTTCCGGCGTAGCCATTCGCCGGTCCGCGATTACGTTCTCCCCCGTCAGGGTTTCATCCGGCTGATGAAATTGCAGTTCAGGCTCGTCCGAGCCTCGCACATTGGGCCTCCTGGTCGAGTCTTCGAGGTGTACCGAAGCCGTGTCTTCCAGTGCGCCAGCTGACAAATCATCGATAGCTCGCATGGCCAGCCGATAAAGCCATGGCTCGAGTGCCAACCGCTCGGGTTTTTCCTGACCATCCCCAAGGGCGCGCGCGATGGCCTCATCAATCACCTCTTCTTTGCTCAGCACGTCAGGAGAAATCTCTTCCGCGGTTTCGCGGAAGTACAGTTCTCGTTCCACGAATCGTTCCAGCCGTCCTAGGTTTGCGTTTACGTAAGAACGGATGTCCTCTGACGACGCTGTCGGAACCTGCACCGCGGCCACGGTTTCCTCAAACGGAACCTGCGCCTGCGGGCGATAGTCAGCAACCCGGCGGCGCTGCCACTTGTGAGAGTTCCGCAAGATCTCCTTATGTTTGCTGATTTGCTGCAACAAATCTTCGGCTGCTGCCTTCACGGCCGCCGATGCGGAAGAGGCAGACTTCTGCACTGCCATTTGCCCGGACGGTAAACGCAAGTTAAGAGACACCACGATCCCTTCACGGGCGGAGTTCTGCTCAATCAGGCCCCTCAGGTGCACCAACTCCGGCCGAAAGACTTGCAACCGCTTGCGCAGCTTCTCGATCAGGTGGTTGATTTCTTTTTCTACGTCGGGTGTTTTGCGGTCTTTATAACTGAAGTGAACGTTCATCCCAGGCCTCGGATCACGGGGGCAGATCCCGTGAAGAATTCCGGTTCCTTACTTTTTGATTTTACACCCGCCGGAAATGACGGGAGCGGAAAAACAGAACGCTCTGTAATTCTCCGTTCTCGTTCAGCAACCCTTTCCTGAATGGACCCGTGGGCGCCGGTTTGCAGTCGTTGTCTGTGGCGCATATCATCCTGAGACCATGAACCGGTCACGGTCTCTGCTGCTTGTCCTCCTCACAACCGCTGTACTAACCGCACAAACCGCACCGAATTCCAAGCAAGTAGAAAGCGTCTATCCCGACGCACAAGCGCTCTATTTAGATCTGCACCAGAACCCGGAACTTTCCGGTCATGAGACCCAGACGGCTGCCAAACTGGCGGCCCGCCTCCACAGCCTGGGGTACGAGGTTACCGAGCACGTTGGTGGCACTGGTGTCGTAGCTATTCTGAAAAATGGCTCGGGGCCGACGGTCATGCTGCGGACGGAGCTCGACGCGCTTCCAGTCGAAGAGAAAACCGGCCTGCCTTATGCCAGCAAGGTACACACGAAAGATGATTCGGGGCAGGAGGTCCCGGTGATGCACGCGTGTGGTCACGATTTACACATGGCTTCCCTGATCGGCACCGCCGAGATCATGGCCCACAGCAAGGACACCTGGCATGGCACTCTCATGCTGATCGGTCAACCTGCCGAGGAAACCATCGGTGGCGCTGAAGGCATGATCACAGATGGCCTTTTCACGCGCTTTCCTAAACCAGATTTCGCCGTAGCCCTGCATGTCAGCAATTCGCTTCCCGCCGGAAAGGTCGGAATCACGCCTGGAATTTTCGACACCAATGCTGACTCCTTGCGCATTACCATCCACGGCAAGGGCGGTCACGGTTCTGCGCCTCACACCACCGTCGATCCAATCGTAATTGCAGCCAGAACCATCCTTGCTTTGCAAACCATTCCTTCGCGTGAGATTAAACCGGGCGAATTTGCTGTGATCACGGTGGGCTACGTTCACGCGGGCACGAAGAATAACATCATTCCCGATGATGCAGAACTAGGCCTAACGGTTCGCACATACAAAGCCGAGATTCGCAAGCAAGTCCTTGCGGCGATCCCCCGCATCACGAAAGCCGAGGCCGAGGCAGCAGGAGCTCCACGCGAACCCTCGATCGAGCACTTGGAGGGAACCAATGCGGTGTACAACGATCCTGCGCTGGCCCAACGGCTTCGAACACCATTGGAGGTCGCGGTCGGAAAAGATAACGTCGTTACACAAGAGCCAATCACAGCTTCGGAAGATTTCTCTTACTTTGTCGAACAGGGTATATCCGGTTTTTATTTCAGTTTGGGTGGGGCCGATCCCGAAAAATATGCCCGAGCGAAGGCTAGCGGAACCAACCTTCCGTCCAACCACTCCTCTTCGTTTGCGCCTGATGTGGATCCAGCGCTGCACACTGGAATCACAGCGGAAGTTGCCGTACTAAGAAATCTCCTGCAACGCTTGGCCGAAACCAGCAAAACGAGTGCGAGCCGCTAATTCCACTGCTGTTGCGGCAACTTACAATTTCTTAAGCCGGCGTAAACCGTAGCGGCAATTCGTATTCTCGTCATTCCGAGCCTTCGACAGCCGCGCCTGCGCAGCGAGGACGATCAAGGAATCTGCTTTTCCCACTCCCGTGAAGTACTACACAGGCACCGGGCCTTCCACCAGGATCTTGGGCTCAAGCTTTACCTCAGAAGACAGAGAGCGAACGATCAGGCAACTGCGTTCAGTTTTCGACAGGGCCCGCTCTGCGAGTCCGTGCGACTCGTCGTGATAAATGATTAATGCAGGATGAATTACAATGTTCGTGAACCGCAATCCTCCGGCATCTTTCTCGATCAGTCCATCGACCCTCACTTCAATTCCCTGAAACTCCAGCTTTGATGCTCTCGCTACCGCCTTAAATGTTTCGATAAAACAAGAACCGACCGCCGCGAGCAAGAAGTGTTCAGGAGTCCAGATGCCCGGCTCGCCTCCGAATTCTGGTGGTGCCGAGAAATCAACGATTCGGGGCACACCCTGCTCAATCGAAACGAAGCTGCGATCATTTTGATGAAATTGCGCATTCGCGCTGTATCCGAACTGCTTTTCCATGACTCCCTCCCAAGGTGCTTGTTTTCAGCATGCTGCAAAGGGCCGCAGCCAGGTGTGATTCCCGTCACGAACCCTCGTGAGCACAATCACGGCGGCGTGGTGCAATGCAGCCCAGAATGAGTCCCAATAACGGCGAACGTTTGAGGGGCAGCCGGGAGGTGGCTATGTCGGACGATAAGCGTGACATCCTCGAGGTACTGAAGTTTGAATTGAACTTCCTTGAGCAGGGCGGTTATGGCCGCTCGGTCCGCACTCCTTGGAAACCAACTTCGGTTTTTCTCGACTCCCCGAGCTGCATCAATTTCAATGACTCTTCCAGTCCGCATCCCTGTACCGAGTGCTTGCTTACGGATTTTGTACCGCTGAAACACCGTGAGGAGAAAGTTCCCTGCCATTACATCCCGCTTAACGCCCAGGGTGAAACCGTCTACACCATGGAGCGCCAGCGTGAGCAGATAGAACTCGAAGAGGCGCTGAAGAACTGGCTGCGAGAAACCATTCAGCGCATTGAGCGCGACCGTGCTGCGAAAGCTCGGAGAACCTCGGCTGCAGCCACTTCTGCGCCGTGATTAGCTCTGGGCGCGTGTGGCAGTGCGATAGACCTTTAGGACACTACCCCTTTTTCTGCATTTTCTTGCGCACCAGCTGAAACGGTATAATCCAAGTAGCTGAAGATTTCGGAGGAAAGTAAACGTATGGACCCGCACGCGCGCAGCCTCTGGTTGCGTCTGAGGACCCGTCGAGTCGCCTACACGCTGACGGTTTTAGCTACTCTGACGCTTGGTATCCTCATCGGAACAGTGGTTTCCAAGGGAGTGAAAGGCCAGGAAAGCAAGAAGAATTCGGATTCACCCACCCCATTAAGCATTCCGTCCCCAACCCAGCTCTCGAACCAATTCACACAAATCGCCAAACAACTCGAACCATCCGTGGTGAACATCAATACGGAATCGACGATAAAAAACCCCCACCGCCGCCGCGGAACTCCTGACCAGGGCGAAGGCGGCGACGATCAGAATCCGTTCGACGATTTCTTCGACCGCTTCTTCGGAGGCCCGCAGAACCAGGGCCCCATACGCGAACGTTCTCTCGGCTCCGGGGTAATTGTAGATTCCAAGGGCTACATTCTCACGAACCGTCACGTCGTCGAGAAGGCCGACCGCGTTAAGGTTCGCCTTCAGGACGACCCGCCCAACGTTCTGCATGACGCCAAAGTCATTGGCACCGATCAGGAAACTGATCTCGCCGTCATCAAGATCGACATAGATAAGCCATTACCCGTGGCAAAGCTTGGAAATTCCGACAGCATGCAGGTCGGCGATTGGGTTTTGGCCGTGGGAAGCCCATTCGGTCTGAATGAAACCGTGACCGCAGGCATCGTCTCGGCCAAAGGCCGCAACATCGTTCCGAATCGGCAATTCCAGTCGTTTATTCAAACGGACGCGGCCATCAACCCTGGCAATTCCGGCGGCCCACTTGTGAATATGGCCGGGGAAATCATCGGAATCAATACCGCGATTCTGACTGACACCAACGCCTACGCTGGCGTAGGTTTTGCTCTGCCTTCGAACACAGTCGTAAGCGTTTACAACCAGCTCATCAGCCCCGACCATCGTGTTTCGCGCGGCTCCATCGGCATTGAGTTTCCTGCTCAAGAGAATCCGGCCATCGCACGGGTTTACGGAGCGGGCAATGGCGTGACCATCGCCAACGTCATCCCGGGAACACCTGCAGAGGCTGCTGGACTGAAAGTGGGAGACACCATCACTACCGTCGACGGCAGACCCGTGAAGAATGGGGATGAGTTGGTTTCTGACATCGCAGGCCGCAAGCCCGGCAGCAAAGTTACGCTCGGGTTCATCCGCAATGGTAAGAAGCAGGAAGCCACTGTCACCGTTGCCGATCGTGCCAAGTTGTTTGCCTCGCGTCTCGGCGAAGAGGAGGAAGGCGGCGAAGAAGCGACACCAAAGGCCAGCAAATTGGGCCTGTCGGTCGGGGCAGTTACTAACGATTACGCTGATCGCCTGGACATCCCCGCTGGCAAAGGCGTTATTGTGCGCGACGTCAAGCCCGGGTCATTTGCCGATGATGTCGGTCTCACCCGTGGTGACATCATCCTTGAAATCAATAAGCAGCCGGTGAATTCGGAAGACGAATTTAACCGTGTCGCCGCCTCGTTGAAGAGTGGTCAGGATGTAGTATGTCTTGTGCGGCAACGTGGGGCGGGTAGGCAGGATGGTACCATTTTCCTGGCCGGCACCCTTCCATAAGTGGCTTGTACCTTAGAGACTGGTAGCAGGGCTCGGAAATCGCCATCATAGCCCTTGCCGGTCTCTTTTTGTAAAGGACGCTCAGGTGGATTGGTGCATGAGAAGGGTCGCGACTTTAGGCTGCTCTCTGCTGCTGGTATCCACCCTCGTCTACGCGACTGACGCCTCCAAGCAGCAAACTCCCAGCTCGAAAAGCGATCAGCAGACTCTCAAGAGTGCCAGCCACAAAAAGAGCACGCATCGAAAATCCCGCAGAAGCGCTCGCCGAGGCCAGCAGCGGATTGATCATGACCGTGCGTTGCAGATTCAGCAGGCACTCATTCGCGAACACTATCTAAGCGGAAAGCCCTCTGGCGTGTGGGACAACGCCACGCAGGCTGCCATGCAGAAATATCAAGCTGCCAATGGCTGGCAGGCCAAGACCGTTCCCGATTCCCGCGCACTGATCAAACTCGGCCTCGGTCCCGACAATGGACACTTGCTCAATCCCGAGAGTGCAATGACTTCTCAATCGCCGCAGCGCTCCAGCGCTGGCTCTTCAGCGACGGCAGCCGAAACGGGTCCCGCGCGACCACAGAACTGACCCGCGTTTCGTTGTCATCCCGAGCAAGCCTCTTTTGCGCCGCGAGAGCCTGTCCTGAGCGAAGTCGAAGGAGATCTGGGCGAGCCGCGCGCAGTGTCGCGCTTTTTGCGACAGTAGAATCGCGCGTCTGGCTCGCTGCACTATCAAACTGCACCACTGCTCAGGTTTTGCTGTTAGCGAACGTGGTTTAGAGCCTCATCCACAGCCCCAGGCTCGGGCTTGCACTCGTGCTTCTTAAAGTCTTCCATGAGCTGCTGCTTCGCTTTATCGCTCTCGAGAAGAAATTCCTGACGGGTTCGAAACGTCAGACGGCACACATCA
>Ga0187777_10001552_pt1 | contig 14944 bp, 11 predicted proteins | sample 1015_Q2_SP5_10_M_FD_132416 | JGI IMG/M metagenome (GOLD analysis project Ga0187777, IMG submission 132416) | Tropical peat soil microbial communities from peatlands in Department of Meta, Colombia - 1015_Q2_SP5_10_MG | ecosystem: Environmental > Terrestrial > Soil > Wetlands > Peat | place...
CGATGAGTGGCATCGACTTCGCGCAGGCGCTGCGCCGAGCCGCGCACCCCGACGACGTCGACGCACTCGAACGAGGCGCCAACGAGGCGCTCGTGAGTCGGCGCCGCCGCCGCTTCGTGATGGAGTGTCGTCTCGTCGTCGACGGCGAGGTGCGCCAGATGGTGCACCGCGGCGAGATCCTCCACGATGACGCCGACCGTCTCGTTGTGGTGCGCGGCACCTTCCAGGACATCACGGAGCAGCGCAAGGCCGAACAGGCCCTGCTCAGCGCGCGCGACCGCCTGCTCCGCGAGCAGCGCGCCGTGCAGGTCCTCCACGAGACCCTGATCCGGCCGGAGTTCCCCGACGTGAGCGGCTACGACATCGCGGCGCGGTACGTCGCCGCCGAGAACGACTGGGAGATCGGCGGCGACTGGTACGACGCGTTCATGCTGCCCGACGGCCGGATCATGATCGGCGTCGGTGACGTGAGCGGACACGGTGTCAGCTCGGCGCGCCTGATGGCGAAGCTGCGCTACGCGATGCGCGCGTTCGCGTGCGTCGACGACGACCTCTCGCTCATGATCGAGCATCTCGACGGGTTCCTGATGCAGTTCCGCGAGGACATCCAGATCGCCACGCTCCTCGCGGCGCGCCTCGAACCCTCCTCCGCGTGCCTCGAGCTGGTCTCGGCCGGGCATCCCCCGCCGCTGCTCGTCGACGCGCACGAGAGCTACTTCCTCGACGTCGCACCCGGGCCGCCGCTCGGTGCGCCGCACGACGTGGGCGCGTTCGTGCCCGTGACCACCACGCTCGGGCCGCAGGAGCTGCTGTTGTTCTTCACCGACGGCCTGGTCGAGCGACGGTCCGAGTCGATCGAGAAGGGTTTCGACCGGTTGCGAGCGAGTACGCAGCGCGCGCCCCTCGACAGCGCCGATCATCTGTGCGAGACCGCGATCGCCGCCTGCCTCACCGGTTTGAAGCGCGCCGACGACGTCTGCCTCCTCGCGGTCCGGAACACCACGCGCGAGCCCGCCCCCACGTCGATGCCCGACTCCCGCGCGAACGAGTGAACGGAGTTCCCCCGCGCTCACCGTGAACCCGGACGCGTCGTCGCGCCGGACGCGGTGGCAACGAGGCGCGCCGCGAGCTTGCGCAGGTGTCCCTCGTAGCGCCGGACGAACGCGGGATCGGAGGTGCGTGCGCCGGTGACGAGCTCGGTGATCTGCGGGTAGGCGCTCGCGTACTCGGCCGCGCCCAGGAGGCTGAGGAAGAGAAGATCGGCGTCGAGATCCGGAGGGAACCACCCGTCGCGCTGCCCCTGCTCGGCGAACACGACGAGACCCTGGTAATGCGAACGCCGGCTCTCGTCGTCGACGGCGTCGTCGCCGAGCGCCTCCCATTGCAGGAGCCGCAGCCAACGCGGGTCGGTGCTCACCTTGCGGAAGAAGCCGACGAGCATGTCGCCGAGGTCGCCGCCGCTCGGGAGATCTTCGTTCGACTCGTCCGGCTCGGCGAAACACCGTCGCAGCATCTCGCGGTAGAGGCCGTCCTTGCCGCCGAAGTAGTACGTGATGAGCTGCTTGTTGACACCGGCCGCGCGTGCGATCGACTCGACACGCGCGCCGGCCGGCCCCCGCGCCGCGAACTCGTCGAGCGCGGCGGCGAGCAGGCGTTCCCGGCGCGACCCCTTGTCATTCATCCAGATGGATGATAGCCTCGAGCCCGATGGAACCGACCGACCGGTGTGACGACGGCCCCGGCCGCACGCTCCCCACGATCGATCGCAACCGCTGCGAGGCGAAGTCCGACTGCGTGCGCGTGTGCCCCTACTCGGTGTTCGAGGTCCGCAAGCTCGCAGCCGAGGAGCGGGCGGCGCTGTCGTGGTTCACCAGGCTTCGCGTCGCCGTGCACGGTGGCAAGCAGGCGTTCGTGGTCGCGCCCGGCGAGTGCCATGCCTGTGGTCTCTGCGTGTCGGCGTGCCCGGAGCACGCCATCCGGCTCGTGGCGGCAGGATCCGCGTCGTGAGCCCGACGATCACCCGGATCGCGAATTCGTGCGCGTTGCTCGACTTCGACGGCGACGTCGTGCTCACCGATCCGTACTTCACCGAACGTTGGCACCTGCACCGCGGCGAGCCCCTCGGCATGACCATCGACGAGCTCCCTGCGCTCGCCGCGATCGTGGTCAGCCACTTCTTCCCGAACCACTGGGACACGCGCGGCCTGTCCTGGTATCGCGGCCGACGCGACACGCCGGTGTTCGTCGCGTCCGAACGCATGGTGCGGTCGGCGGCGCGCATCGGCTTCGAGCGCGTCGTCCTCGCCGAGTGGGGGACCACCCACCGGATCACCGATCGCTTGCGGCTCGAGGTCGTCGAGGCGCACCACTCGCCCGGCGGCAACGTGAACAACTACGTGCTCACGAGCGGGACCGCCAGCGTCTTCTTCGGGGGCGAGGCGCGCGACGTTGCACCGCTCCGCGCCTACCGAGCTCACCACGACCCCGTCGACGTGGCCCTCCTCCCGGTCAACGGCCTGCACGTCCCGCTCACGGGGCCGAAGCTCGTGATGGGCAGCCACGATGCTCTGGCCGGTGCGCGCGTCCTGGGTGCCCGTTCGTTCGTGCCGATCCACGATGCGCACGGCCACGATCTCGTGTGGGGCTTCTTGCAACGCGACGGGTCGGCGCAGACCGCGCGCGACGACGCGCGGCCCGGTGATCCCGACGTCGTGTGTCTCGCGACCGGTGTTCCCTGGTCAGGCTGAGGCGAGCTGAGCCAGCACGCGGTCGAGTGCGGCCGTCACGAACGCGATGAGCTCCTCGATCGACATCCGGGTGCCGGCGGCCATGGCGTCGGCGAGTGCCGACTCGGGGAGCGTGGCTCGGACCGCGCTCACGGTGTCGTCCCAGTTCGCGTCGGGGCGGTCCGGCTCGAACACGAACGGCCGGTAGGCGCCCTCGGTGAGCGCGCCGATCACCGTCGCGGCGCCGACCGGCTCTCCGCACTCCGACAGGGCCCGGCACACGCGGTTGAGGAGCCCGGACAGCGACGGCAGGTCACCGACCTGGTCGGTGTGCGTGACGCCCTCGCGGAGGTACTGCACGGCACGTGCGCGCTCGCCACGGTCGAGCAACATCCCCGCGGCCATCGCGACCGTCGACGGGTACGCGGCCCGGCTCGCGCCGGCGCGCGCCCACTCGATGCTCTCCTCGTAGGCCGCCAGCGCGCCGTCGGGGTCGTCGTCCTGGATGGCGTGCCCATACGCGTACAGGCCGTCGGCGAGCACGCTCGGGATCCGGTCCCTCCTCGCGATCCGGAGCAACTCCTCGCTCTCCTGCCGCAGCGTCTCGCGGTCGCCCACATACGACGCCCACACGATGGCGAGTGTGCGGAAGCCGGCGAGTTGTGAGGCGTCGAAGCCGGCCGCCACGGCCAGCGGGCGCATCTCGAGCACGCGCATCAGCGCGCGAGTGGGATCGCCTCCGAGCGCGTCGAGCGTCGTCAGGGTGCTCATCGTCGCCATGACCGCGGGACCAGCCACGGCCAGACCGTCGCGCAGCGACTCCTCGGCGAGTCGTCGGGCGCGGTCGAACTCGCCGCGCATGCGGGCGTGGTCGGCGGCGGCGGTGAGGATCGCGGCGCGCTGTCGGCCGGGCGCGTCCTCCGCGTAGGGCAACGCCCGTTCTGCCCAAGAACCGAGGCCGCTCACTGCATGCGCGTAGACGTCGGGCGCGAGCGCGGTGACGATCCGGAACGCGAACTGACGGTCGTCCGCGTCGGCGCGGTCGAGGGACCAGGTCACCGCGGCTCGCAGGTTGTCGAGGTCGCGGTCGCACCGGGCACGCCACTCGAGCTCGTCGGCGGTGCGCACCCCCGCGCCGATCGCTTCCGCGATCTCGGCGTAGTACTGTGAGTGTCGGCGGCGGACGATGTCGGCGCTGCCCGTTTCGTCGAGTTGCTCCCGTGCGTAGTGGCGCAAGGTCTCGAGCAACGTGTACCGCGTCGATCCCGAGGTCCGCTCGGCGACCACCATCGACTTGGCGACGAGGTCGGTGAGTGCATCGAGCACGTCCCACCGTTCGACACCGTCGCCGGACGCCACGGCCTCTGCCGCGGCGGCGTCGAAGGTGCCCGAGAACGCACCCAGCCGGTCGAAGACCGAACGCTCCTGCGCGCCGAGCAACGAGTACGACCAGTCCACGGTCGCCCGGAGCGTGTGGTGGCGTTCCACCGCGGTCCGCCGCCCGCCCGACAGGAGGCGGAACCGCTCGTCGAGGTGCTCGGAGATCTCGGCCGGCGCCATCGCGACGGTACGGGCAGCGGCGAGCTCGATGGCGAGCGGCATCCCGTCGAGCCGGGTGCAGATCTCGGCGACGGAGCGGAGGTCGCCGTCGTCGAACGACGTCGCGTCGACCACGGCCTCGGCGCGCTCCACGAACAGTCGAACGGCCTCGGCCGACTCGATGACGTCGAGGCCGCTCGTCGCGTCCGGGAGCTCCAACGACCGGAGCGCGCGCATCTGCTCGCCGTCGATCCCGAGTCCCTCGCGGCTGGTTGCGAGGATCGCGACGGTCGGCGCGGCGCGCAGGATCGCTTCGGCGAGCCGGCCGGCGGCGAGGAGCAGGTGCTCGCAGTTGTCGAGCACCAACAGGAGCTGTTTCGCGGAGAGGAAGTCGAGCACGCTGCCCTCGAGCGTCTGGCCTGGGCGCGGCGCGACGCCGAGCGACGCCGCCACCACCTGCACCATGGTCTCGGGGTCGCTGGCGGCCGCGAGCTCGCACAGCCACGCACCGTCGCGGTAACGAGGCACGACGTCGGCCGCGACCTGCACGGCGAGTCGCGTCTTGCCCACGCCACCTACACCCGTCAGGGTCACCAGGCGATTCGCGCGCAGCGCGTCGGCCACGCGGCCGAGCTCGACGTCGCGACCCACGAACGAGCTCAGTTGCGCGGGCAGGTTGCCCGGGAAGGCATCGGCCGAGCGCAAGGGTGGGAAGCTCGAGGGCAACCGCAGCGCGGTCACCTGGAACACTCGCTCGGCGCGTGCGAGGTCACGCAGACGGTGCTCGCCGAGGTCGAGGAGCCCCACCCCGTCGGTGAGGGCGTCGCGCACGAGCTCTTCCGTGGCGTGCGAGACGAGGACCTGACCTCCGTGCGCCGCGGCGGCGACGCGCGCAGCCCGGTTCACGGCCTGCCCGTAGTAGTCGCCCTCACGGATCTCCGCGTGCCCGGTGTGAAGGCCCATCCGGACCTTGAGCCCCTCCGCGACAGGCCACTGCTCGTCGAGCAGCTGCTCCTGCGCGCTGGTCGCGGCCGCCAGCGCGTCGGGTGCGGTGGCGAACACCGCGTGCAAGCCGTCGCCCGTCGTCTTCACGACGTGACCGTGGCTTCCCGTCACCGACATGCGAAGGATGTCGTCGTGACGCGCCAGCGCGCGACGCATCTCGTCGGGATGATCCTCCCAGAGCCTCGTGGACGCTTCGAGGTCGGTGAACAGGAACGTCACCGTGCCGGTCGGGAGGCCGGCGGCGCGTGCGACGTTCACGCCCGGTCGGGATCGCCGGTCGCGCACCTCGGGAGCGGGACCCGACCTCGCTCCCCGTACCGCCGCACGGCGAGATTCTGCCGTACCGGAACCACGTGTGCTCGCCCCGGTACCGCAGAGCCGGCTCGGCGGACTCCCGGCGGGCCCGCCCCGGCCGCATGATCCGCTCCGCCGGGCCTCAGCATCCTCACAGTAGAACGGTGTTTTCCGATGTGACGCGGCCCCAAAAATTGGGCACAATAGGGGTCCGGCCCCGCCAGAATGTGGGCACTCCCCGCCGGCTCCGGAACAAGGACGCATCCCCCGTCGTTCTAAGCGTGAACGGCCGTCGATCCCCCCGTCTGGCCGTCGCAACCCCTCGGGAAGGCATACGTGGCTCGAGTACGAAACCGCACAGAACGGGACAACGAAGATCTCGTTCGCCTGTATCTGGAAGACATCGGTCGACACCAGCTCCTCACCAAGGACGACGAAGCGCGCCTCGCGCAGGACATCGAGGCCGGCAAGGCCGCGCGCGAGACGCTCGACTCCGTGAACAAGGGTCTCACCCGCACGGAGAAGCGTGACCTCCAGCGCCTCGTCCGCAAGGGAGAGGACGCCCAGCGCCAGTTCGTGCAGTCGAACCTCCGCCTCGTGGTCTCGATCGCGAAGCGGTACCAGGCGTCGGGCATGCCGCTCCTCGACCTCGTGCAGGAGGGCAATCTCGGCCTCATCCACGCCGTCGAGAAGTTCGACTGGCGCAAGGGCTTCAAGTTCTCGACCTACGCCACCTGGTGGATCCGCCAGGCCATCCAGCGCGGCATCGCCAACGCGGGCCGGACGATCCGGCTCCCCGTCCACGCGGCCGACAACCTCGCGCGGCTCCAGAAGGAGCGGGCGGGGCTCGAGGCGCGTCTCGGGCGACCCGCGAGCCTCGACGAGCTCGCCGAGGAGCTCGACCTCGCGCCCGAGCGCGTGAAGGAGCTCATCCCCCACCTCGCGGAGCCGGTGTCGCTCGAGACGCCGGTGGGCGAGGACGGCGAGACCGAGCTCGGCGACCTGGTGGAGGACCGCGGCGCAGAGTCCCCGTTCGACGCGGCGACGCGGGCGATGCTGCCGGCCGAGATCGAGAAGCTCCTGGCCGTGCTCGACGAACGTGAGCGCTACATCCTCACCCTGCGCTTCGGCCTCGACCGCGGCGAGCCCCGCACTCCCGACGAGGTCGGCCAGCTCGTGAACCTGAGCCGTGAGCGGGTGCGCCAGATCGAAGCGCGCGCGCTGGCGCGTCTCCGGCACCCGTCGGTGGAGATGGGCGCCCGCGCACTGCTCGCCGGCTGATACACGGCGGGCGTCGGCTCGCGCGCCGTCGTCAGGTGGTCCGGAAGCGGACCTTCGTGCGCAGGGCCTGCATGGCGCGATACACGCGCTGGCGGGCTGCGTGTTCCGTGGTGTCGAGGCGCTCGGCGACCTTGTCGTAACCGAGCTCCTCGAAGAATCGAAGGTGCAGCACCTCGCGGTGGTGCGCGGGCAGCGCGTCGAACGCCGCGCGCGGGAACACCGGAACGTCGTCGATCAGCTCGTCGGACGCAGTTTCGTCGGGGAGTGTCGCGCGCGGTTCCACCACGACCCGGCCCCGCGCGCGGGCCTGGTCGATCGCCAGATTGCGCACGATGCGGAGCACGTACCACTTGGCCTGATCGGCCGAGCACGTGAGCGGACCCCGTTGCAGGGCGCGCACGAGCGCGGTCTGTGCGAGGTCTTCGGCGTCGGCGTCGTTCCTGGTCAAGGTCCGGGCGAACCGGAAGATCTGCGCGTGGTGCTCCACGACGACTTCGCGCAGGTCGATGAGCTCGCCGTCGTCGTCCGCCCGCATCCTCGTCTGCCTCCCCCCAGAGAGCGACGATACGGTACATTCCGGTCTCTCACCGCGCAACGGGTGATCCCGGGCGGGTGCCGTCTTGTTACGCTCCGTGACCTTGGCCCGCGTGCTCGTCACCCGCCGACTCCCCGACGGTGGCCTCGACCCGTTGACGGCGGCTGGTCACGAGATGGTGCTGCCGCCGCCCGACGACACCCCGCTCGCCCCGTCCGAGCTGGCGGGCGTCGCGTCGACGGTCGACGGCATCGTGTGCGTGCTCACCGACCGCATCGACGCCGACGTGCTCCAGGCCGGTGCCGGGCGGCTCCGGGTGGTTGCCGACGTCGCGGTCGGCTACGACAACATCGACGTCACCACCGCCGACGCGCTCGGCATCGCTGTCTGCAACACCCCGGGAGTGCTCGACGAGACGACTGCGGATCTCGCGTTCTTCCTGATTCTCGCGGCGTCACGGCGCACCTCCGACGCAGAGGCCGACCTGCGCGAGGGACGCTGGACAGGGTTCCGTATGGACCGGTTCCTCGGACAGGACGTCCACGGTCGCACACTGGGTGTGGTCGGGTTCGGGCGTATCGGCCAAGCGGTGGCGCGCCGCGCCGCGGGCTTCGGGATGGAGGTGCTGCACCACGCTCGGCACGACACCGGCATGCCGGGGTGGATCCCCGACCTCGACGATCTCCTCCGCGTCGCCGACGTCGTCACACTGCACGTCCCGCTCACGCCCCACACGACCGCGCTCGTCGACGCGCGCCGGCTCGCGCTCATGAAGCCGAGCGCGGTGCTCGTCAACACGTCGCGCGGTCCCGTCCTCGACGAGGAGGCGCTCGCGGACGCGCTCGAGCGTGGCGCGATCTTCGGCGCCGGTCTGGACGTGTACGAGCGCGAGCCGCAGGTGCACCCCCGTCTCCTCTCTGCGCCGCACACCGTGCTGCTCCCGCACATCGGGAGCGCGAGCGAGGGGACCCGTCGCCGCATGGCGCAACTCGCGTGCGAGGGCGTGGTCGCCGTGCTCGCCGGCGAGCGCCCACCCAACCTCGTGACGCGCTAGCCCGCGAGCGCAACCGCCAGCGAACTTGCGTCAGCCAGCGACGTATAGCGTCGGCTGCTGACGCAACTTCGCTAGCGGGTTCGCGGGGCGGGTATCCCGCACAGCAGCGAGCGCGACCAGGAGTTTGGCGGAGGGAGAGGGATTTGAACCCTCGAGGAGGCTCAACACCCCCTACTCGCTTAGCAGGCGAGCACTTTCGGCCGCTCAGTCATCCCTCCGGATAGACGAGCAAGTGTACGCGGAGGGGTACCGTCGCCGAGATGGATCCGGTGGAGGCACTCGACCGGGTGGCGACGCTGCTCGAACGTGGGCGCGCCGGTCGGTACAAGGAGGAAGCGTTCCGGCGAGCGGCGGACGCGATCCGCGATCGCCCGGTGGCCGACCTCCGTGCGCTCGCCGCGCAGGGTCGGCTGCAGGACATCCGCGGCATCGGGTCGAGCACCGCGCGCGTCATCGAGCAGGCGCTGGCCGGCGAGGTACCCGAGTACCTGGCGCGACTCGAAGCGGAAGCTGCTCCCGACGCCGGGCCCGGTGCCGACATCCGCGCCGCGCTCGTCGGTGATCTGCACCTGCACTCCGACTGGTCCGACGGCGGCGCGCCGATCGAAGCGATGGCGCGGAAGGCCGCCGACGTCGGTCACCGGTACATGGCGCTCACCGACCACTCACCGCAGTTGTCGGTCGCGAAAGGGTTGAGCGCCGAGCGGCTGCGCGAGCAGCTCGATGTGGTGGCGCGTCTGAACGAGGAGCTGGCGCCGTTCCGTATCCTCACCGGCATCGAGGTCGACATCCTCGACGACGGCAGCCTCGACCAGACCGACGGGTTGCTCGCTGAGCTCGACCTCGTGGTCGCGAGCGTGCACTCGAAGTTGCGGATGGCCGAGCAGCCGATGACCGACCGCATGGTCGCGGCGATGGCCAATCCGCACACCGACGTTCTCGGGCACTGCACCGGGCGGATGGTCCTCGGGCGGGGCCGGCCCGAGTCGACGTTCGACGCCGATCTCGTCTTCGGGGTGTGCGCGCACTTCGACAAGGCGGTGGAGATCAACTGCCGCCCCGAGCGGCTCGATCCCCCGATGCGGCTGCTCGAACAAGTGGTGGCGGCCGGGTGCAAGGTCTCGATCGACAGCGACGCGCACGCGGTGGGCCAGCTCGAGTGGCAGCCGTACGGCTGCGCGCGGGCGGCCGAAGCCGGTGTCGAACCGGACTCGATCGTCAACACGTGGCCCGTGGAGCGCCTGCTGGAGTGGACGGCGTCCCACGCTTCCTGACGGCGGTTCGCGCGCGGGTTTCGGAGAGCGATGCGGAGCGGAGTCGGGTATCAAGGACGCCATGACGCCCGACGACGCCCGCTGGCAGGCAGTGCTCCGACGCGACCCCTCCGCCGACTTCGTGTACGCGGTGTCGAGCACGCGGATCTACTGCCGTCCCTCGTGCCCGAGCCGGCGCCCCCGCCGCGACCGGGTGCGGTTCTTCGGCGGTCCCGACGACGCCGAACGCCAGGGCTACCGCCCGTGCCGCCGCTGCCGCCCGCGTGACGGGACCGGCGACGCACGGGTGGAGCGCGTGCACACCGCCTGCGCGCTGCTCGCGCACGGTGACGACACCTTGTGCCTCGCCGAGCTCGCCGACGCGGTTGGCACCACCCCCGACACCCTGCGCCGCGACTTCCGGCGCGTGCTCGGCGTCACGCCGAAGCAGTATGCCGGCGAGCTGCGCCTGGGGCGGTTCCGCGACGGCCTGCGGGGTGGCCGTGCGGTCACGGACGCGTTGTACGACGCTGGTTACGGGTCGAGTAGCCGGCTCTACGAGCAGTCCGACGCTCGGCTCGGTATGACCCCGTCGTCCTACGGCGCGCGCGGCGCGGGCGCGACGATCATGTTCACCATCACGAACTCTCCGCTCGGCCGCCTGCTCGTCGCCGTCACCGAGCGAGGTGTCTGTCGTGTCGACGTCGGAGCGAGCGACGCGTCGTTGGAGGACGCGCTGCGCGACGAGTTCGCGGCAGCCGACGTCGTGCGCGACGACGATGCGTTGCAGCCTGCGATCGGCGAGGTGCTGCGACGCATCGACGGGATGGAGCCCGCGCTCGACTTGCCGGTCGACGTGCGCGGCACCGCGTTCCAGTTGCAGGTGTGGCGCGAGCTCACACGGATCCCGCGCGGCGAGACCCGCAGCTACCGCGAGGTGGCCGAGGCGGTCGGCAAGCCATTCGCCGCCCGCGCGGTCGGGAACGCCTGCGGCAACAATCCCGTGGCGATCGTCGTGCCGTGCCACCGCGTGGTTGCTTCCGACGGAGGACTCGGCGGCTACGGGCTCGGGCTCGACGCCAAGCGTCTCCTGCTTGCCAACGAACACACCGCCGACTGAGTCACCAACGCATCGCCGCGATCCGATCGGCGACGGCGCCGACGTCCCAGCGGTGGGTGGTGTTCCCCATGACGGCGACGCCGAGCGCACGCTCGGGGTAGACGCGCAGGACATTCCAGAATCCGCCGCCGCCGCCGAAGTGCTCGACCCACGGCGCGCCGCGCGCGGTGACCGGCTGGAACCAGCCGAGCCCGAGGTCGTAGGGCTTCCCGCGCATGTCGATCTGCTGCATCCGCGCCGCCGACGATCGCGACAGCAGATCGTTCTCCGCGGTGTGCACGGTCAGGAAGCGCGCCGCCTCGGTGACGGGCCCGATGAGGCCACTGCACGCGGGGGCATCCATCTCGAAGGGCTCGAGCGAGAGGTAGTCGCCGCGGCGGCGACCGACGACGCCACGGGGTAGGAACGCGCGGAGCACCGGGTCGATCGCACTGGGCCCGCGCTGGTACCCGACCGCACGCGGGGCGCCCCCGACTTCTGCGTACGTGAAGCCCGTCTGCGTCAGCGCGAGCGGGGACAGCACCGCGGCCCGCACGTGGTCGACGTAGGACTGCCCGGTGACGGTGGCGAGCACCTCGCCCAGCACCACGGTGCTCAGGTTGCTGTAGGACGCCCGCGTGCCCGGCTCGAACCGCGGCTTGCTGCGGGGCCGGAGATGGCGCGCCAGGAATGCGCGCTGGTCGGGGATGGGTCGACCCGCCGGGTGTACCCACCGCAGCGGCAACGGGTTCCGGAAGCCGGCGGCGTGTTGCGCGAGATGCCCGACGCGCACGCCGTCGAACGCGGGCGGCAGCAGATCGGGGACGCAGTCGCGCACCCGCGCGTCCAGATCGAGGTCACCGGAGTCGACGAGGCGCATCGCGGCGGTCACCGTCGCGATCTTGGTCATCGAGAACCAGTGGCACGCGGTGTCGACGGTGAACGGCGCCGCCCTCACAAGGTCTGCGGTGCCGCACGCGGCGGCGAAGACCGGACGGTCGCCGAGCACCACCGCGACTGCCAGCCCCGGGACCCGTTCCCGCTGCCGGTGATCGTCGAGGAAGGACTCGAGGTCGTTCACGCGCGTGCCCCACCGTGGCGCCGAGGGGCGCCGTGCACAGGAGTGTGGCATCCGCGATCATGGGCGTCGGCCCGATCGGGACCGATGGCCCTGTTTCGTGAGCGCATCGGTGCGCGATGGTGCCGAGCGGCAGCCACCACATCGCACCCGGAGGGCGTACCAGACCCGTGACGGAGGCCACGGCGACACCGACCCGCACGAGCCGGCCGTACTGGCCCGCGCTCGACGGCTGGCGCGGCCTCACGATCTGGGTCGCGATCTCGGTGCATGCCGGCTACTTCACCGCCGGCGGTGTGCTCTCGCTCGACACGTTCTTCGTCCTCTCCGGGTTCCTGATCACGGGGATCCTGCTCCGGGAATGGCTCCGGGGCGACGAGCGGGGCGCGGGACGCATCGATCTCCCTGCGTTCTGGGCGCGCCGGGCGCGTCGCCTGTTGCCCGGACTCTTCGTGGTACTGGCCGCGGTGCTCTTCTACGCCGCGTTCCTCGCGCCCTCGCTCGGTCTCGACCGGGTGCGGGGCGACGTCATCAGCTCGCTCTTCTACTTCGCCAACTGGCACTTCATCGCGTCGGGTCAGTCGTACTTCTCGACGTTCACGGCGCCGTCGCCGGTGCTGCACCTCTGGTCGCTCGCGGTGGAGGAGCAGTTCTACCTGTTCTGGCCGCCGATCGTGCTGGGCGTGCTGTGGCTGGCGCGGCGGCGCTGCAGCGCGACGACTGCGATCGTGACGGTCGGGATCGTGGCGGTTGTCGGCTCGATCGCGTCGGCCGTGCTGATGGCGTCGCTCTACGTCCCGGGCGGCGATCCGTCGCGCGTGTACTACGGCACCGACACCCGCGCGCAGGCCATGCTCATCGGCGCCGCGCTGGCGGTCATCGTCACCTTGCACGGCCCGCTCCGGTCCCGCCGTGCGCGCACCGTGCTGGCGATCGCCGCCGTCCCGTGCTTCGTGGTCGTCGCGCTGCCCTGGTTCGCGAACGACGCGACGCGGGTCCACGACGTCTTCTACGGGCAGTACGGGTTGCTCGTCTACTCCGTCGCGACCGCGGCGGTGCTCTGGCGTCTCGCGCAGCCGGCGCCCGGGCTCCTCGGTCGAGGGCTCCAACTGCGGCCCTTCATCTGGATCGGCGCCATCTCGTACGAGATGTACCTGTGGCACTGGCCGCTGTACCTCGTCGTCACGCCCGGACGCACCGGGTTGTCGGGCCTGCAGTTGCTCGCGGTACGACTTTCGGTGGTCGTCGTCTGCGCGGCTCTCACCCACTTCTTCGTCGCCGAACCGATCCGGCGCGGCGTCCGGATCCGATCGCCTCAACTTGCCCGCATCGCCACCGCCGGGGTCGTGATCGTCCTCGGAGTGGGTGTCTTCGCGGCGACGGTGAGCGCGCGGCCGATGCTGAACGGCGACTTCGGACAGGTCGCCGATCGTCGGTCGGCGCCCTCGTCCCGTGCGGCAGGCTCGGCGTCACGGCCCTCCTCGGGCGGCGCCGCGTCGACGCCCGCCTCGGCGCGGGCACCGGTCAAGGTGCTCGTGGTCGGCGACTCACAGGCGGTCACGCTCGCGCAGGGCTTCGACGCCAACCCGGGACAGACGGGGTTGAGCGCGCAACCGGGACTCGTGGTGTGGGACCGAGCGATCCTGGGGTGCTCGATCTCGACCTACGCGCAGTACATCAGTCAGGGCCGGCACCTCCCCAACATCTGCGGTGGGCCGGGACTGTGGCAGCGGCAATGGGCGGGTGACGTCGCCTCGTTCCGGCCGGACGTCGTCGTCGTCCAGGCCGGCGCCTGGGATGTCTACGACGTTGTCGGGCCCAAGGACACCGTGATCCCGGTCGGGAGCGCGGCGTGGATGAAGCAGTACACGAGCGATGTCACGCACCTCTTCGCGATGCTCGGTGCCGGTGGTGCGCGGATCCTCGCCATCACACCGCCGTGCTACGGAGGTGTGCTCTTCACGAAGGGCGGCAACGTGCCACCCGAACGGCTCGACGCGCAGCGAGTCGGTGCGGTGCGAACCGCGTGGGATCGCGCCGCGCGCGCCGAGGGCTTCCGGCTCTACAACCTCGACCACACGTTGTGCCCGGGCGGGCGCTCGGACGACTCGATCCGGGCCGACGGCGCGCACTACACCAACGACGGCGCGAACCGAGTAGCGCCGATCGTCGCCGACGCCGTCCGCGCGGCAGCCCGGCGCGCGCTCGTCGCGGGCGGATGACCACGCCGGCGACCGCCACTCGCCGCCGCCTCGTATTGCTGTGCGCCACCGTGGCGGCGGCGGGGTACGCCTGCGGAGGCGGTGGCGGGCACGGCGCCGCCAGCCCGCAGCCGACGACGACGGCCCCGGCGACGACGCAGGCGCCGGCGACGACGCAACCCGCCCCGTCGGTGCCCGACATCTCCGAGGTGCCGCGCCCCGCGAACGTCCGTGACGAGTCGTTCCAGTGGTTCAGTCACCCGTCGGGCGGAGGCACCGAGGAGTTGATCGGCGTGAAGCGGCGGGCGGGACCCGGCCCCCATCCGGCGGCGCTGCTCGTCCCTGCGAGCGGTGGGCTCAACACCGACTACCTGCCGTTCGCCGAGGAGCTGTCGGCGCGTGGGTTCGACGTCGTCGTCGGGTGCTGGTTCAACACGGTCGACGTCCCCGACCCGGACCACGTGAACATTCCCTGCAACGGCGCACCGGCGTTCAAGGGAGTGGTCGACGCCGCGGTTCCCGACCTCGACGCGCTGGTCGAGGCGGCCCACCACGCCGTCGGCGCGACCCCGTTGTTCCTCGTGGGCTTCAGTCGCGGTGCAGGTATCACGGCGCTCCGCGCCAGCGGTGGCGCGCCCGAGCCGGTTGTGTTGGTCTCGGGTCAGTACGAAGGATGGAACGGCCTCGGGAGCACCGTCCCGGGTGGTGAGGTCGACGTGATCCAACGCATCGCGGGTTGGCGAGCGCCTGCCCTGATCCTCCACGGCACCGCCGACGGCGCGGTGCCGGACTCGCAAGCGCGCCATCTGGAGGCCGCTCTGCGCGCGCGCGGCGTCGAAGTCGAGGCGCACTACTACGACGGGGCCGGGCACAACCTGA
>Ga0187777_10001553_pt1 | contig 14943 bp, 12 predicted proteins | sample 1015_Q2_SP5_10_M_FD_132416 | JGI IMG/M metagenome (GOLD analysis project Ga0187777, IMG submission 132416) | Tropical peat soil microbial communities from peatlands in Department of Meta, Colombia - 1015_Q2_SP5_10_MG | ecosystem: Environmental > Terrestrial > Soil > Wetlands > Peat | place...
ACTCGCGCAATAAGTACGACTCGACCGGCATCGTCCAATGGACGCTAAATAATGCCTGGCCTTCGCTGATCTGGCATCTCTACGATTACTACTTGCAGCCCGCAGGGGGCTACTTCGGAACAAAGAAGGCTTGCGAGCCAATCCACGCACAGTACTCCTACAACACCCGCAGCGTGGACGTCGTAAACAGTACCTATGAGAACGTCGCCGGACTCACCCTGAGCGCAACGCTGTACGATGCCCACTTAGGTGAAAGGTTTTCGGGGCGGGTGCCAGTCCAGGTCAGCCGGGATAGCGTCGAGACGGTTCTCACCTTCCCGCAGAAGGGATTCATGCCCGCGTCGCCGATTTACTTTGCCAAGATGACCTTGGAAAACTCAAACGGCCAAATCGTCAGCACGAATTTCTATTGGCTCTCGGCGCGCCAGAATGTCTACGACTGGGCTAAGACCGACGCCTACACGGCGATTTCCGCCTATGAGGATCTGACGGCACTAGAATCGCTGGCGAGCGCTGGGAGGATGGACGTTCGAGCTTCCCGGGAAGATGCGCACGACGGTCCGCTGGTCCGCGTCTCGCTGCACAATCCGAGCAATCAATTGGCCTTTCAGCTTCACTTGGGAATCCGCCTGAAGCAGGGGAATGCAGAAATCCTTCCCGTGGTGTGGCAAGACAACTACGTCGAATTGATGCCCGGCGAATCCCGCGAAATCGTGGCGCAGTTCCTCTCTCCCAATGCACTCGCGGGCGAATCGGAATTGCTCGTTGACGGCTGGAACATTGAGTCCATGAGGCTGTCTTTGGGTCAAAGCACAGGGAGCGCGGCTGTATCCGGTGAGACCCGGTGATGCCGGACGGCGCGGGGCACGGGGTGCCCAGCCCTGTAACCAGTCTCCGGCGCGCGCTGAGCCTTTGGGACTTGGTCTTGATCGGCATCGTGATCGTTCAACCCATCGCCCCCATGGGAATCTACGGTGTGATCCACAACGAGGCGGGCGGGCATGTTGTCACCACGATTCTGATCGCCATGGTCGCCATGCTGTTTACGGCCATCAGCTACGGCAAGATGGCCCGCGTGTATCCGGCGGCCGGATCTGCTTACACATACGTGGCCGCCGAAATCCACCCCGCGCTCGGCTACATCACCGGATGGGCAATGGTGATGGACTATGTTTTGAATCCGCTCGTCTGCACCGTCCTTTCGGCCAAACTCACGCAAAACATCTTGCCGGGCGTTCCCTACTGGATGCTCGTGATCGGGTTCGCGGGAACATTCACCGCCCTCAACCTGCACGCCGTCGAGACCTCGGCGCGCACGAGTGAAGTTCTGGCGGCGGGCATGATAGTTGTGGTGATCATCTTCTTTGCGTTCGCCGCACGGTTTCTTTGGGGTCTGCACGAACAGGGAGCAGCATTTTTCGTGCGCCCCTTTTATGATCCCGAAAGATTCAGCTTTCACGGCCTGTTTCGGGGCGCGTCGATCGCGGTGTTGACGTACATCGGATTCGACGGCATCTCGACTCTTTCTGAAGAAGCGGAAAATCCCCGGCGCCATATCCTGCTTGCGACTGTGCTCGTCTGCGTGATCACGGGCGCCCTTTCAGCCGCCGAAGTGTATACGGCGCAACTTGTGTGGGGATCAAAACCATTTCCCGAGGCCCTGGTGGAGTCGGCATTTCCGCTGGTGGCGCGACTGGCGGGAGGCTTCTTTCTGTTCCATCTTCTGAATTTCACGATTTTGATTGCCAATGTCGGATCCGGCATGGGCGCGCAGCTCGCAGCCGCGCGTTTGCTCTACGGGATGGGGCGCAGCAGCGCGGTCCCCAAGAAATTTTTTTCCGCCATTGAGCAGCGGCGGCAGATCCCCATGAACAACGTGCTCTTGATCGGAGCCATCGCCTTGACAGGAGCACTTTTTCTGAGCTACGAGCGTGGCGTCGAGTTGCTCAATTTCGGCGCGTTTATCGCCTTTATGGGTGTCAATCTGGCCTGTTTTGTGCACTATTTCGTGCGCGCGGCCGAGAAGAGATGGATGAATCTGGTTTTCCCGTTGCTTGGATTTTCGATCTGCTGCTTTATCTGGCTGAACTTGGGCCGAACCGCCAAGATGGCGGGCAGTCTTTGGATCGCAGCAGCAATCGCGTATGGCGCAATCAAGACCAGAGGGTTTCGAAAGGAACTGGTACGTTTTGAAGAGCCGATCGACGGGCCGTGACGGGTATCGCCGGACAATGCTCGTCAGTCCGGTTCCTGCGTAACGATGTGCACGTCAACAGCGGGCGCATCTCGGAGGAAGCGGCTGATTGCGTTCATATAACGCAGCTTGTTCAATCCCTTCGTGGCCGTCCTGCCAAAAATCATCTGGGTGATGTGCTTTTCGCGCACGAACTGGGCGGCGGCGTCGGGTACGCTATTGCCTTCGAGGCGCACCACTTTCGCGCCTAGACTTTCCGCAAATTTCAAGTTCGCCTCAAGCGACTTTTCATCCTGCCCGTCGGCGTCACTCACATCGACGTGCACGGCATACAATTCGGCATCCATACGGCGGGCCATGCGCGCCGCCCGGGCCAGCAGATACTGGGCGCGCGGATTCGAGCTGATGCAAACGGCCAGGCGCTCACGCACCGCCCAGTTTTCCTGAATGTCCTTCTCATCCATGTAGGAGGAAAGGCTGCGATCCACCTGCTCGGCCACCTGGCGCAGGGCCAGTTCGCGCAAAGCGATCAGGTTCCCGCGGCGGAAGAAATTCCGGAGCGACTGTTCGACTTTTTCCTTGCCGTATACGTCGCCGCGCTTCATCCGGTTCTGCAGTGCTTCCGGGGTGAGATCGACCATCACGGTCTCGGCCGCCATCTGCAGGACCCAGTCCGGCACCGTTTCGCGGACGACGACCCCGGTGAAAACGTTCACAGTCGGGGCGATACTTTCGATGTGCTGGATGTTCACGGTCGACAGGACGTCGATCTTGGCCTCCAGGATTTCAAGAACATCTTCGTAGCGCTTGCGATGTTTGCTGCCCGGAATATTGGTGTGGGCAAGCTCGTCAACCAAAACGACCTGCGGTTGCCGTTGGATGATTGCGTCCACGTCCATCTCTTCGAAAATGGTACCCTTGTATTCAATTTTCTTCCGCGGGACGATCTCCAGCTGCGGCACCAGTTCCGCGATACCCTTTCGGCCGTGCGTCTCGACGATCCCGACCACCACGTCTTCGCCGCGGCTGTGGCGGCGAATCGCCTCGGTCAGCATGCTGTAGGTCTTGCCGACACCGGGGGCGTAGCCGAGAAAGAGCTTGAGCGTGCCTTTCGCTTTCTCAGGAGGGGGAGAGATCTCGGCTAACAGTTGCTCGGGACTTTTGCGCACCATATTCCCTTTCGCACCGATACAAGGCTCGCTAGAATAACGCGGTGCGTTTTTTCTCCCTAAACCGCGTGTTGCAATTTACGGGCGCCCTCGCGCTGGTCGCCGGCGTTACCTTCTTCTACTTGAAAGTCTATTCTGCAAATCACACCACCATCGCGTTGACATTCATACTCGCCATTCTAGCCGTTTCCACCGTTTGGGACATGGCCGTTTCGGTGGTTATGTCGATCGCCGCGATGTTGGCATTCAATTATTTCTTTCTGCCGCCCACGGGCCGATTCACCATTGCCGACCCACAGAACTGGACGTCGCTGTTCACCTTCCTGGTGGTAGCGGTGACTGCCAGCCATCTGGCCAGCCGTGCGCGTCAAAAGGCGGCCGATGCCTCCGCTCGGCAGCGGGAGATTGAACGGCTGTACTCCTTTAGTCGCGGCCTGCTGCAGGCGCGTAACGTAATGGAGCTGCTCAATCGCGTTCCGGTGCAGATCGTGGAAGCGTTTGAAGTGGGTGCGGCGGCAATCTTCCTGGCAGACAAGCAAAAGGTATACCGCTCCGGTCCGGTCATCTCTCAACTGGATACCGAGAGCCTCAAAACGATCATGGCGCGCGAGGAACCCGTGATCGATGCCCCCCACAGTATCTGCTTTCTTCCGGTGCGGATCGGAGTGCGGGCGGTTGGCAGCCTAGGAATCTCAGGCCAGATTCTGCCGCGGCCCACACTGGAGGCGATTGGAACCTTGGTGGCGATCGCCATGGAGCACGCACGGGCCATGGAACAGGTTGGGCAGACCGAAGCGGCTCGCGAAGCCGAGAAACTGCGGACGGCTCTGCTCGACGCTGTCACTCACGAGCTGCGCACGCCGCTCACCTCCATCAAGGCCTCGGTGACGAATCTTCTTTCCCACCCGGACCTTCCTCCTGAGCAGAGACAAGAACTGCTGACGATCATCAACGAGGAAAGCGACCGCCTGAATCATCTGGTCGGAGAGGCGGCGGAAATGGCGCGGCTCGAAGCAGGCGAGGTGGAGCTGAAAGCCGAGCCACGTCCCATTGAGGATGTCATCAAGGCCGCGCTCGAGCACTGTCGGGGTTCGCTCGGAAACCGCACGGTGACCGTGCAAGTCACCGAGGGGCTTCCGTCGGTTCACGTGGACGTGGAACGCGCGCGGGAGGTGCTTGTCCAATTGATCGAGAACGCGAATCGCTATTCTCCACCCGATCAACCCATCATGATCACCGCGGAGGCAGCGGGAGATTTCGTAATCACCAGTGTGGCCGATCGCGGCGATGGCATCGATGACCAGGAACAGCCACTCATCTTCGAAAAATTCTATCGAGGCAGGGACCAACGCTACAGTGTGGAAGGAACCGGCATGGGCCTGCCGATCGCGAAAGCGATCGTGGAGGCGCACGGCGGCACGATCAGCCTGACCAGTCAGCGCGGGCACGGTTCCGTTTTTTCCTTTTCGCTGCCGGTCGAGCGCGGCCAGCCGAGTCAACTCCACGTGCCTGCGCGCGTCGCCAGCAACCCATGAACTCGGTGAAAATCCTGGTTGTTGACGACGAGTCTCAAATTCGGCGTGTGATGCGGACGACACTGAGCTCCCAAGGCTATGCCGTTGCGGAGGCGAGAAGTGGCGACGAAGCGCTGGAACTGATTCCCCTCGAACGGCCCGATCTGATCCTGTTGGACGTAAATATGCCCGGCCGATCAGGGCTGGAAACCTGTCGTGAGATTCGCCTCACCTCGGATGTGCCCATCATCATGCTAACGGTGCGCAACACCGAGCGCGACAAGGTGCAGGCACTGGACGCAGGCGCAGACGACTACGTCGTAAAACCCTTCGGCTCTGACGAGCTGACGGCCCGTATTCGCGCCGCACTCCGCCGGGCTAGTCCCTCGGAGGCCCCGCCGCCCTTCGTCTCCCCCGATTTGAAAATCGACTTCGAGAAGCGGTCGGTGACCGTCAATGGCCAGCCCGTGCGCCTGACGCCGAAGGAATTCGAACTGCTGCATCACCTGGTAGCCAACCGGGGGAAAACGGAGAGCCACCGTCGTTTGTTGCAGGCCGTGTGGGGACCCGACTATGGCGAGGAAACCGAGTACTTGCGCGTGTTCATCAACCAACTGCGAAAGAAAATCGAGCCGGATCCGCGGCACCCGCGCTACATTCATACCGAGCCATGGGTCGGATACCGCTTCGAGCCCCCACGCGAAAAATCCCGTTCCGGCCGATCAGAAAAGTAGCTGCGCTGACCCCTGGCTGAGCAGGCCAGAAAGGACAGCAGAACGTGTCGCGTCCACATCGTGTGGTGATCATCGGCGGAGGCTTTGGCGGATTGAGCGCCGCGCGAAGACTCAAGTATGTGCCGGTCGACGTAACGCTGATCGACCGATCCAACTACCATCTGTTCCAACCATTGCTCTACCAGGTGGCGACCGGTGCACTGTCGCCGGCCAACATCGCCTCACCCCTGCGTACCATTCTCAAGAGGCAGAGGAATGCCCGTGTGCTCCTCGCGGAAGCCACCGGAATCGATGCTGGAAACCGGCGCGTGGTCCTTAGCGATGGAGTGATTGAATACGACACGCTGATCGTCGCCACCGGGTCGAGCCATCAATACTTCGGCCACGACGAGTGGGAGCAGTTCGCACCCGGGCTGAAAACGGTGGAAGATGCGACCGATATGCGCCGCCGGATTCTGCTGGCTTTTGAGACCGCCGAGCGAGAGCCGGACCCGGAGAAAGTCCGCGCGCTACTGACCTTTGTGATCGTGGGCGGCGGGCCCACCGGCGCGGAACTTGCGGGCGCGCTCGGTGAGATCGCCAACGACACGCTGCGCCACGATTTCCGCAAAATCGATCCCTCTCAGGCGCAGATCGTCCTGGTCGAAGGTACCGACCGCGTGCTTCCCTCCTACCCGCCGACGCTGTCGGCAGCGGCTCAAAGGATGCTCGAAAGGCTCGGTGTCACAGTTCGCACCTCTCATTTTGTGACGGGCGTCGGTCCCACCAGTGTTCGTGTACGCGAAGGGGAACGAAGCGAAACGATTCCTACGCATACGATCCTGTGGGCCGCTGGAGTTCTCGCCTCACCTCTCGGTCACAGCCTCTTTCGGGAGTCGGGCGCGCCCCTCGACAAATCCGGGCGCGTGATCGTGGAACCGGACTGCACCGTGCCCGGCCGACCCGAGATTTTCGTGATCGGCGACCTCGCCAACTTCAGCCATCAAACCGGAGAACCTCTGCCGGGGATGGCACAGCCTGCCATCCAACAAGGTCACTACGTGGCGAGCGTGGTAGAAAAACGTTTGCGGGGAGAAAAAGGTAAGCCCTTCCACTACTGGGACAAAGGAAATCTGGCGACGCTTGGCCGCGGTGCGGCCGTTGCCGATCTTAATGGACTACAGCTTTCGGGATTCCCTGCCTGGCTGATATGGATCTTCGTCCACTTGCTCTACATCGTGGAATTCCAAAACCGCTTGCTCGTGTTCATCCAATGGGGATGGTTTTACTTCACCTACGACCGTTCCGCTCGATTGATCACGGGCAAAAGCCCGTTGCCGCTAGACCTGTAGCCCTGCTATGAGGGTTAGGCAATTTCTCGTCAGAACCTTTCGGCACCATATTAGAATGAGAAGGTCCGGCCTACCACGATGAAGCGCCTCGATAAAGCGATCTTGATCTCTCTGCTCGCTCTGCTGGTCGTTGCTCTGGGTGCTGTGGTTTTCACCCGTAGCTGGGCGGATTATCGCAATCGTTTGCATCTGCTTTCTCGTCGTGTCTCGGAACCCGTGGATATGCGGCCGCTGGAAACGGCACAGCAACTTGCGCAGCTCGCCGTGACCCACATCGAAAAAGACTACGCGCAACAGGCCCTGCGGCTGGGCGACCGTTCCGTCGATTCTGCATTTGCCGCCGCCGTCGACGCCGCCTCGGAAAACCCGACTCCCCTGACCCCCCAAACGCGCGGCTTGGCTGCGCGTGTCAAGGCCGATGAAGCCGCCGTCGCTGCCGATCAAGGCCGCATCACGCATTTCACAGCCGCCCTCGCTCAGGCCCAAGGCCCCGCGAAAGACGCCCTCGAGGAATTGATCACCATCGCGCAGGCTCAACTGGCGCTCGACCAGGACGACCTAGAAGCCGCGCAGCAGGACCTCACCAGCGCCGGAGGTGACAAGCAGGCCGCGATTAAGCAACTGCTCGATCAACACACTGCGTCGGATGCTCACAACGCCTCGATGCAGGTCGGGGCTCCGGCCGCAACCTCTGCGACAGAACTCACGCGCGAGGGCAACGTCGTTGCCGCGTTTCGTGCTTGGGCATCTCTCCGTACGAAGGAAAACAGTCTCAAGAAAGCCGAGCAGGAAGCTTTGGCCCGTGCGTCTACTCTCTCCGAACAGCACGACGCTCTCGAGAAGCAACTCGAAGAAGGAGCACCGGCATCGCCGAGTCCGTCGGGATCGTCTGGGACCGATTCCCCGTTGGTGCTCTTGCGCCGGCAGACCCTGGCCAAAAAAACGCTCGCGGGCTTCGCCACACGCATCCAAACCGAACGGCAACTGGCTGCGATTTATGCCCAGTGGATCGATTTGGTTAACGCGCGAGCCAAGGGCTTTCTTCACGAAATCTTCGTCTCCTCGCTTTGGATCGTGGTCATTGTTCTCTTGGTGTTTACTGCCCACTATTTTCTGAAACGATTCTTCGCTCAGATGGCTCGCGAACGGCGCGAGATACGCACGATCGATACGGTGGTTTTGCTCAGCGTGCAAGCCGTGGGCGTAATCCTGATCCTGCTGGTGATTTTTGGCATCCCCAATAACTTTGCGACGGTCTTGGCACTTGCGGGCGCAGGGCTTACGGTCGCTTTGAAAGATTTTATCGTCGGATTTCTTGGCTGGTTCGTGCTCATAGGCAAGGATGGAATCCGCGTAGGCGACTGGGTTGAGATCAACGGGGTGGGCGGGGAGGTGCTGAAGTTGGGCCCCCTGCACACGGTGGTGCTGGAAACGGGCAATTGGACCGACGCCGGCCACCCGACCGGGCGCAAGGTCTCGTTCGTGAACAGCTTTGCGATCGAGGGACACTACTTCAACTTTTCAACCTCGGGGCAATGGCTGTGGGATGAGATCGAACTGCAAGTGCCAGCCAGCGTCGACCCGTATGCCATGGCCGAGGCCATCCAAGAAATTGCGGCGCGCGAAACGGCGCAGAACGCCCAGCTTGCGGAGTCGGAGTGGAACCGCGTCACCGCCAGCCGGTCATTTCATGCCACTCCTTCGCTGAGCGTCCGCCCGTCCAGCTCCGGCATCAGTGTTCAGCTCCGGTACATCACCCGCGCCAACGAGCGCTTCGAGGTTCGCGCGCGCTTGTACCGCGCCATCGTCGAACTGCTACAGAAGAAGAGAATCCCGGAAGTCGCCGTTTCAGCCACCGCCCCGAAGGCCGTCGAGCACGTCTGACCGTGAACCGATCTGCTCTAGAAAATCGAGAAGAGGTAGAAGCCGGTGAAGCCCAACGCCACGCCGAGCGCCGAACCGGCGATCACATCGCTCAAAAAGTGCATTCCAAGAATGATGCGCGAGGCGGCAATCAATAGCGCCAGACACAACAGACAGGGCTGCAGGAATGGATAGAACAGGCCCAGGGGTACAGCCACCGCAAACGCCGTGATCGAGTGCCCGGAAGGAAAGGAATATTTATCGGGCGGCAGAACCAATGCCCAACAGTGCGGCTCGATTTCGCACGGCCTTTTGCGCCGACTGGTGCGTTTGAGCACGCGGAACAAAAAGATCCCCGCCACGGCGCTGGAACCGGCCGCCCCGATGGCGGCGAAGCGCTGCTCTCCACCGTACACCAACAGAATCAAACCGAGCCCGTACCAAAGCCATCCGTCGCCTCCGCGTGTGGCAACCAGCATGAGAATGCGAAACCATCGTGGTGCCCGCCAGCGATGTACTCGCCGCATCAAGCGGTGATCGCCTGATTCGATCTGGCTCCAGACTGCCTTTGCAACCGTCATACCAGCTCCTCGGCCGCCGGTTGCGGCACCGAGACCCAGCCGAAACGCCTGCCCGATTCGGGTTCGCCGAGCACCTCGGCCGCCCATCGGCGGCTAAAAGCATGCTCGTCGCGATAATTCCAGTAGGTAACCGCCGGCACTAGGACCGCTAGCGGTGTCAGGAGCACAGTCCAGCATTTCTCGCGCATCATCTCCCAGGCGATTAGGAAAACATCCCGCGTCAGTTTGGCAAAGCAGCCGGACTCACCCGCCACCCGGCCCTTTCCGGCCTTCAAACCGGCAAAGAACTCGTCCTTGTCGCGAGCCCCGGGGACTTCCGTGTAGGCCGTGCCTACCGACGGAAGGGCGTGGGCGTCGCTTCCGCCGATCCCGATCTTCTCCCACCGGAGTGCCAGAGTCGCGGCGTGGGTATTGGCGCTTTGCAGCATGTGGCTGTTGCGCGTCTCCACCGCCGGGAAGTAATCCTGAAACCAGAGGAAATCCTCAAGCTCCCTGCGCCCGGTCACACTGGAGAAGACGTGATTGATGCTGAAGAAAATCCTGCGCTCGCTCAAATACATCAGCAGCGCGACCAGGTCCTTGCGCCGCTGCTGGAGCTGAACATGCTGGCGCTCGTGGATGTCGTACACGCCCAAGTGGACCTGCGTGCCGCTGGGCATCAGGCAGGTCAACTCTTCGCTCAGGAAGAAATCGGAATAGCGACGGAGTCTTTCTGAGCCTTCGATGGCGTCGTGGTCCGTCAGGGTGAACAGATTCATCTGCCGGCGCTGCAGCTGCTCGTAGACTTCCTCCGGGTCGCTGTAACTCTCGCGGCAGAACTGAGAAACCAAAGCCGTGGTGCAGGGCCCGGAATAGTAGGAATGAACGTGCATATCGCATTTCACAATTTCCACAATAAATTCACAAGGTTACGTGGAGATGACTTTCCCGCTAAGATTCTGAAATGATAGGTATTTAACTGATTCGACACGAGATTTTCACTTTTAACAGAACTGTAAGAATGACCGAGTTTTCCAATGCCAGAATGCGGCGCGCATGAAGCGAATTGAGTTGGGCTTGTTCGATGCCGGTGGCGGGCATCGAGCCGCGGCCACGGCGCTAGAGATGGCGATTCGGGCTGCGCGGCGCCCTTGGGAGACGCACCTTCTAAACCTTCAGGAATTGCTGGATCCGCTGGACATTCTGAAAAAGCATTTCGGCATTCGGATTCAGGACGTCTATAACTCCATGCTGCGCAACGGTTGGACACTCGGCAGTCCGCAACTGCTGAAGGTACTGCAACTGGTCATACGCCTGAACCACCGGCCCACCGTTCGCCTGATGGAGGCCCACTGGAAGCAGACCCAACCGGACATGCTGCTATCGTTTGTCCCTCACTTTAATCGCGCGCTGGGCGAAAGTTTTTCAAATGCGTTTGGGGAACGCCCCTTCGTGACGATTCTTACCGACCTCGCTGACTACCCTCCGCATTTCTGGATCGAGAAAAATCAACGGCAATACTTCATCTGCGGCACGGACCGCGCCGTTCGGCAAGCGCGCCAGATGGGGCATGGTAACGATCGCATCTTTCGCGTGTCCGGCATGATTCTTCATCCGCGGTTCTACGAGGCACCTGTGGCCGATCCGATCCAAGAGCGCGAGCGCCTCCAATTGCGGCCCGATCTGCCTACCGGTCTCGTGCTTTTCGGGGGCCACGGCTCGAAAGCTATGCTCGAAATCGCGGAACGGCTGGAGCGCTCGACACTGGATTTGCAGTTGATCTTCGTTTGCGGGAAAAATGACAAGTTGGTCGGCGCGCTGCGCTCACAACACTCGCGGATACCGCGCTTTGTGGAAGGCTTTACGACACGCGTCAACTACTATATGCAACTTGCCGATTTCTTTATCGGGAAGCCGGGCCCCGGTAGTGTTAGCGAAGCCCTCGCCATGCAGCTTCCCGTGATTGTGGAATGCAATCAATGGACATTGCCGCAGGAACGCTACAATGCCGAGTGGATCGTCGAAAAGCAAGTGGGCATTGTGCTCCACAATTTTCGAACGATTGAGCGCGCGGTGGCGCGACTGATCGAGCCTGCCGAACTCGAGCGTTATCGCGCGAATGTAGCCACAATCAAGAACCGCGCCATCTTCGAAATTCCGGCAATCCTCGAGCGGATTCTTGGGCAGTCTCGAAACGATGCACCCACAACGCCCGAGGCGGCCGGCAGACACTGCTGACGCAATTCTCCGTGGAGGCGGCCGGCTCGAAGACAGCGCACCAATCGACCTGGCCGGCTCGCTTATGGCAACATGGGGGAGGGAGAACCACATGGGGAGGAGCATGGAGCCATGGCTAAGGCCACTCTTGCGGCAGGGTGCTTCTGGGGCGTCGAAGACCGATTCCGGCAGGTCCCGGGTGTAAGTTCGGCGACCGTAGGTTACACCGGTGGCCACACGAAAAACCCAACCTACAAGGAAGTGTGCACGGACAGAACCGGACACGCCGAGGCGGTCGAGTTGGAGTTTGATCCGAAGCAGGTCTCCTATAAGGAGCTTCTCGCTGTTTTCTTCCAGAGCCACGATCCGACGCAGATGAATCGGCAAGGCCCCGACTACGGCACGCAGTATCGCTCCGCAATCTTCTTCCACGATGCGGAACAGGAAGCCGTGGCGCGCGAGGCCAAGCAATCGCTTGAAAAGGCCGCGGTTTTCAAACGCCCCATCGTCACGCAGATCGTTCCGGCTGGGGAATTCTTCCGTGCCGAGGAGTACCATCAACGGTATTTCGAGAAGAATGGCATTCAGTCGTGCCACCTGCCATCCACCCACTGAACGCCCACCAGGTCAACACGCTCGTTCTCTGGCGATGTCCTCCCGATCGATTGGGTTCTCTTCTATGTGTGCTCGATCGCAGCCCGATGGCGCCGGTGGATGAAACGTGCTATGTATGGCCTCTGAAGGATGACCTCGCGCTCGTGCGCTCAAATCGTTCTTGTGCTGGCCATCGCCTGCTGCCCCTGGGTCGACGCGCAAGAAAGGCCAGCACCCCTACAACAGCCGCCACCGGCGGTGCCAGCGCCATCCATTCCGGAGGTCGCGCAAATCAGTCCCGTGGCGCCCTGTTTGCAGCCCCCACCGGTCGTACGTTGGCAAGACTACGAAGGCCCCTTAAAGACGCTGGTAGGAGTTGTCGGGCGAAGGCTCGAACGAAATACCGTCACCCCGGGTGCTCGCTACAAGCCCGGCACCGTGTTCTGCTCCCTCACGCTCAAAGGGAAGTTCGTCCGTTTCGCAGAGAACAGCTTCGATCCCATCGCGTTTCTGAGCGCAGCCTTCAATGCCGGTATTGATCAAGCGGAGGACACGACCCCTCAATACGGCCAGGGTGCGGCAGGATATGCAAAGCGCTTCGCGGCGAACTTTGTCGACCAAGCTTCGGGCGAATTCTTCAAGGGCGTGATGTACCCCGAGATTTTCCGCGAAGACCCGCGCTACTATCGTCTCGGGTTCGGCAGTGGGAAGCAGCGCTTCTTCCACGCGGTGGAGCATGCGATTGTGGCTCGGCGCGAGGACGGCCGAAACGGATTCAACTTCTCTGAATGGCTGGGAACCACGAGCGCTGTGACCTTGAGTTACACCTATCGTCCCAGAACGGAGACGGGCGTTGGGATTACCGCCGAACGTGTCGTTTTGGGGATCGCGCAGGATGCGGGCTGGGACGTTATTCGCGAGTTCTGGCCAGAAATCAGTCGTACACTCAAACTTCCTTTCCGCGAGGAACCCCAGCCGCACCAAGGGATCTCGACTCCGATATCACCTTCCGGGCCGCACTGAAGTTACCTTCTATCGTGAGGCAAATGGCTGCCGGCGCAATGAATCTCTGGCAGAATAACCCTGTGGAAAGCTCTCAAACGAATCCTCTTTTCAATCAGAACAAGCTGAAACTAGGGACGTTTTGCTCCAACACCATCGCCAACATGACGCTCGTCCCCGAGCAGTGGCGCCCTACGTGGGCCCACTGCCTGGAAGCCGCTCTGGTCGCCGACGCCGCCGGCTTGGAAGCGATCGTACCGATTGCACGCTGGAAAGGCTATCTCGACGGCCGAGCCGATCATCCCTCGCATGAGGTACTCGATGTCTTCACCTGGGCCGCGGGCCTCGCGCAAGCCACGCGCTACTCCGCAATCCTAGCGACATCGCACGCTCCCACGATGCATCCCCTGGTGGTCGCCAAGCAGTGCGCCACGATCGATGCAATTTCGGGAGGACGCACCGCGCTGAATGTTGTCGGCGGATGGAATCGGCGCGAGTTCGACATGTTTGGCATCGATCTGCTCGAGCATGATGAGCGTTATGTCTATCTGGAGGAGTGGCTTCAATTGCTGCGCAAACTCTGGACCTGTCCGGAAGAGTTCGACTATAGCTCACAACATTTCCAAATGAAGAAGGCGATTTCCCGCCCACAACCGCTCCAGACGTGCGGCATTCCCATCATGAACGCGGCCCAGTCGCCAGCCGGTATTCGTTTTTCCGCCAAGAATTCGCAGATTGGCCTGCTCGGCCTTCGCGGCGACTCCCCGGCGGATTGGACTTCTCAAGTCGAGAGCTACAAAAAGATGGCGCGGGAAGAGTTCGATCGAGATATACAGATCTGGACCAACGCCTCGATCGTGCTCGGTGATACGACCTCGGAAGCCGAAGCCTTTTTGCACTATTATTCAGAGGAGTTTGTCGACACCGACGCCCTCGATAGCATCATGGATACCATCAGCCGAGAAAACAATGTCCCGAAGGGATCACCCCAGCTCGCCTTCATGCGCAAGCGCATGGCTATCGGAGCGGGCTATCCGCTGATCGGCGATGCTCAAAAAATTGCCCACGAGCTCGAGGCCATCTCGCGCGCAGGGATTGATGGCATCATTGTGACGTGGATCGATTACATCGATGGCGTGAAGCGCTTCGCAGAAGACGTATTGCCTTTGCTTGAGAAGGCCGGCCTTCGCAAGCCGTTCGAGAAGCCTGCCTGAGCAATAGGACGACATGACTGACCACGCCAGCTTCTTTAACCTCTACCGACACAACTTCGTCCGCATCGGCGTCGCCGTGCCATCGGCGCGCGTGGCCGATCCCGAGTTCAACGCGGAACAAACTATCTCGCTGATGAAACAGGCCGAGGAGCGCAAAGCCCTCTTGGTGGTGTTCCCAGAACTCGGGCTTTCCGCCTATTCCTGCGAGGATCTGTTTCAGCAACAGGCCTTGCTCGACGGTTCCCGCGAGGCGCTGGGCAGAATCATTGAGGCCTCGCGCGATCTTTCGCTCCTGTCGATCGTCGGACTGCCGTTAGTGGTCGACAGCATGCTGTTCAACTGTGCGGCTGTGGTTCACAAGGGCCGCTTGCTCGGATTGGCTCCGAAGACCTACTTGCCGAATTATCGTGAATTCTATGAGGCACGGCAGTTCACCTCGGCAACCCTAAGGCGGCGCGACACGATCGATTTCGCTACCCATCGAAACGTCCCCTTTGGCAATCGCCTTCTCTTCCAGGCCGAGGATCAGCCGCGGTTCACCTTCTTCGTTG
>Ga0187777_10001554_pt1 | contig 14927 bp, 12 predicted proteins | sample 1015_Q2_SP5_10_M_FD_132416 | JGI IMG/M metagenome (GOLD analysis project Ga0187777, IMG submission 132416) | Tropical peat soil microbial communities from peatlands in Department of Meta, Colombia - 1015_Q2_SP5_10_MG | ecosystem: Environmental > Terrestrial > Soil > Wetlands > Peat | place...
CATAGCTTTCCTCTGGACTCAGTCGGCCTGCTTGCGCAGGAAGGCGGGAATGTCGGTCGGGTCGAAGCCGGACGCGGGGGTGGTGGCGCTCGACGCCGGCCCACGACCGCGCCGGATAACCGCGGGCGTGCGCTCGAGGCGGTCGTAGTCGACTGGCTCGGTTGCCGGCGCCATTCCGTCGGTGCCGGTGCGCTCTAGGACCTGCTCGACGACCTCGAGCCGCGGCTGGCGCGAGCGAGTGGCGGCGCCGCCGAGCCCGGTGGCAATCATCGTGACGCGGAGCCGATCCTCCATCGTGTCGTCGATGACCGTACCGACGATGACCATCGCGTCTTCCGCCGTGAATGCTTTGATCGTGTTCATCACCTCGTGATATTCCTTCATCTTGAGTCCGGCCGACGCGGTGATGTTCACCAGCACGCCGCGCGCGCCGGACAGATTCACCTCTTCGAGCAGCGGGCTCGCCACGGCGCGTTCGGCCGCCTGGCGGGCGCGATCCATGCCCGCCGCCGTGGCCGAGCCCATCATCGCCATGCCGAGCTCGGACATCACGGTGCGCACGTCCGCAAAGTCGACGTTAACGAGCCCGGGATTGTTGATCACCTCCGCGATGCCAGCGACGGCACTGTGCAGGACGTCGTTCGCTGCGGCGTATGCATCGAGCACGGAGACCTGTTCGCCGAGCACCTGCATGAGCTTGTCGTTCGGAATGATGATCAACGAATCGACGATCTTCGCTAGCTCGTCGATCCCCGCCTGCGCGACCTTCTGTCGCTTGCCCTCGAACTTGAACGGTCGCGTCACGACAGCCACCGTAAGGATTCCCCGCTCCTTTGCCACCTGGGCGACGACCGGCGCTCCGCCGGTGCCGGTGCCGCCGCCCATGCCCGCGGTGATGAAGAGCATGTCCGCTCCCTCGATCGCCTCGGCGACCCGCTCGCGGTCCTCCATGGCCGCATCCCGACCGATCTCGGGCCGGGCGCCTGCCCCCAGGCCGCGCGTCAGGCTACTGCCGAGCTGCAGCTGGACGCGCGCCGTCGATCGCTTCAAGGCCTGCGCGTCGGTGTTTGCTGCGATGAACTCCACGCCGGCCAGACCCTTCGAAATCATGTGCTCGACCGCGTTGCCGCCGCAGCCGCCTACGCCGATGACTCTTATGACTGCTTCCTGCGGGCTCTGATCTATGATCTCAAACATGATGCACTCCTTTCCTGTCTGGACTTCGAGTTAGAAGTTCGCCTTGAACCACTGCTTCATTCGTTGCGCCACGTTGGTCAACCCGCCGCCCTGCGCGCGCGCTGCCTCCGCACGCAGGAACTGTTCGCGCCCGTCGAGCAGAAGCCCGACAGCAGTCGCGTAGCGCGGGCTGCGGACGACATCCGCCAGCCCGCCGACATAAGCCGGCACACCGACGCGCACCGGCAGGTGAAAGACTTCCTCGCCGAGCTCGACCATACCGGCGAGCATCGCGGTGCCGCCGGTCAGCACGATCCCCGAGGACAGCAGCTCCTCGAACCCGCTGCGCCGCAGCTCTGCCTGAGCAAGCGTGTAGAGCTCCTCGATTCGCGGCTCGATCACCTCCGCCAGCATCTGCCGCGAGAGCTTGCGCGCGCCTCTCTCTCCGACGCCTGGTACCTCGATGACGTCGTTCGGGTCGGCGAGCTGGCGCAGCGCGCAGCCATGGCGCAGCTTGAGCTCTTCCGCGTCCTTGGTCGGGGTACGCAAGGTCATCGCGATGTCGTTGGTCACCTGATCGCCAGCGATCGGAATCACGGCGGTATGACGGATGGCCCCTCCCGTGAAGACAGCCAGGTCGCTCGTACCTCCTCCGATGTCCATCAGGCACACACCGAGCTCCTTCTCGTCTTCGTTCAGCACGGCGGTCGCCGATGCGAGCGGCTGCAGGATCACGTCCTTTACCTCGAGACCGCAGCGGCGCACGCATTTGGTGATGTTCTCCACCGCCGACACGGCGCCGGTGACGATGTGCACCCTGACTTCGAGGCGCACGCCGCTCATCCCGAGCGGCTCGCGCACGTCCTCCTGCCCGTCCACGATGAATTCCTGCGGCAGGATGTGCAGGATCTGCTGGTCGTTTGGGATCGCGATCGCCTTGGCCGTCTCGACGACGCGATCGATGTCCGCCTGCGTGACCTCCTTTTCCTTGATGGCCACCATGCCGCTCGAATTCAGGCTGCGGATGTGGCCGCCGGCGATCCCCGTGTAGACCTCGGTGATCGAGCAGTCCGCCATCAGCTCGGCCTCTTCGAGCACACGCTGGATCGAGGCCATGGTCGCCTCGATGTTCACGACCACGCCTTTCTTGAGCCCGCGTGACGGCTGCACTCCGAGTCCGATGATGTTGAGCCGCTTCTCGGGGGTGAGCTCGGCCACGATGGCGACGATCTTCGATGTGCCGATGTCGAGTCCCACGAGTAGATTCTTGCTGTCCTTCACCATGCGGCCCTCTCCTAGCTGCTCTTCCGCGGGGCTCTTTCGACGAAGCCCGGCACTCGCACTGCGAATCCGTTGCTGTAGCGGAGGTCGACGTATTCGACCCGCGTTCCGCCGCGGGCGAGCGCGCCGACGGTACGGGGGTAGTACGCGACGAAGCGCGCGAGCTGCTCGCCCGGAACGTTGCGCCCGAGCTCGATGGTCAGCGGCGCACTCCCCGCCGTGCGCAGCCGCCATGCACCACGCGCGGAGAGCTGCAGCTCGCCGATCGCGAGCGAACGCGCGCGCAGCGCGGTTCCGAACTCGCGGAACCTCGAGGCGAGCTCGGTAGCGCTACCTTCCGGGCCGATGAACTGAGGCAGCTCGCCGTCGTAATCGGCGCTGAACGTCTCACCCTCGGTGTCCACCAGGCCCGATTCGTTCCAGCGCGCGAGCACCTCGTGTTCGACGAGGCTCACCTCGAGTCGATCGGGCCAGCGACGACGCAATGCAACGCTCTTCACCCATGGCACGCGCTGCAGTGAGGCGCGCGCCTCGTCGAGCCGCATGGTGAAGAATGTCCCCCGGAGCTCTTCTCTGACCACGGCCGCGACGTGCGCCGGGTTTACCCGAACGAGCGATGCATCGAGCACGACGCGGCGGATCACGAAGGCCGGCTGGCGGACTGCCCAAGCGATGCCGCCCCAGGCAAGCATCGCGACCGCCATCACCAGGAAGAGCAGCGCGAGCGCGTTTAGCTTGCGCGGGTCATCCCACATGGGCGCCTCGCAGGATCTGCAGGCAGAGCTGCGGAAAGGACATCCCGGCCTGCCGCGCTGCCATCGGGACGAGGCTGTGTGCGGTCATTCCGGGCGAGGTATTCATCTCGAGAAACTCCCAGCTGCCGTCGGCGCGCAGAATCAGATCGAGCCGCGCCCAGCCGGCGCCGCCGATCAGCTTGAAAGCCGCCAGCGATTGCGCGCGAATGGCCTCCTCCGTCGCATCCGGCAGGCCGCAGGGGCAGAAGTAGCGCGTCTCATCGGAGAAATACTTGTGGTGATAGTCGTAGTTGCCTTGCGGCGCCTCGATGCGGATGAGCGGCAGAGCGCGCTCGTCGAGAATGGATGCGGTGAGCTCGGTGCCCGAGACGAACTCCTCGACCAGCACCAGCGTGTCGTGCTTGACAGCCTTGTCGTATGCGTGCGCGAGCTCGTCGTGATCGACGGTCGCTACCTTGCTTATGCCGATCGTCGACCCTTCGCGGGCCGGCTTGACGATGAGCGGCAGCCCCAGCTCGGCCACCACCGACCACCAATCGGTTTTGGCGTCGACCACGCGGTAGCGGGGAGTGGGGATGCCGCTCGCGAGCCAGACGAGCTTGGTGCGCCACTTGTCCATCGCCAGGGCGGAGGCCATCACGCCGCTGCCGGTATAGGGAATGCCGAGAACTTCGAGCGCTCCCTGAACCGTTCCGTCTTCGCCAAAGCGCCCGTGCAGGGCGTTGAAGACGCGAGCGAAGCCGTCCCGCTTCAGCTCGTACACGGAGCGCTGGGCTGGATCGAACGCGTGCGCATCCACTCCGTTCTCGCGCAAGGCGTTGAGGACGGCGTTCCCCGAGAGCAGCGAGATTTCCCGCTCGGCGGAGGGGCCGCCCATCAGCACCGCCACTTTTCCAAACTCGCTCATTCGGCTCGCGTGTTCCGCTGGAAACGACTCAATTGATGGGCGGCCGCTTCGCCCTCCCGCACCAGCCGCTCCGCGGCACCGCGTCGGCCTCGCCCGCCCATCAGCACCGCCACTTTTCCAAACTCGCTCACCGCACCGCCTCGCCGATAATCTTCACTTCCAGTTCGAGTGCGACGCCCGCCTTGTTGGCCACGACGCGGCGAACGTGCTCGATCACGGCCTCGATGTCCGCGGCAGTCGCACGGCGCTCGGTATTGACGATGAAGTTCGCGTGTTTCTCGGACACGCGCGCGCCGCCGATGGTGTAACCCTTTAGCCCGGCGGCCTCGATCAGGCGCGCGGCGTGGTCGCCCGGCGGATTGCGGAAGACGCTGCCGGCATTGGGCAGCTCGAGCGGCTGCGTGGCGAGCCGGCGCGCGAGCAGTTCCTTGATCTTTTTCCGGGCACCGCCCTTGTCGCTCAACGGGAAGCGAAACCAGGCCGCGGTGAACACTTCGCCGACTGTGCGCCCATCTGCACGTCGCACGCTGCGATAGCTGATCGAGTAATCCTTGGGAGTCCTCACAGCGAACGTGCCGTCACGCTGCAGCACTTCCACTCGCGCCGTGTAGCTCCAGATCTCCCCGCCGTAACAGCCCGCGTTCATCGCCAGAGCACCGCCGACCGTGCCGGGAATGCCGGCAAGAAACTCCGCCTCGACACAGTCGTGCTGGGCCGCGAAACGCGCGAGCTTCGGGCAGGCCACGCCCGCCTCGGCGTAGACGAGCCCGTCTGCAACCGCGAGCACTCCGCCCGGGTCGTGCATCAGGATCACCGCGCCGCGCACCCCGCCGTCGCGGATGAGGGTGTTGCTGCCGAGCCCCAACGGTGTCACCTGCTCGAAGATCGGCAGCTGCCGCAGGAACGCCGCGAGGTCGTCTCGGTCGGCGGGGGTATAGACGATGTCAGCGCCGCCGCCCGCGCGCCAGCTCGTGTGCTTGGCGAGCGGCGCGTCGAACTCGAGCGCACCGCGCAGACCGATGAAGTCCTTAGGCTCGACCATGTTCATTGCACGCGCGCTCCGGTCAGCTGCGCCGGAACGCTGCCGATCGAGCCCGCTCCCATGACGAGCACGATGTCGCCGTCTCTGGCCAGCGCCCGTATCGCAGCCGGGACTGCGGCGACGTCCTCCACGAACGTGGGCTCGACCCTGCCCGCGGCACGGAGCGCGCGGACGAGTGCGCCGCCGCCCGCGCCGGCGATAGGCATCTCTCCCGCCGGATAGACGTCGGTGAGCACGAGCGCGTCCGCGGTGCCAAGCACGCGGACGAAGTCGTCGAACAGATCGCGCGTTCGCGTGTAGCGGTGGGGCTGGAAAGCGAGCACGAGGCGGCGGCCGGGAAAGGCAGCGCGCGCCGCCTCGAGGGTGGCGGCCATCTCGGCGGGGTGATGGCCGTAGTCATCGATCAGCGAGTAGTGTCCGCCGCGGCCGAGCGCCACGTCGCCGTAGCGCTGGAAGCGACGCCCTACGCCCCGGAACTCCGCGAGCGCCCGGGCAATCTGGGCGTCGGGCACGCCGGTTTCTCTGCCCACTGCGATCGCCGCGAGCGCATTGCGCACGTTGTGCACGCCAGCAAGGTTCAACTCGATCGGGAGCTCGGGCGAGCCGGCGCTCTGGGCCACGAAACGCATGCGGCCCCCGACGTGGACGACCTCGCGTGCGGCGAGCTGTGCATCCTCCGCGAGCCCGTAGGTCACGACGGCCTTCGCCAGCGCCGGCAAGAGCGAGCGCACATTCGGGTCGTCGATGCACAGCACCGCGACCCCGTAGAAGGGAAGCCGCTGCACGAAATTCGCGAACGCCTCGCGCAGCCGCGCGAAGTCGTGGCCGTAGGTTTCCATGTGGTCCGCATCGATACTGGTGATTACCGCGAGCACCGGCTGCAGGAAGAGGAACGACGCGTCGGATTCGTCCGCCTCGGCGACGAGGAACTCGCCCTTGCCGAGCCGGGCGTGAGCGTCGGCGGCGAGCAGTCTGCCGCCGATGACGAACGTCGGATCCAGGCCACCCTCGGCGAGTACGCTCGCGATGAGGCTCGTGGTCGTCGTTTTCCCGTGCGTGCCCGCCACCGCGATGCCCTGCTTCAAGCGCATCAGCTCGGCGAGCATCAGCGCGCGCGGAACGACCGCAACGCCCTTCGCCCGAGCGGCGAGAACCTCGGGGTTGTCTGCAGCGACGGCCGAGGAGACCACGACTACGTCGGCGCCGGCCATGTTCTCGGCCGCGTGCCCGACGTGAACACGCGCCCCCAGCTCGGCGAGGCGCCGCGTCGCCGGGCTCGGGGCGAGATCCGAGCCGGTCACCCGATAGCCTTGCGTCAGTAGCACCTCCGCTATTCCGCTCATTCCCGCCCCGCCGATGCCCACGAAATGCACTTGTCTTACCTTGTGCCTCATGCCCCGCGCGCCTCGGTGATGCAGGCCTCGGCGACACGCTCGGTCGCGTCCGCCCGCGCCACGCGTCGGGCCGCTTGGGCCATGGCGAGCAGCCGCTCGCGCGAACAACCACGCAGAAACTCCGCCAGGCGCTCAGCGCTGAGCTCCCGCTGCGGGAGCAAGACGGCCGCGCCGGCATCGACCAGAAATCGCGCATTGTGCGTTTGCTCGTCCGCGATCGCGCCCGGCAGCGGCACGAGGAGCGCGCCCACCCCGGCTGCCGCGAGCTCGGCAACCGTCAGCCCGCCGCTACGACTGATAACCAAGTCGGCCGCACCATAGCGGCGCGCCATGTCATCGAGGAACGGCAGGCACTCCGCTGCCACGCCGTTTGCCGCGTACGCGGTGCGCAGCGCATCGACGTGCGCTTCGCCGGCCTGGTGCGTGACCGCGGGGCGTTCATCGGCACGCAGCAGTGCAAGGGCCTGCGGAAGGCAACTGTTCAATGCGGCCGCGCCGAGGCTGCCGCCGATCACGAGAATGCGCAGCGGCCCGGTCCGGCCCGCAAACCGCTGCTCAGGCGGTGGAAGCGCGACGATGTCGTCGCGGATCGGGTTACCGACCCACTCCACCTTCGCCGCATGACGCCCGGCCAGCGCTTCGGGGAAGCCCAGAAGAATTCGATCCGCGCCGTAGGCGAGGATCCGGTTAGCGAGTCCCGCGACAGCGTTCGCGTCGTGAATGACCAGCGGCTTGCGGCATGCCACCCCCATGAGGGCACCCGGAAAGGAAGCAAAACCGCCAAGGCCGAGCACCACATCGGGGGTACGCCGTCGTATGACGCGCAGGCTTTGCACGAAGGCCGCGAGCAGTGCGAACGGCCCGAGCAGCAGCCGCATCGCGCCCTTGCCGCGAACGCCCGCGAAGTGGATCGCCTCGAAGTCGAGTCCGTGCGCGGGCACGAGCTTCGCCTCCATGCCCTCGCGCGTGCCGAGCCAGAACACCCGCCACCCCTTGGCGATGAGCCGCGCGCCCACGGCGAGGCCCGGGAAGACGTGGCCGCCCGTGCCGCCGGTCGTGATCATCACCGTTCCCGTCACGCGGTGAACCCTCGCAGCAGCCGCCGATTCTCGTAATCGACGCGTAGCAGAATGGCAAGCGCGATGCAGTTCGCAACGATGCCGCTTCCGCCGAACGACAACAGCGGCAGCGTGAGGCCCTTGGTCGGAAGCACGCCGGTGTTCACACCGACGTTGATGAAGGTCTGCACGCCGAGCCAGATGCCAATGCCATGCGCCACCAGCGCTGCGAAGGGCTTTCCGAGCCGGTCGGCCTGGCGGCCGATCGCATAGGCGCGGATGAGCACCCAGGCGAACAGCGCCATCACTACCGTGACGCCGACGAAGCCGAGCTCCTCCGCAAGGACGGCGAGAAGAAAGTCCGTGTGCGCCTCCGGCAAATACAAGAGCTTCTCGACGCTCGCGCCGAGCCCAACGCCGAACCATTCGCCGCGGCCGAATGCGATCAACGAATGCGAGAGTTGATAACCCTTGCCGTAGGGATCACCCCAGGGGTCGAGGAAGGCGGTGAAGCGCTGCAGGCGGTAGGGAGCAGCGCGAATGAGAATCCACAGCGCCACGGGCAGCAGCACGCCGAGCGCACTCAGCAGCCGCCAGTCGAGGCCGCCGAGGAAGAGGATGCCAAAGGCGATGGCGATGATCACCACACAGGCGCCGAAATCCGGTTCGTGCAGCAGCAGCGCGCCGGTGCCGATCATCACGGCGAGCAGCGGCAGGAACCCGCGCAGCAGCGTCTGTCTCAGCGGCTGTTGCGCGTGCAGGAACTCGGCCTTGCGCACGGCGTAGCTCGCTGCGTAGAGGACGACGAAGAGCTTCATGAATTCGGAGGGCTGCAGATTCGCGACCCCGAGCGGCAGCCAGCGCCTGCTGCCGTTGATCGAACGCCCGACGCCGGGCACGAGCACCGCCGCGAGCAGCGCCGCTCCGGCGACGAACAGGTATGGCGCGAGGATGGCCCACGCCTTGAGCGGAATCTGGAAAGCAACCAGCGCTGCCGTCACCCCGACCGCGACGAACAGCGCCTGTCGCGCGAGGTAGTACCACGCGTGGTAGCCGGTGAAACCCGACGTTTCGGCGGTTGCGATCGAGGCCGAATAGACCATCACCAGGCCGATAGCGAGCAGCAGCAGTGCAGCCCAGGCGAGCGTCGCGTCGTAGGTGAGCATGGCGCGCGGCTCGCGTGCGGAGGCGGCGAAGAACGAGAGCCTGGGCAGCGCGGCGCGTAGCACCGTGTCCCTAGGCATGCGCGGCCTCCCGCGCGTGCGCGGCGACCGCAGCCTTGAACCGGTCTCCACGCTCGGCATAGTCGCGAAACATATCGAGGCTGGCACACGCCGGCGACAGCAACACGGCGTCGCCCGGCTGCGCTCGCGTCACGGCCCGCGCCACGGCCACTTCGAGCGCTGGCGCGGACTCGATGGGTGGCAACGCTCCCGACAATGCCGCAGCGATAGTCGGTGCGTCGCGCCCGAGCAGAACGACCGCGCGGCAGTGCGCGTTCACGCCCGCCTTCAGCGGCGAGAAGTCCTGTCCCTTGCCCTCGCCGCCCGCGATAAGCACAGCGGGGCGCTCCAGACCGTCGAGCGCGGCCAGGGTCGCGGCCACGGTCGTGCCCTTGGAATCGTTGACGAACAGAACGCCGCCGATCTCTGCCACGCGCTCCATGCGGTGCGGCAGGCCCCGGAAGGCGGACAGCGCGCCAAGCACTTTCTTGTCGATCTTGGTTACCGTGGAGGCGAGCGCGAGTGCCGCGAGGGCATTGAGCAGGTTGTGTTTGCCGATCAGAGAAAGTTCGCTCGCCGCGAGCAGCAGCGCACCACCCCGGGCGAGCCGGAGCGAGCCCTTGGTCTGCACCAGGCCCCAATCGTCTTCACCCTCCGGAATTCCGCCGCCGAAGGTATGCACGACGCGTCCCGGCAGCCTCATCGCCAGCGAGCGGGGATCGTCGCGGTTGAGGATCTGCTCGCCTCCTCCGGCGAAGATGCGTGCTTTCGCCGCAGCGTAGGCGTCGATGCCCGCATAGCGGTCGAGGTGATTCTCGGTGACGTTGAGCACGGTCGCCGCCGACGGCTTGAGGCTCGTGGTCGTCTCGAGCTGAAAGCTCGACAGCTCGACCACGACGACGTCCGGCCAAGGCGCGCCCCGCTCGTACGCGCCCAGTGCATCGAGGACCGGCTCCCCGATGTTGCCAAGCGCAGCGACGCGCAGCCCCGCAGCGCGCAGTAGCTCGGCAACCAGAGAAGTGACGGTGGTCTTGCCGTTGGAGCCCGTGATACCGAGAAGCCTTTGCCCCGGCGGAAGCGCCCGCGCGAAAATCTCGATATCGCCGACGAGCTCGACGCCTCGATCGACGGCGGCGAGAATCGGTCGCTGGTCCTTCGCGAGTCCCGGACTGATGATGATCAGCTCCGCCCCCGCGAGCGTCGCGTCGCTGATCGGCCCGGTAGTGATCGCGATCCGTGGGAGCTCCGCGCGCAGCTGCGCGGCGCGCGGCGGATCCGGGCGCGTATCGGCCACCGCGACGCGCGCCCCGCGGCACGCCGCCCAGCGCGCCGCCGAGAGCCCGGTAGCTCCTAGTCCGAGCACGACGACACGACGGTTTCGCATGTCCATGGTCAGCGCAGCTTCAGCGTCGACAGACCGAACAGCACCAGCAGCATCGTGATGATCCAGAAGCGGACCACGACCTGGTTCTCCTTCCACCCCTTGAGCTCGTAGTGGTGGTGAATCGGAGCCATCCGGAAGACGCGTTTGCCGGTGAGCTTGAACGAGGTCACCTGGATCACGACGGAAAGCGTCTCCATCACGAACACGCCGCCCATGATGAAAAGCACGATCTCCTGCCGGACGACGATCGCGATGGCACCGAGCGCGGCGCCGAGCGCGAGCGCGCCGACATCGCCCATGAACACCTCGGCGGGGTAGGCGTTGAACCAGAGGAAACCTAGACCCGCTCCCACCACCGATCCGCAGAAGACCATGAGTTCGCTCGCCCCGGGAATGTGCGGAAGCAGAAGATAGGATGAGTAGTCGGGACGTCCCGTGGCGTAAGCAAAGACGGCGAGAGCGCCCGCAATCATCGCCGTCGGCATGATCGCGAGGCCGTCGAGGCCGTCGGTGAGGTTGACTGCGTTGCTCGAGCCCACGATCACGCAATACGACAGTGCGATGAAACCCCACACCCCCAGCGGATAGCTCACGGTCTTGAAGAACGGCACGATAAGCGCTGCCTTCGGCGGCAGATCGAGGTTGAAGCCGCTGGCGATCCAGGCCAGGAACAGCTGCAGGAATTGCGTATTCGACGGCGCCGAGACCGAGAATGCGAGATAGACAGCCGCGACGACCCCGATCGCCGACTGCAGCAGGAGCTTCGAGCGTGCCGACAACCCTTTCGGGCTGCGGTAGACGACCTTTCGATAGTCGTCGATCCAGCCGATCGCGCCGAAGCCAAGCGTGACGATCAGCACCACCCACACGAAGCGGTTACGCAGATCCGACCACAGCAGCGTAGTGATTGCGATCGAGATGAGGATGAGCGCGCCACCCATCGTTGGAGTCCCGGCCTTGGCAAGATGGGTTTGCGGGCCGTCGTCGCGAACGGCCTGGCCGATCTTGTACTCGGCGAGCTTGCGGATCATGCGCGGTCCGACCAGGAACGAGATCACGAGCGCCGTCATCGTCGCCAGGACGGCGCGCAGCGTGATGTAGCTGAACACGTTGAACGTCCTTACGTCGGCGGCGATCCAGTTGGCGAGCGCGAGAAGCATCAGTGAACGTCCTGCACCGCGCCATCGGTCAGCGCCGCGACGACGCGCTCCATGCGCATGAAGCGGGAGCCTTTGACGAGGAGCGTCGTCGGTGCGGCGGATTCCGCTCCCAGCTTCTCGCGCAGCGCGGCGATGAGCTCATCGACGTGGTCGAAGTGCTCGCCGCCCGGCCCAAAGGCTGCGACCGCGTGGCTGGCAAGCGCGCCGGTGCTGAGCAGCCGATCGACCCCGGCGGCCCGCGCGTACTCCCCGATCTCGCGATGGAACGCGGGGCCGTGCGCGCCCACCTCGCCCATATCGCCCAGGACGAGCCAGCGTCCGCCGCGCGCTTTGGCCAGCACGGCGATCGCCGCCCGCACCGAGTCTGGGTTAGCGTTGTAAGTGTCGTCGATGATCGCGATACCGGAGGGGCCGCTTTTCATCTCAAGGCGCCCAGCCACCGGACGAAATCGCGGCAGTCCCAGGCGTACCGCATCGATGCCCGCCCCCGCGGCGGTCGCGGCGGCAATCGCGGCGAGAGCGTTCGCGACGCTGTGGCGTCCCGGCGAGTGAAGCTCGATCCTTGCCGTTCCAGCGGGCGATTCGACGTCGATCACGCTGCCCCATTGCTCGGCGCGATAGCGCGCCGACACGGCCGCAGGGGAGAGCAGGCCGAAGTCGCGCAGCTGAAGGCTCGCCCCTTCGGCGTTGCGCCGTCCGACGACCTCGCGCCAGAACGCCGCGTAGTCATCATCGGCATTGATCACTGCGATCCCGTCCTGCGGCAGGGCGTTCAGCACGGCCGCATGCTCGGCGGCCACGTCGGCAACGCTGCGCATGAACTCCTGATGCTCGCGCTGCGCGTTGTTGATCACGGCGATCGTCGGCTGTGCGACGGCGGCGAGCGCGGCGGTCTCGCCTGGATGATTCATGCCGATTTCCAACGCAGCGACGCGATGAGCAGCGCGCAGGCCGAGCACCGAGAGCGGCAGGCCGATCTCGTTGTTGAGGTTACCCGGCGTCGCGAGCACCTGCGCCGCGCCGAATTGCGCACGCAGGATCGCGGCGACCATCTCCTTGACCGTCGTCTTTCCGTTACTGCCGACGATCGCGACCACGGGCAGGTTGAAGCCTCGGCGCCAGTACGCCGCGAGTGCGCCGAGTGCCACCAGCGGGTCGCGCACGCTGAGAAGGCTGCCGGCGATGCGTCCCCCGTACGCACCTGCCCGCTCGGTTGCGACGAGCGCCACCGCCGCCCCGCGCTCGAACGCTTGCACCACGAAATCGTGCCCGTCGAAGCGGCCGCCCTTGAGCGCGACGAACAGCTCGCCACCCTTGAGCGTGCGCGAGTCGGTCGCCACGCCCTCGAAGCGAACGTTCGCGCCAATGAGCTTGCCCGCGATAGCGCGTGCGGCGGTTGCGGCATCCATCATCGCTCGCTCCATGCCGCCAGCGCCCGCCGCGCGTGCTCCGCATCGATGAACGGCTCGCGCGTGCCGGCTCGCTCCTGATACGCCTCATGCCCCTTGCCGGCGAGGAGGATCACGTCGCCGGCCTTCGCCTCGTCGATGGCGCTCGCGATCGCACCGCCGCGATCGAGCTCCACGGCATAGCGCCGGTTTCCGGTGCTGCGAATGCCGTGCACGACGTCGCTCGCGATCGCTTCCGGATCCTCGCTGCGCGGGTTGTCGCTGGTGACGACGACCCGGTCGGCCAGACGCGCCGCGACGCGACCCATCTCCGGACGCTTGCCGCGGTCGCGATCGCCGCCGCAACCGAACACACATACGAGCTCGCCGCCAGGCGCAACCGCCGCGCGCAGCGCGCTCAGCACCTTGTCCAGGGCGTCGGGCGTATGCGCGTAGTCGACGACCACCAGCGGAGCGCCGCCGCCGCCAAGGCGCTGCATTCGCCCGGGCGGCGCTTCGGCGCGAGCGAGGAAGGCGAGCGCCGGCTCCAGCGCCACGCCGCTCACCAACAAGACCCCGAGCACGCCGAGAAGATTGGCGGCGTTAAAAGCGCCTACGAGCTGGGTGTGTATCTCGCCCTTGCCCCAGGGCGTCTCGACCGTGAAGGCGAGGCCTGATGCCGAGGTGACGAGGCTGCCGCCGCCGACATCGGCCGCACCGAAGCCAAAGGTCAGCACCTTGCGTCCCTTGGCGCGCGCCGCGTCGATCAGACTCTGGCCGAACGGATCATCGGCGTTGACGACGCTGACGCGAAGGCCGGGCCAGGCGAAGAGCCTCGCCTTCGCCGCTCCGTACGCCGCCATCGTGCCGTGGTAGTCGAGGTGATCGCGCGAGAGATTGGTGAACAGCACGACGTCGAAAGTCACGGCGTTGACTCGTCCCTGATCCAGGCCGTGCGAGGACACTTCCATCGCCACCGTTTCGGCGCCAGCACTCTTGAGCGCGCGCAGCAGTTCATGCAGTTCCGCCGCGTCCGGAGTCGTATTGGTGGCCGGTTGCAGCTTTCCCCACAAGCCGCTCCCGAGCGTTCCCACGAGCGCGGAGCGCCTCCCTGCTGCGTCGTGAGCCGCCGCGATCCAATGGCTGCACGAGGTCTTTCCGTTGGTGCCGGTCACGCCCGCGATCCACAACTCGCGCGACGGATGTCCGTACACTTCATCAGCGATCGCGCCGAGCCTCGCCTTCAGGTTTTGGATGGGAACGTGGGGGACCTTCCACTCGCGATTCCAGCTGTATCCCTGAGGCTCCCACAGCACCGCGCCGGCCCCGCGCGCGATGGCGTCGCCTATGTAATGGCGGCCGTCCTCCCGTGCGCCGGGATAGGCTGCGAACGCGTCGCCCGGGCGCACCCGACGGCTGTCCGCAACGACGCGCGATACCCGCGCCGGCAGCGGCGCAAGCAGCGCAGCAGCGTCGGTGTCCTGAGCAGTCGCGCTGCTCATGTTTCCTCTTGTATCTCCGCTCCTTCCGCAGGAAGGATCACGTTGTTGCTCGGCGCATCCGGTGCCACGCCGAGCAGGCGAAGCGCCGTTCCCATCACGTTGCTGAAGCAAGGCGCCGCTACGCTCCCGCCGTAGTACTGCCCGGCCGAAGGCTCGTCGATCATCACCGCCACCAGCAGACGCGGATTCGAGACTGGGGCGAAGCCGACGAACGACGAGACGTAGCGGTTGACGTAGTTACCGCCTTCGAGTTTGTGCGCCGTTCCCGTCTTGCCCGCGACGCGGTAACCGATGACCTGCGCCTTGGGCGCAGTACCGCCGGGGCCCACAACCATTTCCAGCATGTGTCGCACCTCGCGCGCGATCTCCGGTTTGAGAACCGGACGCCCCGCCACCGGGCCCGCCTCCTTGAAGAGCGTCACCGGTTTGAGCTCGCCGTCGGTTGCGAAGATCGTGTAGGCGCGTGCGAGCTGCACGAGATTCACCGAGATACCGTGTCCATACGCCATCGTCGCTTGCTCGATCGGCCGCCAAGACTTCGCCGGACGCAACCTTCCGGCGACTTCGCCGGGAAATCCGGTCCTGGGCGGCACGCCGAAGCCGGCCCCCGAGAGCGTGTCCCACATCGCCTCGGGCGGCAGCGCGAGGGCGAGCTTC
>Ga0187777_10001555_pt1 | contig 14918 bp, 10 predicted proteins | sample 1015_Q2_SP5_10_M_FD_132416 | JGI IMG/M metagenome (GOLD analysis project Ga0187777, IMG submission 132416) | Tropical peat soil microbial communities from peatlands in Department of Meta, Colombia - 1015_Q2_SP5_10_MG | ecosystem: Environmental > Terrestrial > Soil > Wetlands > Peat | place...
GGCGAAGACCCCAAGGCTATCCAGCGCGAGATGGTGCGAGTGGTCGCGGACACTCAGGTCGTGATCGACACGTTGGCGGGCTCGACGCCGAGTCCTCCCTCACCGCTTAGTCCAGACGTGGAGTGCATCCTCGCTGGCACGGCCCGGTCGATGTGGGGTCCGATTCCGATCGTGCCCTACATGGAGACCGGGGCGACGGATGGCGCCTGGCTGCGCACGGCCGGGATGTCGGTGTACGGGGTGACTGGTGTGGCGTACGATCCCGACGACGTGCGCGCGCACGGCCGGGACGAGCGAATCACCGTCCAGGGCTTCAACTACGGGCTGGAGTTTGCCTACCGGCTGATGAAAGCGGTCTCCGGAGGCTCGGCTGCGCCTTGAAGTCGCCTCCCTTTCGGGAGGCTGATCTGGTTGTGAGATGACGGTGACCGCGCGGTGAGGATGGAACGGTACTCTCGCGCCGTACCCCACACGCGGAGTCCCAGATGTCCAGCCTACTGCCGACACTACGGCGCTCGCGGTCCGCGCTCCTCCGGCGCGCGATTGCCGTGCTGCCGCACGTCGTGGCCGTTTTGGTGATCGTGCCCAACATCAGCGTTGACGTGGCGCGCGCGCAGGACATCGTGCCAGGCGGCGGAGGTCGGAGCGCGCGCGACATGGCCTCGTCCTATCGCACCATGGTGGCAGCGACGCTCGATTCCATTCGCTTTCGATGGGAGGTCGCGGCGAATTACGGGGACGTCCGCGCCCTGACGGGGATGTACACCTCGGACGCGGTCTTCATCGCGGCGACCGGCACGCTGGTGAGGGGGTCAGGCTCAATCGAAGCGGTGCTCGGCAGATGGTTGTCGCGCGCGCACAACTTTCACCTGACGACGGATCACTTCTACGCCAGTGGTGACCTGATCGTTCTGGTCAGCTCGGTGAGTTACGACGCTGACTGGGCCACCGGAGGGTCATTTTCGGTCACCGATAGGGTGACCTTCGTGCTCAGGCGCGCTGCCCACGACGATTGGTTCATCGACGCGCAGTCGGGGGGTGGCCTGCCGCTCCTGACGAAGGCGCGCGAGATGCCCGAGCTCATGGCCATCGGCGCGGAGGAGACGCTCGGGGTTCGCGTGCTCGACGCGACGGGAGCACCGGTGGCGGGCTCCATCGTCCTCTTCCGCAATGAAATGGGAGGCGGCACCCTCGATCCACCCGCCGTGCTCACAGACCCGCAGGGTGTCGCGCGGGTTGTCTTCCGGATCGGAGAATCGCCAGGGCGCCACGTGGTGAGGGCGGTCGTCGCGATGGCGCCTGACGATCCGCTCTTCTTTGCCACAATGGCCGGTTCCGGGGTCTCGGTCAGCCCCGCCGACTCCGCACCGCCGTCACCGGGCGCGTCGCCACCGTGGTAAGGGCGAGCGAGTGCTGGAGGAGGGCTGCCGCGACCCTCCCTGCCGTCAGGGACGCGGCGGTGGGCGACGATGCGGCCTCGGGCGGGGCGGTTGGCCGGCCGACGCGATGCGCCGCTCGACTGCCTGGAGCAGGCGGGCGGTGTCGGCGTCGCTGGGGAAGAGGGCGCTGATCTCGGTGCGCAGACCAGCGAGCTTCGCCGTCGAACGCGCGCGGGCGATTCGCAGCCGGTAACGGGCGACGACGTCTGCGCGCACCAGCCCTCCGAGAGAGAGAACGGCCTTATCAAGGTGGCATCGGCGAGCGCTCTCTCAATCGGCGACCCTCGGTTGTTACGCGTCTGATACTACTATAGAATGGGGTGCGACGCCGACGCCGGCGTCCGGCATCGGTCACGACATCGCGATAGGCGAACGACGTCTTGGTGCCGGGGCGCGTGAGGCGAGCTAGCTCTCCGGCGCGACCACGCCCATCTTGCGCACCGGTGAACGCCATCCAGGAACGCCTCCACAAGGGCCTCGCAGGCCGCTACACCCTCGACCGCGAGCTCGGCCACGGTGGCATGGCGGTCGTCTTCCTCGCCCGGGATCTCCGTCACGATCGCAGTGTCGCCCTCAAGGTGCTCCGTCCCGAGGTGTCGGCCGAAATCGGCGCCGAGCGATTCCTCCGCGAGATCAAGCTCGCCGCGGGTCTCACTCACCCGCACATCTTGCCGGTCTACGATTCGGGAGAGGCCGACGGTCTCCTCTTCTATGTGATGCCGAACATGGAGGGTCGCTCACTGCGTGAGCGGCTCGACACCAAGCGGCAGCTTCCGCTCGACGAGGCGTTACGCGTGTCGCGGGAGGTCGCGTCGGCGCTCGACTATGCGCATCGCCACCAGGTGGTGCACCGGGACATCAAGCCGGAGAACATCCTTCTGCACGAGGGCTCGGCGATGGTCGCCGACTTCGGCATCGGCAAGGCGCTGTCGAGCGGGCGGTCGATTACGCAGACGGGTCTGGCGGTCGGCACGCCGGCCTACATGAGTCCCGAGCAGGCGGGGGGCGACGCGGACATCGACGGCCGGAGCGACTTGTACAGCCTCGGGTGCGTGCTCTACGAGATGCTGACGGGCGAGCCGCCATTCACCGGTCCCACCGCCCAGGCGATCATCGCCAAGCGATTCGTCTCCCCCGTCCCGCGTGTCCGGACGACGCGCGATGTCCCCGACACGGTCGATGAGACGGTGATGCGAGCGCTCTCGCGAACTCCGGTCGACCGCTTTCCGACGGCGGCGGCGTTCGCCGACGCGCTGCTCCAGATCAGCCGACCGGATGGGGCACCTTCGGGGCGCCTCGAAGTGCAGAAATCGGGGCCGTCGCGCACGGCGATCGCCGTCCTCCCGCTCTCCAACATGAGCGCCGATCCCGAGAACGAGTACTTCAGCGACGGGATGACGGAGGAGATCATCAACGCCCTCGCCAAGGTGCCGGGCCTCCAGGTGGCCTCGCGCACCTCCTCCTTCGCCTTCAAGGGGAAGGAGGCGGACATCCGCCAGATCGGCGAGAAGCTCGGCGTTGCGACGATGCTCGAGGGGAGCGTGCGGAAGGTCGGGAACCGGATCCGCATCAACGTGCAGCTGGTGAACGCGGAGGACGGCTACCAGCTCTGGTCCGAGACCTACGACCGGCAGCTCGAGGATGTCTTCGCCATCCAGGACGAGATCTCGCGCGCCATCGTCGAGGCGCTCAAGCTGCGCCTGACGAGTGCCGCCGCGCCGGTGGTGGCTCCGCCGACGCGGAACCTCGAGGCGTATACGCTCTACCTCAAGGGCCGCTTCTTCGCCAACCGGGTGACCGAGGCCGGGTTGCGGAAGGGGCTCGACTTCTTTCAACATGCTCTGCTTCAGGATCCGGGATACGCGCAGGCCTACGCCGGGATAGCCGACTGCTGGTGCAACCTCGCTGACGATTGGGTCGCGCCGGAAGACGCCTATCCCAGGGCGAAGGCGGCGGCGACCCGGGCGCTCCAACGCGATCCGGATCTCGCCGAGGCCGTCACCTCTCTCGGTAAGGTTCTCTGCTGGCACGAGTGGGAATTCGCCGAGGCTGCGCGACGGTTGACGCGGACCGTGGAGTTGAGCCCGAACTACGCGGAGGCGCACTACGTGCTCGGGACGGCGCTCCCGGCGGTCGGCCGCTTGGGCGATGCGATCGAGGAGATCCGGAAGGCACTCGCCCTCGATCCGCTGTCCCCGGACAACAGTGCCTGGCTCGCTCGTTTCCTCCTCTACGCCCGCGACTACGCCGGGGCGATTGCACAGGGGCAGAAGACGCTCGAGGTCGACGACGAGAACGTGCGCGCCTACCTATACATCGGGTCGGCGTATCTGGGTCAGGGGGACGCCGAGGAGGCGCTGAGCTGGTATCGTCGCGGGCAGTCTCTGGAGAAGTCGGTCCGCTCGTACGACGCCGTGATTGTGCGGGCGCTGGCGCCGCTCGGCCGTCGCGAGGAGGCCGAGGCGATCCTGGCTCGCCTCGACGAGGAGTCGCGTCACCAATACGTGCGAGCGGAGATCCTGGCGATGGGCTACGGCGCCATCGGCGATTTCGATCGGGCGTTCGAGTCTCTGGAGCGCGCGTTCCAGGCTCGATCAGCCGGCCTGATGTACCTCCACGTGGATCCGGGGTACGAGTCGCTGCGCGGCGATCCGCGCTTCGATGCTCTCGTGAGGCGGATCGGCCTGACGACAGAGCGGTGAGCGACCGTAGTCGGCGCTAGTCCCTCTCAGAATCGTCGAACTCCTCCACCCAGCGATGCTCGGGCGCCGGGGTGACTTCCTTTCCGGCCGCCGTGAAGTAGTGGGCGTCGGTCACTTCGCCCCATGGCGCATAGGTGCGCTCGACGCGGCAATATCCGTGCACCGAGTCGAGTGGCTTGTCGTGCAGGTCGAAGGTCTCCTGCCTGATTGCGTGCCCGCGGGTATCCCAGGTCCACAGCACCCGCCAGTAGCCTTGGGCACAGAGAATCGGAGATCCGTCGGTGCCGAACGAGCGAGCCTCGAGAGGATGCCCGAGGGAGTCACAGCGCCAGTCGATGCGCGCGCACGCATCTTGTCCTAGAGTCAGAGACCCGTCGGGACCGTAGTACGACACCGAGGTGACACGACCCAGGTTGTCGTACTGCCACCTCTCGCTCGCGTACCCCAGCTTGTTCGCGATCGGCTTGCCATCGATCCCGAAGAAGGCTGTCTCGGTGACCTTGCCGCGCCCATCGTAGCTCTGCGTCATTCGAGCGAATCCCTCTTCGATGATGACAGGCTCTCCACGGACTCCAAAGAAACGCTCCTCGGTGAGATTGCTGGCACCGTCGTAGGATCGCTCGATGCAGGCATGGCCTCGTTTGACAGCGATCGGGTTACCATCCGGTCCGAAGAAGGACTCGCTGATGTTCCGGCCACGCGCATCACGCCTGACTGTGATGCTGGCGTAGCCGCTCGCGCTGTTTACGGGTTGATTGTCGACGCCGAAGAATGCTATGGCGATCTGGCGCCCGGCCTCGTCATACGAGTGCCGGCTTGCCGCATAACCCTGGTTGGTGGCAACTGGCCGCCCGTCGGCATCGAAGAACGAATGCTCGACGGTGTTACCGAGGGCGTCGACGGCTCCCTTCCACTGGGCATATCCGTCGGGCCCAACCAGCGGCTGGCCGTCGAGACCATATCCCACGAGGCCAACCAGATTTCCGCGCGAATCGTAGGTAAAGACGTCCTTCGCGTACCCGAGGGATGATAGGATCGGCTCATCGTGCACCCCCAGATACGCCACCTCGGTTCGGTTCCCGCGAGAGTCGAAGACGTTCTGCACTCGCGCATAGTGGCCTGCCGTCAGGGTGGGCTTTCCATCCGCGCCGAAGTGGGCTTGGTCGACGAGATTTCCCCGGCGGTCGTACACGGCCGTCACTCGCGCGAATCCGTTACGACTCGCGATCGGGGCATCGTCGATTCCGTAGTAAGCCTCCTCCACTATCTTGCCAACCTCATCGTAGGCCCAGCGTACCTTGGCGAAGCCGCCGCGACAGAGCGTGGGCCGGTCGTCGAGGCCGAAGTAGGCCTCTTCGAGCTCGTTGCCGTGCGCATCGGATAGCATACGGAGCATGGAGAATCCGTCCCGATGCAGACAGGGCGCTCCATCCGTGCCGTAGAATCGCTTGCCGGTGATATCGCCGCCGGCGTACTCGAGCGTCATTCGCGCGTACCCGTGCTTCGTCAGGCACGGCGATCCGTCAAGGCCGAGAAAGCGCTGCTCGATCGTGTTGCCCACGGCATCGTGCGCGAACCGGCCGCTGGACCAGCGGTCGATATGTATGGCTGGCTGTGCGTCGGTATCGAGATACCTGACCTCAGTCACGTAGCCGGAGGCGTCGTAGGCCCACTCCGACACCGCCACGCCATCGGTACTCAAAGTGGGCCTCCCGTCTCGATCGAAGAATCGCTGGCGGACGATGTTTCCAGCGTCATCGAAGTCCTGGGCGGCGATGGCCCAGCCCTCCCCACCGGCTACAGGAGAGCCCTTGGCGTCGATGTACGTCCGCCGGATCCATCGACCGGCGCCGTCGAACTCATCGCGCCGCTCGGCGACACCGTTGCGTTGGATTGCGCGCTGGCCGGTTGCGTCGAGATGCCAGAGCCGTAGGGCCAGACCGTGCCCATCGACGGCGCACTCCTCCCCGAAATTTCCCGCCGGATCGGCGGCGGGGTTGTTGAAGGCGTTGCGTGCGTACCGGCGACGCACCGGGAAGCCGTGTTCATCGTAGTCGACGAGGTGCCGAATGATTTCCGCGCGCTGCTTCCTCAACTGGTCGGCGACCTTGGTCGGGAGCCCGAAGCGGGAGGTGAACTCCTGCGCCACTGCGCTCTCATCCTCGCGGACGAAATCGATCGTCCGACCGTCGCGACTGTAGCTCTCGCGCACGCGGACGTCGCCGTGCCGGCTTCGGAGCTCAACCGCCTCGACCGTTCCGTCCTCTCGATACATCACATCCCATTGGGCGATCCCAGCCGGATCCTCACTCAGAACGCCGTGACCATTGACGCGCGTCACGCGGCGCACGAGGCCGGAGCGTGTCTCGAGTTTGTAAGACGCTTCGCGGTGCGCGACCTGTTCGACGGACAACGGGCCGACTCCCTCGGGGGCGCCTCGACGACTCACCATCGCATGGAAATAGGCGACGGTCGTGTCCTGACGCAGCCGCTCCTCTACGCGTTCACGCAGCTCTCCCATCGGGCAGCCGAGGAGCGTGGCGGCGAAACGATCGCGCGCCAGGTCGCGGAGCTCCTGTTCCGTCTTGGTCTGCTGCGGCCGCACGTCGACGCCCGCCGGGTCGATCGGCTCGCGCACCGTGTCGACGCCAGCGCCAACGAGCCGGAAGGGCCGCAGCTCCGGCGGATACGACGAATCAGGGTCGCCTTCGATGAGCAGCGCGAGAATGTTCTGGTCGCGGCCCCAGTAGCGGAAGATCTCGATCTCGGTGCGGACCCAGAGAGACTGCGGTGTGGCACGCGAGCAAACGACGATCAGGTAGCGCGAATTCCAGAGCGCGTCCTTGAGGTCGCGTGAGAGATCGGGGCTCGCCGGCAGTTCATTGTCGTCCCGGAAGACCGCGCCGGGGTTCGGCGGGTAGCCTTGCTGGATCAGCGGGATGGGTGTTTCGAACCCCTCCACTGCGCCGACGAGCCACGCCGCCCACCGAGAGTCATCGGGGAGGCGCCGATAGCTAATGAAGGCGCTGTACTTGTAGTGGTCGGGTCCCTGCATGCGGGGATTTTCGGCCCAGGAGCGCCGTAGTCAAGCGCGCTCCTCTTCCCACTCGACGGAGACGCCGACGGTGATCTCTCCATCGTCGAGTGCTTGCGCGAACGCTCCGCCGCGCCAATCAGGGAACATCGCGCGCTGAAGGCCCGTGACGGCGGCCTCCATCTGCTCGCACGGCTTCGTCTCCCCCGAGATGAGGAGCCGGCAGCCACCCACGCGCAACGTCCGCCCGCGCGTGCCGGCGAGTGACACTCCCTCGAGCAAGAGGTTGGCGCGTCGCGTCGATGGACCGGCGTCGGAGGCGAGCTCCCACATGAGATGCTCCCACACCTCCCGCTCGATGAGCGTTACCTGGCGTCTCCCGCCCTGGTCGGCATTGCCGACGATGCCTTGACCGGCCCGGATAGTGGCCGTCCGGACGGAGTCCATGACGCCGCCATGCGCCCGCTTGATCCAGATCGCCGCCAGAGTGCCGCGGCTCACGCGAGGACGAAGTCGAGCCCGATGTCGAGCGCGGGCGCCGAGTGCGTGAGCGCACCGACGGAGATGCGATCGACCCCGGTTTCGGCGATCGCGCGCACCGTGTCGAGGCGAACACCGCCGGACGCCTCGGTGAGCGCCCGGCCGTCGACGAGGCGCACCGCGCCTCTGAGGTCGCTCAACTCCATGTTGTCGAGAAGGATGATGTCGGCGCCGGCGCCGACGGCGGAGCGGACCTGCGCCAGAGTGTCGCACTCGACCTCGACGATCATGCCCGGCGGTACACTCTCGCGGGCTCGGTGCACCGTGGCGGCCACGTCGGCGCCTCCTGCCGCGATGTGGTTGTCCTTGATCAGGATCGCGCTCGCCAGGTCGGCGCGGTGATTCGCACCCCCGCCACAGCGCACCGCGTACTTCTCGAGCGCGCGGAGCCCGGGGGTAGTCTTCCGCGTATCGAGGATTTGCGCGCGCGTGCCTCGAACGGCGTCCACGAACTGCGCGGTGAGCGACGCGATGCCGGAAAGCCGCTGGAGGAAGTTCAGTGCGACCCGCTCGGCACCGAGGATAGCGCGGGTCGAGCCGGTGACGGAGAAGAGCTCCTGGCCGGCGCCGACCCGCGTGCCGTCCCGTCTGACGAGCTCGACCCTCACTTCCCGATCGAGGGCGCGGAACGCGGCGAGGGCGAGCGGGAGGCCGGCCACGACGCCGCTGCTCCTCGTCACCGCGCGCCCGGTGCACCGGCTGTCGGCGGCGACCGTGGCCAGCGTCGTGATATCGTCGGAGGCCCGGTCCTCATCCAGCGCGTGCCTGACGAGCGCGTCGATCTCACTGCGAGCCAACGGGAAGGGCGGTGAGGGTGCCCCGATGTCGACCGCCGTGGACATGGTCACTCCTCGGCCACGCCGATGGTGGCCAGTCCGGGCGCCGTCGTGCCGCCGATCGCCACCATGCGCTCGATGGCGAGACGGGCTCGATCCGCCACTGCGGCCGGAACCGTCACCACATGCTCCAGCCGCTCGAGCGAGCGGAGGACCTTGGGGAGCGTGATCATCTTCATGTAGTGGCAGGAGGCGCGGTCGGTCGCCGCCCAGAAGCGCTTCGTCGGATTGGCCTTCCGCAGCCGGTGAAGGATCCCGACCTCGGTGGCGACGATGAACTCGTCGGCCTCGCTCACCGCCGGGCGCCGCACCATCCCCTCGGTCGAGAGGATGTGAACCCCGGTCGGATCGACATCCCCCGCCGACATCGCCTCGAGGACCGTGTTGGCACAGCCGCACTCGGGGTGGATGAGAAACTCCGCCTCCGGGTGGGCCTGGCGTTGGGCGGCGATGTGCGCCGGAGTGATACCGGCGTGCACGTGGCACTCGCCCATCCAGACGTGGATGTTCTCCCGGCCAGTCACGCGCCGCACGTGCGCGCCGAGGAAGATGTCGGGGAGGAAGAGAATCTCGCGGTCGGCGGGAATCGCGTTGATCACATCGACGGCGTTCCCCGACGTGCAGCAGTAATCGCTCTCTGCCTTGACCGCGGCGGAGGTATTGACGTAGGCGACGACGACCGCGCCCGGATGCTCAGCCTTCCACTCGCGGAGCTGTGCGGCATCGATGGTGGAGGCGAGGGAGCATCCCGCGTCGAGATCGGGGAGCAGGACGGTCCGCTCCGGCGACAGAATCGCCGCCGTCTCGGCCATGAAGTGCACGCCGCAGAAAACGATCACCCCCGCCTCGGTGCGCGCCGCCTCACGAGAGAGGCCGAGCGAATCGCCGACGAAATCGGCAACGTCCTGGACCTCGGGACGCTGATAGTTGTGCGCGAGAACCACCGCGTTGCGCTCGGCGGCCAGCGCCCGGATGCGCCGCTGGAGATCGCGGATCTCGGTGCTCATGAGGCGATCTCCACCGGCGAGAGGCGTCGCGCCGTGGCCCGCACATGTCGCGTGGCCCAGTTGCGCCGCGCCTTCGGGAAATCGGCACGGTAGTGACCGCCGCGCGACTCCTCGCGGAGGAGGGCGGAGCGGGCGATGAGCTGCCCCGTCGTGACGAGGTTCTGTTCTTCGGTGGCCCCTTCGGGGAGGTTGGCCGCGATCTCATCGAGCGCGCGAAGGCAACGCCGCAGGCCGTCGGCGGTGCGCACGATTCCCGCGTGCTCCCACATCACGTCGCGAATCGTCGCCGCGGCAACCTGCGCGGCGCCGCGATCGCGGAGTGGAGCGACGCGCCAGTCGATGAGGGGCGGCAGGGATTCGAGCGGCGTGACGGCGGCAAGGTCGCGGGCCACTCGCTCGGCGAACACCAGCCCCTCGAGGAGCGAGTTGGAGGCCAGGCGATTGGCGCCGTGGACGCCGGTGCGCGCCACTTCGCCGACTGCGTAAAGGCGCGGGAGCGTCGCGCGGCCGGCGAGGTCGACCGCCACCCCCCCGACGATGAAATGCGCTGCGGGGGTGACGGGGATCGGCGCCCGGCGAGGATCGATGCCACGAGCGCGACAGAGCGCGAAGATCCCCGGGAAGCGCTCGGCGAATCGATCGCCGAGGTGCGTCGCGTCGAGCCACACGGCGCCCGTCTCCTGCTGCGCCCGAAAGACCTCGCGGGCCACGACATCGCGCGGGGCCAGCTCCGCCAGCCGGTGACGCGCCGGCATGAATCGATTCCCCCGCGCATCGACGAGAATGGCTCCCTCGCCCCGGACCGCTTCGGAGATCAAGACCAGCGGTGTCTCCGGCGTACGAAGCGCCGTCGGGTGGAACTGGACGAACTCCATGTCGGCGAGCGAGGCGCCGGCGCGGTTGGCGAGCGCGAAGCCGTCTCCGGTGGCGACCGTCGGCGTGGTGGTGTAGCGGTAGACCTGCGCCCCACCGCCGGTGGCGAGCACCGTCGCGTCGGCGATGATCTCGAGCGCCCGCCCGCGATGGGCAAGGCGCGCGCCGGCGACCGCGCCGTCGTGGACGATCAACTCGAGCGCGCGCGCGAACTCGAGGGTGGTGATGTTCGGGGTCTCGCCCACGCGGCGCGCCAGCGTGTCGACGACCTCCGCCCCTGTCTGGTCGCCGCGCGCGTGCACGATCCGCCGTTCGGAGTGAGCCGCCTCGCGACCGAGCTGCAGCGCGCCGGACGAGTCGAGGTCGAAGCGCGCGCCGGCGGCTAGAAGGTCGCGCACACGCGACGGTCCTTCCGACACCAGCACGTCCACGGCACCGGCGTCGCAGAGCGATCCGCCGGCCGCGAGCGTGTCGCGGCGATGCAGCGACGGCGAGTCACCGGCGCCGAGGGCCGCCGCAATCCCCCCTTGGGCATAGGCGGTGGCGCTGTCGTAGAGTGTGCGCTTGGTGAGGAGCACGACATCCCCGTGCCGCGCCGCTCTCCACGCCGTGTGCAACCCGGAAATGCCGCTGCCGATCACGAGGTAGCGCGCGCGGATGCGCTCGCGCTCCCCCGCCACCGGTGCGGTGAGGGGCCCTACCTGAGACGTCGTGTTCATGGGTCAGCCCGTCGCGGTGGGATTCAGCGCTATGACGGGCGTCCGGTCGACTGTCATGTCGTCTCCCATTGGTGAATGGTGGTGCCAAGCTGGGGGGCCGGTTGGGAAACGCCTCGAGCGGCCTTGCGGTCCGCTCCTCCCAGCTTGTGGCGCGCGTTCTCAGGCGCCATTCACAGGTACATACTCACAACGGCAAATTCAGTTCCAGGATGCCGCCGCGAGTCCCTCGATCGCCCACAACCTGCGCCGCGAGGCGCCTACGCGCAAGGAGAGCTCGATGCTCCGATCGGTCTGCTGTGCTGTCGCCCTGGTGTTGCTCGCGGACAGAGGAGGCGCCCAAAGCGTCGCGCCGGAGCCGATCTTCACCCTCCGGGAGGTGATGGTTCCGGTGCGCGACGGCGTCCACCTCCAGACGGTGATCCTCACCCCGGCGAACGCCAGTGGGCCGCTTCCGATTCTCTTTCGCCGCACTCCATACGGCGTCCCCGACAAGGCGCCGGCTGTGCTGCCCCCCTCCCTCAAGGAGCTGATGGCGGACGGCTACATCCTCGTGATCCAGAATCTCCGCGGTCGGTTCAAGTCCGAGGGGACGTTCGCCCTCTCGTCGTACGTCGATCTCACCGACCCCAAGGCTACCAACGAAGCGACCGATGCCTACGACAGCATCGAGTGGCTGGTCAGGAACGTCCCCAATAATTCGGGGAAGGTCGGGATGTACGGTGTGTCCTACGACGGCCTCACGACGGCGCTGACCCTCCTCCACCCGCACCCGGCGCTGGCCGCGATCAGCGAGCAGGCCTCGCCGGTCGATCAATGGATGAACGACGACGATCATCGCTACGGCGCGCTTCGGGAGAGCTACGACTTCGAGTATGCGGTGATGGAGCAGGCGGACAAGAATGCCAACACGCACTTCGCCTTCGAGACCTACGACACCTACGAGTGGTACCTCGCCCTCGGTCCCGTCTCGAACATCAACGCGAGGTACCTCCACGGCTCGATCCCGTACTGGAACGCCACCGTCGAGCACCCCGACTACGACGAGTTCTGGAAGAAGGAAGCCTGGGTGAGCCAACTGCACGCCTCGGCGGTGCCCAACCTCAACGTCGCCGGCTTCTGGGACCAGGAGGATCCATGGGGGCCGTGGCAGATCTTTCGCCACGCCGGCGAGCACGATCCCGGTCGCACGAACTTCATGGTCGCCGGTCCGTGGTTTCACGGACAGTGGCAGCGCCCGGTGGCGGATAGCATCGGGCTGATCCCACTCGGAGGACACAACACGGCGCTCGAGTTTCGCGAGACCATCGAAGCGCCATTCTTCCGCTACTACCTACACGGCAAGGGGGAGAAGCCTGCCTGGCAGGCGTCGACGTTCCAGTCCGGATCGAATCGATGGCGCACCTACGCCGTCTGGCCGCCGGCGGAAGCGAAGAAGACCAACCTATACCTGCACGCCGATGGCACTCTCTCCTTCGTCGCACCGACCGCGAACGGCAGCGCGAAGGGCTATCGGGAGTATGTCTCCGACCCGGCGAATCCCGTTCCATATCGGCAGCGGCCGATCTCGCCGACGTATCCGGCCGGCGATTGGCGAACGTGGGAGGTGGCAGACCAGCGCTTCGTGAGCGAGCGCCCCGATGTAGTCACCTATGTCACGGCACCGCTCGACCACGACCTCACCGTCACCGGCGAGATCGCGGCGTCGATCTTCGCATCGACGTCGGGCACCGACGCCGACTTCATCGTGAAGGTGATCGACGTCTTTCCTCAGGACGCTCAGAAGGACGGCTGGGACCCCGACGCGGGGCCGAATCCGGGTCAGTTCGCGAAATCGCTCAACGGGTATCAGCTCCCCATTGCCATGGAGGTTCGGAGGGGGCGGTATCTCACGAGTTGGGAGCATCCGAAGCCTCTGGTGGCGGGGAAGCCGAGAGAATGGACCTTCCCGCTGCGCGACCACGACCACGTCTTCCTGAAGGGCCACCGCATCATGGTGCAGATTCAGTCGACCTGGTTCCCCGTGATCGATCGCAACCCGCAGACATTCGTGCCGAGCATCTATCGGGCAGCGGCGAGCGACTTCAAGCCGGCGACGCATCGCATCTACGCCACGTCGAGCCTCCCCTCGCATATCGTGTTGCCGATCGTTCCGTGACAACGGTCGAGCTTGGCGAAGCCGCGAAGATTCCCCTACGCACGCACGGTGCTTTGTCCGATTCGAGGCCGCGGCTGGCGGCAGGAGATTGGGCGTGATAAGTCTGAGGCTCGTGGCTCGGATGACGCTTCACGCTGCGCAGGGAGGTCGGTATGGGCACGCTCGACGAAATCAGTGGCATCCTCAAGCAGTATGAGTCCGGCGGCGCCAAGCCTCCGGCGGATGTGAATCAACACTTCGATCAGGTAGCCCAGGCGGTGCCCGCGGGCACCCTGGCGGATGGGGTAGCCCACGCGCTTCGCTCGGACTCGACACCGGCGTTCGGCGATGCGATCAGCAGCCTGTATAGTCAGGCAAACGGCCCGCAGAAAGCCGGCCTGTTGAATCAGTTAGTGGCGGCATTGGGTCCAACGGCCGCGGGTGCGGCCGCCGGTGGGGCCTTGGCAGATGTCGTGCAGAAGGGAGGGACGGTCACCGCGGATCAGGCGCAGCAAGTCTCTCCCAACGCGGTGAAACAGCTCGCGGACCGGGCGCAGAGCGCTGACGGATCCGTCGTGGACAAGGTGAGTGCGTTTGCGGCTCAACATCCGACGTTGGTGAAGGGGCTCGGCGCGACGGCGCTCGCACTCGTCATGTCGAAGATCGCGAACCGGAGGTAAGCGATTATGGGTGGGATCATCTACTGGCTGATCATCGGGCTAGTCGCCGGCATAGTGACGGGCAAACTGATGGGATCACCGAATAAGGACTGGCTGATGAACATCATCACCGGGATCATCGGCGCCATCGTCGGCGGATTCCTGATGAGCCTCATCGGCTTCTCCTACACCGGTGGTCTCGTGTACAACCTGATCGTGGCCATCCTTGGCGCGATGCTCGTCACCTGGGCGTACCGGAAGTTTGCTGCCCGAGCGTGAGCAATTAGGCTTCGCACGAGCCCCGCACGCCTCGCGTGCGGGGCTCTCGTGTTTCTGAGGCTTCCCCGTGATGTCTAGTCGTTGCCGCTCGGATCGCTCGCCCTTAACGTTCCGGCGTCCTCAGCCACCCGGTGCGTGAGCTCGGACCTCCGGCAACGACTCCAGGCGACACTTGGCAGCGCGTACACCCTCGAGCAGGAGCTCGGAGGTGGGGGGATGTCGCGCGTCTACGCGGCGACCGAGACGGCACTCGGCCGCAAGGTGGTGGTGAAGCTCCTGCCGCCCGACCTCGCGGAGGGCGTGAGCGTCGAGCGATTCAAGCGCGAGATTCAGCTGGCGGCGCAGCTTCAGCAGGCGCACATCGTGCCGCTGCTCGCCGCGGGTGAGTCGGGTGGGCTCCCGTACTATACGATGCCGCTGGTAGAGGGGCACTCGCTTCGCACGAGGCTCGCCGCCGGACCTCTGCCCGTCACCGAGGCGATCGGAATCATGCGCGATGTGGCGAAGGCGCTCGCCTACGCGCACGAACACGGCGTCGTGCACCGCGACATCAAGCCGGACAACGTCCTTCTCTCGGGCGGCTCCGCGGTGGTCACCGACTTCGGCGTGGCGAAGGCGCTCTCGGCGTCGAAGCGCGCGCCCGGTGGGACGCTGACGCAGATCGGCACCTCGCTCGGCACGCCCGCCTACATGGCA
>Ga0187777_10001557_pt1 | contig 14885 bp, 10 predicted proteins | sample 1015_Q2_SP5_10_M_FD_132416 | JGI IMG/M metagenome (GOLD analysis project Ga0187777, IMG submission 132416) | Tropical peat soil microbial communities from peatlands in Department of Meta, Colombia - 1015_Q2_SP5_10_MG | ecosystem: Environmental > Terrestrial > Soil > Wetlands > Peat | place...
CGACGCCTCCTACAACGGCGGCGACGATTTCCTGGGCTCGGCCCGGGAGCGCCTGTTCGGCTTCATCAACGGCCAGACCGGCGCCGACAACCCAAACGCGCAAGGGTTCCAGCACCTCACGCGTGACGGTTTCGTCGGAGACAACGCGTCGCTCAGCAACACCGCGATGATCGACGCGCTCAGGCATGGCGGCGACCTGCTCAACGTGTTCGGGGACTTCCCGACACTCGCAGACCCGAGACACGCCGATGCCTACAGCCCGCTGTGGGACGCGCAGCTTGGTCTCTGGACCCAGAAGGCAATTCAAGAGGGCCTAGACACCCGACAGATCGACGAGAACACCGTCCTCAACCTAGCGGCCGACCGACCCGACCTACTCACGGGCGTCAACCCGGCCACCGGCCAGCCTCAGCCGTACGGCTCGGTCGGTGTCGACATCAACTGTGCTGTGATCGGCTACACCGCCACGGCACCCACCGCGGCGCTCGAGCCCAGCGCTCCCGGTTCGCAGTTCCCACCCCGTTAGCCGCGCCGCGCTCTACCGCTGGCCGACCGCTCTCGCAGCGGTCGGCCAACGCGGCACGCCGAGCCGCGCGATTGTCGTGAGCGCCCGGCAACCGGCGCGCGCGGTCTCACGGGGCGCGAGATGGACGATATCGCTTATCCATAAGTAGCTTCCATGGAAGCGATCTGCTACGGTGGTGCTGACCGAACCGCCCGACCAGGAGGACCCGGGTTGTGACGCAGTCACGCAGGTGGGTAGCGACAGACTTTGGCGGCCCGGAGGTGCTCGTGGAGATCGCCGTCGAGCTGCCGGCTCCGGGACCCGGTGAGGTGACGGTCGAAGTTCGGGCGGCTGGCATGAACCCAGCCGACTACAAGCATTTCGGATCGGGGCAGGATCCGAAGCTGCTGCCGCTGTCGATCGGATATGAGGTGGCGGGGGTGATCCTGGCGCTCGGACCGGATACCGAGATTGCGTCCTGCGGCGGGGCGGTGGGCGACGAAGTGGTCGTGTTTCAGATCTTCGATGGTTACTCGTCCGCGCTCAACGCCCCGGCGCCCGATGTGTTCGCGAAGCCGTCGGCGTTGAGCTTCGCAGCGGCGGCGAACCTCCTTCTCGTTGGCACGACCGCCGCGGAGACGTTGCACGTCATCGATCTCTTCGCCGGCGAAACCGTGCTCGTACACGGGGCCGCCGGCGCCGTCGGTACAAGCGTCGTCCAGCAGGCCAGGCTGCTCGGAGCAACCGTGATCGGCACAGCAAGCGAGCGCGACTTTGATGCGGTGCGGGGGTTCGGAGCGACACCGGTCCGCTACGGCCCCGGCCTGGAGGACCGCGTTCGCGAGGCCGCGACGGGTGGCGTCGACGCCGCCATCGACACGGTCGGCGTCGACGAGGCGATCGATGTGTCACTCGCGCTCGTGTCAGACCGGCGGCGGATCGTGTCAACGGCGGCGTTCGGACGCGCGCCGCATAACGGATTTCAGACCATCGGTGCGGCGAATCCCACCAGTGGCCCGTTTCGGGCCGCCGCGCGCCGGACCATCCTCGACCTGGCCGCACAGGGCAAGCTGACCGTTCCGATCGGAGCCACGTTCTCGCTCAGCGATGCGCCCCGCGCGGTCGAGGCTCTCCAGGGACAGCACCCCTACGGCAAGCTCGCGCTCGTGCCGTAGGCGGAGTCCCCTCCACCCCTAACCGACACATCGACCACGCAAAGGAGCCGGGAATGACCACCATCGGAGTGATTGGCGCCGGGCACATCGGCCGCAGCTTCTCGACAGCCGCGATCGAACGTGGCTACGACATCGTAATCAGCAACGCCAGCGGACCGGACACGCTGACGGGTCTCGTGAGCGATCTAGGCCCGAAGGCCAGGGCCGCAACCGCCGCCGCCGCCGCTGCCGCCGGGGAATTCGCGCTCCTCGCGATTCCCCTGACCGGCGCGGATGACCTGCCGGTCCAGCCGCTCGCCGACAAGGTCGTGCTTGCTACCTGCAACTACTTTCCGCAGCGGGATGGGCACCTTTCGGAGATCGACGCGGGCAAAGTGACCGTGGCCGGCTACCTGCAGGCGCTGCTGCCGCACAGCAAGGTGATCCGCGTGTTCAACCACATCGACGCCGCGAACATCGTCAGCGACGGCATGCCGGCAGGCACGCCTAACCGGAGGGCGCTCGGGTATGCCGGCGACGACCCCGAAGGGAAGAAGCTCGCCGCGGACCTGTACGAAGCGTTCGGCTTCGACGCGGTCGACGCCGGCGGCCTGACCGACGCGTGGCGCCTCGATGTCGATCAGCCCACGTTCGTCGTCAGGCAGAACAAACAGGAACTGATCGAGAACCTGGCCAAGGCGCAGCGGCACGTGACGAGCGCGTCTTGACGGGTCACACCGTTACCACGAGCTTGCCCGCGGCCGAACCCAACTCCATGGCCGCATGTGCCTGCACGACCTCGTCGAAGCGGTAGACGTGGCCGACCGGGACGCGCGCCGCACCCGCGGCGACGTCATCGAGGAACTGCTGGAGAACCGTGGGCGGGAGGTCGCCCGCGTCGCCACCGTAGGCTGCGAGGCGAACGCCCCGAGGCAGGTAATCGATCGGATAGAAGTCGCGGACCGTCCACTGGTTCGAGAGCATCCCGGTGAAGCAGACGACGCCGTGGACGCGCGTCGCCCGCAGTGTGTCCGGCAAAGTCGGCGTCCCGATCAGCTCGAGCGCCTTGTCGACGCCGTCCCGCGCGATCTCGCGGACCCGGGGCGCAACCTCCCCGTCGTCGATCACGACGTGATCCACCCCTACGCCTCGCAACGCGTCGCCCTTGCCGGGGTTCCGTGTCGTGGCGAGCACCGTCATCCCGCGTCGCTTGGCGAGCACTGCCGTCGCCATTCCCACCGACGAGGTTCCGCCGCGGATCAAAATCGACTCGCCTGGCGTCCCATCGAGCCCGACCGTCAATGATCCGTACGACGTCTGCAGCATCTCCGGCACCGCACCGAGCGTCGCCCAGTCGAGGCCGCTCCGAAACGGGATGACCTGCGAGGCGGGCACGCACGTGTACTGCGCGTATCCGCCGTCGAACCGGCGGCCCATACCGCCCATCATCGCCGCGATCTGCTGCCCGGCCGTGAACTCTCCGCCGGGGCAATCGGCGACGACCCCGGTGGCCTCGATCCCGAGCACTCGCGGGAACGTAACCCCTTCCGCCAGACCGAGACGCGCATGAAGCTCTGAGCGATTCAGACCGAACGCCTTGACCTCGATCAGCACCCACCCGGGCTCCGGCTGCGGAACGGGAAGCTCGCGAATGGTCAGGGCCGCGGCAGGCCCGGGGGCGTCGAGCACGACCGCGCGCATCGTCCTCGGAATCGCTCGGTGCTCGGTCATCCGATCACCACGACTCGTCCCGCTCTGAGTCGGCGCGGACCCAGGCCACAGCCGCGGGAGAGTCCTCGCGCCGAGATAGCGTTCTGCGCGGGAACGCGTGGCATGTAGTCGGTCAGCTGCGGAACCCTTTCGACGTAGAACCCTCGCAGCTTCGAGATCGGGCGGGCATAGCCATGGTCCTCGATCCCCGCCTGCAGAACCCTCTGAAAGGTCATCAGCCCGATCAGCACCAGCGTCGGCAGCAGTGCCAGACCGAGCGCGTAGAAGGCCGACCCGACGCGCGTCGCCGTGGCGATCAGGCCGAGCGCGACGAGACCGGCCGACACGGCGCTCAGAAACATGCCGGCACGGCCGGTCGATTCGGAGATCGTCGCGCCTCTCGCGCCTTGCAATGCGAAGTGTTCGGTCGTGATGATCGACAATGCAGCCGCGGGCGGCTCGGGCGTCGTCGCACCAGCATCCTCGGAATTAGCTTCCATGGAAGGAAGTCAGAGCTTATCGCATCTCTCGGCATCCCGAGCAGCGACTAGGATGGTCGGGTCGGTAACGGCGGCAGAGACACTGGCCCCGAAGGGACGGTGCACAACCATGGACGATTTCAAGCAGCTGTTCAGCGACCTGATCCGATTAGAGACCGAGCTCTGGAATGCGGTTGATGCGCGCATGCGCGCAGAGCACGACCTGCCGCTGCACAGGTTTGAGCCGATGCAGATCATCGGGCGCACGCCCGAGTGCCGGGTCTACGACATCGCCGAGGCCCTGTCGATCACAACCGGCGGGGTCAGCAAGATCGTCGACTCGATCGAATCCAGCGGCCACGCCAAACGGCGCCCCAACCCCGACGACCGTCGCTCGTCGATCATCGACCTTACCCCCGCTGGGGAAAGGCTCCTCGCCAAGGCGACCGCGACCTTCGAGGCCGAGCTCCAGTTGCGTCTCGGCTCAGCGCTTTCGGACCGGGCGTTACGGCAGTTCGGTCTCGCGCTGAACGCGCTGCGCGCCTTCGCGAGCGACGACAGCGCCTCAAGGGCCGCGTAGCCTCGAGTTGGGCGATCACTTCCACCCAGGCGTCCGTCTGCCACGCTCAATCCGGCCCGCCACCAGTCGAACTAGGCTCGCACGATGCGCCCACGTCGAGCTTTGGCTCCAAGCACCCCAGCCGCGACCTGGGCGCAGGCTCGATATCGACGACCGCCCGAGCCCTTCCCTCGATTCATCGCATAGCAGCCGTCGGCCTACTCGTTACCGTGCCGCGCGCCCCCGGCATTCCGAGCATTCTGAGACAGGCTCGCTGCCCTCCCGCACTCGACGAACAGCAGAAACCTGGCCACCCTGTGCGCGCATGTGACATCTCGCGGGGCGAGTGGATGCCGTGGAGCGCGCCCCGTCGGTTGTCGGCCATGTCGGTGTTCGTGGGACGCTCCGTGTAGCTTGATGTCCAGCGGCGGTTCGAGGGGCCTCGCGTGGGGAACGGAATGGGGTCTGGCCCTCATTGCTCTGGGCGGAGCGGAGCGCGACGGTTAAGGCATCCGCCGCCATGGTCTGAGGCGTGACGCTGATGACCTACCCGAGAGGCTCGTAGCGCGTGACTAGGTCGTCGCTGGAGTACCTCGGCGATGGCTAGCGCTTATCGACTCCTGGGTGATCTCCGCCGCACAACCGGAAAGGAATAGCCATGAGCAGAACCGCAAACGCCCCCAACACAGTAGTCCTCGTCCACGGGCTGTGGATGACGCCTCGTTCCTGGGAGGAGTGGGTGCCCTACCTCGAGAGCAAGGGCTACTGCGTGATCACGCCCGCCTATCCCGGCTTCGAGATTGAGGTCGAGGCCCTGCGCGAGGATCCATCAGTGATCGCCTCACTCACCGTGCCTGAGACGGTCGCGCATCTAGCCGGGGTGATCACCGAGCTTGAGGAGGCCCCGATCATCATCGGCCACTCGTTCGGCGGGACCCTGACCCAGCTCTTGCTCGATCGGGGTTGCGGCGCCGCGGGTGTGGTGATCGACTCTGCTCCGACCGAAGGCGTCCGCGTCAGCCCGCCCTCGCAGATCAAGTCGCTGTTCCCGTTCCTCAAGAACCCCGCCAACCGGCACAAGCCCGTCGGTTTCACCGCGCAGGAGTTCCACTACGCCTTCACCAACACGCTCAGTCGCGAGGACTCAGACCGCGTGTACGCGCGCTACCACATCGCCGCACCCGGTAACTGGGTCTGGGCCTACGGCCTGATCGCCAATTTTAAGCCCGGCCACCAGGAAACCTGGGTGAACTACCACAACGACACGCGCGCACCTCTTCTCTTCATCGCCGGCGGCGCAGACCACATCATGCCGCCGGCCGTCAACCGCTCAAACGCAAGGCACTACAAGTCCAACACCATCACCGAATTTCACGCGTTCCCGGGCCGCTCACACTGGACCTGCGCCGAGGGGGGTTGGGAAGCGGTCGCCGACTTTGCCCTCGAGTGGGCGAGCGATCACGCCGTCGACCCCGCTGCCCGGAAGGTCGGAAGCGTAGCGTGACCGCCCCGCCCGACCCACGCCGGCCGGGCCCCCTCGCTTCTGGCACGGGCCTAGAACGTGACACGGCTCAGGATGTCTTGATCGTCGGGGCCGGCCCGGCGGGGCTGGCTGCGGCCGCGGAGCTCGGACGCCGCGGGGTCTCCGCGCTCGTCCTCGAGAGAGGTGAGTCGGTCGCGACGTCCTGGCGGCGACGGTATGACCGCCTGCGGCTCAACACGTCGCGATGGACGTCGAACCTGCCCCACGTTCGCTACCCCAAGGCGGCAGGCCTGTTCCCCTCGCGCGACTACGTCGTCGACTACCTCGAGGACTACGCGGCCCGCAACAGCATCGAGATTCGTTGCGGCACGAGCGTCGCGCGAGTCGACCGCGACGATCACCACTGGGCGGTCACAACCTCGGCAGGACAGCTGACCGCCGCCCACCTGATCATCGCCATGGGGCATCAGCACACGCCCTTGATTCCCGCATGGCCCGGCCGCGAGCAGTTCACGCGGCGCCTGCTCCATTCCGCGGAGTACCGCAACCCGCGCGAGTTTCATGGGGCCGATGTCGTGGTCGTGGGGCCGGGCTGCTCAGGAATGGAGATCGCCTACGACCTGGCCGAGGATGGCGCCCGCCGCGTTCGGGTCGCGATCCGCACGCAGCCTAACATCATCCTGCGGCAAATCGGGCCTGTCCCCGGAGACGTGCCGGCCGCGCTCATGTACGGGTTGCCGCCTCGGATCGGCGACCGTCAGACGCGCCTGATCCGGCGCCTGACGATCGGAGATCTGAGCGCGCACGGTCTCGTGCCGCCCAGAGAGGGGATCATGAGTCGAGCGCATCGTGAAGGGAAGGCGCCCGCGATTCTCGACAAGCCCGTTATCGACGCGATCAAGCAGCCACGCATCGAGCTCATTGCCGCGGTCGACTCGTTCGACGCGACCGCCGTCGTGCTCGCAGATCGAACGCGGCTTGAGCCCGACGTGGTGATCGCGGCGACCGGCTACACCACCGGACTCGAGCCGCTCATCGCTCACCTGGGCGTCCTCGACGAGCGTGGTGTCCCGCGGATCCACGGCGGCCCGGCAGCAGCCCCGGGTCTCCGGTTCATCGGCTACCAGCCGAGGCCTGCGCAGATCGGCTACGTCGGCGCCGAGGCGACACGCGCGGCCAAGCAGATCAAGAACGAGCTGAAGCGCTCAACGACTCAGTGAGTCCGCCGCCAAGGTCGCCGGCGTGGACCTGCACCGCCAGCTGCGCGCCGTATTGGCGCACCCGACCGGCACTACAACACATCGCTCGCTCGTTCCGGCTGTGGCTCGAGCGGATCATCGACCCTAGGCCACCTAGTAGCCCGCTCCCCTTCCTGCTCCCGTCCAGCCCAGCGCGTTGGTGCTGTCTGCGGACTTCCGCTTGGGCGCGCAGGGTAACTGGAGCACAAACCCGTGTCGCAGAAATCAGTGGGCGACGGTGGAGAAGCGATGGCCGGATGTCGACCCCGCTGGGCGAAGGGGCTAGGAGACGGGCCAGAGGATCTGCTCGATTGCGTGGCGTTCTCGCGCGGACGCGTCAGGCCCACGATCGATCTCTGGACCTCGAGCGGCTCGGCCGATTGCCGAGAGCGTCGTCACCTCCCAGTGATCGGGCACCGCGAACTCTTTGGCGATCCCGTCGCGGTCAAACGCTCGGAATTGACGGACGTGCAGTCCGAGCGCCTGCGCTTGGATCGACATGTGCGCTACTGCCTGACCGAGATCGTAGAGCGAGAATTCGGAGAACTCCCAATCGGTGTCCTCGACGAACCGATGCGCCAGGTTCGCGATAAGCAGGCTGGCTGTTGGCGCCCATACTGCCGAGCTGCCGGCCAGATGCCGGATCACGCGAGTGTGCTCTAGCGACCCGCGTCGAGCAACAATGAACGACCATGGCTGAGAGTTTCCTGCCGAGGGCGCCCACCGCGCTGCCTGGAGCAAGAGATCGACCTCGTCTTGCGCCAGTTGGTGCATGGGATCGAAGCTCGTGGGGCTCCAGCGGCCGGCCAACAGCGGGTGCAGTGACTCGTTCATCGCGTGAGAGCTTCGCACGCCCGGGCAGCACCGACTGCGCGGCACGCCGATGACTGGTACTCCCGGCACGGCCGCTTCCCTCTCAAGAAACCACCAGCCATCCTCGGCGTCCGCAGGCGAAGCTGCGAGGCTTCGGCTTCATGCCGATGGTGTCGCATAAACAATCGCCACTGTTTGGGACACACAACGACCCGAAGCCCCGCACTCGAACTCTGGCGATTGAACTGCAGTATGCGTAGCTGCATCGCCAGAGTTCGACCTCCGGCAGTGCGCCGCGCGTCGGTACTTGGTACCGGATCACAAACAGTTTCCGGTGCCTTGGCGTTGCGCGCCACCCTCTGCCCGGTGCGGCTGTGCTGCCCCCCCGTTCGCCGATCGCGGCGTCGCTGGCAGCGGGCGCTGACGGTGCCCGCCATCCCGTCACGATCCCCAGCATCCTCGTGGCCGTGATCGTCGTGATGGGCGGCCCGCGACTGCTGGTGGACGCCCGTCGCCGGCTCGCACGCCGACCCGCGCGATGACCACGCTCCGCTTTGACGAGCTGATCCACCAGAGCACCCGACTTTCGATCATGTCGTTGCTCGCCCGGACTGACTGGATCGCATTCGCGTTCATCCGCGACCAGCTCGGACTGTCGGATTCGGCCCTCTCAAAACAACTCTCCACGCTCGAGGACGCGGACTACGTGACCCTAGAGCAGATCGTAGGTCCGGGACGCCTGCGTCTGCGCGCACAAATCACGCCCGCCGGCCGAACCGCCTTCGGCCAGCACGTGGTCGCACTACAACAGATCGTCGGAGGTGCCACATTGAGCGACCGCTTCGAGCGAACGTCAGCTAGCGCAACGTCGCGAAGTCGCGCCCTGTCGCGCTGTCCGAGCAGGCCGGCGGGCGCGCGGTGCGCTCCGGTGACAGGCTGTTTCAGAACGGCCCGTCGCCGTAGCCGAGCAGCTGCCCGAGCAAACCGTCCTGCAGCAGCTTGGCCGTGTTCAGCGCGTTGAATTGCGCCTCGAACGCGACGTAGCTTGCGCGGGCCTTGGCTACCGTCCTCTTGAGGGGGGGCGGGAGCGGGGCCTCCATCTGTTGTGGCACGTACTGGTTGAATAGCTTCGTCGCTAGCGCCTTGGCCCGCGGATCGTGCGGGTGGCTTCGCGTCTCGGCCCGCCCGTGCGATGTGGCGTAGTCGTAGAACTCGAGCTGCATCGAGCCAGGGATTGGACGGGTCGTGCCCGGGAACCAGTGGGTGTAGGTAACGAGCTTCGCCTCCCGGGTGCGGACGGCGAGCACGTGCGTGGGCGCGTGCAAGTAGTTGAACACGACTGGAAGGACCTCGTCGGTGGCGAACAGGATGTAGTCGCGTCCGGCCGCGTTGGGATTGCGTAGCAGCTCGACGAGGTTCAGGCGCTCTTCGTAGATCCGGCGCAGATCGCCGCGCCGCCAGGAGCTGCTGCCGCGGTTGCCGAGCGTGACCAGCATCGGCATTAGGTCGACGCTGGAGGCCAGCTGGGTGCGCGGCTTGTCCACCTGCTTGGTGAACTGGTGGGTCAGGTCGGTCACGACCAGCGGGAGGTGGATCGCCTCCTCGTACGCGCTCCCGATCTTGTTCGAGATCAAGCCGTGCGCGCCGGCGTAGTCGCCGTGGTCGGAGGTGAACACGATCACGGTGTTGGCCAGCACCGACTGGGGGATCGCGGCAATCACGTCACCGATCGCCTGATCGACCATTTGCTGCACGAGCGTGTACATGTCAAGGCTGCGCTGCCAGTAGCTATACGGCGCGATCCCCGCCCCGTAGGTCCGCGGCGCCATCGGCGAGGGCTGCACCGAAAACGTGGTCACGCTCGGATCATCCGACGCTCCGCCCCATACAGCGTCGATGAAGGAGCGGATCACCTGCTGGGTGTTCGGCTTGCCGTGCCTGGGCAGATCGGCGTAGCTCTCCCAGTTGGGCGGGATCGCCGGGAACCCCAATGGCGGCGGATTCTCCTCGCTCGCAACCGACTCGTAGTCGGAAATGAATGGCTTGAGCGACTGCCCGTCGAACAACTGCTCATAGACCGTCCCCTGTGCCCCCGCCCACCAGTACTCTTTGTCGTGCGGATTGACAAAGCTGACCGTGATGCAGAACGGCGCCGCACTGGGCTCCTGCTCCCGCAGCCACTGCGCCGCGGTGGCGGCGATGATGGGAACGTCTTTTTCCGCCCCTTCGCCGTTGTGGCCGGTAGGGTCGGGGACCGTCATTCCCTGGAAGCCGTAGTCCTCGAGATAGCCGTTCGTGGTTCCGTCGGCCGGCGGATTCGAAAGGTGCCACTTGCCGAAATACGGCGTCTGGTAGCCGAGCTGGCGCAGCAGTCTGCCGTAGGTGGGAAACCCTGTCTGCAGAGTTAGCCCGCGCACCGTCCGGGTCGCTCCCAGCCACTCCTGATGCGGATACAAACCAGTATGAATCGCCGCCCGCGACGGACTGCAGGCGCTCACCGCGGTGTAGTAGCTGTCGAACTTCACCCCGTGCTGCCACAGGTAGAACACGTTGGGCATAAACCGACGCAAGAACTCCGCTGGCGTGCGCACACCGGTCGGGAACACGCTCGGGAAGCGCATCTCGTCGACCAGGATGAACACGATGTTCGGCTGGCGGTCGGTCTTCCTCGCCGCGCCTGCGGCCTGTTCGAAGATCCCGAGATCGGCCAGCAGGCCCCCGGCCACGACCGCGCCGCCAGTCTTCAGAAACTCTCTACGGTCCATACTCACCTCTCCTAACTCTGTCGTTGCTGCCGGCGGACGGCGGGCCTAGACCATGCGTTTAGCGGTCACCCCACCGGTTGTAACTCCCGCTCCGGTTCGGGCGCGGCGTCCCGGTCGCGGTGCTCGAAGAACTCGGCGCCTTCGATGCTGATGCGGGGAACGACCCGGTCGAGCCACCGCGGCATGTACCAGTTGAGCTTGCCCATCAAGATCATCAGCGCGGGCACCAACAGACACCGGACCACGGTAGCGTCAAGGATAACCGCGACCGCGAGTCCGATCCCGAATTGCTTGACGGTGGGGTCGCCGTTTAGCACGAAGCTGCCGAACACGAACACCATGATCAGCGCCGCGGCAGTGATCACCCGGGCGCTGGTGACGAGCCCGCGGACCACCGAGGTCTTGTTGTCATCGCCGCCGTGAACGTGCTCCTCGATCTGGCTGACCAGGAACACCTCGTAGTCCATCGAGAGCCCGAACAGGATCGCGAACATGAACAGCGGCACGTAGGAGACGACGGGGACCTTCCCGGGGAGCCCGATCACGCCGCTGAACCAGCCGAACTGGAAGATCGCCGTCAGCACGCCATAAGAGGCGGCGATCGAAAGGATGTTCATCACCGCCGCCTGCGGCGGGATCACCACGCTACGGAAGGCCAACAGCAGCAGGATGAAGCTGAGCGCGATCACCACCACGATCTGAAGCGGCAGCTTGCTCGAGATCTGGGACGCCAAGTCCTCGTAGGCAGCAGTCGTGCCGCCGACCTCGGCCGTCATGTTCGTGCCCTTCTCGGCCTTGGGGACGGTGCTGTCCCGCAGCGTGTTGACTAGGTCGGTGGTCGCCTGCTCGGCTGGCCCGGCCTTGGAGATCGCGTTGAAGTACGCGGTCGTTCCCGCCTTGTCGAGCTGCACCGGGGTGACCGCTACCACTCCCGAGGTTGAAGCTACGTCTTTCTGCAGCGTGGCCAGCCGCGAGTCACTGGTGCTGGTGGCCTTCGAACCGAGGGAGGCGACAACGATCAGCGGCCCGTTGACCCCCGGCCCATACTTCTCCGAGATCAGATCGTAGGCGCGGCGCGCGGTGGTGGAGGTGGACAGCGCGGCGGTGTCCTGTTGCCCGAGGGTGAGCGACAGCAGCGGGATCGCCAGTGGAATCAGGATTACCAGCGCCGCCAGCCCGGCGATGATTGGCTGCTTGCCGATGTCGCGCGCCCACTTCGCCCACAGCCCGCTCTGCGCCTGCTCGTCGGTGGGGGGCCGACGCACCCGCAACGAGTTGATGTGTGGCCCCAGGATCGCCAGCATCGCCGGCAACAGCGTGAGCGCCGCCAGCACCGCGACCACCACGGCGATCGCCGCCATCAAACCCATCGTCGTGACCAGCGGAATCTGCGCCACCGCCAGCGACACCAGCGCGATCGTCACCGTGCACCCGGCAAAGAACACCGCCCCGCCCGACGTCGCCGCCGCCCGCGCGATCGATTCGCGCAGCTCCAGGCCATCGTCGAGACCGCGGAAGTGGCGGGTGATGATGAAGAGCGAGTAGTCGATCCCGACTCCCAGCCCGATCATCGTCGCCAGCGTCGGCGCGACCGTCGGGACCGTGGCCGCATGGCTGAGGATGCGGATGATCGACAGCGTGCACAGCAACCCCAAGATCGCGCCCACGATCGGCAACAGCATCGCCGTCACCGTCCCGAACGTGATCGTCAAGATCACCATCGCCGCGATGATCCCGATCAGCTCGCTGGACTCCGTCGCGGGCTTTGACACCTTCTGGCCGAGCTGACCCCCCGTTTCGACCTGGAGTCCGGCCGCCTCCGCCGGCTTGGCGGCCGCATCGATGATCTGTTGTGCCTGATCCACCGACAACGACCCCGGACTCACCGACAACCCAACCGACAAATAACCGGTGGACTGGTCCTTGCTGAGCTGAGACGCGCCCTGGGAGGTCAATGGGTTGACCACCGACGCGACGTAGGGGGCCTTGGCCACGTCCGAGGCGGCCTGGTTCACCGCGCTCGCGTACTTGGAGTCGGTCAGCTTCCCGCTCTTGGCGTGCAGCACGATCGGGCTGACGCCGTATGCCTGGGCCGGGAACGACTTCTGCAGAGCGTCGGTGGCCTTCTGGCTATTGGTCCCCGGCAAGGACAGGTTGTCGTTCGTGTTATCCCCCAACCGGTGCGACACCGCCACCAGCGCGATCGCCGCCACCAGCCACAATGCAAGCACCACGAAGCGACGCCTCACGCAGAAGCGCGCGACCGAATAGAGCACAGCTGTCATAACCGCCCCTTTCCTCTTTCAGCGTTCTCCGCCGTTTAGCGTTCGCTTGACGCACATCATGTGCGCGAGCCCGGCTGGGCCACAAGAGGGGAACCCCCTATGTTGACCCTACGGTTTTCAAGGCTGGATCCGCCCGTAGGGTCGGGAACTACTCGCCGATCGCCTCGAGGAGCTGGAATCGAGAGCGGACCCCCAATTTATGGTAGGCGCTGCTTAGGTGGCGCTCGATCGTCTTCTCGGACACGAACAGTGACTGAGCGATCTCTCGGTTGGTTCGGCCGTCGGCCGCTTGTTGGCACACCCGCCACTCGGCCGCGGTTAGCGCCGCCGGGCCTGTGAGCTTGAGCGGCGCCCGTCGCCCTGGGCCGGCCTGGAGCTCTGCCCGCGCGCTCTCTGCCAGCGCGATCGCACCGCACTCTTCGGCTAGCTCCATCGCCTTGCGCTGAGCCCCTCGGCCCTCTCGGCGCCGGCCGGCGCGACTCAGTTCCCTCCCGAGATCGGCGAGCGCGTGAGCCAGCTCGAGCCGTGCCGAGCTCCGTTCCAGGACCGCTACGGCTTCCTCGAGCAACGCCAACCGCTGTGCTTCACCGACCGCTCCAGCGGCGTGGCGCAGTGACAGACCCAGCACCCCCGGCGCACCCACGCGCCGAGCCATCGCCAGATGCTCGCCGGCAAGCCTCGCGGCGGTTTCCGTCTCCCCGAGCGACGCGAGCGCCGGGGCGGCGAATGCCTTCCAGACGCCCGGCCAGCGAAGATTCACGGACTCGAGCCTCTGACCTGACCAGAGCAGATCCTCGACGCCCTCGCGCACCAGACCTTGGGCGATCCGTAGTCGTCCGCGGGCGATCAAGTAGTTCGGGAGGTACGTGCGGTCCTCAGCGACCCCGCGCGCTTCGCCCGCTTGGGCCACCTCGACCGCAGAGTCGATTGCCCCGCGCTCGAGGTGGACGACGATCGCGACGGCGACGAGCAGGAGGACGACGAAATGAGGCGGCTCGACCAGGAGAAGCCCGGTCTCGGCTTCCACCTGGGCGTCGTGCAGAGAACCTCGCTCCAGTGCGATCGCCGCGCGATGCCCGTGAACGAGGCCTTGTCGCGCCGCGTGGCCCTCGCGGCGCGCGGCGTCGAGCAACGCCTCCAGCATCCGCAACGCCAAGCCGTACCCCTCCGCGGACCGCAAAGTGGTCACCGCGGACAGAGCAACGACCGGCGCCACCGCAGGCGGTAGATCGGTCGCGAGCGCTCCCTCCACTTCCTTCACAGCCGCCTCAGACGACCACCATCCGGCCGCCAGGCGCTCGCGCGCGCTGTAGATTCTCGCCACGGCCTCGTACGCCGGGTCGCCGCGTGCCTGCTCGGCGAGGCGTTCCAATTGCGCGCCGTGGCCGCCGCGGAGGCGGGGCACCACTGTCGTGACCATCACTAGCGCCGAAGTCAGCTCGAGCGAGCGCTCTCGGTCGACCGGCCAGAGCTCCTGCGCCAGTGATGCGAGTGCGTCGGCGGCGGCCTCCGCTCCGTGGCCATCTGACACGATCGCGCACCGTCCCAGGTCCGACGCCGCGGTCGCGCGAGCCGCGAGTTCGGCACCCGACCAAACCGCCGCCCGCAGATGCTCCTCGGCCGCCTCGAACTGCATCGCCGCCACCTCGTACCGGCCGAGCTCACCGAGAATTTCCCCACGCTCCTGCTCGTCGGGCGATTCGGCCAGCGCTCGGCGCAGGCACTCGGCGGCCGCCCCCGGAGCGCCCCGCCGAGCGGCGCTCGCAGCGGCCAAGCGAAGCGTCCTAACCCTCCGTGGATCCCCGGTCGCGCCGGTCAAGAGCAGGTGTGCGGTCACGCGCTCGGGCGAAGCGCCGTCCTCGGCCAGGGCGTCGGCAGCCGCGGTGTGCCGCGC
>Ga0187777_10001558_pt1 | contig 14884 bp, 12 predicted proteins | sample 1015_Q2_SP5_10_M_FD_132416 | JGI IMG/M metagenome (GOLD analysis project Ga0187777, IMG submission 132416) | Tropical peat soil microbial communities from peatlands in Department of Meta, Colombia - 1015_Q2_SP5_10_MG | ecosystem: Environmental > Terrestrial > Soil > Wetlands > Peat | place...
CGACCATGGGCGGCTCGGCCTTTTCACGCGCGACCGACAAGGTGATCGAGAAGGCAACCGCCATCGCCGCGCACGCGCTCAAGGTCGACCCAGCCGACATCAAGTTCGCCGACGGTGTGTTCTCCTCGACCAAGACGAACCGCACCTTGACCATCAAGGAGGTCGCCGCCGCCGCCCAGGTGCCGGCCAAGCTACCGCCGACAATGGAGCCGGGCCTTGCCGCGACCGCGGTCTACAAGGCGCCGGTGCAGAATTTTCCCAATGGTTGCCACATCTGCGAAGTCGAGATCGACATCGAGACCGGCGAAACCGCAATCGTGCGTTACAGCGTGGTCGACGATGTCGGCACGGTGCTCAACCCGCTGCTTCTACACGGCCAGATCCACGGCGGTGTCGCCCAAGGCGTCGGCCAGGTGCTGATGGAGGACATCCATTTCGATGCCAGTGGCCAGATGGTGACGGCCTCGTTCATGGATTACGCCATGCCCCGCGCCCATAACCTCTGTGCCATGGACGTCGAGAGCAATCCGGTCCCGACTAAGACCAATCCGCTCGGCACCAAGGGGGCGGGCGAAGCGGGCTGCGTCGGCGCTCTGCCCGCCGTGGCGAACGCGGTGATCAACGCGCTTGCCGAATTCGGGATCAGGCACATCGAGATGCCGGCCACGTCCGAGCGCATCTGGCGCGCCATGCAGGGCGGCAAATAACCCCTTATACTGACGGCTGATTCGTTCTCTCGGCCGTACTGCGTCCCACGCATCGGAGCCCCTTATGCGCAATGTCGGACGCAAGCTCGCTTTCGTGCTCGCCGCTTCCAACAACGGCACGATGATCCTCAATCGCTTCGACTACCGCATGACCGGACCTGATCAGGGCGGCATCGGTGTCGGCCTTCAATTGCTCGAGACCGGTTCCTTCGACCCGGTCGAGATCGAGCTCGCACTGCAGCTTCTCCAAGCACGACAACGCTTCCATGGTGATGGGGTGGTCGCGCTCGATTGCGGCGCCAATATCGGCGCGCACACCATCGAATGGGCCATCGCCATGACCGGCTGGGGCTCGGTGATAGCGATCGAGGCTCAGGAGCGCATCTACTACGCGCTCGCCGGCAACATCGCGATCAACAACTGCTTCAACGCTATCGCCATGCACGCCGCGGTCTCGTCCGAGCCGGGCATAATGAACATGCCGGTGCCGGACTACTTCACACCGTCGAGCTTTGGCAGCCTTGAACTGAAGCCGCGCGTCAACACCGAATTCATCGGCCAGCCAATCGACTACAGCAAGACGGTCGCAGTGCAGCAGATCTCGATCGACTCCATGGCGTTGCCGCGCGTCGACTTCATCAAGCTCGACATCGAAGGCATGGAGATGGAGGCACTCGCCGGCGCCAAGCAGACGATTGCACGCTGCCATCCCATCGTTCTCGCGGAGACGATCAAGGCCGGGCGCGACAACATCCTCGCCTTCTTCGAGGGTCACGGCTACAAGATCGTCGACGCCGGCATCAACATGCTCGCCATCCACAAGGGCGATCCGGTGGTCAACGAGCTTCAGGTGCCTGACGCCGCGCAGTCGACCGCGGCCTAACCTCACTCCACCGCGCCGCCGCTCTCGATCACGACCGGCCGATAGCCCTCTTGCGTGAGAGCCGAGAGGATATCGCGTGCATGCGCGCCGTCGCGCGTCTCGACCGTGACATCGAGCTTGGCGCCTTTGGCCGGCACATCGAGCAGCAGCCGGTGATGATGGACTTCAAGAATATTGGCGCCGAGTTCGCCGAACCGTGTCGCGATGTGGCCGAGAACACCGGGGCGATCGGGAATGGTCAGGCGGAACGAGACAATCTTTGATTCCCGTTCGAGCTCGCGCACCATGATCGACGACAGAATGCGCGGATCGATATTGCCGCCGCACAGAATCAGGCCGACACGCTTGCCGGCGAAGCGCTCAGGCTTTGCCAGCATCGCGGCAAGGCCGGCGGCGCCTGCGCCCTCCGCCATCGTCTTCTGCAAAGTAAGGTAGGCGTTCACCGCGCGCTCGAGCTGCGCTTCATCGACCAGGATGATCTCGGACACGAGTTCGCGCACCAACGGCAGCGTCAGCTTGCCGACGTTCTTGACCGCGATACCTTCGGCGAGTGTCGCGCCGCCGAAGGGCCGGTGCTCGTTGTGTAGCGCGTTCCAGAATGACGGATAAAGTGCACATTCCGCGCCGACGATGTCGATCTTGGAATTCACGGCGCGCGCGGCGATGGCATTGCCCGAGATCAACCCGCCGCCGCCGATCGGGATGACCAGCGTGTCAAGATTGCCGACCTCCTCGAGCATTTCCAGCGCGATCGTGCCCTGCCCACTGACGATGTGGGCGTCGTCGTAAGGGTGCACCAAGGTCAGCCCGCGGTCGGCGAGGATCTGGCCGCACCGGCTCTCGGCCTCCGCAACCGTCTCCCCGTCGAGCACGACTTCGGCGCCGTGTGAGCGCGTCGCCGCAACCTTCACCGCTGGCGTTGTGACCGGCATGACGATGGTCGCGGGGATTTTCAGCCGGGCAGCATGGTAGGCAACCGCCTGCGCGTGGTTGCCGGCCGACATCGCGATGACGCCGCGCTTGCGCTCGGCCTCGCTGAGGGACGCAAGCTTCACCAGCGCACCGCGGTCCTTGAACGAATTGGTAACCTGGAGATTCTCGTATTTGACGAAGACCTCGGCGCCGGTGAGCGCCGACAACTTCGGCGCCGGCAGCATCGGTGTACGCAGCACCACGCCCTCGATGACGCGGCGCGCCGCCTCGATATCGGCAATGGTGATGCTCAAGGGCGTCTCCAGCAACCTGAACCATGCCGCAAGGACGACCAACCTTCCAGCCGCCCCTTGCATCCGCCCGATTCTTTCTCCATGTCGGTGGGCACGGACTGAGCCGAACGCCATGCCGATCGACATCAAGCCGCATGCCTACGATCCGGCCACGCAGCCGGAGCTGTTTGAAGGCGTCCTGTCGCGCCGGGTCGTGGCTTTTGCCATCGATTTCATCATCATTGCCGTGCCCGTCGTGGTCACGGCCATGGTGATTTTTGCTTTCGGCATTATCACTTTGGGGCTCGGCTGGGCGCTCTATTGGCTGCTGCCGCCCGGCACCTTGATCTGGGCGATCTGCTATTTCGGCATCACCCTCGGCGCGCCGGAATCCGCCACTATAGGCATGCGCGTGATGGATCTCGAGATGCGCACCTGGTATGGCGCGCCCGCCTATTTCGTGCTGGGTGCGGTCCACGCCATTATTTTCTGGTTCTCAATTTCGGCACTATCGCCGTTAATCCTGTTGGTATGTTTTTTCAATCAACGTCGCCGCCTGTTGCACGATATCGTGCTCGGCACGGTCGTCATCAACAATGCACGCCGGGCTGCGATGCTGCGCGCAGGCATGGCGGTATCGCCTGTCTGAGACTTTTGACGAGGTCCGCGGCTCGATGCGATGCTACAGCGAATCCGATTGAAACTGACGGTTAGCCCTTCGTGACCCAGCACTCCCGCGATACCCCGCAATTCTATCTGACGGCGCCGTCGCCGTGCCCATATCTGGAGGGTCAGGAGGAACGCAAGGTCTTCACGCATCTGGTCGGTGAGCGGGCCGGCGAGCTCAACGACCTGCTCACGCACGGCGGCTTCCGCCGCAGCCAGTCGATCGCGTACCGACCCGCCTGCGAGACATGCCGCGCCTGCGTGTCGGTGCGGGTGATTACCAACGATTTCTCGCCATCGCGCAACATGCGCCGCATCGCCGAGCGCAATGCCGATATCGTCGGCGACATGCGCTCGCCGACGCCGACGTCCGAGCAATATTCGGTATTTCGCGCCTATCTCGACGCGCGCCACCGCAATGGGGGCATGGCCGACATGACCGTGCTCGACTATGCCATGATGATCGAGGACAGCCACGTCGAGACACGGCTGATCGAGTATCGTCAGCGCGGGCCAGACACCGGCGTCAATGGCCGCGGCGATGGCCGGCTGCTCGCCGTGGCGCTGACCGACGTCCTCTCCGACGGCCTTTCGATGGTCTATTCGTTCTTCGATCCGGATGTCGGCGACCGCTCGCTCGGCACGCTGATGATCCTCGACCACATCGACCGCGCCCGGAAAATGGACCTGCCCTACGTCTATCTCGGCTACTGGGTGCCGGGCTCGCGCAAAATGGATTACAAGGGCCGCTTCCTACCGCAGGAGCGGCTCATGCCCGCCGGCTGGACACGTGTCGAGAGGTAGGCGTCAGAACCCTGGGACGCGCGCCCCGAACGTCTCCATGATCAGGAACAGATTGAGAGCAAGAACGATCACCGTGCCGGCGATGGCGATGGCATTCGTCAGCGGCGTATTGACGAAAGCGCCCATCAGATTAGGCCTGCGCGTGAAGATGATGAGTGCGATCATCGGCAGCGGCAACGCGATGCTCAGGATCACTTGGCTCACCACCAGTGCTTCGGTGGCATTGACGCCATAGGCGACGACGACGAAAGCAGGCGCCATCGTGATCACGCGCCTGAGCCAGATCGGAATACGAAAGCCGACGAAGCCCTGCATGATCATCTGCCCGGCCATGGTGCCGACCACTGACGAGGAAATGCCGGACGCGATCAGCGAGAGCAGGAACACCCCAGCTGCGCCGATGCCGAGCAGCGGCGTCAGCGTATGATAGGCGGTTTCGATCTCGGCGACATCGGAATGGCCGGCGTGGAAAGCCGATGACGCCATCATCACCATCGCCATATTGACGAGGCCGGCTGCGGCCAGGGCGGCCAGCACCTCCCAGTTCGAGATGCGGACGACAACACGTTTCTCGGCGTCGGTATGCGCCGGGACCCGATCCTGCGTCAGCCCGGAGTGCAGATAGACCGCATGCGGCATCACCGTCGCGCCGATGATGCCGACCGACAAGAGCAACGCCCCGGCGTCGGGAATTTCCGGCTTGATCGTATGCAGCGCCGCTTGCGTCCAATCGATCGGTGCGATGAACATCTCGATCAGGTAGCAGATGGCGATGATCGCCACGAAGCTGCCGATGATGAGCTCCGCCGGGCGGAAACCGCGATCCTGAAAGGCGAGGATGCCATAGGTGATCAGCGCCGTGACCACCATGCCGGCGAGCAACGGCATGTGGAAGAGCAGCGACAGACCGAGCGCCCCGCCGAGGAACTCCGCGAGGTCGGTGGCCATGGCCGCGATTTCGCTCACCACCCACATTGTCCAGACGATCGGCTTGGGGAAACAGTCGCGGCACATCTCCGCGAGATTGCGCCCGGTGACGATGCCGAGCTTGGCCGACAGCGCCTGAAACAGCATCGCAATGAGATTGGCCAGCAGCACGACCCAAAGCAGCGTGTAGCCGTATTTGGCGCCCGCCTGGATGTTCGTCGCGAAATTTCCCGGATCCATGTAAGCGATCGAGGCGATGATCGCCGGGCCGACAAAGGCGAGGTAACTGGTGACGCTATGGCGCCTCCCGCGCATCAAGGCTTGGGCGGCCGCAACGGTGTGAGCCGTCAGGGAGTCGGGCAGTGGCCCTCTGGATGCGTCCATTGTCTAACGGTCTGAAGCTACTTCGTTTTCTTGTGCTCTCAAGCCCATATTCAAGCATAATCTAGTTGCAAATCACTTGCAATTGCAAGGTAAGGGAACTTCTGGCCATTGGGTTACCGTTGAGCCAGCCCTGAGGCGGCACGGGACAGCGCTTCCACCAACATGACCAGCCTTCGCGCCTGGCTATCCCGGCTCAGCGCGGCCGCCGGCCCGGCGACAAGCTGTTCTTTGGAGATATCGCCGCAGCGCTGCTCGAGAAGTCGAAAAGCTCGCTGCTATTTCTGGCGAGTTAATCCTCGTCCGTGCCTTCCGCGCTCTTGCCGCCGGCCAACGCCGCGAACTTGTTGTTGGTCAGGAAGCGGTCCGGGCGGATGCGGCCGGCATCACCGCGATTGCCGCGCCAGTTGCCGAGCTCTTTCAGCATCATGGTGAAACTGCGGCCAGCCGTGTCGACCCAGGTCAGGCCGTCGGCCGCCTTGAAGGTCTTGACGTCTGACAGCCCCTTCTCCTTGTAGCGCTGCAGGCGCACGCCACGCCCGCGATTCATCTCCGGAACCTGATCGAGCGCAAAGATCACCATCTTGCGGTTCTCACCGATCGCCGCGGCGAGCTCTCCGTCGAGCGTCGTCATCGCCGCCGCTTTGTCGGGCGCCTTCAGGTTGAGCACCTGCTTGCCTTTGCGCGTGGTGCCAAGCGTTTCGTTCTCCGGCACGATGAAGCCGTTGCCGCCATAGCTCGCGACCAGGAATTTGCGGCCGCCTTGATAAGCGAGCGCCGCGACGACATGGGCGTTCTGGTCGAGGTCGATGAAGAGGCGCAGCGGCTCGCCATGGCCGCGACCACCGGGCAGCTTCGACGCGTCGATGGTGTAGAACCGGCCGTCACTGCCGAAGATCAGGGTCTTGGCCGTGGTCTCGGTCGTGAATGCGAATTTCAGTTTGTCGCCGGCCTTGAAGGTCACGTTCTTGAAGTCGCTGACATGGCCGCGTAGCGCGCGGATCCAGCCTTTGTCGGAGACCACGACGGTGATCGGTTCGCGCACCGCCATCGCCTCTTCAATCGCGGCCTCGTCGTGCTCGGGGGCCTGCGCGAAGCTGGTGCGGCGCTTGCCGAGATCGGTCTTCGAACCGAACTTCTCCTTCAGTTCCTTGATCTCGCCGGAGATCATCTTCCACTGCTGCGCCGGAGAGTTGATCAGGGACTTGAGCTTGGTGCGCTCCTCGCGCAGCGCCTTGTCCTCAGCCTTGATTTCCATCTCCTCAAGCTTGCGCAAATTTCGCAGACGCATGTTGAGGATGGCGTCGGCCTGCACCTCGGAGAGCCTGAAGGTCTTCATCAAGACCGGCTTCGGCTCATCTTTGGTGCGGATGATCTTGATCACCTTGTCCAGGTTGAGATAGGCGACGAGATAGCCGCCGAGCACTTCGAGGCGATGCTCGATCTCTGCGAGGCGATGTTTCGACCGCCGCAACAGCACGTCGCGGCGGTGGTCGAGCCATTCGCGCAACGCCTCGGCGAGGCCGACGACCATTGGCACGCGGCCCTTCACCAGCACGTTCATGTTGAGCGGAATGCGGCTTTCGAGCTCGGTGAGCTTGAACAGCGACTCCATCAGGATTCCGGGGTCGACCGAGCGCGAGCGCGGCTCGATCACCAGGCGGATGTCCTCGGCCGATTCATCGCGCACATCGGCGACCAGCGGCAGCTTGCGCTCGTTGAGGAGTTCCGCGAGCTTTTCGACGAGCCGCGACTTCTGCACCAGCCACGGAATTTCGGTGACGACGATGACGTAGGTGCCGCGACCGGTGTCTTCCTTCTTCCAGCGCGCGCGGACGCGGAACGAGCCGCGGCCGGTGTTATACGCCTCGGCGATCACCGAGGGCGGATCGACGATGACGCCGCCGACCGGCAGGTCGGGACCTTTAACCCATTTCAGCAGTGTGCGGCTGCGCGCTTTCGGATTGCCGATGAGATGAAGCGCGGCGTCGCACAGTTCGGCGACGTTGTGCGGCGGAATGGCGGTCGCCATGCCGACGGCGATGCCCTGCGAACCGTTGGCGAGCAGATTGGGGAACGCGGCCGGCAGCACGGCCGGCTCCTCACCCGCACCGTCATAGGTCGGACGGAAATCGACGGCATCCTCGTCGATGCCGTCGAGCAGCAAGCGCGCAACTTCCGTCAGCCGCGCTTCGGTGTAACGCATGGCCGCTGCATTATCGCCGTCGATATTGCCGAAGTTGCCCTGCCCGTCGACCAGCGGATAGCGCTGCGCGAAATCCTGCGCGAGGCGAACGAGCGCATCGTAGATCGCCTGATCGCCGTGCGGATGGAAATTGCCCATCACGTCGCCGACCACCTTGGCCGATTTCTTGAACGCCGCGTTCGGATCGAGTCGCAGTATGCGCATGCCGTAGAGGATGCGGCGGTGCACCGGCTTCAAGCCGTCGCGCGCGTCCGGCAGCGCGCGGTTCATGATCGTCGACAGTGCATACGCGAGGTAGCGCTCCTCGAGCGCCTCGCGCAGGGCGACCTCTTCGACTGCGCCTTTTTCCGGGGGAATCAGTCGTTTATTCATGCTGCAATAGCTAATGCGTCGGACGACAATGAACAAGCGATGAACGGCCCGGCTATGAGTTCTTCTAGGTATCGCCGGTAGCCTTGTGCCCTACCCTATCGCAGGTGTGACAGACTTCACTGATCGATTCCGCCGCGCCCAATATCGTGGTCAGGCGGATTCGGCTGGCTCAGCCGTGGGCCTGCCGAGGATGACAAACGGCGCGAGCGGCCGTTACGTGACCAACAATACCGACAGCAAGAATATTCGCATTTTGACGGGCCTGGCCCTGTCCGGTTGGTGGGATCGTTACGGCTATCGTCACTGGCGTTGGTGGCGCCGCTGCTGGTAATCGCTAACGCGATCTGAATGTCGGCGGCCCAGCCTTGCGCCGGGTCGTCTATTTTACGCGACGTTCGGCAGCGCGCGTTCGAGCGCCGCGATGAAGTGAGCGCGCTCATCGGCGAGCGAAAGGCCGCGCGGCTCGAGCACGTAGCGGCTGAGGAAGAAGCCGGTGAGCGCAAAGCCGTCGGCAATGTCGCGGTTAGCCGCGTTCGTGTCGTCGCCGCGCAGAAAGGCCGGCAGGCGCAGCATCTTGTCCGCCCAGGGCTCGCCCGCATCGCGCGACACGGCACGACCCGACTTCGGCGACACGTAAATGAGATCGCCCGATGCGCCGGTCGCGGCGCATTGCGCAAGATCGAGACCGAAGCCGAGTTCGGCCAGAAGCTGCAACTCGAATCGCACCACGAGCGGCGCCGACGCCCCGGCATTGTCGAGCCGATCGAGGATATCGGTGAGCGCCGTGTAGAGATTTTCGTGCGGGTCGCGCTCGGGCAACAACCGCATCAACGCCGAAAGATGACTGACGCCATAGATCGCATGCGGCGCAACGAAAAAGTTGGCGACGCGCAGCATCGTCGGTTCGACGGAGAAATTGCCGAGATGCTCGTCGAGGCGCGCGCGCCACGTCGCGCTGACGCTGTTACCGGGCTGCAGGATCGGCTTGAGGCGCGACGAAAAGGCGCCGCGCACCAGCCCGAGATGACGCCCGTGGTCGCGCGTCATCAGTTCGACGATACCGCTCGTCTCCCCATGACGTTTGACGCCGAGCACGACGCCTTCATCGGTCCATTGCATGCGCGTGTATAAGGCCTATTCGGTCGGAAATTCTAGACCCATAGCGCGATAGCGCTCGGGATCTTCGCCCCAGCCCTCGCGCACTTTCACGAACAGGAACAAATGCACCTTGGCCTCTGCGATATCGGCAATCTCCTTGCGTGCCGCCTCGCCGATCGCCTTGATGCTCGCGCCGTCCTTACCGAGCACGATCTTGCGCTGGCTCTCTCGCTCAACATAGATCGTCTGTTCGATGCGGATGTCGCCCTTGCGCAGCTTCTTCCAGGCCTCGGTTTCGACCGTCGAATGGTAGGGCAATTCCTGGTGCAGCCGCTCGAACAACTTCTCGCGCGTGATTTCCGCGGCGAGCTGGCGCATCGGCGCGTCCGACATCTGATCGGCCGGATAGAGCCACGGGCCCTCCGGCACACGTTTGGCGATCCACGCCTTGAGATCGGCGACTCCGTCGCCCTTAAGTGCCGACACCATGAAGGTCGCCTCGAATGGCGCCTTGTCATTCGCCGTCTTGGCGAGCGTCAGCAGCGTTTCCTTCGGTACCACATCGACCTTGTTGAGGATGAGGAGCTTCGGCTGTTTGACCTCGCCGAGCCGCCCGACAATCGTTTCGGCCTCCTCATCGATGCCCTTGCGCGCATCGATCAGCAGCCCGACCAAATCAGCATCGTGCGCGCCGGTCCACGCCGTCGTCACCATGGCGCGGTCGAGCCGTCGCCGCGGCGCGAAGATGCCCGGCGTGTCGACGAAAATCAGTTGGGCGTCGCCCTCGACGGCGATGCCGCGGATAAGCGAGCGCGTCGTCTGCACTTTGCGCGAGACGATAGTGACCTTGGAGCCGACCAGCGCATTGAGCAGCGTCGATTTGCCGGCGTTCGGCGCGCCGATCAGCGCCACAAATCCGCAGCGTGTCGCAGGCTCAGCCATCAATCTTGTCCAGCACGATGCCGACCTGCCCGAGCATTGCCGCGGCAGCCGCCTGCTCCGCGGCGCGCTTGGAGTTGCCGATGCCTTCGGCCGGCGGCCGGTTCGGCAGCACCACCGTCACGCTGAACTTCGGTTTGTGGTGCGGACCGGTCCGCGCCACCTCCTGATAGGCCGGCGTCGGCAGGCCGCGCGCCTGCGCCCATTCCTGAAGCATCGTCTTCGGATCGCGCAGCGCCCGTAGCGACTTCTGCATGCGCTCTTTCCAGAACAGGTCGACGAGCTTCTCGGCCGCCTTATAACCGCCGTCGATAAAGACGGCGCCGACCAGCGCCTCGCAGGCATCGCCGAGGATGGTGGCGCGCAGACGGCCGCCGGCATTCGATTCCGAGCTGCCGAGCTTGAGCGCCGGCCCGATATCCATTGCGCGCGCAACTTCGGCGCAGGTCTCCTTCCGCACCAGATCGGACAATCGACGCGACAGCTCGCCCTCATTGGCGCGCGGATACATGCGGTAGAGCATGTCCGAGATCACCAGGCCGAGCACGTGATCGCCGAGAAATTCCAGCCGCTGATAGCTGTTGGTTCTGCTGCCGCCCGACAGCGCCGAGATGTGCGTCAGCGCGCGTTCCAGAAGCGCCTTATCGGCAAATTTGTAGCCGATGCGTCCTTCGAGTGCTGCCCTGTCCTTGGCCTTGCTGCGGCTCATCTGACGATCGTGAACAGCCTGCTCCAGCGCACGGAGAACGGCCACCGCCAGAATTCCCAGGCGCGCTCGCCTTCATAAACGGAGAAGAAAATAATCTGCGCCTTGCCGACGATATTTTCGAACGGCACCATGCCGACCTGGCTGAAACGGCTGTCGGTCGAATTGTCGCGGTTGTCGCCCATCATGAAATAGTGACCGGGCGGGACCGTGTAGATCTGCGTATTGTCGGCAAAGCCGTTATCGACGAGGTCAAGCGCATAGTAGGACACGCCGTTCGGCAGCGTCTCCTTCCAACGTTTGACGGGCGCCGCGCGCGTGCCTTCTTCCGTCTCGATGAAGTCGTCGGCGCGCTCGCGTTTGATCGGCACGCCGTTGATTTGCACGACGCCGTCGATCACCTGGATCTTGTCGCCGGGAAGCCCGATGACACGTTTGATGTAGTCGGTCGAAGTATCGCGCGGCAGACGGAACACGACCACGTCACCGCGTTGTGGCGTGAAACCGTCCGGAAGGCGGCCCGAGAACAAAGGCGGTGACAGCGGCAGCGAGAAATGGCTATAGCCGTACGAATATTTCGAGACGAACAGGTAATCGCCGACAAGCAGCGTCGCCTTCATCGATCCCGAGGGGATATTGAAAGGTTGAAACAGAAAAGTGCGGATCACTAGCGCGATGATCAAGGCGTGCACGATCACGCGCACGGTTTCGCTGACGCCGCTTTCTTTCCGCTTGGTTCCGGCTGACACGCTCATTGGCCTCTTGTCCTGCCACTTGTCGGCACGCGCACCCCACAGCCTTGTAGCGGCTGGCCTGTGCAGGCGCAATCAAGAACGCTGATTGTTCAAGGGAAACAGGGAGATGGCACAAAATTTTCCGGTATCACGATGACGATTTCTTGCCGGTCGCGGGCACCGCCGAAATGATGACGATGGCCTGCGCCGTCGGCCCTTCGTCGGTCAGCGAGACGTTGATAGTCGCCTCGAAGCCCGGCGGCGTGATCGCCTCGAGGCGCTTGAGCGCTCCGCCGGTGAGCTTCATCGACGGCTTGCCGCCCGGCAGATTGATGACGCCGAGATCACGCCAGAACACGCCGCGGCGGAAGCCGGTGCCGAGCGCCTTGGCGCAGGCTTCTTTCGCGGCGTAACGCTTGGCATAGGTCTCGACACGATTCTTCCGTCCGTCCGCCTTGGCGCGCTCGGCCGGCGTGTAGATGCGATTGAGGAAGCGTTCGCCGTATTTGTCGATGACCCGCGCAATGCGCCGGGCGTCGATGATGTCCGATCCAAGGCCGATGATCATGACGCCGCCTTCTTTCGGCCGCGGTCCATCGCGGTACGCATGAACTTGATCGTGTCGGCCAAGCCTTCGAACACCGCCTCGCCGACCAGAAAATGCCCGATGTTGAGCTCGACGACTTCGGGCAGAGCAGCGATCGTCTCCGCCGTCGCATAGTCGAGGCCGTGGCCTGCGTGCACTTCGAGGCCGAGGCTCTTGCCGAGCGCAGCACCGGCACGAATGAGCTGCCACTCAGACTCCGCTTCCGCCTTGCGGCCTTCCATCAGGGCGTCGCACCACGAGCCGGTATGCAGTTCAACGACCGGCGCCCCCAGAGCGGCGGCAGCTTCGATCTGCGGCGCTGCGGCGCCAATGAACAGCGAGACGCGGATACCGGCGTGCTTGAGCTCGTGCACGACCGGTTTGAGCTGCGCCTGCTGCTTGACGGCATTGAGCCCGCCCTCAGTGGTGCGCTCGGTGCGCTTCTCGGGGACAAGACAGACCGCGTGCGGTTTGGTTTCCAGCGCGATGCCGACCATTTCCTTGGTCGCCGCCATTTCGAAATTCAGCGGCTTGTCGATTTCGGCTTTCAGCCGCGCAATGTCGTCGTCGCGGATGTGCCGGCGGTCTTCGCGCAGATGCGCGGTGATGCCGTCGGCGCCAGCCGCGATTGCAAGCTTCGCCGCTCGCACCGGATCGGGATGGCGCCCGCCGCGTGCGTTGCGGATGGTGGCGACGTGATCGACGTTAACGCCCAGGCGCAGATGCTCAAGTTTAGCCATTCACCCGCTCAGCCTTGGCGACTATCGGCTTGGCGCGCAATTGCGCGAGAATGGCGGTGAGATGCTTGAGGTCGTAGACCTCGAGATCGATCAGCACATCGGTGAAATCCGGCGCCCGGCGCGTCATGCGGATGTTGTCGATGTTGCCGTCGTGCTCAGCGATCACCTGCGCGATCTGCGCAAGCGTACCGGGCTCGTTGACCGATTGGATGGCGATCCGCGCCGGGAAACGCCGCGGCGTTGCATCATCGGAATCCCAGCGCACGTCGAGCCAGCGCTCCGGCTTGTCCTCGAAATCGGACAGCGATGGCGACTGGATCGGATAGATCGTGATCCCCTCACCCGGCGTAAGAATGCCGACGATACGGTCACCCGGAACGGCGCCGCCTTCGGGCGCAAAGCGCACCGGTAGATCGCCCTGGATGCCGCGGATCGGGATCGCCGGCCCTTGCGTGTCCGGCACGCGGAATTTGACCGAAGTGAGCCGCTTCAGCCCGAACCAGCCGCTTTCGGACTTCGGCTTGACCGCCATCGCCGCGGCACGCTCCTCCTTGTAGTCCGGGTACATCGCGCGGGCGACGTCGGAAGCGCGTAATTCACCGCGGCCGACGGCCGACATCACGTCCTCGATCGAAGCGCGCGCCAGCCGTGGCAGCGCGCCCGTCAACTTCTCGTCCGAGTAGGCAATCTTGGCGCGCTGACACAGGCGCTCGATGATGCGTCGCCCAAGACCCGTATACTGCGCGCGCACCGCGTAACGCGTCGCGCGCCTTATTGCGGCGCGCGCCTTGCCGGTGACGACCAGCGACTCCCAGGCCGCCGGCGGCGCGACCTGCGCCTCCGAGGTGATGATGTCGACCTCATCGCCGTTGACCAGTTCCGACGTCAGCGGCGAAACTTGTCCGTTGATCTTGCAGCCGACCGCCATATTGCCGACGTCGGTGTGCACGGCGTAAGCGAAATCGATCGGCGTCGCCTTGCGTGGCAGCGCGATCAGTTTTCCCTTCGGCGTGAAGCAGAACACCTGATCGTGGAACAGTTCGAGCTTGGTGTGCTCGAGAAATTCTTCCGGGTTCGACCCTTCCGCCAGCAATTCGACTGTGCGGCGCAGCCAGGCATAGGCGCCGGACTCCCGCGACAGCAGTTCCGTCGGCGAACCCACATTGTCCTTATAGAGCGCATGCGCGGCGATACCGTATTCGGCGATCTCGTGCATCTCCACTGTGCGGATCTGCAGCTCGACGCGCTGCTTGCCCGGTCCGATCACGGTGGTGTGGATCGAGCGGTAGTCATTCGCCTTCGGCGTCGAGACGTAGTCCTTGAAGCGGCCGGGCACGACCGGCCAGGTCGTATGCACAACGCCGAGCGCCGCGTAGCAATCTGCTGGCGTCTTCACGATGACGCGGAATCCGAAAATGTCCGACAGCTGTTCGAAGCCGACCGACTTGCGCTCCATCTTGCGCCAAATCGAGTAGGCACGCTTGCGCCGGCCCTGCACCTTGGCCGCAACGCCGCGGTCAGCCAGCTTGCGTGTGAGCTGCTGCTCGATCTCGGTGATGAGATGCCTTTGGCGATCGGCCAGCGCATTGAGGCGGCTGCTGACGACTTGGTACGGTTCTGGATAGAGCTCGCGGAACGCCAGATCCTCGAGCTCCTCACGCATCTCGTGCATGCCCATGCGCCCGGCAAGCGGCGCATAGATGTCGAGTGTTTCTTCAGCCACGCGCTTGCGCGACGCCGCCGGCATGTAGTCGAGCGTGCGCATGTTGTGCAGGCGGTCGGCGAGCTTGACCAAGAGCACACGCACATCGTTGGCAATGGCGAGCAGTAGCTTGCGCAGGTTCTCGGCCTGTTTGGCTTCCTTGGTGACAAGGTCGAGTTTTTTCAACTTGGTGAGGCCATCGACCAGCGCGCCGATGTCGTGGCCGAA
>Ga0187777_10001559_pt1 | contig 14876 bp, 22 predicted proteins | sample 1015_Q2_SP5_10_M_FD_132416 | JGI IMG/M metagenome (GOLD analysis project Ga0187777, IMG submission 132416) | Tropical peat soil microbial communities from peatlands in Department of Meta, Colombia - 1015_Q2_SP5_10_MG | ecosystem: Environmental > Terrestrial > Soil > Wetlands > Peat | place...
AGGGGGCCGCTTTCTTGCTCCTGCGAGCGCGGTCGATTTGAAGTTCCCATGGCAATCGGGCAAACCGGATTGGACTGGAGGTCCAAATCGAAATCCGTATGAAATCAATGCCTTACAACCGTATCTTTCATTCCAGAATTCGCAAGACGGTAGATCCCGACCACTTGCGCGTTTTGGTGCTGGCACACTAGTGGCCGCGCGGTCATGCGATGGTAGAGACGGTCCGTATTGCGCTCGATGCGATGGGGGGTGATCACGGCCCCGAAGTAGTCGTTGGCGGGGCCGAACTTGCACTGTCGCGCCACCCCGAAAGTGAATTCCGCTTCTTCGGCAATGCCGCGCTCATAGCGCCATTGCTGGACGCCAAGCCGAAACTCAAAGCCGTTTCCAAGCTGGTTCACACCGACGTTGCGGTGCGGATGGAAGACAAACCGAGCCAGGCGTTGCGCTATGGCCGCTGGAAGTCCTCGATGTGGCTGTCAATCGACTCGGTGAAAAAAGGCGACGCCGACATCGCGGTATCGGCCGGCAATACCGGCGCGCTCATGGCAATGTCAAAGTTCAACCTCAAAACCCTGCCGGGGATCGAACGGCCTGCCATCGCGGCATTGTGGCCGACGTTGCGCGGAGAATCGATCGTGCTCGATGTCGGGGCATCGATCGGGGCGGATGCCGATCATTTGGTCGATCTTGCGCTGATGGGTGCCGCAACCGCCAGAATACTTTTTGGTCTCGATCGCCCCACGGTGGGACTTCTCAATATCGGGGTAGAGGAAGCGAAAGGATTGGAACAAGTTCGCGAGGCAGCTCGCATCCTGCGTGACGAAAACTTCGGCGAACTCGACTATCAGGGCTTCGTCGAGGGCGACGATATCGGACGCGGCAAGGTCGACGTCGTCGTCACCGAAGGGTTCACCGGAAATATCGCTCTCAAAACCGCCGAAGGCACCGCGCGGCAGATCGGACAATACCTCAAGGGAGCGATGAGCCGTTCGCTTAGCGCGCGGATCGGCTATTTCTTCGCGAGGTCGGCATTCCGGCAGTTGCGGCAACGCATGGATCCGCGTCATGCCAATGGCGGCGTCTTTCTCGGCCTCAACGGCATTGTCATCAAGAGCCACGGCGGCGCCGACGCCGAAGGCTTTGCCGCCGCAATCGAACTCGGCCATGGCGTGGTGCGTGACGAACTTTTGGCGAGAATTCGCGCCGCGCTCAGTCGCCACGCTAAGCCGAGATCTCATCCGATGAGTCCGGCGGTCGGTGGAGCGGCTTCGTGACCATACGTCGTTCGGTTGTTCTCGGTTGTGGTAGTTACCTGCCGAGCCAGATTCTCACCAACGAGGATCTCGTGCGCAAAGTCGATACGTCGGACGATTGGATCGTTCAGCGCACGGGCATCCACGAACGCCATATCGCCGCGCCGGGCGAGTTCACGTCTCACATGGCGGCGCGCGCCGCGCAAGCCGCGCTTGCGCACGCGCATGTCGATGCGCAATCGATCGATCTCATCGTGCTCGCGACCTCGACGCCGGACAACACATTTCCGGCGAGCGCCGTTTCGGTACAGGCCGAGCTCGGAATTACCCGCGGCGCGGCGTTCGATTTGCAAGCTGTCTGCTCCGGCTTTGTTTTTGGCTTGGCGACGGCCGATGCGCTTCTCAGGTCGAGCGGCTTCTCGCGGGCGCTCGTGATCGGCGCCGAGACGTTTTCCCGAATTCTCGATTGGACCGATCGCGGCACATGCGTTCTGTTCGGCGACGGCGCGGGCGCGGTGATCCTCGATGCGCAGCAGCAAGCGGGAACCCGCGAGGATCGCGGAGTGCTCACGGTGCAGCTGCGTTCCGATGGCCGCTACAAGTCGAAGCTCTATGTCGATGGCGGGCCGTCCTCGACCGGGACGATCGGACATTTGCGCATGGAGGGTCGCGAAGTGTTCCGTCACGCCGTCGCGATGATTACGGATGTGGTGGAGGATGCCTTTAAGACGACGGGCTATACGGCGGAAGACATCGACTGGTTCATTCCGCACCAGGCGAACAAACGGATCATCGACGGTTCGGCGCACAAGCTCGGCATCGCGCCCGGAAAAATAGTCACAACGGTCGATCGCCACGGCAATACTTCGGCGGCGTCCATCCCGCTGGCGCTCGCCGACGCGGTCGCCGACCGGCGCATCAAGCGGGGGGATCTGCTATTGTTCGAAGCCATGGGCGGCGGCTTCACCTGGGGTGCAGCCCTCGTGCGCTGGTAGTGCGCCATGAGGCAACGGGCGGCGTCGGAACAAGCTTGTAGGGTGCCCCCAGCCCCGTTGACCCTATGACCACAAGCTAATATCGTTGAGAATTCAGCGCGATATCTTCGGTCGACGAAGGCTCGATCTACCGTGCGCGGGGCTGGCGATGGCGGGAAAGACGGTCACACGTGCCGATTTATGTGAGGCGGTCTACCAGAAGGTTGGACTGTCGCGCACCGAATCTGCAACACTTGTCGAGCTGGTGCTCAAAGAGATAACCGATTGTCTCGAACGCGGCGAAACGGTGAAGCTATCGTCGTTCGGCTCGTTCGTCGTGCGTAAGAAGGGCCAGCGCATCGGCCGCAATCCCAAGACCGGCAAGGAAGTCCCAATCTCGCCGCGTCGCGTGATGGTGTTCAAGCCGTCGGCGATCCTCAAACAGCGCATCAATTCGGGAGCGGAGAGCGGCGAAACGACGTAAGCGCGAGGATAATGCCTTGGACAAAGCGCCGGATGCGTTCCGCACGATCAGTGAAGTTGCCGACGAAATCGATGTGCCGCAGCATGTGCTGCGGTTCTGGGAAAGCCGCTTTCCGCAGATTAGGCCGATGAAGCGAGGCGGGGGCCGCCGCTACTATCGGCCCGACGATGTCGATCTGCTGCGCGGCATTCGCCATCTGCTCTATGGCGAGGGCTATACCATTCGGGGCGTTCAGCGCATTTTGCGCGAGCACGGCGCCGGTTTCGTGCAGGACGTCTGGCGTGCGGGCGCCGAGCCGCCACCGCCGGAAACCGAAGAGGATCGCCAAGGGGTTGAGCCGGCCGAAGGCGAGCTACACGAAGAGCCAAATTTATTTGGTATTTCGGACCCGCGGGTCGACGAGCGGTACGCCAAGCCTGGGTCGGCTGACGAGTCCGCTGCGCGGCGGACGGCCATATTGGAAAATCGACGTAAGCTGCAAATAGCGCTCGACGAGCTTCTGGCCTGCCGCCGCATCATCGACAATGCGCTGCAAGAGGGTTGATCCTTTCCACGATGGCCCAACAGTGCAATGACGTGGCCCGACCCGGCCGCGCATTGAGTCGGGACTTTGCGAAATTATCTGCCTGCGGAAGGCCGGACGGTCCAAAGTGCCATTTTGCGCCTGCCCGCTATCCAAGATTTTCCAATTCAACATTATCCAACTCCCGTTCTCGGGCAGTGGTTTTGATCGAAGTCAAACTTTGTGTGAAGGCGGCTGAGGAGAGCCGGCGGTTTGAGAGACGTTATGCCCCGACCGTCAAGCCGCTCGGCGCGGTCGCTGCTTTGGTCGGAGCGGCGAGATTTGAACTCGCGACCCCCAGTCCCCCAGACTGGTGCGCTAACCGGGCTGCGCTACGCTCCGACCGAATAAAAATTATAATCTTGGCCAAGACGATAGGCAATAACCGCCGACAAATCTAATACTTATGGGCTTTTCTCGCCCTTAGATTTCTCGCGCCTCTTGCCGTCACCTCCTGACAGCTTCCGACAGGCGTTTGCTTTCGCCTGCTTACTATCTGCTTACTATTTGGCTTGACTGGTGGTGGGGGCATTAGTAAGCAGCGCCCATGCTTGGCAAGATCACAAAGACCTCAGTGGAGAAGTTGGCCCCTGGTGGCGAGTGGCTTTGGGATACGCAATGCGTGGGCTTTGGTGCACGTCGCCAAACTGACGGAGTGTTCTATTACATCCGTTATCGGTTCAATGGTCGCCAGCACGTCAAATCCCTTGGCCGTCACGGCCCGCTGACGCCTGACATTGCCCGCGCAACCGCCAAGGCCAAACTTGGCATTGTTGCACAGGGGGCTGATCCCTTTGTGCAGCCACTTGCGGTTGAGGCCTTCGGCAAAGAGGTGAGACGCTACCTAGACCGCAAGCGGGCGACGATGAAGCCGCGAGCCTATAGCGAGGTTGAGCGACATCTGTTGAACCACGCGGAGCCGTTGCATCGGCTTCGATTGAGCGAGGTTGATCGGAGGGCTGTAGCTGCGCTCTTGGCAGAAATCGAAGATGGGCGCGGCCCTGTTGCGCGCAACCGCCTTCGCTCTTCCCTGTCCGCGTTCTTTGCTTGGGCCCTCCGTGAGGGGTTCATTGACGCCAATCCTGTTGCTGGAACTGGCAAGGCCGAAGAGGGTGGGGCACGCGAGAGGGTTCTGACTGGAAGCGAATTGCGCGAAGTGTGGCTTGACCTTCCACAAGATCAATTCGGTGACATCCTTCGGCTACTGATCCTTACCGCTCAGCGCAGAGATGAAATTGGCTGGCTGCAATGGGGCGAGGTTGATCTTCGCCGGGGGATGATCGTGCTGCGTCCTGAGAGAACCAAGAACCATCGCCTGTACGAACTTCCGCTCTCACGACAGGCCCAGGCGATCCTCTCACGCCAGCCCAGGCGCAAGGGCAGAGATTTCATCTTCGGGATTGGCAAAGGCGGTTATAGCGGATGGAGCGATTGCAAGGCGAGGCTGGACGAAGCGATCCAAGCTAAGCGCGGACCCAAGGCCAAGCCCATGCCAGGCTGGCGGCTGCATGATTTGCGCCGCACCGCTGCAACAGAGATGGCCGAGCTAGGCACGCAGCCACACATAATCGAGGCGATCTTAAATCATGTGTCGGGTCACAAAGCTGCTGTGGCGGGGATTTATAATCGTGCCAAGTATCTTGATCCGATGCGTGACGCCCTTCAGCGCTGGGCTGATGAGATTGATCGGATCACACAATCGTGAAGGCTTTCCCTGAGTTGTAAAAACTGGAGGTCTCTGGGGGACATCCAGATTTCTCGGGTCTCAATCTTGGGCTCCTCCACCTCCGGAAATGGCCGAATGCAAAGAATGCGGAAAAGGCTGACACCCAAAATCAAAAACTGAACTCTACTAGGGTCGGCTATTATTATACGATTTCCCCCTGTCAATCCTGTAAATCCTGTCAATCCTGTCAAAATAGAAGATAGGTCTAAGGAATAAGGTATGAGCGATTTCCCAGCGATGAACTACAAACAGGTTGGTTGCGGAGAGGAGGAGATAACGCTCGATCCGCATGAGGATGAATATGATTTTCTGATGAAGATCGTGCGCAGCCCACGCCAGCCGATGAGCCGACGAATGAGGGCAGCGATTGAAGCGCTGCCCTATCGGCGTCCGAAGCTCACCGCTGTGGCAATGGCGCAGTTGAATGGGAAAGATTTCGCCACTCTATTAGAACGCGCCATCGAACGCAGTGCCAAGGAACGCGAGCTTAAGCAGATCGAAGGCTGGGGCCGCTCGGCTTTCCGACAAAAAAGAACCCCAAGCCAAATAAGCTCAGGGCTCTCTCAGTTACCTCAAGTTAGGCTTCCTGGGGCGGTTGGGTGTCGGGGGATGGGGTACCGCCTCGGTCGGCCTAACGCATGATACGTAGCGGAGCGCTCTCCATCCGCAAACTCCGTAAAGCTACCTAGGTTGTGAATTGAGAGACAATGCTGCGGCTTTAGGGATGCTTCGACGCCGACAAGATGTCGCACCGCAATCTCATTTCATTACTAAAAATTCAGTTTGCTGAGATCGTATCCTGAATAAAATCGGGGCCGCTCTGATCCCCCAGAGTGCGGCCCCGATCTCCTACCCCAATCCCCCCATCCCCCCGGAGGTTGGGGCCGCTATTTCCACAGTGGATTATGGCGAATTACGGCCCTCACCGGGGCGGTAGGACAATTGATCTGGGGTGTTGCGCTGTGGCCACATAGCCGAGAGAATGCTCGTAGCCGCTGACCACTGTTGGTGGTTAGGGCGGAGCGGATGCCGGTGACGAATCCGCTCCGTTCGCCTGTTAGAGCCGTGATATAGTGGAATGGCTCACATTGTATGACCGCGCAATTTCAACCAGTCCTTCGCCCCGACCGCGACGCTCTGGAGCCTCCTGGCGCTGATGCAGAGTTAGTTTTGGCTTGCGTCCAAAGCGAATGCCTTTTGCTTGTGCCCGCTTTCGGCCTTCTGTTGTCCGCACAAGGATTAGATGTCGCTCGAACTCAGCCAAGCCGCCAAGCACTGTCACCATCAACCGACCATGTGGAGTAGTTGTGTCGGCCCATTGATCGCCCAGCGACTTGAACGTTGCACCAGCCTTGCCGATTGCGTCGAGAGTATTGAGTAAGTCCCGAGTTGAGCGAGCTAAGCGATCAAGCTTGGTAACGATCAGGGTGTCACCAGCCGCCAGGGCAGCGATTGCCTTTGCAAGCTGAGCTCGGTCAGTCTTAGCCCCGCTTTGCTTTTCGCTGAATACCCGCTCGCAACCCGCCTCGGCCAGGGCCGCTTGTTGCACATCTAATGTCTGGCCGTCTGTCGATACTCTGGCGTATCCAATCGTTGTCATTCTGCACCCGACATCTGCACAGCCGAACTCGTTGATTTAAGCTCGATTTGGTTTTGTTCATTTGTTGTGAGTTTCGCACACAGCTCACGTGCTGCTCTCTTGCCTAAAACCCCCGAGAGGATCATTGCCTGAGCCCTGGCGATAGCCTCAGGCATCAAGTCCTCGCGATGCTCTAGGAGATATTCCCGCGCCAGCACACCGATTTCCCTGGCGCTGTAGTGCTTTAGCCCCTGGCGCTTGAGTTGATCTTTGACGTGCTGCCGGGCTCTCATCGCAGCTAGTGCATGGGCGGCTGACACGACTTGAATGGTCATGCGTAATTGCTCCGTGCGTTTGATGTGCGGAGCATTTTATCACGACGCACGCGCAACTAATAAATGATTTCATCTTGGCGTCGCGTTTATTTGCTTGTTGTCTGGATCGATTTGTTGTTTGCGCCGTTGCATCTATGAGCGTCGTGCATGGCGCGAGCATTCTTAAATTTCGCCCCCCTGGCGAGGGGGTACCCCCAAAACTCGCTCGCCGCTTCGCCGCAATAGTGCTTCGCAAATTTTATATGGATTTCCTCGATCCTAAATTGCGTTATAAAAAATTATTGCAGTGGAAAATTCCTCACTTGCAAATTTTGTGAGGAGATCTGGCGCGCTCTCAGGTGAGGCTTGGCCCATACCGCCAGGCTAGCCAAAGCAGCCAGAGCAACCACAAATCAAACACGACAAAAAAGAGGGTCGCAAGAAACCTAGCCTGAGGGTCTGAACTCTTAAAACTGGGTTGACCAGAGCAGCTTATAACGCCTTTGCGACGCTTAAGGAAATTCAGGAATTGAGGTGAAGGTCCGGGGTCTATTCGCGCCAAGTCTTTAGGGCGGTTTCCATGCCCAGCGCTCTCGCGGTTTTTGCAAAGATCGGCTTTATTGCGCACATTCTCGCTGCGAGAATTTTATCGGGCACTTGCATGGCGCAGTAAATGAACGAGATTGCGAAGGCGACCAATCCCGCGATCCAATGTGCGTTCCACGCCGGAGGCTCGACAAACAGGGCTACTAACAAAAATCCACCTGCGAAAAGAAGCGCGAACACCAGCGCCTGTGTTAAAGCCGTGGCGAAGAAGATGGCGTTCAATCGCTTTTTTACACGAGAGAATAATAGGCCGTACAAATAGATACATGCGCACACGAAGGATGATATTGTTTGCACAAGAAACTGTGCAGCTAATGCGCCCCAAACAATCAAACCAATAAGAAGGAAAGCTGACATCGCTCACCGTAAGTGCCTTGGCATGATATATGATCCTACATCACAACGGCAGCTTTACGTTCGTCTAATGGAAGAACTCAAGCGACGAAGAAATGTTATTGCCGACGTTATAATGTCTAAGTTCAGCCTTCCCCAAGCTATAGCGGTTGAACTTTGCTATCTCCAATTTCGGATGATTTGCGAACTAATCGCCTTGGCGTGTCTCACTGCACACGGTGATATACCGCCCACTCGGTCAGGCAAAGTGCGAAAGGAATACAGACCTGGAACGATCTTGACTGCACTAGAGAGTTTGCATCCTGATTTTTATCCATTTCCAAGTCGACAGGTGCTCGACCCGACGACAGGAAAGGTGCTCCGAGTTGAAAGAATTCACGCCGATTATCTGACTAAAGATGAACTTATTGCCTTATGGACAGAGTGCGGAAACGTACTACATCGCGGATCAATGAATAACATTGAGCGCCCGTTCATCGTTGATTTTAAGCGGATCGCTGAATGGGATGCCAAAATCACAAGGTTCTTATCACATCACCAAATTCAACTTTTCGACGAAAGATACCAGCTTTGGGTAATTATGCAGGCGCATGATGATGGGAAGGTTCGCGCAACATTGATGAGAAAGACCTTACCTTCCAGTGGCGGTTAGTGGTTGTGAGCAATACGCTTGGCTGCGGCCAAAGCTCTCCACTACGATGTTCCCCAACTCGGTCGTCGTCGTAAAAGATCCGGCAGCTTCGCGAAATTCACCGCAATCCTCCTTGCCTCATCGCAAAGATGTTTGCAGTGGGACATTCCCCGTTGGTCACATTGGGCTGAAAAACAAAAGCCCCCGTTGTGCGGGGGCTTGGGGAGGGTGATTGAACGGGGGCTCTCGCTGGAAACCGCGACCTCCCAGTCAATAAGACCGGCTAAATTCCGTTCGGCGTACAGGCCATCAGAAACTTAGCCGTCTCGAGAATGTTCGCCGCGTTGACGTTTGTTACTCGGTTTTGGTCCGGCAGCACTAGGACGACTTCGTTGCCCGATTGCATGATGTAGTCATTATTGTGCTCTTGTTCCGTAATTACGACGGCGTTCGTTATATCAAGCCCCACTGTTGTTTGGATATAGGCTGTGGCCGTTTGTCTGGCAGTTGCTGATGGGAGGTTGTTGGCATTCCGATCCCGTAGCGCATCGCCGAGGTGCAGCACGTTCACGCCACCTCCTACAAATGGCCCATTGGTCCACGCGTCGACGATCATTTGTGCGAGAGCTCCGGCGACGGGGCTGCTGTCATCGGTCGAGAATGAGAACGATGGCATTACCAAGTGTCTTTGATCCGATGGGTGTTCGGAATCCTGAATCTTCTTTAGAATGGCCATTGTTAAACCCTCCCTGATTGAAGCAAGTCCGGCCTCTGCCGTTCTGCGCTAACTCGTACTTTATTCGCAGGACTTTGCGCCAACAAGCCAGAAATAGACATTAACGCCAGAAGGGGAATTTCATGACGCTCTGATGAAATCGGGCAACTTCGCCACGTTTGCTGCGATGCGCCGCGCCTCGTGTTTGCTGAGTAGCTTGGCCTCAATTTCCGCTTTCCCGGCGGACATTGATTAGCTCGATTGGGACGTGCCCTCGACGATGAATGACCTCGACTTCGTTACCTTGGTACGCAGCGCGGTAGTATCTTTCATACTATCATTAAAGGCTTTTGCCTTTGTCATGTTATCGAAAGCAATGAAAGCGAAAAACTTCGGCGCACTTCCATCAAGAGCGGTTACATTTTCTGTACTAGCGAAATAGCGACCGTCCTCAAATTGGACTTCCACAGCGGTAGCCGCGGCCATTTGGCGGAGAGCCTCAAAGCCATTGGCATCAATTATCTCGTCAATCTCAACCACAACATAAACCGGCGGCGTGGTCGTGCGAGCGTGTAGACCCCGAATTGCAACGACCGAGACAAAGGCGACAAGGGTGAGTCCGAGAAAGTATGTCTTCATGGCGTTCCCCCTCGGTGAACACCATCATTTTACTCTGTGATCTGCATTGGGATGTGACGGGCATCACAAAAAGTGATTCGCCACCATTGCCCGCTGTCCTTTTACGACATAAAGCAGGCGTCCAATTTCTCGACGGTTCACGGCGGCGGAAAGCGGCGTGGCTCACTTCGTCCCAATGAATGCTTGCTGCGACTGCCCTCGCAATAACAACAGTCCCTCTGTGACGAAGTAGACCATGACAGCGCCGAGCAGAGCGACGCCGATCACTGCGATCCCGGCTAGTAAGGTCTGCCGCAGCGGTCTGTGTTGCGTGGGTGTGAACATTCGTTGCTCGTGTCGTTAGGCCAAGTACTCAGCCTCAGCTTGCAGCCAGTTGCCGATGATCCTCGCGCGCACCTCGTGATCATCCGGCCAGGTCTTCGGGAAGCAGTAGTTGGCCACGTCGTCGCTCTCGATGCCGAGCGCGTCCTGGATGATCTTCGCAGCCCGGTCGCCGTCATCGCAGTTGATTGCTTGTTCGAGAAGATTGGTCATGGGTACGCCTCACACTTCTAGTCGTCAGATTGGTGTGGCCCCGACCTTGGGTTGGGGGCTCCGATGGGTCGGGGCCACTGGCACGACTAGGGGGAGCGGAACTTCCCAAGTCAGCCAACCAATAAACTCAAACTATGCAGTTCATGATGTGAAGCGAAGAGACGGCTGGCAATAATTTTTGATTAGAAACGCTGCCGTAGTCGTCACAAAAAGGAACCCCAATCCCGGTACGCAACACAGGTTGGGGTTGGGGAGAGTTTGTTGCCTCACTTTTCACTCAGGCTTCTAAGCCGAGCGGCCAGGGGGTGTTATGCGGAGGGATGGCCGCTCAGCGCGGCGCTGTTGCATATCCATCTAGGAATTCGTTCCACAAATTCAATGTAGTAACCGGCCATGTTGGCCGCGGGAACTTTTGCTCGCTCATCGGTGTTTTTGTCGAGGCGGAGTGCGCAGGGGACGATCCCGAGCATCCGGGGACGAGCGATGCTCAGTATGAGTGATCAAGTTCGCGAATGCCTTCGCCATGCCGACGAATGTGTGCAGCAGGCGGCAACCCAAACCGACCCCAAACTGCGGAAGCATTTTTTGATCTTAGGAGCATGTTGGCTGAAACTCAGCCAGGAGCTATCGGGACTGCCAGCCAACTTCTCAAAACCGGAAGGACAAGGCCGGCAATTCACCGCGCCAGCCAAGCTGAAGGAAGGCATGGATGAGGAAACCCTCCCGGCCCACTAGTGGCAGTGCCCAACGCCACTGTCCTCGGTCTTGGGCCAGGGCCTTGGTGGAGGGATGGGCTGTATGTTCTGAGGAACCTGTTAGTCCCAAGCCCACGCCCACACTTTGCGCGGGCCAAATCTTCGCTCCCGCTTACTATCCACTTACTACGCTGATCTTGCAGAATTTTTTTGTCGCAAGATCAAACACTTCCCTGCGCCAGCTTAAGTCCGCATCGGATCAGCCGTGAAACCGCTCTACAACGCCACCCAAAATTCCCTGCGTGGACTTGCCGATGGCCTTAAGGGCGAGCCCTCTGCGCGGAAGCTCCGCAAAGTTTGCCGCAAATGTCGGGCTCAGAGACAGCGCGCCTGGCGGGGCAATCGCTTGCAGCGTCTTCTGCCTCGCGCCGTACTGCAAGCGGGCTCTCTAAAAGCTTTGCCCAGAGAGAGGACGGCCAGGACCGCGAGGAGTCGTCGTGCGATCCTGACCGCCGGCTTCACGGAGTCGCCCCCGCTAGGCCGGAGGCGATCGTGATTATCTGCGGCTCGGGGGCATTGATAAAAGTCAATGTTTTAATCCAACTCCCCTTTACAACAGCACGGGAGTTTTTGAAGAACGTCAGGCTGAATTTGCGCCGCTTAAGCCGGTGCGAATGGCTTGGTTGTATTAGGTTTACGTTGTCGAGTTCCAAGGTAATGGTGCGTCTTATCGGTACGCTCGCCTAGCTGCGATCAAATTCAAGATCATCCCGGGACGCAAGACACACGTTTTTCAAATAGCCTTGGGCCTTTATCCCAATTTGCTCATGAGCTTTTTTTGCGTTCTCTCCTTGTTTGCGTTGTTAATGGCGATTAGATTTTAGGAAATGATATTTTTCGTCTTGCTTCTGCAATTCTTCACCGTCGCCGTCGGCCTGGCCGTCATCCTATTGTTGGCTGCCGCGCTCGCCGGAATTTGGACAGGGATCCGCGACGAGATACGGGTAAGGAAAGTTGAACGGGAACGTCGGCAGGCGGCGGAGAATAATTGATTAGGCGACTGGCGTGCGGTTATTGCTGTTCGCACCAATATCGAAATCTTAACGCGATCTAAAACCGGTAAATAGAAAGCGCACGATTGGGCTAACTTGAACATATAGAAATTGCGGTACTTTTAAGAAAACAATGATCGATGATCGCCGCCTGCCATGGGCGAAATAGTCTTCACATGCGCTCGGACCGGTCGAGCATTTAGCAGCGGTTTCCACGCTACAAGTGGCGATTTGCAGTTTGCGCCGCCACAATGGAAAACACGGCTATTCTGCCGTATTTGCCATGTGACCCATGAATTTGATTTTGCGACGGCCTGCATCTGTGAATGCCAGGATTACTGCCACAAGAGGCGCATCGACTGCCAGGCTTGCAAGTTGGAGCCTCTAGCATCTGCCCACGTTAGGCCAGGAACTGGGCCTCGGGCTGCCACCGGTTGCCGATGATCCGAGCGCGCTCGCGATCACTGGGCCGTCTCTTTGGGAAGCAGTAGTTGGCCATCAGCATTTGGAAGCAGGCTGTGGCAACGATCGCCGCTCACGCGTGGCTCCGCAATAACAGTAATGCCTCGGTCAAAAAATAGACGATGAGAGCGCCCAGGAGCGCAAAGCTCATTACCGCGGCGGCGGCTAGCAAAGTCTGAAGCAGCGGTCTGGGTTGCGTAGGCGTGATCATTCGTTGCTGGCACCGTTAGGCTGGAAAACGTGAAGTCGGTTCGACAGGCATGGCTACATAAACTCAGGCGGCAGCTCGTAAGTTCAAGAAGCCTAGCCTCGCTTATACGGTGCGTTTGACCAATCCTTCGGCTTGTAGTCGGCCCATCCCCAAAACAACCCAAAAAACTTTGCGAGCATTACCGTCCTCCTTCGATCAGCGGCAGCCTTACTTCGGCAGGCAGGGCGCCGGCTCTAGCTGTAACGCAAGCCGCAACGCGATCCGCGCGTCTTTGAGAGTCGCGGTCTCGCGCTACATGGTGCAGCCGATCCGCGACATGCTTCCAAGTCTCGCTCTCCCTGCACGCCGTGGGCAGATCGCTCTCGATAAGCTGGCGCACGTCGGCCGGCGTGGTCAAGGTCACAACGGTCGGGATTTTCAAGGGCTTCGGCAGAGGCCACGACCATTCGGCCCCGCGACAACCCAATACTCTTTACTGATCGCATGGCCCGCAACATCCGCTCGCTTTAACCGACAGCGCAACATAAAGTGGGCTTGGTTTCGGGCTCGCCACTCATCCATCGGACCAAGCGTGAAACGGCTCTACAGCGCCACCCAAAATTCGCTGCGCGGACTTGCCGACGGCCTTAAGACCGAGCCCGCGCTGCGCGACGAGGCGATCCTTCTCGCGGCGGCGGTGCCGCTGGGCGTGATCGTAGCTCCTAATGCCGCCTGGTACGCCGCTATGATCGGTGTCCTGCTCGTCGTGCTTGCCGTCGAATTTCTCAATACGGCGATCGAAAAGCTCGCCGATCATGTTACGCCGGAGCAAAACACCGACATTCGCCGGATTAAGGACTTCGGTTCGGCGGCCGTGTTCTGCAGCCTTTGCCTTGCTGGGTTGATCTGGTTGGCCGCGTTCGGCCTGCGTTGCGGACTGTTCTGAAAAATTAAGCGATCCACTCGACCTTCAGGACCATGGCACGGGTTGATCATGGCGAGCGTTAATCAAATCGGCGCGATGGCCGTTTCGGCGGAGGGACGCCAGTGTCGGGATTGACGCAATCGATCGTGCGCGGCGGTTTGGAATCGCTGTATTTCAGCGGTGCCGTTATTGCGCTTAAGCCGTTTGTCGGCGGCGTCGGCGCCATATTGGCGCTACACCACGTTCGTCCGCCCAGGGCCGACCGGTTTCAGCCGAACCGGCCGTTCGAAGTGACGCCGCAATTTTTCGCCCGCATGGTGAAGCGACTGCGCCGCTTGCGACTGGATTTGATAAGCCTCGACGAGATGCACCGGCGTATGGTCGAGCGCGATTTCAAGCGCCGTTTCGTGTGCATTACTTTCGACGACGCGTATCGCGACCTGCGCGAATGGGCCTACCCGGTCCTCAGGGAGGCAGACGTCCCGTTCGCCATTTATGTTCCAACCAGCTTTCCCGATCGCCTCGGGGAATTGTGGTGGCTTGCGCTGGAAGCGGTGATCGCGCGCAACGATCGCATCGGACTTGTCATAAATGGACGCGATCGCAAATTCGATTGCCGCACTTTGGCGGAGAAAGAGGCGCTTTACGACGAGCTCTATTGGTGGCTGCGCAGCCGCGCCACGGAAAACGAGATGCGCAGCATCGTGCGCAGCCTCGCCGCTTACTACAATGTCGACATCGCCGCGTTCTGCGAAGGCCTATGCATGAGCTGGCCCGAACTTGCGGAGCTTGCGTCCGATCCGCTGGTTACGATCGGCGCGCGTACGGTCAATCATCCGGTCCTGTCCAGGCTTTCGCGCGATGCGGCGCGGTCGGAAATGGAGCTCAGCTGTTCGGTTATCGAAGCCGCGCTCGCGGTGAAGCCCGCGCACCTGTCTTATCCCTACGGTGACCGCGCCTCTGCCGGAAACCGCGAATTCGAAATCGCCGCCGAAATCGGCTTTAAGACGGCGGTCACGATCAGGCCGGGCGTGCTGTTCTCCAGATACAGGCATCGCCTGACGGCGCTGCCGCGGATTTCACTGCACGGCGACTACCAGCGAATGCGCTACGTGCGCGTGTTGTTGTCGGGCACGGCGACGATGATGTGGAGGGGCTTCCGGCGCGCGAAAGCGGCG
>Ga0187777_10001560_pt1 | contig 14873 bp, 15 predicted proteins | sample 1015_Q2_SP5_10_M_FD_132416 | JGI IMG/M metagenome (GOLD analysis project Ga0187777, IMG submission 132416) | Tropical peat soil microbial communities from peatlands in Department of Meta, Colombia - 1015_Q2_SP5_10_MG | ecosystem: Environmental > Terrestrial > Soil > Wetlands > Peat | place...
CAGATCGGCCGTCTTCACCCAGCCTTCGAGCTCGACGCGCGTCCAGTCGGCGGTGCGCCCCAGGACGCGCAGCGGGGCGCCCGCGGCGAGTGACGCGTCGCTCGCGCCGTCCGGTGCGCGATACAGCGTCGTGGGCCGGGCCGAGAGCACCCGGGCCGCATCGACGGGAGCGGGCGTGGTGTCGGGGACACGGGTTGCCGGCGGTACCGCGGGGGCCGTCGCCGGCCGGCCCGCGTTCATGATGGCGCTCAAGGCGCTCGTCTTGACCCAGCCGCTGCGGCGCACGTGCGCCCAGCGATCCTGCTCGCCGACCTTGTCGAGCGCGAAGCCCGAGGAGAGATGCGCGATGACGGTGCCGGCGGGAGTCGCCCGGAGGTTTTCGGAAGGCGCCTTGTTCACCGCGACGTCGAATCCTTGCGTCGCGCTCGGCCCGAGCGACGTCTTGATGATCCAGCCGTCGAGCGTCACGCCGGTCCAGTCACCCTGAACGGCGCCGGTCTGGAGCGTCGCGCCGACTTCCAGCTGCGCCAGGCGGCGGCCGCCGGCGGACTGGTAGAACCACTCTCCCTGCGTGGTGATCCGTGCACCCTGGGCGGAAAGCGGGATCACGATGCAAGCGACAACTGGTAGGAGGCGCAGCGCCTGGATAGATTGCATCTTCATTCAATATGACCAAGAGGCACGGGTCGCGCACCCCGGTCGCGCTGATCGTACTGGACGGCTGGGGGTTCCGACCCGGCCGCGACGGTAATGCCGTCGAGCTCGCCCAGGCTCCCACCTGGGAGCGGCTCTGGGCTCGTGCGCCGCGCACACTGCTCGACGCGTCCGGTCTCGCCGTCGGGCTTCCCGAAGGCCAGATGGGCAACAGCGAGGTCGGTCACCTGAACCTCGGTGCCGGGCGCGTGGTGCCGCAGGACATGGTGCGCATCTCGCAAGCGATCGCCTCGGGCGAGTTCTTCGACATCGCCCCGCTGAAAGAGCTGACCGCGGCAGTCCAAAAATCCAACGGTACGCTGCACCTCCTCTCGCTCATCGGAACCGGCGGCGTCCACGCCCTCGACCAGCATCTGCTCGCCGCCGTCGAGCTGGGCCGCCGCGCCGACGTCCCCGTCGCCATCCACGCGTGGACCGACGGGCGCGATACCCCGCCGCAATCGGCGCTTGGCTTTCTGCGCGAGCTGCAGGACAACATCGCGCGCATGCCGGGACGCATCGCGATCGCCTCGGTGATCGGGCGCTACTACGCCATGGACCGCGACAAGCGGTGGGATCGCACCCGGCTCGCCTATGACGCGATGGTGCACGGCACGGGCATCGCCGCGCCCGACGCGGAATCGGCGATCCGCGGCGCCTACGAGGCCGGCGAGACGGACGAGTTCGTGAAGCCGCGCGTCATCACCGGCACCCCGCGCATCCGCTCGGGAGACGGGGTGTTCGTGGTGAACTTCCGCGCCGACCGCGGTCGTCAGATGTCGGCCGCTCTGGCGCTCCCCGGATTCGACGGGTTCACCGACACCGCCCGACCCGCGGTGCAGCTCGTCACCATGACGCGGTACGACGCGAAGTTCCCATTCCCGGCCGCGTTCGAGCCTTTCGTGCTGCAACAGATCGTCGCCGAAGTGCTCTCCGACCGCGGCCGCACCATGTTCCGGACCGCGGAAACGGAGAAGTACGCCCACGTCACGTACTTCTTCAACGGGGGCGTCGAGCGTCCCTACCCGGGTGAGGAGCGCGAGCTCGTGCCCTCACAGAAGGGCGTCGCCACCTACGACCTGATGCCGGAGATGAGCGCGCCGGGGGTGACCGACGTGCTGTGCCGGGCGATCGAGGCGAAGCAGCACGACTTCATCCTCTGCAACTACGCCAACGGTGACATGGTGGGGCACTCCGGGGTATTACCGGCCGCCGTAAAGGCGGTGGAGGCCGTGGACGCCTGCCTCGCCCGTGTCGTGGCGAGCGCCGAGCGCGCCGGCACGGTCCTGTTGATCACCGCCGACCACGGCAACTGCGAGCTGATGATCGATCCCGCGAGCGGGGGACCGCACACGGCGCACACGACCAACCCCGTGCCGTTCCTCCTGATCGGCCATGACGGTCTGAAGCGCCTGCGGCCGGCCGGGAGCCTACAGGACGTGGGGCCGACGGTACTGCACCTGCTCGACGTGGACCCGCCGGCGGTAATGACGGGCAAGGACCTGAGGGAGATCTCGTGAGAGACGCATGGAGCAGCGGACGGGCGGTCAGGCGGTCGGACGGACGATTCATCGGTCGCGTGCTGATCGCGATAGTGATCGTACTGACCACGCGTCCGCCTGACCGCCTGTCCGCCCAGGCCGGCCACGACCCGGCGCATTCGCCTTACTCCGACATCCGCCGCGGGCCGACGCTGCGGCTCACTGAAGGATATTTCGGCGGGTCGCGCGGCGGCCTGAGCGTCGGGGCGTCCAACGGACCCACCACCGGTCTGCGGTTCGAGATCCAGGCGAGCAGCGCGCTGATCGTCGCAACCGGCGTCTCGTATGCGAATACCACCGCGTTTTATCGGATCGCGTACGATTCGTCCAAGCGGCTGGTCGGGCCGATCAACAACGATCTCATCCTGGCCGACTTTGGGCTGCTGCTCTCGCTCACGGGCGGGAAGACATGGCACGGGTTTCAGCCGTACGTCGGCGCGACGATGGGACTCGCCATCGGCTCGCGGATCGGCGCCGACACGAGTCAATACAACTTCGGCACCAAGTTCACCTACGCCCCCGAAGCGGGGCTGCGCTGGTATCCGGTCAAGCGCCTGTCGGCGGAAATCGGCGGTCGTCTCCTGGTATACCATCTGAGCTACCCGGATTCGTATCACTTCTACCTGCTGACCCCGCTCGCACCGTTGTCCGAAACGACGATTCACCCGTGGGCGACCTTCGGCCTCGCGTGGACGCTCTAAACCCTCGGTGCCCGTCGCCTACCTGACCCGGATCGTCGCCTTCACAGCGACCCATCGCATCGCCCGCGCCGACTGGACACCCGAGCAGAACCAGGCAGCCTTCGCCCGGGCCGCCGCCGACCACGCGCACGAGTATCAGTGCCGCGTGACGGTCAAGGGGGCGTTCGATGCCACGCGCGGCGGCGTGGTGAACCTGGAGCAGCTCGACGAGGTGCTGGCACGCGAGATCCGGCAGCGGTTCGACGGACGGCACATCAACGACCTCCCCGAGTTCGGCCCGGGCGGCCGCCTCGCGACCGGAGAAGCACTGTCGGTGTATGTGTGGGAGCGGCTGACGGGGGCCCTGCCCCCGGGCGTGACGCTGCATCGCATCCGGATCCAGGAGGGGCCGCATCTCTATTCCGAGTATTTCGGCGAGCCCTGAGGCGGTCGCGACACTGCTCGCCGCCGCTCGCACGGTGGCCGTCGTCGGTCTGTCCCCCAATCCGGGCCGTCCGAGCCACTCGGTCGCGCGCTATCTGCAGCAAGCGGGATATCGCATCATCCCCGTCAACCCGCACGCCAGCGAGGTGCTCGGCGAGCGGGCGTATCCGACACTCACGCAGGCCGGCGCGCTGCACGCCATCGACATCGTCGACGTGTTTCGGCGCAGCGCGTACGTCCTCGATCTGGTGCGGGAAGCGATCCCCCTCGCCCCCCGCCTGATCTGGCTGCAGGAGGGGGTTCACGACGAAGCGGCCGCTGCGCTCGCGCGAACCGCCGGTATTGCGTGCGTGATGGATCGCTGCCTGGCCGTAGAGCACCGCCGACTCAGTCCCCACCCTCTCGAGGCCGAATGAGATCAGCCTGGTTCGTCATCGCACTCGCGACCCTGGCGGCTTCGGCCGCCGCGCAAACCGGCTCGCAGCCGAGCCTCGTCCTCAGCATCGTCGGAGGGGTGTCCAACACCAACGGCCTGTTCGACATTGCGCAGCAGCCGCTGTGCCTCCCCGAGCCGTCCTGTGCGCCGACGGACCCGCACGACACACTGCGGATCCGGCGCGACGTCACGACCGGCCTCGAGGCCGGAGTGATGGCCACGCTGTTTCGCGGCCCGCACCTCGGGTTCTCGCTCGAGGTGTTGTACCTCGGCCTGCCGCTCGACGACACCTGCAATCCCGTGAAGCTGAATCCGGACCCCGGCACCGACAGCGTGTACGGGCCCCGCAACAAGCAACTCTGCGACAACATCTCGAGCGCCTCGTTGTCGACCAGCGTGATATCGGTGATGGGAGGAGCCGTCCTGCGCGCTGCGCCGCGCGGGGCATTCAGCCCCTATGTCCGGGCGGGGTTCGGCATCATGAGCTACTCGACGAGCACCACCGACGTGTCTGGTCTCTTCGTGCAGGGGGGACAGCTCGAGTCGCGCGCCGTGGTCATCAACGCTCATCCGAAGAGCATCGGCTTCGCGGGCCAGGTCGCGGCGGGATTCACGGAACGACTCGGACCGGGGTACCAGTTCCGCTTCGAGGTGCAGGACGCCCTCACCCCGCTGCAAACCCTGACCGGGCCCGCCAACGATCTGGCGCAGGCCCCGACGGCGACGCGGCTGTACCACCGCATCGCGCTGCGTCTCGGCCTCGACGTCGTGCTGGAGCAGAAGCGCGGGCGCCGGTACTAGCGTGCGTGGCGCCGTCCTCGCCGGTGGCGCCGCCACCCGGTTCGGCGGCCGCCCCAAAGGGCTCCTCGAGGTCGGCGGCGCTCGGGTGCTCGACCGGGTCGTCGCCGTGCTGCACGCCGCGCTCGGTGCGCCACCGCTGCTCGTCGCCAACGCGCCCGACGCGCCGTCGTGGCGACCCGACCTCCGCTGCGTGACCGATGCCCGGCCGGGAATGGGCAGCCTGGGCGGCCTTTACACCGCCATCACCGCCGGCCCCGGGCCCGTACTGGTCGTCGCTTGGGACATGCCGTTTCTCGAAGCGGCGCTGCTCGAGACGTTGGTCGCCGGAGCGGCGGGATTCGACGCGTTTCTCCCGGAGAGCGGCGGCCAGGGCCACGGCAGCGGCCCGCTCGAGCCTCTGTGCGCCGTGTACGGTCCGGGCTGTCGCGGAGCGATCGAACAGTGCTTCGCCCGTGGGGACCTGGCGATGATCTCCTTCCACGAGTCGGTCCGGACGGGTACACTATCGCTCGGCCGGGTGCGGGCGTTGGGCGACCCGGCGGTCCTGTTCTTCAACGTCAACGACCCGGCGGACCTCGAGCGGGCGGAGCGGCTGTGGCGGCAACGCGGATAATCTCGATCATCGGGAAGAAGGATGCCGGCAAGACGACACTGGTCGTCGCGCTCGCGACCGAGATGCGCCGCAAGCTCCGCGTGATGACGCTGAAGCACGGCACGCACGCGGCCGACGTGGACCAGCAGGGCAAGGACACCTGGCGACACTGGAACGAGGGGAAGGCCGAGCGGGTGTTGCTCGAGGCACCGGGCGAGCGCGTGCTGTTCGAGCGCACCGATCGCGAAGGAGACCCGATGGATCTTGCCCGGCGCTACCTCGGCGGCGCCGACATCGTCCTGGCCGAGGGTTTTTCGGCCTATCCGCTTCCCAAGATCGAAGTGTTTCGGACGGCGTGCGGCGACAAGCCGATTTACGATCCCACACGCGAGAACGCGGACCAGTGGGTCGCGATGATCACCGACAACCCGGCCTTTCGCGCCCCCTTCCCCGTGTTTCGCTTCAGCGATACGAGCTGGCTCGTTTCGCTCGCCAATCTCGCGTGGGACCGAGCCGCCGTCCTGCCCCCCTGACGCCAGCAGACGCCGCGCGGCTGATGCTGTCGCACGCGCGGCCGCTGCCCCAAGACGAGCGGCGGCTCGCCGACGCACTCGACCTCGTGCTCGCGACGGACATCGTGGCCCCGCTCGACCTCCCGCCGTGGACCAACTCGGCGATGGATGGATTCGCCTGCCGTACGGCGGATATCCGTTCCGGGGCGGAGTTGCGCGTCGTGGAGACCATCGTCGCCGGACGGTTCCCCACCAGAGCGATCGCTGCGGGCGAAGCGACGCGGCTCTTCACCGGCGCTCCGCTCCCGAGCGGCGCCGACTGCGTCATCCGGCAGGAGGACGCGACGCTGGACGGCGACCGCGTGAGGATTCACGACATCCGGGACGCCGGCAAGAACACGCGGCGCGCCGGAGAAGATGTACGCAAGGGCGAGACGGTACTGCGCGCCGGAACGGTGCTCGGGCCCGCGCAGCTGGCGCTGCTCGCGAGCCTGGCCCACGAGCCGGTGACGGTTCACCGGCCGCCGGTCGTCGCCTATCTCGCTTCGGGAGACGAGCTAGCGACGCTCGAAGACAAGGAAGCGATCCTCACCGGCCGCAAGATCGCCAACTCGAACGCCACCGCGCTCGACGGATTGATACGCTCGTGCGGCGCAGTGCCCCGCTCCCTCGGCCTGGCCGCCGATACACGCGAATCGCTGCGCGAGCACCTCCGCGGCGCGGAGGACGCCGACGTGCTGGTGACGACGGCCGGTGTCAGCGTGGGGGAGCATGATCTGGTGCGCGAGGTGCTCGGCGAGATGGGCTACGACGTGCTCGTCTCGCGCGTACGGCTGCGGCCCGGGGGACCGCTCGTGTACGGAATACGCGCGGGACGTCCCTGGATCGGGCTGCCGGGCAATCCGGTGAGCACAATGGTCACGTTCGAGCTGTTCGCCCGACCGTTGATCCGCCGACTGCTGGGTCATCCGCTGCCGTTTCGGCGTACCATTCCCGTCGTCACCGAGGAGGACATCGTCCTCGGGCCGCGCCTGCAGCATTTCCTGCGCGTCGTCCTCACGCGGGACGCCGCGGTGCCGCGGGCCCGTCTGACCGGCCCCCAGGGCTCGGGGATCCTCTCGTCGATGGTCCGGGCCGACGCGCTGCTGATCGTCCCGGAAGATCAGCCACGCGTCCCGGCGGGCGCGACGCTCTCCGCACTGGTGCTCGACGATCCGGTGCACGTAGCGGAGCCCGGCTTCTGATGCCGAGCACCGCGGAGCTCGGCAAGCTCGTGGAGCAGCTGCTCCTCGTCTTCACCTCGGTGCTGTTCATCGTGGATCCGTTCGCCACGATCCCGAGCTTTCTCGCAATGACCGCACGCGACGCACCCGCACAGCGGCGCGTGCTCGCACGGCGCGGAGCGTGGACCACCGCCATCACGCTGACGCTCTTCGCGCTCGCCGGCAGCGCCATCTTCAGAGTCTTCGGCATCACGATCGGCGCATTCAAGATCGCGGGCGGAGTGTTGATGGGGATGAACGCCCTCGACATGGTCCAGGCGCGCCGCAGCCTGCAGCGCGAAACCCCGGCCGAGACGGCGGAAGGAGTAGAGAAGGAAGACATCGGTATCCTGCCGCTCGGCATCCCGATGCTCGCCGGACCCGGGGCGATCTCGACGGTGATGGTGCTGGCGGTCGCGTCGAAGAGCTGGATCACGACGGTCGCCCTGTACGCTTCGATCGCGTTGTCGGCGTACGTATCGTTTCTGACGCTCGCCGCCGCGTCCTTCGTGGAACGCCGCCTCGGCACGACGGGTATGCGCATTCTCACCCGGCTGATGGGACTCGTTCTGTGCGCGATCGCGGCCCAGTTCATCGTCGACGGCATACGCGTCAGCTTCCACATGCCGTGACGGGCCGCCCGCTGCTCGTTCTGGCGCTGCTCCTGCTCGACGGCGGAGCGGCCGCGGCCCAGCGACTGCGTGTCGATTGGCGAGTCCAGGCGATCCCCGCGCTCACCGAAACCGACGTCGTTCCCGGGAACCGGTCGCTCGGCGAGCTGCGCGTGGTGCAACCGCTCGCGATGCTCGACGTCGCGGCATTGGGTGACCGGGTGCGCTTCATGAGTGCCGTCGACTTCGAGAAGTACACGATCGCGCACGGCGAGCTGGCGCCGGGTGACTGGGGCGAAGGATTCGAAGACCGGCGTCACCCGCACACGCTCGTCCATCAGTTGATGCTCATAGGGCCCGACCTGTTCGGCCCGCTGCTCGGGCCGGTGCACGTCTTCGCTGCGGCGGGCAAGGGGTTCGTCCCGTTCGGCACCGACGATCCGATGTCGCGGCCCGCCGTCCGCTATCCGGTGAACCACCATCTGGGCCAGATCCTCGAGCGGGCGGTGGGACTGGCCGGAGTGCGGGCCGGCCCGCTGACGCTCGAAGCAGCGCTCTTTAACGGCGACGAGCCGGTATCGCCGGGATCGTGGCCCGACATGAGCCGCTTCGGCGACTCCTGGGCGACCCGACTCACGCTGCGCCCCGTGTCGGGACTCGAGGCGCAGGTGTCCTACGCCTTCGTGCACTCCCCTGAAAACCGACCAGGGGCTGGCCCCGATGACGCGAAGACGAGCGCCTCGGCTCGCTGGGAGCGCGGTCCCTGGTACGGCCTGGTCGAGTGGGCGCACACGCGGACGGCGGGAGGGGCGTTCGTACTCCATTCGGCACTCGCCGAGGGAGCACTCGCCGTGGCCGGGCACCGGCCCTACGTACGCATCGAGCGCAGCGACCGGCCCGAAGAGGAGCGCCTCTTCGACAGTCCGTTCCGGACCCGCCGGCCGCTGCTCGAAAACTCGATCCTCGCGATCACGCGCTGGACGACCGTTACAGCGGGGGACGCGGTGAACGCATGGCGCTATCGGTCCCTCACGCTCACGCCGTTCGTCGAGGGATCGTACCTGGGGATCGCGCGCGTCGGCGGCGGGGTATTCGATCCGCAAGGTCAATACGGCCGCACGCGCGGCTTCGCGATTACCGCCGGTGCGCGTCTTGCAGCGGGAATGCGGATGCCGCGGATGGGACGATACGACGAGGGATCGATGCGGGAGATGCGCATGCCATGATGAGGGCCTGGGTCTCGAGTCTCGCGATCGGATCGTCCCTTGCGGCCTGCTCGGGGGACACGGGGAAGGTGACCCAACCACCTCCCCCAGTGACAGACGTCGTCCTCGTCGACACGATCCCCGTCGCCCCGAACTACGGGATCCACGACCAGTATTTGCGCGACGGCCTCGACATCGTGTGCGCCTGGAACACGGGGATCCTGATCTACGACGTCGGGAACGGGATCAAGGGCGGCTCGCCGTCGAACCCGGTGCTCGTCGGCTCCACGACGACCGTCGGCGGTGAAGCGCACAACACCTGGTGGTTCCACAATCCGGTGACGAACGAGAAGCGCTATCTGTTCGTCGGACAGGAGGGCCCGGGGACGATCGGGTCGAGCTCCGTCGGCGACATCCACGTGCTCGACGTCTCGGACCTGACGAAGCCGACCGAGGTCGGGACGTTTCACCGCAACGGCTCGGGGACGCACAACTTCTGGATGGATGAGCCGAACCAGATCCTCTACGCCGCCTATTACAACGGCGGCGTCGTGTCGATCGACGTGTCCGGCACGCTCTCGGGCGACATTTCCTCCCGCATGATCGACACGATCACCTTCGGCGCCGGCGACACTTACACCTGGGGCGTGCATCTCTACAACGGCTCGCTCTACGCCATGGACATGCTGTCAGGCATCTGGCAGCTGCACGACAGCCTCGGCACCTTGAGTATCGCCGCGGGCGGCAACAACGAGACGGAGCGCTACGGGTCGGATCTCTGGGTGGCGAACGGCTACGCCTATACCGGAACCTGGGGCTTCGCCCAGCGGGTGAGCGGCGTGTTCGGCAACGCGTTGAAGGTCTGGCAGCTCGGCGCCGGCGGCGCCCCGACGCTCGTCGACTCGATCATCACGCCGAACATCCTCACGGTGAGCGACGTCGGTGTCTCGGACGACAACAAGCTCCTGATGTTCAGTACCGAAGGCGGGCCCAATTCGGGGTTCTGGTTCTACGGGCTGGCCGATCCGGCCCATCCCACGTTCCGAGCGAACTATCTGGTCGGGAGCGGGATTCACACGGCGAAATTCGCCCGCATCAACGGCAAGCTGTACGCCTTCGGGGCCCGGGATCCGGGTAACCCGGCACAAGTCATCCTCGACGTATCGGCGCTGGACCAATAGCCGTGGATCGCCGCCAGCCGATCTTCCCCGTGCTCCTCGTGCTGTCGACCTGTGTATCGACAAGCTCAACGACGTCGTCTCCGCCGCCCCCGCCCCCACCGCCGCCACCGTCGGGGCCGTTCGCGGACTTCAACCATCCCGACTCGGCGACGACCGCCGTCCAGGCCTTCGAGGCCGCGCTCGCGGCGCCCGCGTATCAGAGCCTCGTCGCGTTCGCGCCGTCCCTGTCGATCGTCGGTGGACACGCTCCCGTTCCCGTTTCGAGCGTGGGGGCATTCCGCTGCGCGGCGGGTGCCGCACCGCTGACTCCGACGGGTGCCTTCAGGCCCGCCGGAACGAGCGCCATTCCCGACTCGCTACGGTCGCACGTCTTCGCCTACGACTCGGCGTCCCAGGCATTCCACGCGACTGCGTCATCAGGCGGGCCCGCGAATGGGGTGCGATTCCTGCTCGCGGGGGTCGACACCGCGGGACGGCCGGTGTTCCCGTTGAGGACCGTGGGGTGGCTCGACTTGATCGACGAGTCCGCCGCCGGCGGCCCGGACAGCATCGCGGCCGTGCTCGCCGATTCGGGAGGCCCATTGCTCGAGTACACGATGACCCCGACGGGCACGGTCGGCACCTACAGCGAACGCGTGTCAGGGGAATTCGGCGGTGGCGGCACCATCTTCCAGTTGGTGGACTCGACGTCCCGCATCGGCACGCAGGTAACGGTCACCACGAGCGTGCAGGACTCGGCGCATCACGTCCACGCGACCCTGATGGCGTCGCGGACCGCCACCGACATGTACGACTGGTTCTATACGCTCGACTTCAGACTGCGGTTCGGGACCGACTCAGTTCATCTCAAGGGGGCGAGCGACGTCTACTGCCTGTTGCCTTCGGTCGGAATCACGGTGCTGGTCCACGACTCGGCGTTCGCCAGCGTGACGAACGGCGCGACACCCACGACCCCGAACATCACCCGTGGCGACGGTAACCCGACGACCGCGCAGCAAGCGGCGGCCGTCTTCGACCTCATCCGCCTGCAGGGCGAGCTGTTCAACTGGATGGTGGCGTTCTCGCTGCCGGGAACGCTGCTGCTCGGTTCCTAGCTCGGCTACATCCGCTTGTATTTCGGGCCGCTCCCGCCCTCGCGTGGCGTCCAGCGCGGACCCAGGACATCGGTCGCCTTGCAGTCGACGCAGTTCGGCGCGTTGATCCGCAGTTTCCCATCGACCTCCTCGTACACCCCGGCCGGACAGACGTGGCTGTAGAAGCGCGCGACGTCGGCCGGCACCTGCTGCGCCGCGATGAGGTGAGTCGGAATCGTGTCGCGCGTCGTGTTACCCGATTTGAAGACGCCGTCGACCTTGCTGAACGTCAGCTTCCCGTCGGGCGCGAACACTCCGTCTCTCATCTCGCGTCGCGCCGCGTCGGCATCGGCGTGCATGGCGATCCGCCGGCCGGGAAAGCGCCCGCCGGTGAGCGTCATCAACCCGGCCTTGAGGCCACCCGCCGTGAACCCGTCCTTGAACGCCAGGCGCATGTTGCGGGTGCGATAGAGGTCCGCGGCGATGAATGACTCATTCACGAGGCGATCGTACTCGGCGAGCTGGGCGGATCCTGTATCGCCTCGCTGCAGCGCCCGGAAAATCGCGCGCGCGGCATAGATCCCCGACTGCATCGCGTAGTGAATGCCCTTGAGCGAGGGCACGTCGACGAGTCCCGCGGCATCGCCGAGGATGACCACACCATCGCCGGAGCGCCGCGCCGGGATCGAGTAGTAACCTCCCTCGGGGATCGTCTTGGCACCCCACTCGACCATCTCGCCGCCTTCCAGATACCGGCGGAACAAGGGGTGGCTCTTGAGGCGCTGCAGCAGCACGTGAATGTCGAGTGCGGCGTTCTTGTAATCGAGGCCGACGACGATCCCCAGGGCGACGAGGTTCGGCTCCAGCGGATAGCAGAAGCTCCCGCCGAACGCATCGCCCGGCAGCGGCCAGCCGAGGGTGTGGATCACGCGGTCGAGGGGGCGCTTCGTTTCCCAGATCTCCTTCACGCCGAGGGCGAAAATCTGGGGGTTCTCCGAGGAAACGCCCTGCCATTCGAGCCACGCCTGGGAGAGGAGTCCCCGAGTCCCCTCGGAGAGTGCCGTGACGCGCGCGGTGAGATCGTTGGGTGCCGCGTAGGTCGCGAGCGGCTGGCCGTCGCGGCCCAGCCCCGTCGCCGCGGTGCGCACCCCCGCGACGCGGTTGCCGTCGGTGAGGAGCGCCGCCGCCGGGAAGCCGGTGAAGACGTTGACCCCCAGTGCTTCGGCCTGCTGCCCCAGCCAGCGTACGATCTCGCAAATCGACGCCACGTAGTTGCCGTGGTTCTTCATCGTGGGGGGCGTGGGAAGCCGTATGGCGCTCCCCGATTTCATCAGGTAGACCGCTTCGCGCTCGACGCGGCCGCGCAGCGGCAGATCCTGCTCGGCCAGATCCGGGAACAGCTCCCGCAGCGCGATCGGATTGACCACGGCGCCGGACAAGGAGTGCTCTCCCAGCGCCTCGGCCTTCTCCAGCACGCCGATGTTGAGCTCGCCCACCGAGGCGTCGGCCTTCGCGAGGCGCGCCAGCTCGATCGCCCCGGCGAGCCCTGCCGGCCCGGCGCCCACGAACAGCACGTCGAGCTCCATCGAGTCGCCGGCGCCCGGAGATCCCTGCTTGATGAGGAGCCGATCGAGCGGGAGCGGGGGCTGGTATTGAGAAGGGATCATGCTGACGTCAGACGTCTGACCTCTGACGTCAGTACCGGCACTATCTCGAACAGATCACCCACCACGCCATAGTCCGCAACCTTGAAGATCGGCGCATCCTTGTCCTTGTTGATGGCGACGATCACCTTCGCGGTGCGCATCCCGGCGAGATGCTGAACCGCCCCCGAGATCCCGACGGCGATATACAGGGATGGGCTCACCGTCTTGCCCGTCTGTCCCACCTGATCGCCATGCGGCCGCCACCCTTCGTCCACCACCGCGCGTGATGCGCCGACCGCCGCCCGCCCGCCGAACGCCTGGGCCAGCTCCTCGAGCAGCCTGAAGTTGCCCGGCTCCTTGAGCCCGCGGCCACCCGACACCACGATCGGCGCTTCGGCAACGTCGATGGTACCAGCCGCCGCGGCCTTGATCCCCTTCACCACCACGCGGCCGCCATCGCCGCTCGCCGCGACCGTCTCGGCCGCACCCGACTTGGGTCGTTCGACCGGGGTGAAGACGTTGGGCCGGAGCGACACAACGGCCGGGGTGGCCGTGACCTTCACTTTGAGGAGCGCCTTGCCCGCGTAGACGGGTCGCGTGACGACGACCGCGCCGCCATCGACCGAGAGATCGGTGATGTCGCCGGCGAGCGGCACACCAAGCTTCGCGGCGACGCGCGGTGCGAGGTCCTTGCCTTGCGCGCTCGCGGCGAACACTACCGCCCCGTATCCGCCCCCCTTGGCGCGCTCGGCTGCCACCCTGGCGTACCCCTCGGGAGCGTATGGCCCGAATGCGTCGTTCGTGACCGTCGTGACCTTGTCGGCCCCGAATCGGCTGGCGGCGTCGACTCCCGCGACCGGTCCCGCCGTGCAGACCAGCGCGTGGACCTCGCCGCCCAGCGCGTCCGCCAGCCGGCGGGCACCCGTCACGACTTCGTGACTCACTTTGCGCAGCGTCCCATCGCGCTGCTCGAGCACCGCGAGGACGTGGCTCACAGGACCTTCGCCTCTTCCCGCAGGAGCTTCAGGAGCTCCGGGATCGCGGCGGCCCCTTCTCCCACGATGCGCCCTTCCTTCCGCTCTGGGGGGGGCGTCATCGCCAGAACCTGGAGTCCCGGCGTGCCCAGCGCCGCCGGCTTCACATCCAACGGCTTCTTCTTGGCGGCCATGATCCCCTTCAATGCGGGATAGCGCGGCTCGTTGAGACCTTTGTCGACGGTCAACACCGCGGGAAGCGGGAACTCCACTTCCTCCATGCCACCCTCCACCTCGCGCTCGGCGGTCCCTTTGCCGTCGGCCAGGTCGAGATGCGCGACACAGGTCACACAGGGCAGGCCGAGCAGCTCGGCCGTCATCGGGCCCACCTGATGGTTGTAGTCGTCGATCGCCATCTTGCCGAAGAGGATCAGATCGTAGCCGCTGTCTTTCAGCTCCGCGGCCAGGGCCCGCGCGACCGCGAGCCCGTCGGCGGGGAGCGCGGCCGACTCGAGCAGGACACCGCGGTCCGCGCCCATGGCAAGCGCGGTGCGGATCGTTTCCTGGGTTGCGCCGGAGCCGCAGGCGAGCACGACGACTTCGCCCGTGCCGGCCTGCTCCTTGCGGCGCAGCGCCTCTTCGACGGCGAACTCGTCGTAGGGGTTGAGGATGAACTTGACGCCGGCTTCGTCGAGCGACGTGCCGTCGGCGGCGATCTTGACTCGGGTTTCGGAATCGGCGACGCGCTTGATGCAGACGGCGATCTTCATAGACCAGGTGTCAGGTGTCGGGTGTCAGGGACAGACAAACTAACCCCGGCACCTGACCCCCGGCACCTGACATCTGCTCAGTGCGCCGGTGGCGGTCCCATCGCGACGCCCCACGGCCCCTGCCCGACGGGAATCGTGGCGATGACCGTCAAGCTGTCGGTCGCGACGACCGAGACGTCGTTGGAGGGCCCGTTGGCGCTGTAGAGCCTCTTGCCGTCGGGAGTGATGGCGAGGCCCCAGGGCCGCGTCCCGACCTTCACGGAGCCGACGATCGTGTTGGTCGCGGGATCGATCACTTCGACGGTGCCGTGGCGACCGGTCGCCACATACACCCGTTTTCCATCCGGGGCGACCTTGACCCCCATGGGGCGCGAGCCTTCGGGCATCGGAATCACCGCGATGCGCTGCCGCTTCGCCATATCCACCACCGAGACCGTTCCGCCCACTTCGGC
>Ga0187777_10001563_pt1 | contig 14866 bp, 12 predicted proteins | sample 1015_Q2_SP5_10_M_FD_132416 | JGI IMG/M metagenome (GOLD analysis project Ga0187777, IMG submission 132416) | Tropical peat soil microbial communities from peatlands in Department of Meta, Colombia - 1015_Q2_SP5_10_MG | ecosystem: Environmental > Terrestrial > Soil > Wetlands > Peat | place...
CATCCCGGGAGTCCCCGCAGCCTATGCGAGCCGGGTGCGGAAGCCGGGCGCAGCGGCGAGCGCGGCGAGCAGCCGTTGCCCGCGGTCGTCCCGCGCCTCGGGCCAGAGCTCGTTCATGGCGTACGAGAAGCCGACCCGGTGCTCCGGCCACGCTCCGTGCGTCGATCCCCCGGACCCCGTGTGCCCGAACGCGTCGGCCGCGGGGCCGAACCGCATCAGCTCCGTCTGCAGCTCGAAGCCGACGCCGAACGCGTACGGCCTCCCCGTGACCGCGCACGTTCCGCGCGACAGCTCGCTGTGCCCGAGGCTCACGGTGTCCTCGCGGAGCAGGCGGACGCCGTCGAGCTCGCCGCCTCGGGCGAGGCAGGCATAGAGGCGCGCGATCGAGCGCGCCGTGCCGATCGCGTTGGCGGCGGGGATCTCCACCTGGTGGAACGCGGTCTCGTTCCAGCGGAACTCGGTGCCGAAGCTGCCGTACAGCGCTTCGAGCAGCGGCTCCGGCGCATCCTCGACGACCGTGACGCCGTAGTCCGGTGCTCGCCGGAGTCGCGCCACGCGGCTCTCCTCTGCGGCGGGGAGGCCGATCCAGAGCTCCAGGCCGAGCGGGCCGGCGACTTCGTCCGCGAAGAACGCGCCGACGCTCCGGCCGTCGACCCGCCGGATCAACGCGTCGCACAGCCAGCCGTAGGTCAGCGCGTGATAGGCGAGCCTGCTCCCGGGGTCCCAGAACGGCGCCTCGGCCTCGATGCGGCTCGTCAGCCGCTCGCCGTCGAGGAGGTCGGTGCCGGCGAAGCCTCCGCGCAGCCCCGGGAGTCCGGCCGTGTGCGAGACGACCTGGGCAACCGTCACGTCGTCCTTCCCGGCCCGCGCGAACTCAGGCCAGTAGCGGCTGACGCGAGCGGAGAGGTCGAGCGCGCCCCGCTCGACGAGCACGAGCACGCAGACCGCGACGAGGCCCTTCGTGCCCGAGAAGACGAGCTGTACGGTGTCGCCGCGCCAGCTCTCGCCCGAGGGCGCATTCGCCTTGCCGCCCCAGAGGTCGACGACCGGCGCGCCGTCGACGAACACGGCGAACGCCGCTCCCGAGTCGGGACTCTCGGTCAGCTGACCGCCCAGCTCCTCGGCGACCCCCTCGAAGCCGGGCGCGACGACGCCCTCGGCGGCGAGGCCGCCCTCGAAGCTCACGCGCCCGGCGCGGCGAGCGCCGCTTCGAGGCTCGGCGTGTCGGTGAGCAGGCGCTTCGTGTAGTCCTCCTGCGGGGAGTCGAGCACCCGGTCGACGGGGCCCTCCTCGACGATGCGCCCGCCGCTCATCACTGCCACCTCCTCGGCGATCGTCCGGATCAGCGCGAGATTGTGCGTGACGAACAGGAGTCCGAGGTTCATCTCGCGCTGCAGCTCGGCGATCAGGTCGACGATCGCCGCCTGCACGGAGACGTCGAGCGCGGAGGTGATCTCGTCGCAGACGAGAAGCGAGGGCTCGGCGACAAGGGCGCGGGCGATCGCGACGCGCTGGCGCTCGCCGCCACTCAGCTCGTGCGGGTAGCGGTCGATCACGGAAGTGCTGATCGAGACGCGCTCGAGTGCCCGGAGCGTGCGGTCGTGCGTCTCCTGCCGGCTCGGGTCGAAGAACAGCTTCAGCGGCTGGGCGATGATCTGGCCGACGGTGCGCCGCGGGTTGAGCGAGCTGTACGGGCTCTGGAACACGTACTGGATCTCGCGCCGGAGCCGGCGGTCGCGCTCCCGCGCCCCGTGGGGCACGGCCTCGCCGCGCAGGCTGACGTCGCCGGTGAAGTTCGCGTGAATCCCGGCGATACAGCGCGCGAGCGTCGTCTTCCCGGAGCCCGACTCGCCGACGAGCGCGACGCACTGGCGCGGCTTGACGGTCAGGTCGACGTCGAACACGAACTGGAAGCTCCCGTGGAACGCGTCGAGCTTCCTGACGCTCAGCAACGTGTCGGTCTCGGCCGCCGGGAGCGCCGGCGCGGGGCGACGCTCGCGCGCCAGCTCCGTCGCCACGTCCCCGTGCCGGAAGCAGCGCACCTCGTGGTTCTCGCCGAGCTGCTCGACGGGCGGGAAGGAGCCCGTGCACTCCTCGACGGCGAAGTCGCAGCGAGGCGCGAAGAAGCAGCCGGTGGGACGGTGGCCCGGGCGCGGTGCGGTGCCCGGAATGCCCTCGAGGGCGTGCTTGCCGGACATCTCCGGAATCGCCTCGACGAGCCGGCGTGTGTACGGGTGCGCGGCGGTGAGGAAGAGCGTGCGCTCCGTCCCGACCTCGACCATCCTGCCGGCGTACATCACGGCGACCCGGTTCGCGAGCGTGGCGACGACGGCGAGGTCGTGGCTGACGTAGAGCGCGGCGACCCCGTGCGTGTCGCAGAGCATGCGCACGGTCTGGAGGACGTGCGCCTGCGTCGTGACGTCGAGGCCGGTGGTCGGCTCGTCGAGCACGATCACGCTCGGACGGCACGCGAACGCCATCGCCAGCCCGACGCGCTGCTGCTGACCGCCGGAGAGCTGATGCGGGTAGCGCCGGACGAAGGCCGAGTCCGAGGGGAGGAGCACCTCGTCGAGCATCTCCCCGAGCCGGGTTCTCCGCTCCTCGGCCGAGCTCCCGAACCCGTGCGCCTCGAGCGTCTCCTCGAGCTGGGTGCCGATGCGCAGCGCGGGATTGAGCGCAGCGCCCGGGTCCTGCGGGACGTACGAGACGACCTTGCCGCGCATCGCGCGGAGCGCCGCCGGCGACTGGCCGAGCACGGCGAGCTCCCCGATCGCGATCCGGCCGGCGGCGATCCTCGCGCCGCGCCGCGTGTGGCCGAGCAGCGCGAGCCCGACGGTCGTCTTCCCCGAGCCGGACTCGCCGACGAGGCCGAGCACCTCGCCTGCGGAGATGTGAAACCCGACGTCGTCGACGATGTCGACGCCCGAGCCCTCGACCTCGATCCGCAGGCCCTCGACCCGGAGCACCACGTCGGAGCGACGCCCGCTCACTCGGCGCCTCCGCGCTCGATCCCCGCCGCCGCTCGCGAGAGCCCGTCGCCGATCAGGCTCGTGCCGATCGTGAGCAGCGCGATCGCGACCACGGGCATGACGACGCCCCACGGGTGCACCGTCAGCGCAAGCCTGTTCTCGTTGATCATCAGCCCCCAGTCGGCGGCCGGGGGCTGCAGGCCGAAGCCGAGGAAGCTGAGGCCTGCGATCAGGCCGATCGAGTACGTCAGCCGGAGGCTGGCCTCCACGAGCAGCGGGCTCGTGACGTTGGGCAGGAGCTCGCCGAGGAGGATCCGGCCGTGCGACTCGCCGATCGCCTCGGCCGCGCGGACGAAGTCGCGCTCGACCACGTCGAGCGATGCGCCGCGGGTGACGCGGGCGACGCGCGGCGCGGTCGTGATCCCGACGGTCAGCACGATCAGCCACAGCTTCGGGCCGACGGTCGCGACCGCCACGAGCGCGAGCACGATCGAGGGGAACGCGAGGATCACGTCCATCGCGCGCATCAGCACGTCGTCGAGGATCGACCGCGAGTAGGCGGCGACGAGGCCGATCGTCACCCCGAACACCAGCCCGATCGCCGTCGCCGCGACCGACAGGCCGAGGATCGAGCGGCCGCCCCAGAGGAAGCGGCTGAGGATGTCCCTGCCGAGGTTGTCGGTTCCGAGCTTCGCGGCGCTGGACGGGCCGCCGTTCGGCAGCCCCACGAACTCGGACGGCGAGTGCGGCGCGAACAGCGGCCCGATCAGCGCCGTCCCGACGAGGAGGAGGACGAGGAAGACGCCGATCCGCGTCCTGCCCTGCCGCCAGGCCCGGCGGAAGAGGAGGACGAGCGGGCGGCGCTGGAACGCCGCACCGGCGTGGACGGCGGTCTCCGCGCCGCTCACTTCAGCGACGTCCTCAGGCGCGGGCTGACGAGGATCGCGGCGACGTCGGCGACGACGTTCAGCACGATGTAGATCGCGGCGATCATCAGTGCGAGGGCCTGCACGACGGGAACGTCGCGGTTGTGGACGGCGTCGACGAGCGCCGACCCGACCCCCGCGTAGCCGAAGACGTACTCGACGACGACGATGCCGCCGGCGAGGTAGGCGAGGTTGAGCGCCGTGACCTGGATCGTCGGCGCGATCGCGTTCGGGACCGCGTGTCGCCAGACGACGCGCTGCTCGGCGAGGCCCTTGAGCCGGGCCATCTCGACGTAGTCGCTCTCGAGCACCTCGACCATGGAGGCCCGCATGATCCTGGCCGTGTAGGGGCAGACGGCGATGACGAGCGTGAGCGTCGGCAGGATCAGGTCCTTGGGATGCGTCCACGGCGCCTCGTTCGGCGCGATCAGCGAGACGGCCGGGAGGATCTTGAACACCGTCGTTCCGAAGAGCACGACGAGGCCGAGGCCGACGACGAACTCCGGCAGGGCCGCGAGCGTGAGCATCGTGATCGAGGCGGCGTGGTCGAACGGGCGGTCGCGCCTCCGGGCGCTGACCGCGCCGAGCACGATCGCGAGCGGCGTCGAGATGAGCGCCGAGAGGAAGACGAGCACCGCCGAGTTCTCGATCCGCGTGCCGAGGAGCGTGGTGACGGGCTCGTTCGCGGCGAGCGAGTTGCCGAGGTCGCCTCGGAGGAAGCGCCCGAGCCAGTGGACGTACTGCTGCAGCATCGGCTCGCCGAGGTGGAGCTGCTTGCGGAGCGCGGCGAGCGAGTCCGGCGTCGCCGTCCGGCCGAGGATCGCCCGGGCGGCGTCGCCCGGGAGCGCCTGCGTCGCCGCGAACACGACGATGGAGACGAGGAACAGGGTCAGCAGCCCGAGCAGCGACCGGCGGAGGACGAAGCCGGTGATCCCGTGGAGCAGGAGCCCGCGCCGACGCGTCCCAAGCCCCGCGGTGCTGGGACCGGCGCTCGTCACCGCCGTGCCGCTACGTACTCGTCTGCCATGCGTCCACCGTCCTCATGCGAGCCGGCACGAAAGAGCGAGGGCGGCACGCCGGAACGACGCGCCGCCCCGATCCTTCGTCAGCCGAACCAGATCGTCCGGTAGCCGTGGCCGAAGCCATTGAGCGGAAGAACGCCCTTGTCTCCGAGCTTCAGGCCGTTGACCTTGGTCCCGTAGCCGTCCAGCAGCGTGCTGAACCCCCAGACGATGTAGCCGCCCGCGTCGTACTCCATCTTCTGCATCGCGAGCATGATCTCGAAGCGCTTCTTGCGGTCGGGCTGCGCCTTCGCCTGGTTGTAGAGCGAGATGAACTTCTGGTGCGCGGCGTCCGGCCAGTGCGTCTCGTTGTACGGCGACGTCGGCAAGCTGCCCGCGGCCACCTGCGAGAGGTAGTTGCGGGAGCCCCAGAAGTCCGTCGAGAACGGCCACTTCAGGTACTGGTCGCCGTAGAACGCGCCGCTGTCGAGGATCTTCACGTTCACGGTCACGCCTGCCGCGCTCGCCTGCTGGGCGAACACCTGCGCGCCCTCGTTCATGCCGAGCGCGCCGTTGGTCGACTGCAGGTCGACGGTGAGGTTGGACTGGCCGGCCGCCTTCAGCAGCGACTTCGCCTGCTCGATGTCCTGGTGGCGCTGCGGCAGCGAGCTCGCGTACGCCTCGTCGAACGGGGCGTAGAGGTCGTTGCCGATGTGCCCGTGGCCCGCGAGCGCCTGCGCGACCATCTGCGGCCGGTTCGCGATCAGCCGCATCGCCTGCCGGACGCGGACGTCGTTGAACGGAGCGACGTCGACGCGCATGCAGATCGGCGTCCAGGCCGCGCTCGGCGACTCGAGCACCTTCGTGCCGGAGTGGCCGTTGACGACCGCGACCTGGGCGGGCGGCACGTCGGTGATCGCGTCGACCTGGCCGCCGAGCAGCGCGTTGACGCGCGCGGTGTCGTCCGGGAAGTCGATGATCACGACCTTGTCGAAGTACGGCTGCCCCGTGCGCCAGTAGTTCGGGTTCCGGACATGGACGCTCTGCTGCCCCGGCGTGAAGCTCTGCAGCTTGTACGGGCCGGTGCCGATGTTCGGATTCGCCTTGCCGACCGCCGTCGGGCTGTAGCCGACCGGCACGATGCCGGCGATGTACTGGCCGAGGCCGTCGAGGATCGTGCCGTCGGCCTGCTTGAGCGTGCAGCGAAGGGTGCGCTTGTCGAGCTTCTTCATCCGCTGCGGGTCGAGCGAGCTGAGTGCGGCGCCGCCGAACAGGCCGAGCTTCGGGTTGATCAGGCGCTGCAGCGAGTAGCGGACGTCCTCGGCGCCGAGCGTCTTGCCGTTCTGGAACTCGATCCCGTCGTGGACGCGAATCGTCCACACGTCGCCCTTCTTGTTCGAGACGATCTCCTCGGCGAGGCCGTCGAACTTGAGCTTGAAGTTGGAGTCGAAGACGACGAGCGTCTCCCACGCGGTGACGATGCGCGCCTGGTCCGGCCGGGTGACGATGTCCTGGCCGTCGATGATGTCCTTCGCCGAGCCGCCCGACACGCCGAGGCGGAAGGTGCCGCCGCGCTTCGGCTTCGGGGCCGCGCCGACCGCCGCGTCCGCGACGCCGGCGAGGTTCGCGCCGACGAGCAGCACGCCTCCCCCGACAGCCGCGCGACGGAGGAGCTCCTGCCGCGTCAGCCCGGACGCCTCAGCCGCGCGATCCAGGTCAGTCGTTTCGCTCATTGCCTTGTTCGCCTCCTCGAAGCGGATCCCGGAATCGGGCGATTCTCCCAGATGTGAGTTTGTAGGTCAATCTGACATGATGAGCCCTTGAGCGAGGCTTGGAACCTGCCGCCCGTCGAGCGCCTCTCGACGCTCGAGCAGGTGCACCGTGCCCTGAGGGACGCGATCATCGAGGGGGAGATCCCGCCGGGCGCGCACCTTCGCGAGGTCCACCTGGCACACGACCTGCAGACGAGTCGCGGCACGGTGCGGGAGGCAATCCGGCAGCTCGTGCAGGAGGGGCTCGTCGAGTACGTGCTCCACCGGGGCAACTTCGTGCGCGCGATGTCGCTCGCCGACCGCCTCGACGTCTACGTGGCGCGCGAGGCGATCGAGGTCGGGGTGGCGAAGCAGCTCCTCGAGCGAGACGGCGAGGTCGACCTCGGACCGCTCGAGCAGGCGCTCGGTGAGCTGCGGCGTGCCGCGCGCGGGCGTGCGAGACCGACCGAGCAGGTGATCGCGGTTGACCTTCGCTTCCACCAGGAGCTCGTGCGGCTGGTCGGCAGCCCCCGCCTCGACCGCGCCTTCGAGACGCTGGCGGTCGAGACGCGGATGCTCCTGCGGCGCCATCCCGAGTACCCGTGGCGAACCTACGTCAGCGACCACGAGCAGCTCTTCGTCGCGCTCCAGCGCCACGATCCGCGCCTCCCCGAGCTCGTGGCCGGCCATCTGCGGCTCAGCGCCGACCTGATCGGCGGCGAGCTCGCCGCCGATCCCGAGCGCCGGGGCGCAAACGAGCCGATCTCGAGCCGGCGGGCGACGTGAACCTCGAGGCGTTCATCACCTGCGCGGTCACGGGCGTCGGCGCGACGACCGAGCGCAGCGAGCTCGTGCCGATCTCCACCGAGCAGATCGCGGACGCGGCGCTCGAGGCCGCTGCGGCGGGGGCGGCGGTCGCGCACATCCACGTCCGCGAGCCGGCGACGGGCGGCCCGTCGCGCGACGTCGCTCTCTACGGCGACGTCGTCGAGCGGATCCGAGCCTCGGGCACCGACGTCGTCCTCAACCTCACCGCTGGCATGGGCGGAGACCTCGTGCTCGGCGGCGTCGAGTCGCCGCTGCCGCCCGACCCGACCGGGACCGACATGGCCGGCGCGACGGAGCGCCTGGCACACGTCCGCGAGCTGCGGCCGGAGATCTGTACCCTCGACTGCGGGACGATGAACTTCGCCGAGGGCGACTACGTGATGACGAACACGCCCTCGATGCTTCGCGAGATGGCGCGTCAGGTACAGGAGCTCGGTGTGCGGCCCGAGCTCGAGGTGTTCGACACCGGACACCTCGTCTTCGCGAAGGAGCTGATCGCCGAGGGGCTCGTCGACGAGCCCGCGCTGATCCAGCTCTGCCTCGGGATCCCATACGGGGCTCCCGCGGATCCGGCGACGCTGCTCGCGCTGGTCGGCAGCCTGCCCGTCGACTGCGTCTTCACGGCGTTCGCGATCGGCCGCCTGCAGCTTCCGTACGTCGCGATGTCGGTGCTCGCGGGCGGCAACGTCCGGGTCGGGCTGGAGGACAACATCTGGCTCTCGCGCGGCGTGAAGGCGACGAACGGCGCGCTGGTCGAGCGCGCGGTCACGATCCTCGAGGCGATGAACGTCCGCGTTCTCGGGCCGGACGAGGTTCGCGAGCGGCTGCGGCTGACGAAGCGCGGATGACGGGCGGGAAGGTGACGCGGGTCGCCCTCGTCGGCGGCGGGGTGATCGGCGGCGGCTGGGCCGGCCGTCTCGTCGCGAACGGCGTCGACGTCGTCGTCCACGACCCGCATCCCGATGCCGAGCGGCGGGTGCGGGAGATGGTCGCGAACGCCGAGCGAGCCTGGGCGCGGCTGACGCTGGCACCCCGCACCGTCGGTCGGCTCGACTTCGCCGACTCCGTCGCGGACGCGGTCGACGCCGCGGCCTTCGTGCAGGAGAGCGCGCCCGAGGACGAGCGGCTGAAGACCCGGCTCCTGGCGGAGATCGACCAGGCTGCACCGGCGGACGCGCTCGTCCTGTCCTCGACCTCGGGCCTCCTCCCGTCGAGCCTCCAGTCCGAGATGACCCGGCCGGGCAGGTTCGCCGTCGGGCATCCCTTCAACCCGGTCTACCTGCTCCCGCTCGTCGAAGTCGTCGGCGGCGAGCAGACCTCGCCCGAGACCGTGGCTCGCGCCTGCGCCTTCTACACCGCAGTCGGCATGAAACCGCTCGTCGTGCGGCGGGAGGTCGACGGCTTCGTCGCCGACCGGCTGCTCGAGGCGCTCTGGCGCGAGGCGCTCTGGCTCGTCCACGACGGCGTGGCGACGACGGGCGAGATCGACGACGCGATCCGCTTCGGGCCCGGCCTGCGCTGGGCGCAGATGGGGACGTTCCTGACGTACCGGCTCGCCGGCGGCGAGGGCGACATGCGCCACTTCATGGCGCAGTTCGGGCCGGCGCTGCAGTGGCCCTGGACGAAGCTGACCGACGTCCCCGAGCTCACGGACGCCTTCCTCGAGGAGCTCGCCGCGCAGTCCGACGCGCAGGCAGGCGACCACTCGGTGCGCGAGCTCGAGCGGCAGCGCGACGACAACATCGTCGCGATCCTCCAGGCCCTCCGGGCCGAGCGGTACGCGGCCGGCGAGGTCGTGCACGACCACGAGGCGACGCTCTTCGAGGCCGCGTATGCCCGAGACGGGCGACCCGTGGACGAGACGAAGCCGCTGCGTCTCTACGAGACGACGGTCCAGCCGGACTGGGTCGACTACAACGGCCACATGACCGAGAGCCGCTACCTCGACGTGTTCGCGACTGCGACCGACTCCTTCCTGAGCCACGTCGGGCTCGACGGCGCGTACCTCGCCGGCGGGCACAGCGTCTACACCGTCGAGACCCACCTCCGCCACCTCGCAGAGGCGAGGGCGAACGAGCCGCTCGCCGTCGACACCCAGGTGTTGAGCGCCGACGCCAAGCGGCTCCATCTCTTCCACACGCTGTCGAACGGAGCGACGGGCGCACGCCTCGCGACCGGCGAGCACCTGCTCCTCCACGTCGACACGACGGAGGCCCGTTCGGCGACGATGCTCGAGCCGCTCGCCGGGCGGATCGCCTCGATCGCCGCCGCACACGCCTCGCTGCCGGTGCCCGAGGGCGCAGGGCGGTACGTCGGGCAGCCGCGTCCGTAGCTCCATCTGGACGATGACGGCCCGCCCGCACATCCTGCTCGTGATCGCCGACCAGCTTTCCGCCCGTGCGCTGCCGGCCTACGGCAACCGGATCGTCCGCGCGCCGCACTTCGAGCGGCTGGGGAGCGAGGGCGTCGTCTTCGAGCGGGCGCTCTGCGCCTCCCCGCTGTGCGTGCCGTCACGCGCCTCGTTCTTGACCGGGCTCCTGCCCTCCCGGAACGGCGCGTACGACAACGCCGGCGAGCTTCCGGCGAGCGTGCCGACGTTCGCGCACCACCTGCGCGCGCTCGGCTACCGGACGGTGCTGACCGGGAAGATGCACTTCATCGGGCCGGACCAGCTGCACGGCTTCGAGGAGCGCCCGCTCCCGGACGTCTATCCGGCCGGTCTCGACTGGATCCCCGACTGGCGGCTCGGAGACGACGAGACGCTCCCGTGGTACCACGACCTGAGCAGCGTCCTGCGTGCGGGTCCGATCCGCCGCACGCTGCAGGTCGGCTACGACGCGGAGGTGGTCGAGCACGCACGGCGGACGATCGAGGAGAGCGCCCGCGCAGACGAACGGCCGCTGCTCCTCGTCGCGTCCTTCACGCACCCGCACGACCCGTACGAGGTTCCCGCGGCCTACTGGGATCGCTACGACGGCGTCGAGATCGACCCGCCCGAGCATCCCGAACCGCCGGTGCCGCTCGATCCGCCGACGCGGCGCCTCCGCGCGATGGTCGCGGCCGACAGGATCGAGGTCGGCGCCGAGCAGACGCTCCTCGCACGCCGCGGGTACTACGGCGCGATCTCGCTCGTCGACGATCACGTCGGCTCGCTGGTCGACGCCCTCTCCGCGTGCGGCCTCGCCGACGACACGGTGATCGTCGTCACCTCCGACCACGGGGAGATGCTCGGCGAGCGCGGCCTCTGGTACAAGATGGCGCCCTTCGAGGACTCGATCAGGGTCCCGCTGATCGTCCACGCGCCGTCGCGCTACGCCGCCCGGCGGGTCGGAGAGCCCGTCTCGCTGCTCGACCTCCTGCCGACACTCGTCGACGTGGCCGGCGGCACGGCACCCGCGCCGGGCCTCGACGGCGTCAGCCTCGCCCCGGCTCTCACCGGCTCGGAGCCGCCGGCGCGCGACCTCCCGCTCGAGTACCTCGCCGAAGGGGTGCGGGCACCGCAGGTCACGATCGTCCGCGGCTCGCGCAAGCTCGTCCGCAGCCTTGGCGAGCCGGATCTCCTCTACGACCTCGCCGGCGACCCGGGCGAGAGGACGAACCTCAGCGGTGATCCCGAGCACGTCGCGGACGCGCGGTCGCTCGGAGCCGTCGTCGAGGCGCGGTGGGATCTCGCACGGCTCGACGCCGACGTGCGCGCGAGCCAGGAGGGGCGGCGGCTCGTCGCGCAGGCGCTCGCGACGGGGGCGACGGCGAGCTGGGACCATGCCACCGCGACGCCGGACGGCCCGTACATCAGGAGCGGTCAGGACTTCTGGCAGCGGCTCGAGGCGTGGCGAGAGCCCTAGGCGCGCCTACCGGCTCCGCGCGAAGCGGTGCACCGCCTCGAGCAGCTCCTCCGCCTTCGCCTGCGCCTCGTGCTCGTCGCCGGACGCGAGCGCGCCGGCCACGCAGTGCTGCACGTGGTCGTCGAGGATCTGGAACGCGAGGGATTCGAGAGCCGTCGAGACGGCGGAGATCTGCGTCAGGATGTCGATGCAGTAGCGGTCGTCCTCGACCATCCGCTCGATCCCGCGCACCTGGCCCTCGATCCGGTGCAGCCGCTTGACGAGCGCGGGCTTGTCCTTCGCGTAGCCCCAGGTTTGGGTCGTGGTCTCGCTCATCCGGGTACCTCCTGCCTCCGACTCGCGAAGCGCCGGAGCCTGAGACTGTTCGTGACGACGAAGAGGCTCGACGCGGCCATCGCCGCACCGGCCACGATCGGTGTGAGCACTGCGGCCATCGCGAGCGGGATCGCCGTGACGTTGTAGGCGAACGCCCAGAAGAGATTGCCCTCGATGGTGCGGAGCGTCTTGCGCGAGAGGCGGATTGCGTCGGCGGCGGCGCGGAGATCGCCTGAGACGAGCGTGAGGTCGGACGCCTCGATCGCGACGTCGGTGCCCGTTCCCATCGACAGGCCGAGATCGGCCTGGGCGAGCGCCGGAGCGTCGTTGACGCCGTCGCCGACCATGGCGACCGTGCGTCCAGCCGCCTGCAGGCGCTCGATCTCGGCCAGCTTCCCGGCGGGGAGCACCTCGGCGACGACGTGCTCGATCCCGACCTCGCGCGCGACGAGCTCGGCTGCCGCGAGCGAGTCGCCGGTGAGCAGGACCGGCTCCAGGCCGAGCTGCTCGAAGGCGCGGACGGCCTCTGCGCTCGTCGGCTTCACGGTGTCCCGAACCTCGAGCCTCGCCCGGGCGACGCCGTCCCACGAGACCTCGATCGTGCCGCCCCGCCGGCCGATCGAGACCTCGTGCCCGTCGACCGTGCCGGAGACGCCGCTCCCGGCATGGCTGCGGAACCCGGTCACGGTCGGCAGCTCGCCCACCTCCGCGCGGGCTGCGCGGACGACCGCTTGGGCCACCGGGTGCTCGCTCGCGGACTCGACCGCGCCCGCGAGGCGAAGCACGTCGCCTCGGGTCGCGCCGTCGAGGAGCGCGACGCCCGCGAGCTCCAGCCGACCGCTCGTCACCGTTCCGGTCTTGTCGAGCACGATCGTGTCCACGCGACGGGTCCGCTCGAGGATCTCCGGGCCCTTGACGACGATGCCGAGCTGGGCGCCGCGGCCTGTGCCGACGAGCAGCGCCGTCGGCGTCGCGAGGCCGAGCGCGCAGGGGCAGGCGATGATCAGGACCGCGACTGCCGCCGTGAACGCCTTCGCGGCAGAGGCGCCGGAGACGAGCCAGCCGGCGAGCGTGACGAGCGCGAGCAGGATCACGACCGGGACGAAGATCTCGGAGACGCGGTCGGCGAGTCGCTGCACGGGAGCCTTGCCCGACTGGGCGGCCTCGACGAGGCGCGCGATCTGGGCGAGCGCCGTGTCGGCTCCCACCCGTGTGGCGCGGACGACGAGTCGCCCGTAGGAGTTCACCGCGCCGCCCGCAGCCGTCGAGCCGACCCCGACCTCCACCGGCACCGGTTCGCCCGTCAGAAGCGACTCGTCGACCGCGGATTCGCCCTCGACGACGACGCCGTCGGTCGCCACCTTGTCGCCGGGGCGGACGACGAAGAGCTCTCCCACGCGGAGAGTCTCGACGGGAACCGAGATCTCTTCGCCGTCTCGGAGCACGCGCGCCTCCTTCGCGCCGAGCTCGAGGAGCGCGCGGATCGCCTCGGACGAGCGGCGCTTGGCGTGCGCCTCGAGGTAGCGGCCGAGCAGGATCAGCGTCGTCACGACCGAGGCCACCTCGAAGTAGGTCCCCGTGTCGAGCCCGGCGACGAGGACGACGAGCGACCAGGCCCAGGCGGCAATCGTGCCGAGCGAGATCAGGGTGTCCATCGACACCGCCGAGTGGCGCGCGTTTCGGAGGGCGACGCGGTGGAAGCCGGCTCCGGAGAAGAAGACGACCGGGGTCGAGAGCGCGAGCGCCACCCATCCCCAGTCGGAGAACTGGAGCGCGGGCATCATCGCGAGCAGCGCAACCGGAAGCGAGAGCACGACGGCGACCGCGAGCCTCTCCGTGAGAGTGCCGAGCGGCTCGTCGTGGTCGTGCGCCGTGTGCGTGCGGGCGGCATGCGGGTCGGGAGCGAGGCGGGCTCCGTACCCGGCGGACTCGACGGCGGCGACGAGCTCGTCCGGCTCGACGCAGGCCGGAAAGTGGACGGTTGCCTGCTCGGTCGCGAAGTTGACCGTCGCGTCCACACCCGCGAGCCGGTTCAGCCTGCGCTCGATCCGCGCCGCGCACGACGCGCACGTCATCCCCTCGAGGTCGAGCCGGACGGTTCGCAGCTCTGCGGGCGCGTGAGCCGGCGTCGCCACCGTCAGTCCGCCTCGTAGCCGGCTTCGACGATCGCGGCGCGGATCGCCGCGTCGTCGAGCTGCTCGCCGCTCACCTCGACGCGCTTCGAGTCGAGGTCGACGAGGACCGACTCGACGCCGGCGACGGCCGAGATCTCCGCTTCGACGGCCGCCTCGCAGTGCGAGCAGCGCATGCCGGGAACCGTGTACGCGCGCGTCGCGCCCATCGTGCCGCCATTATACCCCTGGGAGGTATAAGGCGAGAGCCCGGAAGCTATGCGGCGGTCGACTCGACGAGCCGGATCGTGCGGGTTCCGCCCTCGAAGTCGTCGAACGAGAGACGCCAGTCGACGCCGGGCCAGCGGTAGTCCGCCCGGCCCTCGTCGACGGTGTAGGCGGCGGTGTACAGCGTCCCCATGCCGCGGGCGTAGGCGCGCTGGTAGAGCGGCGGGCGGAGGAAGGACGACACGAACGTGTCCGGCGTCGTCGCATCGTGCTCGAGCAACTGCTGGAGGCAGCTCTCGCGCTCGATCGTCTGCGTGACGCGGGCGTGCTCGGCCCATTCCACCTCCCGCTGGTGATTGGTGGCTACCGCGGCAGGCGAGAGCTCCACCTGACGGTCGGGCGCGAGAAAGGCGGTCACGACGTCGCCCGACCGGTCGACGATGGTCAGCGTGTGCGCGAGATGGAAGTGGAGACGGCGCAGCGTGCGGCGGGCGTCCTCGGTCGTCTCGCAGGTCTCGAGCAGGTAGCGCACCACGAGCGGAACACCGAAGCCGCTGCCCACGACCTTGCGGCCGCCGAACGCGAGCGACACGGCGAGCCCCGCGTCGTTCACGCCGTCGAGGAGACCCCACAGGCAGTCGCTCATCCCGATCACCGGGCGGTTCCAGCGCGTCGAGAGGATGGCCGCTTCCAGCCGCTCGGGCGCGTAGTCGTAGTTCCGCGCCAGCAGCGGGCTGCCGCCTCCGCGCAGGACGGCCTGGGAACAGCCCGCGAGGTACGACGGCGGCTCCCACATCGCGAGGAATCTCGCTTCGACGTCGCCGCCGCCGGCCAGCTCGCAGAGGCGTTCGTAGGTCGGCACGAGCTCGGGCATGTGCTCGCGCAGCGCGCG
>Ga0187777_10001565_pt1 | contig 14862 bp, 11 predicted proteins | sample 1015_Q2_SP5_10_M_FD_132416 | JGI IMG/M metagenome (GOLD analysis project Ga0187777, IMG submission 132416) | Tropical peat soil microbial communities from peatlands in Department of Meta, Colombia - 1015_Q2_SP5_10_MG | ecosystem: Environmental > Terrestrial > Soil > Wetlands > Peat | place...
GTTGTCGACGACGTGGAGCTCCACGATCGGCCCGTTGACGTCGGGGATCACCTGGATGACGTTGGCGCGTACGCTGGCGTCGTCGGTGCGCGGACGGATCATCGTCACGCGCATGGCGAGCGCGCTCACGACCGCGGTGGCGACCAGGATGACGCCGCCGACCACGCGACCGACGGCCACCACCAACCCCACGTAGGCAGCCGTCGGGGAGCACGCGGGAACCGGAAGGAAGCACCAGGAAGAGGTGACGGGCCCGGCGCGTTGGTGGAGGCATGCATCCCTTCCCCCTGTCGGTCCTCGACCTCGCGCCGGTCGGGCGCGGCTCGACACCGGCCCAGGCGTTGCGGAACTCCACCCATCTCGTGCGCGAGGCGGAGCGGCTCGGGTACCGGCGCCACTGGGTCGCGGAGCACCACAACATGCCGGGCATCGCCAGCTCGTCGCCGCCGGTGCTGCTCGCCCATCTCGCGGCGGTGACGTCGACGATCCGCGTCGGGTCGGGCGGTCTCATGCTCCCGAACCACGCGCCGCTCGCCGTCGCCGAGCAGTTCGGCATGCTCGAGGCGTTGCATCCCGGCCGGGTCGACCTCGGCATCGGCCGCGCGCCCGGCACCGACCCCGTCACCGCGCAGGCGCTGCGGCGTGCGCCGGGCCCGCCGACGGCCGACGACTTCCCGGAGCAGCTCGGCGAGCTCCTCGCGTACTTCGCCGGCGCGTTCCCCGAGGGCCATCCGTACGCGCAGATCACCGCGGTCCCGGCGCGCGGCTACCAACCCGAGATCTGGCTGCTCGGATCGAGCACGTACAGCGCGCACGCGGCGGGGGTGCTCGGCATGCCGTTCTCGTTCGCCTCGCACTTCGCACCCGCTGCGCTCGCGGACGCCCTCGACACCTATCGGGCTTCGTTCCGCCCCACGGACCAGCTCGCCGCGCCCTACGTGATGCTCGGCGTGTCGGTGCTCGTGGCCGAGAGCGGCGAGCGCGCCCGGTGGCTGGCAGCACCAGGGGCCCTCGCGTTCCTTCGGCTGCGCACCGGTCGCCCCGACGTGTATCCCACCCCGGAGGAAGCCGCCGAGTACCACTACACGCCCTTCGAGCGCGAGATCGTGAACGACCGGATGAAGTCGCAGTTCATCGGCGACCCCGCGTCGGTACGCCGCGCGCTCGAGGACTTCGTCGCCGCGACGGGTGCCGACGAGCTGATCGTCACGACCATGACCCACGCGCACGACGACCGCGTCGAGTCGTACCGCCTGCTCGCGCACGAGTTCTCGGTACGATCGCACGCATGAGCGGAGCGTCAGCGAGCCGGGTATCCCGGCGAGCAGCGGAGCGGAGCCCGAGCGGCTCGGCGCGCAGCGCCGAGAGCGGAGAAGCATGAGCGGAGCGGTCACTGCGGAGCACGTGAGCGCCCTCGTCGAGCAGTTGCTCGCCGACCACGCCGACGACGACGTGGAGACCTTCCTCGGCGCCCAGTTCGACGCCGGCCTGGCGCGCATGGACTACCCGGTCGGCCACGGCGGCCTCGACGCGGCGCCGGTGCTCCAGGAGATCGTCGACCTCGCGCTCGTGGCGGCAGGACGCCGCTACCCCTGGACGCGCAACCCGATGGGCATCGGGATGTGCGGCCCGACGATCGTCGCGCGCGGCACGGAGGAACAGCGGGAGCGGTTCTTGCGCCCGATCTTCACCGCCGAGGAGATCTGGTGCCAGCTCTTCAGCGAGCCCGGCGCCGGCTCCGACGTGGCCGGTCTGGCCACTCGCGCCGCGGCCGACGGCGACGAATGGGTCGTGAACGGCTCGAAGATCTGGACGTCGATGGCACACCGGGCCCGGTGGGGCCTCCTCCTCGCGCGCACCGACCCCGACGCCCCCAAGCACAAGGGCCTCACGGTGTTCATCGTCGACATGCACCGGCCCGAGGTCGACGTCCGGCCGATCCGGAGCATGGCGGGCGCGTCCGGCTTCAACGAGGTGTTCTTCACCAACGCGCGCGTGCCCGACTCGATGCGCGTGGGTGACGTGGGAGACGGGTGGCGGGTCGCCAACGCCACGTTGATGAACGAGCGGGTGTCGATCGGGAGCGAGGTCGCCCCGCGCGGGTCCGGGCCCATCGCCGGTGCGGTCGCCGCGTGGCGTCGATCGTCGGCGCGGACGCCCGCGCGCCGCGACCGGCTGATGAGGCTGTGGGTCGAGGCCGAGGTGCTCCGGCTGGGGTCGATCCGCGCCCAGGCCAGCCGTGAGAAGGGGGTGCCGGGACCCGAGGGGTCGGTGCTCAAGCTGCTCTCGGGGCAACTCGGCCAGGGCGTGAGCGAGCTCGTGGTCGACCTGATGGGCACGTCGGGCCTGCTCTGCGGGCCCTACACCGCGGGGAACGCCGACGAGACGGACGCGCGGCCGGGCGACCCCGTGCTCGCCTTCGTCTCGTCGCCCGCCGGCACGATCGCCGGAGGGACCACCGAGATCCAGAAGAACATCCTGGGCGAGCGTGTCCTCGGGCTGCCGCGAGAGCCGGGCACCGATCCCAGCACCCCTTGGAGCCAGATCCCGCGCAATTGAGAACGGCGGCACGCGCGCGAGCACATGCTCCATGGGAGGAACCATGGCGGCGAGATTGCTCGGACCACTCCACGACGGGCGTCGGTTGGCGGCGAGCCGGCTCGAGATCGCCATGCCCGACGCGGGCAGGGGACGCCGAGACGGCACGCACCCGCGTCAGCCCATGAGCTCGCGCACGGCTCGCTCGAACTCGTCGGTGCCGAACCGACGCGCCTCTTCGGCGCTCGCGCGTGCGAGGTCGTCTCGCCGGGCGCTCTCGGTCATCAGCACGATGGCGTGCTGCGCCAACTCGGCCGGCGTGGTCCACGTGGCGCCCGCGGCCGCGTGCACGATCTCCAGCGCGCCGCCGTCCGCGTACACGAGCGGCACCGCACCCCGGCTCATGGCTTCGACGATCGAGATGCCGAAGTGCTCCGCGTCCTGCGGACGGTCGCGCGGCCGCCCATAGCCGGCGGCATGCCAGAAGAGGCTGGCAGTGTCGAGGAGCTCGACGACCTCCGACTGCGGCGCGTTCACGCGGAGATCGACGTTGTGCCCCTGCGCGCGCTCGCGAAGACGCTCCAGATGGTCGCGCTCCGGCGGTGAGTCCGTGCTGCCGCCCGCGAGCACGAGGGTCCACGACTCGCGTAGCTCACGGGGCAGCGACACGAACGCATCGACGAGCACGGTCTGCCCCTTCTCGGGGATGAAGCGGGCGAGCGAGAGCACGACGGGGAGCTTGCGGCCCGGGTCGTACGCGCCGAGGTCGGCGGGCGGGTACACCACCTCGCTCGGCAGCTTCCACCGGCGGGCGATCCACTCCCTCGTGTACTCCGAGTTGGCGACGAGGCCGTCGTAGCTGCGGAGCGCGCGGCGCTCTCTGAACCCGGCGCGTGGATGGCGCACGCCGAGCGGCGCGCGGAACGGGAAGGAGACCTGCAGGTACGAGCGCCGGGCGCGACTGGGGTACGACGGCGGGAAGATCGCGACGGCGACCGAGAGGTCGTAGCCCGCGGACTCGCCCGGATAGTCGCGGTAGGGGAGCGTGAACGTGTCGAGATCGGTCGGGAACCCGCGCCGGCGCAACTCGCCGGTGGACGGGACGCTCGTGCCCGCCAGCCGCACCCGGTACTCGCGCGCGAGCGCGCGGGCGAGGGCGAAGGTGTACCGCTCACCGCCGCCGAGCACGTGCAGACCCGGGTTGTAGACGAGTGCGGTGCGACCGTCGGGGCGCGGAAGCGCCCCGAGAGAGCTTCCCTCGTCACCTCTTTCGAAGCTCCGTGGTTTTCCCTCTCGGGGCACCCTGCAAGCTAGACCTTCGCGGCCGCCGCGTCAAGACCCATCTTCGAGCGGCGAGGTGGCGGTCTCGATCCGAGCCGCGCGCCACGAGCGCCAGAGCCGGGCATAGGGGCCGTCGACGTCGGCGACGAGGGCCGCGTGCGGCGCGCACGCCACGACCCGGCCCTCGTCGAGCACGAGCACGCGGTCGGCGCGCTCGGCGACATCGAGCCGGTGCACGATCGAGATCACGGTCCGGCGCCCGAGCGCGGTCTCGAGGTGGCGTTCGGTGCGGGCCGCGGCGACCGGGTCGAGCTCCGCGGTGGCTTCGTCGAACACGACGACCGCGGGGTCGAGGCAGACGAGCCGCGCCAGCGCGAGCTGTTGGGCGCGGGTGGTCGACACGTGGTGGTGACCCAGTCCCACGCGGGTGTCGAGCCCGTCGGGCAACGACTCGGCCCACACGAGCGCGTCGACGGCATCGAGCGCGGCACGCACGTCGTGGCGCGACGTACCGGCGCGCCCGAGCGTCACGTTCTCCGCGACGGTGCGCCCGAACACGTGGCCCTCCTGCGCGACCATCGCGACCAGTCGGGCCCGCGCGTGCGGTTCGAGGCGGTCGATCCTCGCGTCGCCGATGGTCGCCGTCCCCCGCTGGGTGTGCAGCAGCCCGGCGACGATCTTGCCGAGCGTCGTCTTCCCGGCGCCGCTCGGTCCCACGATTGCCAGCCGCTCACCGGGCGCCACGTCGAGGTCGATGCCGTCGAGCACCAGCGTCCCCGCGTCGTAGCCGAAGGCGACGTCGTGCAGTTGCACGCCCACCGTCCCCGGCGCCACCCGGGGTTCGGTCGCCGCCCCGGTCGGCGCGGTGGTGCTGTGGTCGAAGGGCAGCTGGGTCACGCCCACGAGTCGGGCGAACGACGCGGTCGAGCGCTGGAGCTGGTCCGACTGCTCGAACAGGTTGCCGATCGGGTTGAACAGCTGGATGAGGTAGAGCGCGGCGGCCGCGAGGACGCCGATCTGGAGGTCGCCGGCGTCGACCATCGCGGTTCCGACGGCAATGACGGCCACGAGCGACACCGCCTGGGCGACCGACACCGCCGGCCGCATGCGGTTCCGGGCCGTCGTCGTGGCGAGCTCGGCATCGAGGGTGGCCCGCCCGCGGCCGGCGAGGCCGACGCGGATGCGCCGACCGGCACGAAAGCCCGCGAGCACCGGCGCACCCTGGTACGACTCGTGGAGCCCGGCGGCGAGGGTCGCGTGCCGCTCGCGCTCGCGCCGGTAGAGCCGGTGCGCGCGCCGGAAGTACCACCGCGCCGCGAGCCACGCGACCGGTGTCGCGGTGATCAGCGCGACCGCCGCGAGGCGCGGGTCGAGCAGCAGGAGCGCAACGAGCGTGAACAAGATCTGCAGCACCGCGAGCAGCGCGACCGGAATCGAGTTCCGGACCGCGTCGGCGAGTACGGTCACGTCACTCGTGACCCGGCTCACGAGGTCGCCGGTGCCCGCGCGCTCGACCAGGTCGACGGGAACCCCGAGCGCGTGGTCGAACACCTCGGTGCGGAGCTCCGCGAGCGCGCTCTCGCCCACGATCGATGCCCGCACGCCGCCGAGGTACCGCAGGACCGCGGCCAGGACCGCGAGGCCCGCGTACGCGAGCGCGGCGCGGTCGACGACCGAGTGCGCGTCGGGCCGATGGTTGGCGACCGCGTCGACGACGAGCCCCACGAGCGCAGGGCCGACGAGGGCGGCCGCAGTGGAGGCGCTGGTGAGCGCGATGGCCAGCGTGACGCCCTTCCACCGCGCGCGCAGGAGCTGCCGGATGCGGGTCCGCGCTTCGCGCGGGGTCGCGGTGGGGAGCGCACGTTCGTCGGGGTCGAGCACGCTCGTCGCGGTCGTCATGATCCTGGTGCCACCAGCGCGCGGTAGTGCGCGTCGTGCATGAGCTCTTCGTGCCGGCCTTCGGCGACCACCCGGCCGTCATCGACGAGCACGACGCGATCGCAGAGCGCGAGCGCCGGTGCGCTCACCGTGATCATCGCGGTCGTGCGGTCGGCACGCGCGTCGCGCAACCGCTCGAGGAGCCGGAGCTCGGTGACGACGTCGAGCGCGCTCGTCGGCTCGTCGAGCAGCAGGACCGGGGGAGCGGCGGCAAGCGCGCGCGCGACGGTGACGCGCTGCCGCTGGCCACCCGAGAGCGAGAGGCCCCGCTCACCGATCGGCTGGTGCATGCCGTCACGGCGAGCGAGCAGGTCGTCGCCGGCCGCGGCGTGCAACGCGCGCTCGAGCGCGGGGGTGTCCGCGTCCGGCGCGCCGAGCCCGAGGTTGGCCGCCAGCGTGGCGTCGAGGAGCCAGGGGTCGTGCCCGTCGACGCTGACGACGCGCGCACGGAGTGATTCGAGCGGCAACTCGCGGGCGTCGACGCCGTCGACGAGCACGCGGCCGCGCTCCGGGTCGACGCGGCGGACGAACAGGTCGGCGATGGTGGTGGCGACCTCGGGGTCGTCGGTGGCCACGCCGAGCAGCTCGCCGTCGCCGACCTGCAGCTCGAACCCGGCGAGCGGGCCCTGGTGGATCCCATGCAGCCACACCGTCGCCGCGTCTGACGCGGCCGCGTCGCCATCGTCGTCGACGGCCGGCGTGCGGTTGAGCACCGCGGCGATGCGCCGGGCCGAGGCGAGGCCCGTGGCCCAGACGTCGCCGACCTCGGCGAACGTCGCGAGCGGGATGGCGAGGAACACGGCCAAGCCGGTGAACGAGACCAGCGCACCCGCGGAAAGAGTGCCGTCGAGCGCCAGCCGACCGCCCACCCAGATCGTGAGCGCGAGGAACAGCGCGGGAATGGCGGTGGCCAGCGCCGTCCACGCGTTCCCGAGGCGCGCCAGCGCGATGGCCGTGTCGCGGACCTCGGTGGTGCCCTTCTCGAACCAGCCGCGCACGCCGCCCTCGCTACCCAGGCCCTTCACGACCCGGAGACCGGTGGTGATGTCGGCGGCGACGGCCGACGCCTCGGCCAGGCGCTGCTGCTGCTCCGTCGCGCGGCGGTCGTAGGGGCGCCACAGCGGGACGAGCACCAGCAGGCAGGGCGGCAGCCCGAACAGCACGAGCCCGCCGAGGAGCGGCGACGCGACCATCATCCCCGCCCCGATCGCGAAGAACACGACGATGGCGCCCGAGCCGCGGCACATGAGGTCGGCGATCGCCCCCACGTGCTCGGCGTCGCTGGCGGCGAGCGAGAGGAGCGCGCCGGGCTCGGCGTCGATACCGCCCCTCGGGTCGAGCACTCGTCGCGTGACGAGCCGCTCGGACAACCAGCGGGAGCGGTTGTGGAGCAGCATGGCGCTGCGGTGCCGAACCACGCCGGCGACCGCCTGCGCCATGGTGACGGCCGCGAGCAGCCCGCACACCAGGGCCACGGACTCCACCGATCGGTCGTCGACGATGCGGTCGATGGCGAAGCCGAGCGCCACCGGCAGGAACGCGATCGACCCCATCCACGCGATGCCGGCGACGGCGCCGACCACGATGCGCCCGACCTGCCGCTTGAGGACCCAGCGCACGAGGCCGCCGGGGGTGACCGGCGGCGGCGGGCCGTCGTCGTCGGGCAGGCGCGCGTTGAGGCCGGTGCCGGGATCGTCACCCGGAGCAGGCGGCGCGGGCCGGAACGAGAGTTTCACCGTGCCGTTCTTGTATCAGAGCCGCCCGCACCCCGGCAGCCACGAATCCGGGGCCCTCCCCGCCGTCACCCGACAGTGCCGGGCACGAGCGGCAACACTGGCGGGCGATGCCCGATGAGCCCACCGTCGGTCCGCTGATCTGCGGGACGTCGTCGGTGATCGACGGCGCGTTCGTGTGGACCGACTACGCGTACGACGACACCGGCGCCTCCGAGACCGAGCGGGGCGGCGGCGCCGACCGCTACCCGGAGGCGGGCGCCAACACCGCCGACCTGATCCAGCTGCAACTGCGCCCGACCGAACGCGGGCTGCAGATCCGGGCCGTGCTCCAGACCCTGGTCGACCCGGCGGTGCCGGTGCTCGCGGTGGGATTCGACACGAGCGGCGAGCGAGCCGGCGGCGCGCCCACCCTGCCCGGCGGGCGGTGGGCCGCGCACCCGCCGCTCGGGCTCGACCGGGTCGTCGTCGTGTCGGGCGTCGGCGCGGGAGGGGGGTCGGGCGGCGAGCTGCGGGCGTACGAGGACGGCCGCTGGCGGGTGACGGGCACGTTTCCGGCGACCGCCGACCGCGCGAGCCAGGTGCTCGAGACGGTTGTGCCGCCCGAGTTGCTCGAGCCGGGCGGCGCGACGTGGCGGGTGGTCGCCGCGCTGGGCATCCGCCGCGACGGCCGCTCGTTCCTCGACGGCGACGGGCCCGTCTACGACCTCGCGTTCGTCGGCGGGGAGAGCGTCGCCCGCGCGCCGGGCGCGGCCAACGCGTGGCAGGACCTCGACCAGGCCGACATCCTCTCGGGGCGGTTCGGTTCGGAGCACGCGGTCGCGGTCGTCGACTTCGGTCGTCTCACGCGTGGTGACGACGAGGTGGCGGTGGCGCGCGCGCCGGGCACGCACGCCTTCTTGTACCGCTCGTCGCTCGAGCTGGGCGGCGGTGTGCGGCCGTGGCCGCGGCAGCACCACCCGGAGCTGTGGACGCAGCTCGGCATGCCGCCGCCACCGTCGGCACCGTGGACGATGTTCGCGGGGCGCTACCAGCCCTACGGAGTGTGGCTCCCCGAGCGGCTCCCCGAGCCCGCACCGCTCGTGGTCTTCCTCCACGGCACCGGCAGCAACCACTTGAGCAACGCGTCGCGCAGCCTGTTCGGGCCGGGCCGGTTCGACCTTCCCGCGATCGTGGTGGAGCCGCTCGGGCGGGGCGGGAGCTGCGGGTTCTCCGGCGCCGCCGAGCAGGACGTGCTCGACGTGATGGCCGACGTGACGGCGCGCTTCGAGGTCGACGTCGACCGCGTGATCCTCACCGGGATCTCCCAGGGTGGCTTCGGCACGTTCCGTCTCGGCGAGTTGTACCCCGACCGGTTCTCCGCGCTGGTGCCGCTCGTCGGGCAGAGCGCGCTGGTCCCGGAGATCGAGATGATGATCTCGGGCGGCGAGCCGTTCATGCCCGACGCGCTCGAGAACCTGTGCAACCTCCCGGTGCGGATGGTCAACGGGCGGCTCGACCCACAGAAGAACACGATCGCCGGCAACGTTCCCGATCTCGACGCACTCGCGCTGCAGCGGCTGCAGTACGACTTCCGCTACTGGCAGCTCCTGCGACGCGGGCACGAGGTCGTTCCCGAGATCACGAACGGCGTGTTCCTCGACGCGCTGGCGTGGAAGCGCGACCGGGACCCCGCTCGCGTCGTGTTCTCGGTGGAACCGTTCCTCGACGTGTGCGACCCGGAGACGGGGCTCGAGCTGCGCCACGACGCGGCGTACTGGGTGTCGGGGCTCACTGTGCGCGGCCACGACTTCGAGCGCGGCGACAAGGGGACGGTCGACGTCACGAGCCTGGCGCGAGCGGACCGCGGACGCGTGTCGCGCCCGTACGCGATCGTGGGCGGCAACACACGCGAGAGCCGCGACCTGGTCGGCCCGAATCCGCACGCGTTCGGCTTCGACGAGTGGGTCGAGCAGGGTGTGACGATCACACCGGGGCCGCCACAACCCGTCGAGAACGGCTTCGTGGCGACCTTCACGCGCGTCGCGCGCGTCACGCTCGACCTCCCGCGCATGTCGATCGACCCGCGGAGTGAGCTCACCGCGACGATCTCCGGCGACGGTCCCACGGAGCTGGCATTGGCCGGGGAGTGGCACGACCGGGTCGAGGTGGTCGTCGGGGAGGTGTCGTCGGTGACCCGACCGACCGGCGGTGTCGTGACGGTCGCGCACGACTTCGGACCCGGCGTGCGGTTGACGGTCCGCCCCGCCGGGTAGGCGCGTCGGGGTGGAGCTCGAAGCCGACGTCGTCGTGCCCGCCGGCGCGGACGGCGTGGTGCTGTTCGCCCACGGCAGCGGGAGCAGCCGTCACAGTCCCCGCAATCGCTCGGTCGCCTCGGAGCTCCAGCGGGGCGGGCTCGCCACTGTCCTCGCCGACCTGCTCACGCCCGAGGAGGAGGCGCTCGACGCCTCCACGGGGGAGCTGCGCTTCGACGTCGACCTCCTGACGGCGCGCGTGATCGGGCTGGCCGACCGCATCGCCGCCGACGCGCGCATCGGGGGTCTGCCGCTCGGCCTCTTCGGCGCCAGCACCGGAGCCGCGGGCGCGCTGGCTGCAGCCGCGGCGCGTCCCGACACGGTGCGCGCCGTGGTGTCGCGTGGTGGTCGCCCCGACCTGGCCGGCGACTTCCTGCCGCTCGTGCGCCAGCCGACCCTCCTCGTCGTCGGTGAGCTCGACCGGGTCGTGCTCGAGCTCAACGTGGAGGCGAGCCGGCAGCTCGGAGGGCCGGTCAGGCTCGCCGTGGTACCGGGCGCGACTCACCTGTTCGAGGAGGCGGGCGCGCTGGAGCTGGTCGCCGGGCTGGCACGCGAATGGTTCGTCGCGCACCTCACGGTCAGGGATGGGTGAACTGACGCACGCCGTCGAGGATGAACGCCAGCTCGTCGACGAAGCACCAGCACCATTCCTCGCCCGGCTCGTACGACTGCACGATCGGGTGCGAGACCGCGGCGGCGTGTTTCGACGCGTGCCGGTTCTTCGAGCTGTCGCAGCACCCCACGTGGCCGCACGTCATGCACACGCGGAGGTGGAACCACTCGTCGCCGACGGCGAGACAGTCCTCGCACCCCCACGAGCCCGGCTCGACCGGCTCGACCTCGTCCAGGTGTGTGCACTCCGCGACCGACACTTTCGCGACTCCCACTCCGAAGTTGCGTCAGTGACCGACACCATACGTCGCTGAGTGACGCAAGTTCGCCGCAGGTCACCGCGCGAGCCCGAGCTCGCGGAGCACTTCGGCGGTGTGCTGGCCGACGGTCGGGGCCGGCGCGCGGTACCGCGTGTCGAATTGTGGTGAGCGCAGCCCGATGCCGGGGTGGCCGACGCGCCCGGCGAGCGGGTGGTCGAGCCACTGGGTGAAGCCACGGGCGACGTGTTGGGGCAGCTCGTCCTCGACGTTCTGGTCCCACACCGGCGCGGCGCGCACACCACCGGCGAGCAGCCGCGCGACCGCGTCGTCGCGTTCCTGGTCGGCGAACCACGTCGACAGCTCGCGATCGACAACGTCGTGCTGCGCGCGCCGGCCGGCCGAGGTTGCCAACTCGTCGGCACGCATCCACGGCGGGTCGCCGAGCGTCGCCCGCAGCGCGCGCCACGCCGTGTCGTCGGGAACCGAGAGCGCCACCCACTGGTCGTGGCCCCGGCAGGCGTACACGCCCTGCGGCGCGCCGCGCGGGCCGCGCGCGCCCTCCCGCTCGAGCAGCGCGCCGTAGGCCGACCACGTCACGATCGGTTCGGCAGCGACGTTCAGCGCGACCTCGGCCATCGGCAGCTCGACGAGCCGCCCTCGCCCTGTATGGCGCCGGTCGTGGAGCGCGGCGAGCACCGCGACCGCACCGTGGATGCCGGCGATCGGGTCGACCGTCGAGCGCACGACCGGCTCCATCCCGGGCGTGCCGGTGAGCCAGGCGATGCCCGACACCTGCTCCGACGTCTGCGCGAACCCGGCGTGGTCACGCCACGGGCCGTCGAGGCCGAATGCGGGCATGCGCAGCATCACGAGGTCGGGGCGCCGGGCGACGAGGTCGTGGTAGTCGAGTCCGGCATTGGGCATCACACGCGGCGTGAAGTTCTCGACGACGACGTCGGACTGCTCCACGAGCCGCAGCACCAGCTCGCGGCCCTCGGGGGTCGAGAAGTCGACCGCCACCGACCGCTTGCCCGGGTTCGTGCCGTGGAACGTGGGGCTGTACTCCACCCACTTGGGGTCGCTGGGCGGGCGGGTGGTGGCGAAGCGCATGCCGTCGGGACGCGTGGGCGACTCGATCTTCACGACGTCGGCGCCGAGGGTCGCGAGCACGTGCGTCGCGGCGGGACCGGCCCAGAACGCCGTGAAGTCGAGCACGCGGATCCCGTCGAGCGGGCGCGCGCCGGCTGTGTCGGTTCCACGTGCACGTGCACCCGTCCGCGCGACTGCCGGTCGCGAGACCGCGTGCGTGAGGAACGGCGACCGCGGCTGCTCGAAGCCCTCGGGGTTCTCGACGAAGACTCGCCGCGCGCGGAAGTGCTCCATCGCGAGCACCTCATGCCCGTTCCCGACGTACGCGACCGGCACGCGGAACAAGCCACCGAGCTCGAAGATCTCCGACGGTGTGTGCTCCGCGAGCCACGGCCGGATCACCGACTGCGTGAGCTCGCGATGCCGCCCGCGGCCGCGCATCGAGTTGAAGCGATCGTCACCCACCAGGTCGGGGCGGCCGATCATGCCCGCGAAGTCGTCCCACTGCTGCGGCGTGAAGATGCACAACCCGATCCAGCCGTCCTTGCAGCGCACGATCTGCGGCCAGTCGCCCGCGCCGCGCGTCATCAGTGACGGTGACCCCGTGAACTGCCGGTACAGCGGCGGGTAGTTCAGCAGGCACACCGTCATCACCTCGAGCGCCGAGACCTCGACGGCGACCGGCGCTCCGGTGCGCGCCCGCTCTGCGCACGCGGCGAGCGCGGCGACGGCGGCCATCGCACCCGTCGCCCACTGGCCGTGCCCGGCGCCCATCGGCAGCGGCGTGGTCTCGGCGGTGCCGATACCCGACATCAGCCCGCACCAGGCCTGCAGCGTGAACTCGTCGGCCGGCATGCCCGCGAGGGGTCCGTCGCCGCCGAACGCGGAGATCGTGACCACGCACGCGCCGAGCGGCAAACTCACGACCTCGCGCGTCTCGTCGACGACGACCACGTCGGCCGCGCCCAGCGCATCGGCGACCGCAGCGGCGTCGGCACCCTCCACGATCGTCTTCTCCTCGTGGAGGAACGCGAAGAGCGCGCCGGCGTCCGGGAGGGGTTCGTCGGGTGTCGCCGCCGACCAGTGTCGCAGCGGGTCACCCCCCACGCCCTCGACCTTCACGACCTCGGCGCCGAGGTCGGCGAGCAGCTTGGTCGCGTAGGCGCCCGCGATGCCCTCGCTCGCGTCGACGACGCGGAGGCCGGCGAGGGCCGGGACGGTCACCGGTGGGGTCAGCGCTCGGCGGTGTCGAGGGTCGCGGTCAGCCGCTCGGTCGCCTCCAGGTACTCCTCCACGAGCCGGAACATCACGTCGCGCACGGGCTTGACGTCGTTCATGCTGCCGACGATCTGGCCGATCGGCGCGAACAGCAGGTCCTTGCGGTGCGAGCGCGCGATGCGGGCGTTGGCCTCGGCGGTGAGGATGTTCTGGAGGGGCATGCCGAGCGGGCCGGGCCCCTCCGGGTCCTCCCACGCGTCGGTCCACGCGTTGCGGAGCATGCGGGCGGGCTTGCCGGTGTAGGAGCGCGACCGGACGGTGTCGGACGACGTGGCCTCCATGTAGGCCTCGATCCCTTCGGGGCTCGAGTTCGACTCGGCGGTCGCGAGCCACAGCGAACCCATCCACACTCCCTGCGCGCCGAGCGCGAGCGCGGCGGCGATCTGCGCCCCCGAGCCGATCCCGCCGGCCGCCAGCACGGGGGTGGGGGACACCGCGCGGACGACCTCGGGGACGAGCACCATGGAGGCGACCTCGCCCGTGTGACCGCCGGCCTCGTATCCCTGCGCGATCACGATGTCGACGCCGTTGTTCACGTGGCGCTGCGCGTGCTGCGCCTTCCCGGCGAGCGCCGCCACCAGCACTCCGGCTTCGTGGGCGCGGTCGACGATGTCCTTCGGCGGCGAACCGAGCGCGTTCGCGATCAGCGACATCGGGTGGCCGAACGCGACGTCGACGAGTTGGCGCGCGACGTCCTCGGTCCAACCCACGACCCCGCCGACGTTCGTTCCCTCGGGCAACGGCGGCAGGTCGAAGCGCTCCATCAGCTGGGCGACGAAGTCCCAGTGCTCCTGGTCGATCATCGACCGGATCTGGCTCACGAGCTCCTGCCGGTCGCCGCCGTGTACGTCGAGGGCCTTCTGAGGCATGACCACGTCGACCCCGTAGGGCCGCCCGTCGACGTGCTCGTCGATCCAGTTCAGCTCGATCTCGAGCTGTTCGGGGCTCAGGCCGACCGCCCCCAGCACTCCCAAGCCGCCGGCGCGGCTCACCGCGGCGGCGACGTCTCGGCAGTGCGTGAAGGCGAAGATCGGGTACTCGATCCCGAACGTGTCACAGGGCGATGTGTGCACGGCGTTGCTCCCCCGACGGCCCGGTGCGGGCGGACGTCCGTATCGTACGCGTGTGATCCACGGCCGCTCGAGCGGCGAACGATAGCGACACCCGATCCAGGAGGAAGCATGGCCGATACGAAGATCGAGACCGTCCAGCGCATCTACGAGGCATTCGGCTCGGGTGACGTACCCACGATCCTCGACGCGATCACCGACGACGTCGACTTCGCGTCGGTGCCCGACTCCACCTTCGCCCCGTGGTACGGCATCCGCCACAACAAGACCGAGGTCGCCGGCTTCTTCAAAGCGCTCGCGGACAACATCGAGGTCACCGAGTTCGACGTGCTGGCCATGGCTTCCAACGACACCGACGTGATGGCCACCATCCGCTTCGGACTGACGGTGCCGGCCACCGGCAAGAGCGGCACGATGCTCCTGCACCACTGGTTCCGCTTCGACGGCGACAAGATCGCGTTCTACCGCGGCAGCGAGGACAGCGCCATGACGAAGGAGCTCCTCGGGAAGTAGCGCGGCGCAGCGCCGCTTCAGCTCGCGACGTACACGGGGGTCTGGACATCGGTGAAGGTGTTGCCCGACTGCGCGAGCACGGTGCCGGCGAGGGCGTAGATCCCGTAGACGTTCGAGCTGATCGCGTTTCTCATGACCGCGACGCGCACCTTGCCCGCGCCGGGCGCGACGTAGATCGACACGCCCGTCGTGTTGCCGTTGCCGGCCGTCGTGGACTTCAGCAGGTTGTTGGTACCGATCGTGTTGCGGGTGACGA
>Ga0187777_10001566_pt1 | contig 14861 bp, 10 predicted proteins | sample 1015_Q2_SP5_10_M_FD_132416 | JGI IMG/M metagenome (GOLD analysis project Ga0187777, IMG submission 132416) | Tropical peat soil microbial communities from peatlands in Department of Meta, Colombia - 1015_Q2_SP5_10_MG | ecosystem: Environmental > Terrestrial > Soil > Wetlands > Peat | place...
CGCCGCTGCGCAACTGGAACGCCGAAGCGCTCGCCCGGCGCAACGCGGGCCAGGCCGAGGAGCGCCAGGCCGAGCAGCGCAAGCAGTCGGTCCGGGTCCCGAACACCCGGCCGTCGCATGCATTGGCCGACTACGCCGGCGACTACGCCGACTCGGGCTACGGCACGCTCACGGTCGCGATGGACTCCGGCCGCCTGGTGGCGACCTACAACGGCATCCGCACCGCGCTCGAGCACTGGCACTACGACGTGTTCAACGGCCTGCGGAATCCCGCCGATCCCACGTTCGAGGACATGAAGTACCTGTTCGGCGGGAACCTGAAGGGTGACATCGACGCCGTGAGCGCGCCGTTCGAGGTCTCGGTGGATCCCATCGTGTTCCGGCGTCAGCCGGACGCGCCGCTGCGGGACTCGACGTACATCCAGCGGTTCGCGGGGCGGTACGCGCTCGCGACCGACACGGTCACCGTCGTGCGGCAGGGTGCCGTCCTGGTCCTCAGCGTGCGGGGCCAGCCGGGGTACCGGCTGTTGCCCTACCGGCGCGCCGAGTTCGACCTCGAGGGCCTGCAGGGGTTCAGCCTGCTGTTCACGACCGACGCGTCGGGCGCGGTGACGGGCGCCGTCGCCCGCCAGCCGAACGGGGTGTTCACGGCGAAGCGGCTGCCGTAGCGGGCGGCGGCGGGCTCCGGTCGGCGCTCCCGGCGAGCCTGGCGGCGACCAGTCCCAGCACGGCGGCGGCGAACAGCGCGATCACCGTGCGCGGGGCGTCGCCGAGCGAGGGAAAGACCGCGTCGAACGCGGTCGCCCGCTGGAGCATGGTCCACGCGACGAACGCGAGCGGCGGGATCAGCGCCCGGCCGACGTCCAGCTTCTCGCGCGTACGGAACCGCGGCACCAGGTAGAGCACGACGCTCAGCACGATCAGGCCGGCGAAGGCCCAGCGCAGGGTGACCGGCTCGGTGATGGTGACCTGCGGAAAGCCGTCCCGGTCCACGACCGTGGCCGTCGTGACCGAGAGGAACAGCGCGTGCAGGGCGAGCACCTCGCCCGGCACCAGGGCGGCGAGCGCGTCCACGTAGGTCCCCAGGCCCGGCGGCGCCGTGGTCTCGCTGGTGCCGGGCTGCGCGCACAACCGCCGCGTCGTCAACGCGCCATAGAGCAGCGTGCTCATCGGAAGCCTCCTCGCGGCGAACGGGTCCCGGTGCCGCGCCGGTAAGACCGGCGCTGCACGACTCCTACCAGCAGGCGGGCTCCCCTTCCTTCGCGCCGTGCATGCCGTCGGGCGGGCGGACGCCGACCCAGACGCCGCACTGCGCCAGCGACGACGAGGAGCGCGCCGTCGCCCACCACCCCTTCCGATCGGGCGAGACGGTCACGACGACGCTGTCCCGCGCGAACGGCTGCCACAGCAGGTGCTCGCGCGCCCCGTACGCGCCGGAGTCGGCCCGGAACGCCTCCTCGGCCGTCGCCAGGTCGCGCAGGTCCGCCTTGAGCGCCGCGACGTACTCGGTGGACTTGACTCCCGTGGAGAGCCCCAGCACCCGCATTGCCACGACCAGCGCGAGCAGGCCGGCGACGGTGGTCGCCGCGTGCCGCAGGCTCGCCGGCACGGGCGCGCCCTCGCCCCTTCCCACCGTCGCGGCGCGCAGCGCCACCAGGGCGCCCACGACCGCCACGGGCCCGGCGACCGCGAAGCCGCCGCTGACGCGCCATTCCAGGAACGCCGCCACCAGGCCGGCCACGCCGCTCCACAGGGCCGACCTCCGCAGCCCCGCGGGGACCGGCGCGCCGCGATGGGCCACCGTGTGCGCGACGAAGAACGCGCCGGGCGCCAGCACCAGCAGCAGGCTGGCCACCATCAGCAGGGCGACCGCGGTCACGAGGAACAGGTCGCTCGCGGTGACGTAGGCCGCCGCCGCCAGCACCAGCGTCGCGAGCCAGAGCCAGGTGAGCGCGCGCAGCGTGCGTCGGCCGAGGAGCACGGGCCGGTCGGTGGACGGGGTCATGCGCGGAATCTACATCAGCGTCGTCACGCCGACGGCGCTGCTTCGCTCACGGCACGTCGATCGCGGTGCCGAGCCCCGCGTACACGTACGCCGCATCGAACGTCCTCCGGAGCGCCAGGAACGCGGGCTCCCCGGTGCAGTGCCCGGGCGCGATCCGGTCGACGTGCCACCGATCGTGCAGCGCCGCGGCCACGCGGGCGATCTCCGAGTCGGGCGTGGTCACCAGGTGCAGCCCGCCGACGATCATGTGGACGTGCGGCGCCACGCGCGCCGACGCCGCCACGATGGTCTCGATGCCGGGATGGGAGCAGCCGACGACGAGCACGAGGCCCTGCGGCGTCCGGACCGCGAGGGACAGCTCGCGCAGCTCCAGGGTTCCCGGCCGGTTCGAGACCGTGGGGATGACCGACACGCCGGGGGCGACCTCGCGGATGCTGTCGACCAGCTCGATGTGCGCCCCGGGCCAATGGGTGCCCATCACCACCTGGTCGGGCGGCTGTCCGTCGAAATAGCGGGAGTGCGCCGGCAGGGACGCCTCGCGGCGGTAGAACGTCGAGGGGACGCGGGTGCCGAAGACGCCGCCGAGGCCCTCGGCCGGGGCGTAGACCGTCACGTTCGGGTTCACGGAGAGGACGTAGCTCAATCCTGCGGTGTGGTCGCCGTGGCGGTGGGAGATCACGACCAGGTCGATCGACCGCAGGTCGACGCCCAGCGCGGTGGCGTTCCGCGCGAAGATGTCCGCGTTGTTCCCCGTGTCGAAGAGAATCCGCTTCCCGCCGGTCTCCACCAGGGCCGCGAACCCCCAGTCGCGCTCGAGGTCGTCCCGCGCGCCGAAGGCGTCGTAGAGGATCGTGACGCGCGCCGCCGCGGAAGCGGGCGCGCGCGCCGGCGCCCGCGCCGGGGCCGGGTGCAGGATCGCGGTGGCGAGCAGAGCGAGACCGAGGTGGCGCATCGGAACCTCAGGGAACGGGGCACGGCCGGACGTACGATGCCCCGCCGGTCGATGACCGCGCGGGGCGTCACTGCGTCTGTGCGTCTGTGCGTCTTGGCGAGTGGGCCAGGGTGGAGTTGAACCACCGACCTCACGCTTATCAGGCGTGCGCTCTAACCACCTGAGCTACTGGCCCCTTGCCGCCCGGCAACCGTCACGACCCGTCCCATTCCCGCCGCGGACGGCCGCCGCCGCGCCGGGGCACCGCCTCGTCGTCGTCGTACTCCTCGTCCAACTCCTCGAAGTCGTCGAAGTCCTCTTCTTCCTCGTCGAGCTCCTCGTCGTCGAGATCCTCGTCGAGATCGTCGTCCTCGAATTCCTCGTTCTCGTCGAACTCGTCGAGGTCCTCGAACTCCTTCTCCTCGTCGTCGTCCCCGCGACGCCCGCGCATCGCGATCCGAGGCTCCGACGCCCTGCGCGCGTTCATCCCGCCCTCCAGATCAGGTTCGAGCCGGCCATGGGACTCCGATGACATCAATCCGCCACCGCCCGGGCGGCCCGGGCGAGCTTCTTCCGTTCGTTCTGGCCGAGCGCGCGCTTCCTGAGCCGCACCGCCCCCGGCGTGACCTCGATCAACTCGTCGTCCTCGATGTACTCCAGGGCGAGTTCGAGGGTAATGTCCCGGGGCGGTTCCAGCAAGACGGCTTCGTCCGAGCCGGACTGCCGCATGTTGGTCAGCCGCTTGCCCTTGGCCGGATTCACGTCCAGGTCCCCCGGCCGGCAATGCTCCCCCACCACCATCCCCTCGTAGATCGGCTCCGTGGGGCGCACGAACAGTACCCCGCGCTCCTGCAGATTGAACAGCGCGAACGCCACCGCGGTTCCCTGGATCATGCTGACCATCACCCCCCGGCTCCGGCCCGCCAGCGGGCCCGCCCAGGGACCGTAGTCCAGGAAGCGGTGGTGCATCACGCCGTTGCCGCGCGTGTCGGTCAGGAACTCCGAGCGGTAGCCGAACAGGCCCCGCGCCGGGATCCGGAACGCCATCCGCACCGTGCCGTGGCCCGGGTTCTTCATGTCCACCAGCTCCGCGCGCCGCGGCCCCAGCTTCTCCATCACCGTGCCGACGAACGGCTCCGAGACGTCGATCGCCAGCTCCTCGTACGGCTCCTGCATTTCACCGTTGGGCCCCTCGCGCGTGATCACCCGTGGCCGCGACACCAGGAACTCGTACCCCTCGCGCCGCATCGTCTCCATCAGGATGCCGAGGTGCAGCTCGCCGCGCCCCGCCACCCGGAAGGTGTCGGGCGAGTCGGTCTCCTCCACCTTGAGCGCCACGTTCCGCTCCACCTCGCGGAACAGCCGCTCCCGGAGCTGCCGGCTGGTGACGTACCGGCCGTCGCGGCCGGCGAACGGCCCGGTGTTCACCGAGAAGTCCACCGTGATGGTGGGCTCCTCGACCGCGATGCCCGCCAGGCGCTCCGGCGTCTCGGGATCGGTCACGGTCTGGCCGATCTCGATGCCCTCGAGCCCGCTGAGCGCGACGATCTCCCCCGCCGACGCCTCCTCGACCTCGACGCGCGCCAGACCCTCGAAGCCGTGCAGCTGCGCGACCTTCGCCTGCGCGAAGGTGCCCTCGGGCACCAGACCCGGCTCGCCCCAGGGCAGCAACGCGACCTGCTGGCCGGCGCGCACCGTGCCGCGCTCGATCTTCCCGATCGCGATGCGCCCGACGTAGGGCGAGTGGTCGATCGTGGAGACCAGCATCTGGAAGGGACCCCGCCGCTCGACCGGCGCCGGGATGTGGGCGATGATGGCCTCGAACAGGGGCTTCAGGTCGCCCTCCAACCGCGACTCGCGCCCGCCGCCCGTCCCCTCCGGCAGCTCACGGAAGGCCACGCCGTAGCGGCTGGACGCATAGAGGAACGGCGCGTCCAGCTGCTTCTCCGAGGCCTCGAGATCCATGAACAGCTCGAGCACCTCGTCGTGCACCCGCAGCGGCTCGGCGTCGGAGCGGTCGATCTTGTTGATCACCACGATCGGCTTGAGGCCCAGGGCCAGCGCCTTGCGCGTCACGAACCGCGTCTGCGGCATCGGCCCCTCGGCGGCGTCCACCAGCAGCAGCACGCCGTCCACCATCTTGAGGATGCGCTCGACCTCGCCGCCGAAGTCCGCGTGCCCGGGCGTGTCCACGATGTTGATCTTGGTCTCGCCCCAGCGCACCGCGGTGTTCTTGGAGAGGATGGTGATCCCGCGCTCCCGCTCCAGCGGATTCGAGTCCAGCACGCGCTCCATCACCTGCTGGCCGGCGCGGAAGACGCCCGCCTGGCGCAGCATCATGTCCACGAGAGTGGTCTTCCCGTGATCGACATGGGCGATGATGGCGATGTTGCGGATGTGCACGGGTTTACCGCTGGTGCCGGAACCTAGACGAGGGGACCCATAGTGGTGGCGGCGGCAAGGTAGGGGGGAGGGGGGAATGGCGCAAGTGGAGGGACAGGGCCGACTGTGAGAGGTGAGGGGTGAGACGTGAGCGGTTCACGTGAGAGGTGAGAAGCGGGAGGCGTGAGAGGTGAGCGTTCCCTCTCACGCCTCCACCTCTCACCCTCACCTCTCACGGCCGTCACTCATGCCATTCTGTTTCGCGCTCCATCTGTATGGTGACGTGCTGGATGCCGAACGTGCGCACCCGCGCGCATATCTCCTCCAGCGCCGCCTGGTGGCGGCCGGGATCCGGCACGGTCGCGTGGGCGCTCATCGCCACGATCCCGTTGCTCACCGTCCACACGTGCAGGTCGTGCACGTCCGCCACGCCCGCCACGGCGCCGATCGCGCCCTGCAGCTCGGGCAGCGAGACGTGCTGCGGGGTGGCCTCGAGCAGCACGTCCACCGACTCGCCCACCAGCCGCACGGCGCTCACCAGGATCAGCGCGGCGATCACGACCGAGATCAGGGGATCGGCCGGCAGCCAGCCCGTCGCGAGGATCACCCCCGCCGCGGCGATGGTGCCGACCGAGCCCAGGGTGTCGCCCAGGATGTGCAGGTAGGCGGCCCGGGTGTTGAGGTTCTCGTCCCGCGCCCGGTGCAGCATCACCACCGCCACCACGTTGGCGGCGAGGCCCAGGATCGCCACCGCGAGCATCAGCCCGCTGCGGATAGCCGGCGGCTGGTGCAGCCGGCCGAGGGCGGCGACGACGATCCAGATCGTCACGCCGATCAGCAGCGCCCCGTTGAACAGCGCCGCGAGGATCTCGAGGCGGTAGTAGCCGAACGACTTCTCGGCCGTGGCCGGCCGGCGCGCGATCCACAGCGCGAACAGCGACAGGCCCAGCGCCCCCGCGTCGGTCACCATGTGCCCGGCGTCGGCCAGCAGCGCCAGCGAGTGCGACACCAGCCCGCCCGCGACCTCGGCCACCGCGATCACGCCCGTCAGCACCAGCGCCCACACCAGGGCGCGCGCGCTCTCCGGCCGCGCCGGCGGCTGGACGCAGCCGTTCCCGGTCACCGGCGCCTCCGGGTGCGGGCCGCCGCGATCACGTGTAGCTTGCCACCCCGGACATGATCGGCTCCTGGCAGGACGTCCTCGCGCGCCTCGGCGTGGTCGCGCTGCTCGTGCTGGCGAACGCGTTCTTCGTCGCCGCCGAGTTCGCGCTGGTCTCTTCGCGCCGGCTGCGCATCGAGGCGATGATACGAAGGGGCGATGGAAAAGCCAAGCTGGCGCGGCGCGCGCTGCTCGCCATCGACCGCTCGATCTCCGGCACGCAGCTCGGCACGACGCTCGCCAGCCTCGGCCTCGGCTGGGTGGGCGAGCCCACCATCGCGCGCACGCTCCAGGGCCTGTTCGCGCCGCTGCCCGGCGTGCTGGCGCCGCTCGCCACCCACGGCGTCGCGGGCACGCTCGCGTTCCTGTGCATCACTTTCCTCCACATCGTCCTCGGCGAGCTGGTGCCCAAGGCGGTCGCGCTGCTCTACCCCGAGCGCACCAGCGCCTGGGTCGCGGGCCCGCTGCTGGCGTTCACCTACGCCACCAACCCGTTCATCTGGCTGCTGCGCGGCAGCGCGAACCAGGTGCTGCGGCTGGCGGGGCTGCGGGCGCCCACCCGGCTCGACCGCCTGCACTCGGCCGAGGAGCTGCGGATGCTGGTGGACCAGAGCGCCAAGGCCGGCAGCCTGGACCGCACCGACGCGCGGCTCCTGGCCGGCGTGTTCGAGTTCTCCGAGAAGACGGCGCGCGACGTGATGACGCCGCGCACCGCGATGACCACGCTGCCCGCGACCGCGACGCTGGCCGAAGCCGCCGACCGCATCGCCGCCGCCCGGCGCTCCCGCTACCCGGTGACCGGCGCCTCGCTCGACGACATCGTCGGCGTGGTGCACGCCAAGGACGTGCTCGCCGCGCTGCGCCGGCCCGGCCCGCCCGGCACGCTCGCCGAGCTGATGCGGCCCGCGCTGTTCGTGCCCGGCACGCGCGAGGTGGAGGACGTGCTCGCGGACATGAAGCTTAGGAGCGCGCACCTGGTCATCGTGCTGGACGAGTTCGGCGGCACGGCCGGCCTGGTGACGATGGAGGACCTGCTGGAGGAGATCGTCGGGCAGATCTACGACGAGTACGACCGCCCGGCCGGGCTCCGCCCCAGCGGCACGATGCCGCCGCCCGGCGCCGCCCAGCCCGGCAGCCTGACGCTCGCCGAGGTGAACGCGCGCACCGGCCTCGCGCTCGCCAGCGACGACTACACGACTCTCGGCGGCTACCTGTTCGGCCGGCTGGGCCGCCTGCCCGCGGTCGGCGACCGGGTGGAGGTGGAGGGGGGCGCGTTCGAGATCACTTCGATGGATGGCCGACGCGTCGGTGAAGCGAGGTTCCTCAAGAGCGAAAGCGTGAGAGGTGAGAAGTGAGCCTTGAGACGTTCACGTGAGAAGTGAGAGGTGCAGAGGCGTGAGAGGGTCGTGAGAGGTGAGAGGCTCCCCTCTCACGGCTTCTGCCTCTCACGTCTCACGTGAACGTCTCACCTTTCACCTCTCACTTCTCGCTCTTCAGCCGCTCCACAATCTCCCTCGCCACCTTGATCGCCTCTTTCATCGATGACGGGTCCGCCACGCCCTTCCCCGCAATATCCATCGCCGTCCCGTGGTCGGGCGAGGTGCGCGGCACCGGCAGCCCCAGCGTCACGTTCACGGCGTGGCCGAACGACGCCACCTTGATGGCCGTCATCCCCACGTCGTGGTAGGGCGCCAGCACGGCGTCGAACTCGCCCGCCATCGCCCGCACGAACACGGTGTCGGCCGGCAGCGGCCCCGCCACGCCGAGCGTGCGCGCCGCGGGAGCCAGCACCCGCGCCTCCTCGTGCCCGAACAGGCCGCCCTCACCCGCGTGCGGGTTGAGCGCGCACAGCGCCAGCCGCGGCTCGGCGAGCCCGAACCACGAGCCGAGGAACTCGCGGGTCACGCGGCCGACGTCCACGATCCGTTCGGGCGTGAGGATCGAGAGCGCGTCGCGCAGGGCGAGGTGCGTCGTCACCAGCACGACCCGCAGCCGGTCCGACGCCAGCATCATCGCCACCCGCTTCGCGCCGGTGAGGTCGCGCAGCAGCTCGGTGTGGCCGGGGAAGCGGTAGCCGGCCGCGTTGAGCGCCCGCTTGTCCCCCGGACCGGTCACGATCGCGTCGACCCGCCCTTCCTTCCACAGCCGCACCGCCGCCTCGACGGCGCGTCCGGTGAGCCGGCCCGCCAGCTCGAGGCCGCCGCCCCCGTCCCAGCGGCCGACCCCCTCCGCGTGGTCGGCGCCGATGCGCTCGATCACGTCGTCGGGCCCTACGACCGTGGTCTCGACGCCCGCCGCGCCGATGGCGGAAGCCACGACCTCCGGGCCGATGCCGCGAGGGTCGCCCACCGTGATCGCGAGACGGGGCGTGTAGGCTGGCACTATTCCTCTTGGACTACGGACGGAAGACTGCAGACTTCAGGACGGTTGACCGGTCCACGGCCTCACTGCCTTCTCACATCCTGACGCTCACATAGGTCTGATTGCGCAGCGTCCGCAGCAGCTCCTGGATCGACTTCTGCTGGCTCAGCCGCTGCCGCAGCTGGTCGCGCACGTCGTCGAAGGTGTAGTCCCGCTCCGGCTCCACCCGGTTGAGGATGGCGACCACGATCTTGGTGCGGGACATCATCTCGGTGCCGATGCCGAACGGCGGGATCGGGCGGCCGATGGTCGCCGAATCGAAGGCCGCGGAGTAGATCGGCGGCAGCTTCGAGCGCTCGACCGAGTCCACCTGCACCTGCTCGGCGGTGTCCGCGTAGATCCGCGCCAGCGAATCGAAGTCCGCGCCCGAGCGGAGCGCCGCGTACACGGTGTCGGCGCGGGCGCGCGCGATGGCGAGGTTGGTCGAGTCGATCGCGGGGATGAACAGGATGTGCCGCGCCTTGATCTCCCCCGGCTGCACGTGCTCGACCTTGATGATGTGGTAGCCGAACGGCGTCTCCACCGGGCCGGCGAGCGCGCCCTCGGGGGCGCTGAACGCGACGCGCTCGAACGCGTCCACCATCGTCCCCCGCCGGAACCAGCCGAGGTCGCCGCCCAGCTCCCGGGTGCCGGGGTCGTCGGAGAAACGGCGGGCGAGCGTCGCGAAGTCGGCGCCGTGGCGGAGCTGGTCCAGGATCGAGTCGGCCTTCGCCAGCGCGGCTGCCCGGGCCTCGGGCGTGGCCCGCGGCGCCACCACGATCTGCTTGAAGAACACCATCGCCGGGCGCTTGTTGTGCTGCCCCAGCGTCTCCTGCCATTCCCGGAACGCGTCGCGCAGCTCGGGCAGCGTGACGTTGGCGGGCTTGAGCTTGCCGTCCTGGCGCAGCTTGCCGAGGTAGGCGTCCTCGTACTGGGAGCGGCGCTGCTGCTCGGTCAGCCAGCGGCGCCACTCCTCCGGTGTGCCGAAGCCCGACGCCGCGATGGCGGCGCGGAACTCGCCCTCGGTGCGGTACTGGCCGCGGATGGTCCGGACCTGGTCCTCGGTCTTGCTCAGCACGTCGGCGTCGTTCACCGTGATCGAGGTGTCGCGCCGGGCCTTCTGGTACAGCACCTCGTCGTCGATCATCGTCTGGAGGATCTGCCGCCGCAGCGTCGTCCGGGCCGCCGAGTCGGGCGGCAGCTGGAGCCCGTTCTGCGACTGCTGGATCAGCATCCGCTCCTGGACGTCGGAGAGCAGGATCGGCTCGGCGCCGACGACCGCCACGACGCGGTCGACGAGCTGGGGCGCCTGCGCCGCCGCCGGCGCCGGCACGCCGAGCGCCGGCGCGAGCAGCAGCGCGCCGAGCGCGAGGCGGCGGCGGCCGGCCACGGGCCGAGCCTACTGGATCGAGCGCCGCGGGGGACCGACGGGCCGCGCGCCCACCGGCGGTCCGCCGGGCGCCGGCGTCATCGGCGGCACGCCGCCGGACGGCGCCGTCGGTCCGCGCAGCGCGGTCGCCCGCTCGAGCGCGCGGTCGATGCCCGCCGGCGAGACGTCCCAGGTCGCGCGGGAGCGCAGCACGTCGGACAGGAACGGCGGCAGCTCGAAGTACTGGCGGGACGAGCTCGCCGAGACCAGGTCCGCGAAGAACCGCTCGGCGTGGTGCGCCGCGATGTCCGCGCGGTTCCGCCGCGCCGCGGTGTCGGCGGCCAGCGATTCCGGGCTCACCCCGAGGCGGGCCTTCATGGTGTCCAGGTCCATGCGGAAGTAGTTGCGGATCGTGTCCCGGTCCGACGCCGTCAGCGTGATGCCCTTCGTGCGCGCGGCCCGGATCAGGATCTCGTTGCGCACCACCGTCTGGATGAACTGCGTCAGCGACGAGTCCGGCGCCTGCGCGACCGCGGACCGGGTCTGCGGCGGGAACGCCTCGAGCCAGTGGACGAAGTCCCCCAGCGTGAGCGAGCCGCCGTGGTAGGTCGCGACCACCCGGCCGCTCCCCTGGAACGCGTGCAGGTCCTGCGCGGCCGAGCGCACCGCCGCGGGCGCCGAGCCCTTCACCGCGATCGCGCTGCTCTTGTCCACGCTGTCGGCGTAGGTCGAGTCGAGGCGCTGCACCATCGCGCCCTTCACGCCCGCCGCGAACGAGTCGCGTACCTCCGCGAGCGTCGGACGCCAGATGATGTGATACCCGAACGGCGTCTGGACCGGGTCCGACATCTGGCCCGGCCGCAGCCCCCACGCCGCGTCCTCGAACGCCTTGACCATCGTGCCGCGCGCCACCAGGCCCAGCGACCCGCCCGCGCGGGCGCTGCCGGGATCCTCGGACTTCTGCGAGGCGAGCCGCGCGAAGCTGGCGCCGTGCCGCAGCTGGGCGAGGTACCCCTGCGTGGTGCGGAGCTTGGCCGCCTTCAGGTCCGCCGTCGTGTCGGGCGACACGCGCACCAGGATGTGGTCCAGCCACCGCACGTCGCCCACGTTGTAGGCGCTGTCTACCTGCCGCGGCGTCAGGTCCGCCCGGCTGCCGATCATCTGGTCGTGGAAGTGGTCGGCCGTGCGCTGCATGACGGCCGGCCAGTTGGCCGCCAGCACCGTCGCGCTGTCGAGCAGGCTGTCGCCGCCCGCGGCCGCCTGGGCCAGCAGCTGGTAGTCCACCCAGTCGTCGGCCAGCCGCGCGATCACCTCGCGCCGCAGCGGGATCTGCTTCACCGGCGCGATCAGCTCCGCGAGCTGCGTCACCGTCAACTCGCGGCCGGCCGCCCGGGCCACCACGTCCTGGTGCGCGGACAGCGCATCCCGCAGGCCCGAGCATCCGGCCAGCGCGAACAGCGAAACCACCGCCAAGCGGCGAAGCATCGTGTCTCCTATCGGTCGGTCTCGTCCACCGCGCGCCCCAGCGCGCGGACCAGCCCCGCCACGATCGGCATCCCGCCGAGCCGGCGGAGCTTCATCACCAGCGGCGCGGCCCGGCGCACCTCGGCGTCGAACTGCACCTCGTCCATGGCGGCCGTGAGATTGGCCAGCCGCGGCGTCGCCCCGGCGCGGAACACCAGGCGGGCCTCGTCGCCCCGCACCAGCACCGTCTCCAGGCCCAGGCGCGAGCCCACGACCCGCAGCTGCGTCAGCGCGACCAGCGCCTCGGCTTCGGCCGGCGCGCGGCCGAAACGGTCGGCCATTTCCTCCCGCAGCTTTTCAATCTCGCCGCTGGACTGACTGCGCGCCAGCCGCCGGTACAGGTCGAGCTTCGCGGCGTCGTCGGGGACGTAGGCGTCGGGCAGCAGCGCGGCGCGGTCCAGCAGCACCTCCGGCGGCGCCGCCGTCACGCCCCGCGCCTCGCCCTTCAGGCTGCGCACCGTGTCCTCGAGCATCCGCAGGTACACGTCCACGCCCACCGACAGCGCGAAGCCCGACTGCTCCGCGCCCAGGATGTTCCCCGCCCCCCGCAGCTCGAGGTCCTTGAGCGCGATCCGGTACCCGGCCCCCAGCTCCGTGTAGTGCACCAGCGTCTCCAGCCGCGCCTCCGCCGCCCGGTCCACGTCGTCGGGCACCAGCAGGTAGCAGTAGGCGCGGCGGTCGCTGCGCCCCACCCGCCCGCGCAGCTGGTAGAGCTGCGCCAGGCCGAGCTGGTGCGCCTGGTGCACGATCATGGTGTTGGCGTTCGGGACGTCGAGGCCCGACTCCACGATCATGGTCGAGCACAGCACGCCGACCTCGCCGGCGACGAACCGGCGCATCACCTCGTCCAGGTCCCGCGCGCGCATCGCGCCGTGCGCCAGCCCCACCTCCGCGCGCGGCGCCAGGCGCCGCAGCCGCTCGGCCACCGTGTCGATCGTCTCGATGCGGTTGTGCACGACGTACACCTGCCCGCCGCGGTCCAGCTCCCGCGCGATCGCCTCCTCGAGCAGCTCGTCGTCCCACGGCTCGACGAAGGTCAGCACCGGGGACCGGTCCCGCGGCGGCGTCTCGATCAGCGTCAGGTCCCGGAGCCCGGCCAGCGAAAGCTGCAGCGTCCGCGGAATGGGCGTGGCGGTCAGCGTCAGCACGTCCACCGCGAGCCGCAGCTTCTTGAGCCGCTCCTTGTGCTCCACGCCGAACCGGTGCTCCTCGTCCACCACGATCAGCCCGAGGTCCTTGAACTGGACGTCGGGCGAGAGCAGCCGGTGCGTCCCGATCACGATGTCGAGCGTGCCCGCCGCGAGGTCCGCGAGGGCCGCGCGCTGCTCCTTCGGCGTGCGGAACCGCGACAGCGTCAGCAGCCGCACCGGGTAGTCGGCCAGCCGCTCCCCGAAGGTGCGCCCGTGCTGCTCGGCGAGAATCGTCGTGGGCGCGAGCACCGCCACCTGCTTGCCCGCCGCGACCGCCTTGAACGCGGCGCGGACCGCGATCTCGGTCTTGCCGTAGCCGACGTCGCCCACCACCAGGCGGTCCATCGGCCGCGGCGCCTCCATGTCCGCCTTCACCGCCTCGGTCGCACGCCGCTGGTCGGGCGTGTCCTCGTAGAGGAACGACGACTCCAGCTCGCGCTGCCACTTCCCGTCGGGCGGGAAGGCGTGCCCGGGCGCCAGCCGCCGCCGGGCGTACAGGTCGAGCAGCTCGGCGGCCATCCGGTGGACCGACTCCTCCGCCTGGCGGCGGACCCGGGCCCAGCGCTTGCCGCCGAGCCGGTCGAGCTTCGGCGGCTTCTCCTCCGCGCCGTCGCCCTCGACGCCGCGGAACCGCTCCAGCTGGTCGATGCGGTGCAGCGGCACGTGCAGCAGGTCGCCGCCGTGGTACTCGACCATCGCCACGTCGAGCGTGCCGTCGGCGACGGCGATGGTCTGCATGCCGCGGTAGATCCCGATGCCGTGCTCGAGGTGCACGACCGCGTCGCCCGGCTTCAGCGCCGCGACCGCGCCCACCGGCGAGGCCTGGCGGTAGCGCCGCGGCCGCCGGATGCGGCGGGCGCGCCGGAAGACCTGGTGGTCGGTGAACACGACGAGCCCGGGCAGGGCGAAGCCCCCGTCGAGCGCGCCCACGGCGAGGTGCAGCCGCTCCGGGAACCGCCCGCCCTCGCCCAGCAGCTCCTCGAGGCGCTCGAGCTGCCCCTCGTTGTCGCACAGCACCAGGGCCTCGGCACCTTCGGCCGGACGCAGCCGCGCGAGGTCGCGGGCCACCTCGGGGGGCGGGGCCACCGGCAGCCGCGTCCCGCCCGCCGCGCCGAGCGCCAGCCGCGGGAAGCGCGCGCGCGCCGCGGCCCACGCGCCCGGCTCGGCCAGCAGCTCCTCGCGCGGCGGCACCGCCTCGCCGAGCCGGCGCGCGATCGCGGCGTGATGCTCGGCCTCCGCCCACGCCCGGCGCACCTCCTCCTCGAGCCGGGCGGCGCCGTCCTCCACGACCAGCGTGGCCGCCGGCACCAGCTCGAGCACGCCGCGCCGCACCGAGCCCGGTGCGTCACCCAGGGTGACCCGCGGGTCCACCGGCAGCACCGTCACGCGTTCGGCGGGACCCGTGGACCGCTGGGTCGAGAGGTCGAAGGTGCGCAGGGCGACGCAGGCGTCGTCCCAGAACTCGGCGCGGGCCGGCTGCGCCATGCCGAACCCGTACACGTCCACGATCCCGCCCCGCACCGAGAACTGCGCCACGTCGGTGACCATCGGCACGCGGCCGTAGCCCATCCGCTCCAGTCGCGCCACCGCGTCCCTGAACGAGGCCCCGGCGGCGAGCTCGAGCCGCGCGGCCTCGAGCGCCGCGGGAATCAGCGTCCGCTCCGCCGTGGCGCGCGCCGTCGTCACGATCACCCGGACGGCCCCGCGGTTCAGCCGCTCCAGCGTCTCCACCCGCTCGCCGGCGATCTCGTAGTGCGGCTCGTCCTCGCCGAGTCCCTCGCGCTGCGGGTAGAGCGCCACCGCCTCGTCGCCGAGCAGCACCGTCAGGTCCGCGAGCCACCGCTCGGCGTCGGTGGGCGCCGCCGCCACGACCAGGGTCAGGAGGTCCGGCCGGTCGAGGA
>Ga0187777_10001569_pt1 | contig 14854 bp, 19 predicted proteins | sample 1015_Q2_SP5_10_M_FD_132416 | JGI IMG/M metagenome (GOLD analysis project Ga0187777, IMG submission 132416) | Tropical peat soil microbial communities from peatlands in Department of Meta, Colombia - 1015_Q2_SP5_10_MG | ecosystem: Environmental > Terrestrial > Soil > Wetlands > Peat | place...
ACGACGAACGAGACACGGCGACGACGCGACACAATCGCACCTCAGAAATGATCGAGCAGCCAGGCATGGACGGCCGGGACTCGGTTCTGCGATAGCGTGAGGTGGCCGTCCTCATCGGTCAGATGCGGAACGGAGTTCGGCAGGCGGCGAGCCAACCATTCCCCGTGCCCGAACGGCACCATCCGGTCTTGGCGGCCGTGCCACACCATCACCGGGACCTGGATTGCGTCCACTGCGAATCCCCACGGGCTCAGCATCGCGACGCTGTCATCCCACCAGCCTTCGATCCCCGGCGCAAGTCCCGTTCGATTCCGGTGCGAGAAGTACTCGCGCAGCTCGTCGCTCAGGACCGCAGCGTCGGCGGGCGAGAACAGCGTCGGGTGCGCCGCGGCCACGTCGGGCTCGCTCGGCTCAAAGAACTCGAGGCGGTCCTTGGCTAGCTTGGCTCGCGCCGCTCCCGGGTCGCTCAGGATCAGCCGATCGTCGTCGATGTTCTCCTGCCCGGTATCCGCCCACCAGTCCAGCCCGTCGGCGTCGAACGGCGCCGGCGAGGCCAGCGTCGCCGCCGCGACGACGCGGTCCGAGAGAAGGCTCGCGCAGGCGAGCGCGTGCGGGCCGCCTCCGGAGATGCCCCACACCGCGAACCTGTCGATCTCGAGCGCATCGACGATCGCGCGCGCGTCCTCCGCGCAGTCCGCGATCGTGCGTCCGGGGTGGGCGGTCGACCCGCCGTACCCCGGCCGGTCGTAGGCAATCAAGCGGATCCCTCGCTCGATGGCGTCGACGAGATGCGGCCGGTAGAGGACCCGCGAGCTCGGAGTTCCCAGCTGAACGAGGACTGCACGGCCCGCCGGGTCACCACCTTCCTGCACGAGCAGCTCGCGACCGGAGGCGGTGATGACCGGGCGATCGACGACGGAAATACTGTCCGGAGCGCCAGACACCCGTCGCGACCTTACCGACGCGTCGGCTGGCGCTACGGCTACACCGCGCTGTCGTGCCCGAGCGCCACCAGACGCTCTGAAGCGTCGGCCTCCGGGTAGACGGGTTCCGGTCGCCGGTATTCCTCGGCCGTGAGCGGACTCGACAGGACGAAGTCGGCGGTCGCGCGGTTGCATGCGGTCGGAACGTTGCAGACCACCGCGATCCGGAGCAGGGCCTTCACGTCGACGTCGTGAGGCTGTGGCTCCAGCGGATCCCAGAAGAAGATCAGGAAGTCGATTCGCCCCTCGGCGATTGCGGCGCCAACCTGCTGATCGCCACCCCGTGGGCCGCTCAGAAACCGGTTCACCTCGAGCCCGAGCTCGGTTGCCAGCAGGGCGCCGGTCGTCCCGGTCGCATGGAGCTCGTGGGCAGCCAGCGTCCCTCGATTGAACCTGGCCCATTCGAGCATTTCGTTCTTGCAGTTGTCATGCGCGATCAGCGCAATTCGCTTCCGGCGCGGCATCAATTTCACGATCTCACCCATGGGGCATTACCTCGCAGGTAGATTTCGATTCGTTCAGGATCCGGTCGATCGGCTCGAGCGAACCCCGCAACCCCAGCCGACACCGCCGTCCAGTATCGAGGTCGACGCTAGCAGCTGGTCCATCGTTAGCAGGACGCGCAAGCGCCTTTGTGTGCGCCGTCTCACAGAGTGTGCGCCGTCTCACAGAGCGGAAAGACCGGGCCGCACACTGGCGGCCCGGTCTTTATGCATTTTGGCTGGTGTCCGATCAGCCGCGATGCTGCGGGATGGCGAGCAGGCCGTCCGTGTTGTTCTGCGAGTCGGTGTAGAAGCCGACCAGCTCGCCCTGGTCGTTGACGCCGTTGATCGTGGTGGCGCCGACTCCGTGCGGGTCATCGACGGTCTGGAACCCACGCTGCGGGGTCCACGTGAAGCCGTGCATCACGGCGCTGCTTCCACTGCCGACTTGGTAGACGCCGACGACCTCGTCGTTGTCGTTGATGCCGAGCGCCTGGGTCATGCTCGATCCGGGCACGTCCAGAATCTTCACCTGGCCGTTGCGGCGGAGCAGGAACCCGACAACCTGATCGTTTGACGAGTCACCCGTCGAGTCAGTGCCGAAGCCGGCGATGTCGCCCCGGTTGTTGATCCCCGCGGCGGTCGGGTTGGTCACGCCGGACGGGGTGATCTCGTCGAACTGGTTACGGCGGATATTGAACGTGTACGCGTGCGTGTTGCCGCCAGCATCGTTGTAGAAGCCGACGGCGACGTTATGGTCATTAACACCCAGCAGCTGGTCGACCGGAGGAGACGCCGGGCTGTCAGTGGGGAAGTCGCCATCGATGAAATACCCGCGAACGGACACGAAGGCCCGGTTGTCGTTGTTGTTGGCATTGTTAGTGCTCGACCAGAAGCCGACCGTCACCCCATGATCGTTCAGACCGGTGACCTGGGTCTGCGTGGACTCGGGCCAGTTCTCGTTGTGATAATTCGCCTGACCATACGGAGCCGTGAGCAGATATCCCTTGTTGGGGTGCCCCACCGCGCCCGAGCCGAAGTAGCCCGCGATCACTCCATGCTGGTTGATGCCGAGCAGCTGATTGAACGTCGGATCAGCCTGGTTATCGAGGGTCGTGAAGCTGTAGTTCGAAGCTCCGCCCTGAGGGGTTGCCAGAGCCGGACCCGCGGCCGCTCCGGCGCCGATCACCGGGGTGGCGGCCACGAGGGCCACTCGGGCCCACTTCGCCGCGCGGCGCCTGCGACCCGACTTGGACGCGCCCGCCGACGAGCGAGCGTGCTTCTTCGCATGCTTGTGCATGAGTGCTCCTTACCTGAGACGTGACAGAGGTCACACCACGCGGCGGAAGAATTCATTTGACCTTCTTCTCCCGGCCCCCACGAGGTGCCGACATCTCGATAAGACGCAGGTGTCTGCGAGCGCATTCCATCCGCTCCTGTGAAAAAAGTCTTACGCCCCCAGCGCCGAGCTTTGGCCCGAAGACCCCGGCGCCGGCGATCGCGAAAAGGCCGCTGCGAGATGGAATAAGGACCCCGGTGCTTGCGTCTTTCTAAGCGTGGGTCACGCCGTTTTTGAGCCCGCGCCGGTCGTTTTCGGCCTCCTATGATCACAACCAGCAATGCGATCCGAGCAGTCACCCGAAGAGAAGGACGCCGAGGCGATCACGCGACTTGTCGACGCGCGGCAGGGCGATGGCGAGACGGCACCGGCCCGCGAATGGGCGGCCCGGCCTGAGGTCCGGCGGCAGGTCGAGTCCCAGCGGCGCGTCACGAACGCGCTCCGCACCGGCGGCCCAGCGGTGCCCGATCGGCTCGTCCGCTCGGTAGAGAACAAGGTGCGCGACCGCTATGGCGCCGATGCCGAAGGCGCCCGGCGCCGGCGGCTCACCTCCGGACCGTCGTGGCGGCCGGCGGTCGCGGTGGCGGGCGTCGCCGCGATCTGCGCCGCGGTCGTGATTGGGGTCGTCGGGGTCGGCGGCGGTAGCAGCGGCCCGTCCATTCCGGCAGCCGCCGGTCTGGCGTTCGCGCCCTCGACCGGACCCGCGCCCGCCGCTCGGAACGCCAAGTTGCTCGACGTCTCCTACGGGGGCGTGACGTATCCGAACTACGCGAAGTTCTCGGTCCCGCCCACCGGGACCAGGACCGACCGCATCGGCGGCCGCCCCGCCCTGACCGTGTTCTACCGCCTACCGAACGGCACGCCGCTGAGCTACACCGTGTTCTCCGGCAAGGCGGTCCCGCTGCCGCGCAGCGCCCGAGCGGTGACCTTCGAGGGAGTTCCGCTCAAGGAGTTCTCGACGTCGTCCGGATTGTCGGTGGTGACGCTCGTTCGCTTCGGCCGCACCTGCGTGCTCGCGGCGCGAGTCAAGCCCGATGTCGTGCTGGGACTCGCCGCCGCCCCGGTGCTCGCACAGGCGCACGCCTAGCCTGGTCAGCTCGCGATTTCAAGGCGAGCGGCGATCTGTCCACGACCGCGATGAAGGCGGCTCATGATCGTTCCCTCCTTCGTGCCCAGCGCATGCGCCGCCTCGCGATAGGAGAGGCCCAGCACGTCCACTGCCACCAGCGCCTCGCGCAGCGGCTGGGTCAGTTCCTGCAGCGCCTCGTACACGGCCGCGCCCTCGATCGACTGCGCGATCGGGTCGTTCGGCGCCTCGACCTCCTCGATCTGCTCGCCGGCGGGCGCCGTCGCCACTTCCCGCTTGGCCCGCCCCGAGCTGATCCACGTATTGCGGAGTACGCGGAGCAGGTACACGATGTCCTGATCGCGGCGCAGGAAGCGGGGGCGGCGGAGCACGCGCTCGAACGTGTCCTGCACGAGGTCCTCCGCATCCTGACGCGATCCGCACAGCCCGTACGCCGCGCGATACAGCCGCGCGACGTGCATGCCGAGCGATTCGGGATCGAGTTGGCGCGTGCCACCCTCCACGGCACCGACCAGTCTCACAAATCTGACGCCGGGCGCGAGGCCAGGCTGGGGTCAGCGGTGGCGCTACCCGCGAGGTAATTGCGCAGCCCCGGGACGCGCGCTACGTTCGGCGCGTGGCCGTTGACGCAGCATCGACTCTCCCGAGCACCGCACGGACGCCGATCGGCGAGCTGCTTCGCGCCTGGCGACAGCGGCGCAGTCTGAGCCAGCTCGAGCTCGCGCTCGAGGCGGACGTGTCCTCGCGACACGTGAGCTTCCTCGAGACCGGCCGCGCCCGGCCGAGCCGGGAGATGGTCCTGCGCCTAGCCGAGCATCTGGAGATCCCTCTGCGCGAGCGCAACGGCCTGCTGCTCGCCGCCGGCTACGCGCCGCAGTACGCCGAGCGATCGCTCGAAGAGCCCGAGATGGCCCCGGTTCATCAGGCGCTGGATCGGTTCCTACGCGCCCACGAGCCATACCCCGCGGTGATTCTCGACCGCCACTACAACATCGTCTCGGCCAACGACGCGACGTCGGTCCTGACCACCGGGGTCGCTCCGGAGCTGGTCGCCCCGCCGGCTAACGCGCTCCGGGCAACCCTGCACCCGGACGGAATGGCTCCGCGGATACTCAACCTGCCCGAATGGAGCGGCCACCTCCTGCACCGCCTCCGGCAACAGGCCGCGCTCACGGGCGACCCGGAGCTCGAGCGGCTCTACGAGGAGCTCGCGGCCTACCCAGGGGTGACGCTCGAGCCGCCGCACGATGGGCGCGCGGCCGATGAGATCGTGCTCCCGCTGCGCGTCGGCGCCGGCGAGCATGAGCTCGCTTTCTTCAGCACGGTGTCAACCTTCGGCACCGCCGTCGAGATCACGGTCGCCGAACTGATGATCGAGGCCTTCTACCCCGCCAACGCGGCCACCGCGGCCCATCTCCTGCAGGGCATCGCCGCCCCGTGACGGCCGCTACGTTGCCGGCTCGAGAAAACCGGTTACGTTCCGCATGCGCCCGTCGTCCGCCGTCGTCGCGAAGTCCACACCGACGGCGATCGGCCCGCCGGCCGGAGAGCCGAGCGACCACGTGAACCTGACCCGGTCGTGATGGACGTCGGGACCGGCCACGAGCTCGAATCGATGGCCGGGGTACTGCGCCTGCGCGGCACCGATCATGTCGCTGATCTCCTCGACGCCGTTGCCGGCCATGATCGGATCGAGATAGCTGGCGTCGTCGGTCAGGGTCGCCGAGACGAGCTCCCGGCGCCGCTGCGGATCGATTTCGTTCCACATGTCGATGTAAGTGCGAACGATCGTCGCTGGATCTGACATTTTCATCTCCTTGTCGTGATTGGCAACGACGGCAGGCTCCCACGCGCCCACACGGCTGTCGATTACCTGACAGGTAGTCCGGAAGCCGTCGCCGCCCGCGTAAGCTGAATCGGAAGTGGCGACCCGCGCAGATCTCGAGGACACCCCAAGCACCGAGCCGTCGCGGGCCGAGATGCCGGACGATCTGCACCCGCGGCATCTCGCGGTGCGGGTTCTCGAGCTCGCGGCCATCATCGCGGTGGTCGCGATTGCGATCACCGCGTTGCCGGGGCTCGACAACGTCAAGACGCGGCTGTCGGGCGCCGACCCGGTTTGGGTCGTCGCGTGTGCGGTGGCCGAGGTCGGCTCGTGCTTTGGCTACCTGCTCGTATTCCGCGCGACCTTCTGCTCACGGATGTCGTGGGGGCTGAGCTACGACATCGCGATGTCCGAGCAGGCTGCCAACTCGCTGCTCCCCGCGGGCGGCGCGGGCGGTCTCGCGCTCGGCGTGTGGGCGCTCCGCCAGGCCGGCATGCCCACCGCCCACATCGCCCGCCGGACGGTCGCCTTCTTCGTGATCACGAGCGCCGCGAACTTCTTTGCGCTGATCCTGGTCGGGATCGGCGTGTTCCTCGGCATCCTCGCGGGCAAGGGAGGAGTCGCTCTCACGCTCGTTCCGGCGCTGATCACGGCCTTCGGGGCGCTCCTCGCCGGACTCAGCCCCCGGCTCCTGCGCGCGCTCGGCCGCCGCGGCACGGACGCGGACCGCAAGACGCTGAGCGGACGCATCCGCCTGACGCTGCGGGCCTGGCTCGAGGCGGCCGCCGACGGCGTGGACACGGCGATCCTGCTGCTGCGCTCGCACAGCGTGAGCGCGATCGTCGGCTCGTTCTCCTATATGGCGTTCGACATCGCGGCGCTGGGGTTCGGGTTCGCCGCGGTCGGTCACGTCCCATCGTTCGGCACGCTCGTGCTCGGATACCTAATCGGCCAGATCGGCAACCTCGTGCCACTCCCGGGCGGGATTGGCGGCACCGAGGGCGCACTCGTCGGGGTGTTCGCGCTATACGGCGTGAACGTCTCCGATGCGACCGCCGCGGTCCTGATCTACCGTCTGTTCCAGCTGGTGATACCGGCGCTGCTGGGAGCGCCGGCGTTCGTGATCTTGAGACGCCGGCTGATGCGCGAGGACAAGCCCGCTGCGGTATGCGCGCCCATCGCCACCGAGGTCGTCAGGCTGCCCGTGCGCAGCTGAGGCACCGGAGCCGGGTTACGACCTCAGATCACGATGTCGCTGGGTGAGCTGGTGTCATGTCCGGTCGAGCCGGATTTCGATCCGCTCACGCCGGAGTTCCTGGCGGACCCATTCGCGGTGATGCACTCGTTGCCGCTCGTGGATTGGGAGCTGGTAGCCGCCAAGGCGGCCGATCGCGGTGACGACTTCACCAGCGCGCTGCTCGCGATCCACGACGAGCGGCCCGATCAGCTCACCCAAGAGGAGATCGCGTCGATCCTGTTCTCGGTCAGCTTCGCCGGTCACGAGACCACCAACTACCTGATCGGAAATGCGCTCCGCCGGCTGCTCGAGGTTCCGTCTCGGTGGGAGGAGGTCATCCCGACCCGACGCTGATCCAGGGCTCGATCGACGAGACGCTCCGCTATGACCCGTCGGTGCCGGTGTGGCGACGCCTCACGAAGCACCCCGTGACGATCGCCGGGTTCGAGATCCCCGAGGGAGCGAAGCTGTTCCTGTGGCTGGCCGCCGCCGGTCGTGAACCGACCGTGTTCTCAGATCCGGACCGGTTCGACATGCCCCGCGACAACGCCAAGCATCATCTGGCGTTCGGCAAGGGCATGCACTTCTGCATCGGCTCGGCGCTGGGCAAGCTCGAAGCCCGACTCGCGCTCGAGGCGCTCACGACGCGGTCCCCGGCCTCCGGCTCGCCGAAGGCCAGGAGCTCACGTTCCACCCGAACATCAGCTCCCGGGGGACGCAGACGTTATGGGCGACCGCCACCCCCTAGGCTAACCTTTAGTTAGCGGCGTTTTTCTGCGCGCGGATCTCTTCAGAAAGGTTGGAATTGGGCACAGTCTGGGTTCTCGACACCGAAACCAAAGGCACCGGCGCGAACATGGTGCCGCTCGAGCGAGTGCTCAATAAGCCTGGGTCCGAGCCAGAACCGGTACGCGTTCTCCGTCAGCCTAAGCCACCCGCCCCGAAGCCGCCCGAGCCGAGGAGCCCGAGGCAGTTCAAGGTCGTCGACGTGATGACCCGAGAGGTCTTGGCCGAGGGCACGGACACACGCACGACGGTCAAGCTGCTCGAGGATGTCCGCAGCATCGTCGATGTGACGATCTGGGTGTGGCAACCGGAGGCCGAGCGCTGGCGGATGCTTACCCTCGAAGAGTCTCGGTCGCTGTGGGAGCACCGGGGCCAAATGCATGACGCCGCAGCGCACGCGAGTTGAGCTCAGGTCGCCGACCCCGGCGGATCGTGACGAGTTCCTCGCTGCGATGCGCGCCAGCCGCAAGCTCCACCGGCCCTGGCTCCAATCGCCGATCACCCGCGAGGCGTATGACCGATTGCTCGTCCGCGTCGAGGACGACCGTTACGACCCATTGTTCGTGTGCCGTCTCGACGACCGCGCGATCGTCGGGTTCATCAACATCAGCGAGATCGTCCGCGGGCTCTTCCAGAGCGCGTTCCTCGGCTATGGAGCAGTTGCCGCGTACGCCGGTCACGGCTACATGAGCGAGGGGCTCGAGCTGGTGCTGGCCCGGGCGTTCACGGAGCTGCACCTACACCGTCTCGAGGCAAACATCCAGCCGGGCAACACCGCTTCAATCGCGCTTGTCGAGAGAGCCGGTTTCGTGCGGGAGGGATTCTCGGAGCGCTACCTGAAGATCAGCGGGCGGTGGCGCGACCATGAGCGCTGGGCAATCCGGGCCGAGCTCTGGCGCGAGCGCAACCGCATGCGGTCCCGGTAGCGGGTCAGCCACCCGGCCCGAGAACCAGCTCGACCAGCTCGCCGGCGCTGTCCGGTTTGAGCGGCTCCCCGGTCATAAGCCGCCGGTAGAAGATCACGCCGAGCAGCGCGCTGCTCGCGAGCTCGGGATCGAGCCCGGGCCGGAATTCGCCTCGCTCGATGCCGCGCGCGATGAGATCGATCAGCGCCTGGCGCCGCTTGGCTGAATAGCCGTGGTGGAACTCGCGCACGCGCGGGTGGCGCTCCGCGCCTTCGATCATCGCCGGGATGCAGCGGGACCAGGTCGAATCGAGGACTACCTCGGCGACGTGACCGACGAGCAGCTCCACCGACTCGCGTGCCGAGCGGTCGGCGAGGTCCGGAACCATCTGCTCGTGGAACGTCTCGAACGCGTCGGCGATCAACGCCAGCTTGTCGGTCCAGTGCCGGTAGATCGTCGACTTCCCCACGCCCGCCCGCGCCGCGACCGACTCGATCGTCACCCCGCCGTAGCCGACGGCCGCGAGCTCGTCCACGGCGGCTTCGAGGATCACCATGCGGGACCGTTCGACCCTCGGGTCGACCCGGTCATCACTCTGGGCGCTCATTGATTTGTAGAACGTTGACGTATCGCTGCGAAACGCGTACGTTTCATATTCAAGCATCAGCGAGGACGGAGGAGCACCGATATGCCGCGAGTCAGCGTCCGCTACATCGTCGACGACGTGGATGAAGCGATCGATTTCTACTGCAGCCGGCTCGGGTTTGACGAGGTCATGCATCCCGCGCCGACGTTCGCGATGCTCTCCCACGGAGACCTGAGGCTGGTCCTGAGCGCTCCAGGCGGCGGCCCCGGCGGCGGCCAGGCGATGCCCGACGGCACCCTGCCCACGCCCGGCGGATGGAACCGCTTTCAGCTCGAAGTCGCTGACATCGAGGCGACCGTCGCCGACCTTCGCGAGCACGGCGCGCGCTTTCGCAACGACATCGTCGCCGGCCTCGGCGGCAAGCAGGTCCTGGTGGAGGACCCGAGCGGCAACCCGGTCGAACTGTTCGAGCCGACCATCGCCGAGGCCAGACTCTCCCCCGCCTGAGCCCGCCGGCGCCGCGCGGAGCTTCCCGGCAGTTGCCCGGACTTCGGACGCTCGCGCCGCGTCAAACCAGGCTGTGGTACAGCTCGGTCGTCTGCTCGGCGATCATCGACCAGGAGAACTGCTCGATCGCGCGCCGGCGGCCGGCGCGGCCCATCGCGGCCGCGCGGTCGGGGTCGCTGATCAGAGCGTTGACCCGCTCGGCGAAGTCGCCGGCGAAGCGATCGGGGTCGAGCGGAGCGCCGGTGCCATCGTCTCCGGGTTCGATCGGCACTAGGAGGCCGGTACTCCCGTCCTCGACGACCTCGACGATCCCGCCGGTGGCGGTCGCGACGACCGCGGCCTCGCAGGCCATCGCCTCGAGATTGACGATCCCCAGGGGCTCGTAGATCGAGGGGCACGCGAACACGGTCGCGTGGCTGAGCAGCTGGATCACGTCGGCCTTCGGCAGCATCTGCTCGAGCCACACCACTCCGTCGCGCTCGGTTCGCAGCGCGGCCACGCGGCGCTCGACCTCGGCGCCGAGCTCAGGTGTATCCGCCGAACCGGCGCACAGGACGAGCTGCGCGGCGGGGTCGAAGGCGCGGGCCGCGCGGAGCAGATACTCGACGCCCTTCTGGCGCGTGATACGGCCGACGAACACCACCGACGGCCGCTCCCCGTCCACCCCGTAGCGCTCGAGCACGTCGGTCCCGGCATCGGGGGTGTACTCCGACGTGTCGATGCCGTTGTATATGACCCGCACTCGCTCGGGGGCGATCGCCGGATAGACGGTCAGGATGTCGTCTCGCGTGCCCCGTGACACCGCGATCACGGCGTCGGCCGCCTCGAGCGCGGTCTTCTCCGCCCAGCTCGAGATCGCGTAGCCGCCGCCGAGCTGCTCCGCCTTCCACGGACGGAGCGGCTCGAGGCTGTGAACCGTGGCGACGTGCGGGATCGCGTGCACGAGCTTGGACAGATGACCGCCAAGGTTGGCGTACCAGGTGTGGCTGTGAACCAGCTCGGCATCGGCGGTACGCGCCGCCATCGTCAGGTCGATCGACAGCGCCCGGAGCGCCGCCAGCGAGGGCTCGTCGCCGCGGAGCGCGTCCCAGGGGTAATGGCGCACGTCGCCGGCGCCCCATGCGTGCACGGTCACGTCTTCGAGCCGGGAGAGCTCGCGCGCGAGGTACTCGACATGCACCCCCGCGCCGCCGTAGACGTCTGGCGGGTACTCGCGGGTTAGCAGCGCCACCCTCACTCGACGACCTCGCCCTTGGGGATCACGATCACGCCGCCCGCCGATACGGTGAACCGTTCGCGGTCGGCCTCGGGGTCGACTCCGATCTTCGCTCCGTCGGCAATCCGGACGTCCTTGTCGATGATCGCGCGCCGCACCACCGCGCCCCGGCCGACGTCGGCGCCATGCATCAGGATCGCGTCCTCGACCTCGGAGTAGGAGTGGAGATGCACGCCCGGCGACAGGATCGACCGCCGCGCCACCCCGCCGGACAGGACGACGCCGGCGCACACCATCGAGTCGAGCGCGTGGCCCCGCCGCCCGTCTTCGTCGAACACGAACTTGGCCGGCGGGAGCGGGTCAGGCCAGGTCAGGATCGGCCACTGGCCGTTGTAGAGGTTGAAGATCGGAGATACCGAGATCAGGTCCATGTGCGCGTCGTAGTACGCGTCGAGCGTGCCGACGTCGCGCCAGTAGCCGCGGTCGCGGTCGGTGGCGCCCGGTACGTGGTTGGCCGCGAAGTCGTACACCCGCGCCTCCCCCCGCTCGACCAGCATCGGGATCAGGTTGCCACCGATGTCGTGATTCGAGGTCTCATCCTTGGCGTCCTCGGTGACCACATCCATCAGCGCCGCGGTCGTGAACACGTAGTTGCCCATCGATGCGTACACCTGGTCGGGCGCGTCGGGAAGCGGCCTGGGGTCGGACGGCTTCTCCCGGAACGCCTCGATCCCCCGACCGTCCGGCGTCGTCTCGATCACGCCGAACTGGTCGGCCTGCTCGATCGGCGCGCGAATCGCCGCCACGGTAACCGCGGCTCCGCTCGCGATGTGCTCCTCGACCATCTGGCGCGGGTCCATCCGGTAGATGTGGTCGGCCCCGAACACGATGATGTGCTGGGGTCGCTCGTCGCGGATCAGGTTGAAGTTCTGGTAGATCGCGTCGGCGGACCCCACGAACCAGCGAGGGCCGCGCCGCATCTGGGCCGGAATCGGCGTGACGTAGTTGCCGAGTAGAGGAGACAGCCTCCACGCCTGCGACAGGTGCCGGTCGAGCGAGTGGCTCTTGTACTGGGTGAGCACGGCGATGCGCAGATAGCCCGCGTTGACCAGGTTCGACAGCGCGAAATCGATTAGCCGGTAGACCCCGCCGAACGGCACCGCGGGCTTGGCGCGGTCGGCGGTGAGCGGCGCGAGCCTCTTGCCCTCCCCGCCCGCCAGCACCATCGCGAAGATCTCGGTCATCTTCAGCTCCCGAGCGCCGCGTCGACGACTGCCTGGGCCTCCTCGAGGATGAGCTCGAGGTGCTCCGGACCCTTGAAGCTTTCGGCGTAGAGCTTGTACACGTCCTCGGTGCCCGACGGGCGTGCCGCAAACCAGCCGCTCTCGGTCACGACCTTCACCCCTCCGAGCGGGGCGCCCGACGGCGCCGCGGTTAGCACTTGCGTGATCGGGTCCCCCGCGAGCTCGGTGGCGGTCAGACCCTCGGGTGACAGGCTGGCGAGTAGCCGCTTCTGCTCGGGGGTCGCCGGGGCGTCGACGCGCCGATAGGCAGGGGCGCCGTAGCGTTCGGTCAGCTCCGCGTACAGCCGCGCCGGGTCCTTGCCCGTCCGCGCGGTCATCTCCGCCGCCACCAGACACATGATCAACCCATCCTTGTCGGTGCTCCAGGCATGACCGTTACGCCTAAGGAAGCTGGCGCCGGCGCTCTCCTCGCCGCCGAAGGCCAGCGTCCCGTCGAGTAGTCCGCCCACGAACCACTTAAAGCCGACCGGCACCTCCTCGAGTCCGCGTCCGAGGCCGGCCACCACCCGATCAATGATCGAACTCGAGACCATAGTCTTGCCGACGCCGGCGCCGTCGGGCCAGTCGAGACGCACGCCGCCGAGCAGGTACGCGATCGCCGCGGCAAGGTAGTGGTTGGGGTTCAGCAGTCCCGCGTGGGTGACGATCCCGTGGCGGTCGGCGTCCGGGTCGTTGGCGAACGCGACGTCGAACCGATCCTTGATCGCGATCAGGTTCGCCATCGCGTCGGGCGAGGAGCAGTCCATGCGGATCTTGCCGTCGTGGTCGAGCGGCATGAACGAGAACGTCGGATCGACAAGATCGTTGACGACCTCGAGGTCGAGTCGGTGGCGATCGGCGATCGCCTCCCAGTAGGCGACGCTCGCGCCGCCCAGCGGATCGACGCCCAGCCGGATGCCCGACCCCGCGATCTCGTCAACGTCAACCACCGCCGACAGCTCCCCGACGTACGCCGAGCGGTAGTCATGGCGCCGCGCGCGGTCGATCGCCTCCTCGAACGGCAGCCGCTCCACCCCGTTCAGCCCGGCGCGCAGCAGTTCGTTCGCGGCGTCCTGGATCTGGCGCGTGACATCGGTGTCGGCAGGCCCGCCGTGCGGCGGGTTGTACTTGAACCCGCCGTCTTCGGGCGGGTTGTGCGACGGCGTGATCACGACGCCGTCGGCGCGGGCGCCGCCGCGCGCGTTGTGGGTGAGGATCGCGTGCGACACCGCCGGGGTCGGCGTGTAGCCGTCCTCCGAATCGACCGCGACCTCGACGCCGTGGGCGGCGAGTACCTCGACCGCGGTGCGGAACGCCGGCCGCGAGAGCGCGTGCGTGTCGCGGCCCAGGAACAGCGGCCCGTAGATCCCCTCCGCCTTCCGGTAGCGGGCGATCGCCTCGCTAATCGCGAAGATGTGCGATTCGGTGAAGGTTCCCGTCAGCGAGGTGCCGCGGTGACCCGACGTCCCGAACGACACCGCCTGGGCGGGATCGAAGGGATCCGGGTGCTCGTCGTAGTAGGCACCGATCAGCCGGTCGACGTCGACGAGCATGTCGGGAGTGGGCCGGCGAACGGCCGGCGCTGCGCTGGGTTCAGTCATTGCGGCGGGAGTTTGTCAATCGACGGCCCTCACGGTATGGCTCGTCCGTGATTCCCGGACGCGCGGCGGACTGCCACCGCCCCGGGATACTGCTCCTATTCGACCGCGAGCGGCTCGAGCAGCGTGTGCGGTCCGCGCAGTGCGACCGCCACGGGATCGTTGCGATACCTCCCGCGCCCCGGGCGCGGCTCGGTCACGATGTCTGACACCGCCGGCGTGATCCCACAGCCCGGACAATCGGCCGCGTCGTCGAGCTCGGTCCCGCACGCCGCGTGCCTGAACAGCCGACTGTTCGGGAAGTTGTTGTGACGCTGGGTGCGATCGGGCACGCGTTCCCCACCGGGGACCGGCGGACGCGGGCCACGAGCGTCTGGGGAGCCGCCGTCGGCGCCGGCATCGCCATCGGCCCTCTCGCCGCCGGCGCGCTCGCGGCATCGCTCGGCTGGCGCAGCAGCTAGTGGCGGGCTGGAGCACGGCGGTGGTCGTGTGCGGCGCGCCGTGCGTGGTCGCTGCCCTGATCGCGGCGGCGTGCCGTCCCGGCACCGCTAGCTAAGTTTTTGCCACCCTGCCGCGGCGTCGTTGTAGGGTCGATCGCGGCCTTCCGGATACAAGGAAGGTCGAGTATCCGGTCACGCGCGGCAACGCGGGTTCGGTCTGTATCAGGACGGAGCTTCACGCGGCGTGGGGTGTCGCGGCGATTTCCGAAAGGACCGCCAGATGAAGCGTCGTCGCGCCCTCCGCCTCTCGGCCGCGACTGTCGTTGTGCTCGCGACCCGCCTGGTTTCCGCGACGATCGCGTTCGGCGCCACCCCGGGGACCGGCAAGCTCGGCCTCGAGGACCCGGGCACGATCGATGACCTCGGCGGCAGCTCCACGAGCGAGTATCGACCGCTGCTGCGCGTGGTGTTCCCGGAGCCCGGATTCACGACCTCTGACCCGATCCACGACTTCAACAGGGGCGATCTACGCAAGGTCTGCCCAGTCGGGCCCGTGTTCGGTAGGTAGCTCGGCCGGCCC
>Ga0187777_10001570_pt1 | contig 14854 bp, 10 predicted proteins | sample 1015_Q2_SP5_10_M_FD_132416 | JGI IMG/M metagenome (GOLD analysis project Ga0187777, IMG submission 132416) | Tropical peat soil microbial communities from peatlands in Department of Meta, Colombia - 1015_Q2_SP5_10_MG | ecosystem: Environmental > Terrestrial > Soil > Wetlands > Peat | place...
AACGTCGCCCTCACTCGCGCGGCGAGCGAGTTCGGGCTGCACTACGCCCCCGATCCGTCGAGCCAGACCGCGTGCACGATCGGCGGCAACATCGCCGAGAACTCCGGCGGGCCACACTGCCTCAAGTACGGCGTCACCCTCAATCACGTCGCCGCGCTCGACGTGGTGCTTCCCGACGGGAGCCTGGTGACCCTGGGCAACGCCGATGGCGAGAGCGATGGCTACGACCTCCTCGGCGCGTTCATCGGATCGGAGGGGTGCTTCGGCATCGCCTACGAGATCACCGTGCGCCTGACGCCCAACCCCGAGGCTGTGCGCACACTGCTCGCCGACTTCCGATCGATCGACGATGGCGCACGCGCGACCTCGGCGATCATCGCCCACGGGCTGGTGCCGGCGGCGCTCGAGATGATGGACGGCCCCACGATCCGCGCCGTCGAGGCGTCGATCTACGCCGCCGGCTACCCCGCCGATGCCGACGCGGTGCTCCTCATCGAGCTCGATGGACTCGCCGCCGGGCTCGATGAGGACGTGCGGACGGTGGAGGCGCTCTGCCGCGCGAACGGGGCACGCGAGGTTCGGGTGGCGCACTCGGAGGCCGAGCGTGGGCGGCTCTGGCAGGGGCGCAAGAAGGCCTTCGGCGCGATGGGGCGTATCGCCTCCGACCTCGTCGTCCAGGATGCGGTCATCCCACGCACCAAGCTCCCGGAGATCATGGCCACCATCCAGGAGATCGCCGCCCGCTACCGCATTCAGGTGTGCAACGTCTTCCACGCCGGCGACGGGAATCTGCACCCGAACATCGGCTTCGACGCCTCGAACCCGGACGAGTCGGAGCGCGTGCACGACGCGATGCGGGAGATCATGCGCGCCTGCATCGACGCCGGGGGCTCGATCACCGGCGAGCACGGCGTCGGATTGGACAAGCTCGAGTACATGCCGCTCGCCTTCACGCCCGACTCGCTCGCGGCGCAATGCCAGCTCCGCGAGGCCTTCGATCCGATGCGGCGCTCGAATCCGGGGAAGGTGATTCCGGTTCGGTCGTGCCGCGAGTGGACGGTGTCGGCGCCGCTCCGGCGCGCGGCGGTCTCGTGACGCGGGCGACACAGGCGCGCGACGCGCGCGACGTGCAGGAGGCGATCCGCGATGCCTCCGAGCGCGGGGCCGCGCTCCGGATCGCCGGGGCCGGCACCTGGCTCGATGGCGGGCGACCCGTCGACGCGGCGGAACAGCTCTCGTTAGGTGGATGGCGGGGGATCGTCGAGTACGTGCCCGGCGATCTCACTCTCACGGCCCACGCCGGGACGCCACTCGACGATCTTGCCCGCGCCACGGGGGCGGAGAATCAGTGGCTGACGCTCGATCCAATCGGGGCGCCCTCCGGGACGATCGGCGCGACGGTCGCCACCGCCTCGGCGGGGCCACTCGCCCACGCCTTCGGGACGCCGCGCGACGCCGTCCTCGGCCTCGAGACGGTCACCGGCGGCGGCGTCCTTGTCAGGAGTGGCGGGCGCGTCGTGAAGAACGTCGCCGGCTTCGATCTCACGAGGCTCTTCACCGGCTCGTGGGGGACACTCGGCGTCATCACGCAGGTCACTGTACGCCTCCGGCCGAGGCCCGAGGTGGATGAGACGGTCGCCCTGGCGGTGAGCGACGAGGCGACCGGGATGGGAGCGCTGCTCGACCGACTCCGCTGCGCGCCGGTGGCGCCGCTCGCCGCAGAGATAGTCAGCGCGGCTCTCGCGGCGCGCCTCGGATTGGAGCGCCGAACGTCGCTCCTCCTCCGCCTCGGGGGGAACGCCGCTTCCGTTCGCGCGCAACGGGCCGGGGTCGCCGCGCTTGGCGACTCCGTTTCGGTTCCGACCGCGGTGTGGCCCGCTCTGGTGACGCGCGACGAGGGCGGTGCGGCCGTGATTCGCCTCTCTTCTCGCCCATCACGCCTGAGCGAGCTCTGGGTCGCCGCCGCCCGCGCCGCCCAGGCGCACGGCGCCGCCGATGGAGCCTTCGCTCACGCCAGCGTCGGACGCGGGATCGTGCGCTGCCTGGCGGAGGCCCAGCCGGTGGAGGCACTCGAGAGGTGGCTGCATGCGCTCGTCACCGCCGACGCGACTCGCATCATCGAGAAGCTGCCGATCGCAATGTGGGTCGCGCCTCCCATGCCCACCCCCTCGCCGGTGGGAGGCCGGATCTCGCGCGCCCTCAAGGACGCCTTCGACCCGAGCGGGATTCTGAACCCGGGGATTCACGGCGCGCCGGCGTGACCCTCGCTCCGCACTCTGCCGCTCCGGCGTGCGCGCTCCCCGATTCGCCCCTCGCCGCCGAGCTGCCGGGGCTCCGCACCTGCGTGCACTGCGGGTTCTGCCTCCAGGCGTGCCCGACCTACACCGCGTTAGGCGACGAGAACGATTCGCCTCGCGGCCGGCTGGTGCTCATGCGCGCGCTCATCGAAGGGGAGCTGGCGCCTGACGACAGCGCCCTCTCCACCCACATCGAGCGCTGCCTCGGCTGCCGGGCGTGCGAAACCGCCTGCCCGTCGGGGGTCCCGTACGGGCGCCTCCTCGAGGCGACGCGGGCGACGCTCGCCGAGCGCGTGGAGCGCCCGGCGGTCGCACGGCTCGTGCTCGCCATCTTCGCCCGGCCGCCCCTCCTTCGCCTCGTTCTCGCGCTCGCACGGGGGATGCGGGCGAGCCGTCTCTCGGCGCTCGGCGCGCGACTCCCCGGGCGACTGGGCGCGGCGGCGGCGCTTCTCGAATCGACCCGCCCCGCCATTCCCTCGCGCGGCTACGAGGCGCACGGAAGCGGCGATCGCGGCGCGGTGGCCCTGCTCCGCGGGTGCGTGATGGACGGACTCTTCGCCGAGACGAACCGCGCGACCGCGCGCACCCTGATCGTGAACGGATATGAGATCCGAGAGGTCGCGGGGCAGCGTTGTTGCGGCGCGCTCCACGCGCACGCCGGCGATCTGGAGGGCGCGCGCGCCCTCGCACGGGCGAACATCGCCGCCTTCGAGCGTACTCCGACCCCCTGGGTCGCGGTGAATGCGTCGGGGTGCGGCGCGCACATGAAGGAGTACGGCCATCTCCTGTCGGGCGACATCGAGTGGAGCGCCCGGGCCGCGGCCTTCTCCGACAGGGTGCGCGACGTGAGCGAGCTTCTGGCCGCGGCCGGGCCGGTGCAAGGAGGCGCGCTGGAGGGGAAGGTCGCGTACGACGCGCCCTGTCACCTCCTGCACGCTCAGCGCATCGCGCAGCCGCCGCTCGCCGTTCTCGATGCCATCCCTCAGCTCGACGTCGGCCCGCTCGCGGACGCCGATCGATGTTGCGGCGGCGCCGGGATCTACAACCTGCTGCAGCCCGATCTTTCGGCGCGTGTGCTCGAGCCGAAACTGGAGCAGATCGACGCCGCCGGAGTCACGCTCGTGGCGACGGGCAACCCCGGATGCGCGATGCAGATCGGCGGCGCACTCGTGCGCCGCGGCGCGCGCGCCCGCGTCGTACACCTCGTCGACCTGCTGGACGCGTCGTACGCGGCGCGCCGCCCGTAGCGGTCGCCGGACAGCGGCGGTTAGCTTCTGCTCATGACCCTCACTCAGCCGCGCGAGTGGACGAAGGGATGACCACCAGCTCCATTCGTCCCGGCGATACCCCGGCCCTCGGCGTCGTCGCCGGGCACTCGGTCGCCCTGCACTTCGGCGACATCGCCGCCGAGTATCAGGCGCTGCGCCATCGCGCGATGCTCGTCGATCGGAGCGCCCGCGGCCGTCTGCGCCTCGATGGCCCGCGCGCCGCCGAGTTGATGACGGGACTGGTCACGGGCGATGTGCTGGCGCTCGAGTCGGGACAGGGTCTGTACGCAGCGGCGCTCAACCCGAAGGGGAAGATCGTCGCGGATGTGCGCATCCTGGCGCACGATGGACATCTGGCCATCGACGTTCCCCCCCGGGCATGGCCGGGGTGGATGGTGATGGTGGCGAAGTTCATCAACCCGCGCCTCGCCGCGTATACCGACGAGTCGACCGCCGTGCGCACGATTGGGATCTATGGTGTTGCCGCACGACGGATCGTCGCCGCGTTGAGCGGCATCGCGCCTGACGACTTGGGGGCGCTGGCGATGTACTCGCATCGCGCGGCGGAGATCGCCGGGCGGCCGGTCGTCATCGCGCGGATGCCCGAGATCGGCCTCGAGGGCTACGAGATCTTTCTCCCCGCCGAGGCCTTCGGCGTCGTCTGGCAACGCAGCGTGGCCGCCGGCGCGATCCCCACAGGCCTCATCGCCTGGGAGATTGCCCGCATCGAGGCGGGGCGCCCGGAGTGGGGGCTCGATATCGACGAAGGAACGATTCCGCAGGAGGCGAACTTCGACGAGCTCCACGCCATCTCGTACACGAAGGGCTGCTACGTGGGGCAGGAGGTGGTGGCGCGGGTGCACTTCCGAGGGCACGTGAACCGGCACCTCCGCGGCCTGGTGGCCGGTCAGAACGAGGCTCCCCCCTCGAAGGCGGCGGTGCTCGATCAAGCGGGGAAGCAGGTGGGCGAGGTGCGGTCGAGCGCGCTCTCCCCTCGGCACGGCGCGGTGGCGCTGGCGATGATCCGTCGGGAGGTGGAGACGGGCGCCGGCGTCCGGCTCCAGTGGGATGGCGTCGAGCTCCCCGCTCAGGTGGTTTCTCTCCCCTTCCCCAGCTGACGCCCCACCGGAGCGCGCGCCCTTCATCGGCGCGCGCGGCCAGCGAGAAAAGAAAAGGGGCGCGACGATCGTCGCGCCCCTTCAGACCTCATGGCGATCGGGTTACGGCTTCTTCGCCGCCTTCTTCATCGCCGTGTCCGCCGCCTTGGTCATCTTGTCGGCGGCCTTGTGCATCGCCGTGTCGGCCATCTTCATGGCGGTGTCGGCCATCTGCTTCATCGCCGTGTCGGCCATCTTCATCATCGAATCGCCCGCAGCGGCGGGCGCCGGCGCCATCGCCGGAGCGGCGGCAGCGGTATCAGTCGCGGGGGTTTCCTTCGCCTTGCATGCGGCGACCGCAAGCACAGCAGCGAAGACAGCAATGCGCTTCATCGATATTCTCCTCAATGGGGGCTTGAATTGGCGCGGCTATCGTCCGTGCATGCAAGCGTGCAATGCAAGGAGCGAGCAGCAATTAAGCTACCGGGAGCGCAACTTACGTGTCAAGGGATTTTGCACTCCGCGCGCTCGATGTTCCGCTGGCGCGAGCCGCACGTCTCTTCCTAGGTTGCGCGCCGTGCTCCCTTGTATCTGACTTCGTGCAACGATCTCTTTCCCTGACTCATGACCGCCGCCTCCGCCCCGCCAGCCGACCTTTCGGCGCTTCCACTCGACGGTGTAGTGCATGGAGCGTGCCCGCATGATTGTCCGGACACGTGCGCCATGCTGGTTACGGTGAAAGCGGGCCGAGCGGTGAGCGTCGCCGGTGATCCAGAGCACCCTTTCACCCAGGGCTTCCTCTGCGCGAAGGTCAACCGATACGTCGAGCGCACCTATCACCGCGACCGCCTCGCGCGGCCCCTGCGCCGCAGAGGACCGAAGGGGAGTGGCCGCTTCGAGCCTATCAGCTGGGATGACGCGCTCTCCCAGATCGCCGAGCGGCTCGGAGCGTTGGCGCGCAGCGCCGAGGGGGCGCAGTCGATCCTGCCCTACAGCTACGCCGGCACGATGGGCCTCGTGCAGGGATCATCGATGGATCGGCGCTTCTTCCACCTCCTGGGCGCGTCGATGCTCGATCGCACCATCTGCTCCTCCGCCGGCTTGACCGGAATGCGCATCACGGTGGGAGCGAGCATCGGCGCCGATGGCGAGGGGATCCCGGAGAGCGACCTCGTGCTCCTCTGGGGGACGAACACCCTCACCTCCAATCCGCACCTCTGGCCATTCGTGCTCGAGGCGAAGAAGCGCGGCACGCGCATCCTCGCCATCGACCCGCTGCGGACGCGCACCGCCGATCAGTGCGACGAGTGGATCGCGATTCGGCCGGGTACCGATGCGGCGCTCGCGCTCGGCATGATGCAGGTGATCTTCGCCGAGGAGCTCGAAGATCGGGACTACCTCGAGCGCCACACGCTGGGTGCCGACCAGCTCCGCGCCCGGGCAGCCGAGTACCCGCCGGAGCGAGTGGCGTCGATCACCGGGCTGTCGCGAGAGCGTGTCGTCGAGCTGGGACGCGAGTTCGGACGGGCACGCGCCGCTTTCATCCGCGTGAACTACGGGCTGCAGCGCCACGCCGGCGGCGGGATGGCGGTGCGAACGATCGCCTGCCTGCCGGCGGTGGCCGGACACTGGCGGCGCGCCGGCGGCGGCGTGCAGCTCTCGACGAGCGGCAATTTCCAGTTCAATCGCCCGGCCCTCGAGCGGGTCGATCTCTCTCCCCCCGTGCGCACGATCAACATGATCCGGCTGGGCGAGGCGCTGACGCGCGCCGATGCGGGAGTCGGCGGTCCGCCGGTTCGGGCGCTGGTGGTGTACAACTCGAACCCCGCTGCCGTGGCCCCGGATCGCGCACAGGTGCTGCGCGGTCTCGCGCGCGAGGACCTCTTCACCGTCGTCCTCGAGCACTTCCAGACGGACACCGCCGACTGGGCGGACATCGTCCTGCCGGCGACGACCCAGCTCGAGCACTGGGACATTCACTACGCGTACGGACACCACTACGTGACGCTCAACCGCCCCGCCATCGCCCCGGTGGGGGAGAGCAAGCCGAATAGCGAGATCTTCCGCCTGCTCGCGCGACGCATGGGGCTCGACCACCCGTCGCTCGCCGACGACGACCTCACGATCATTCGTCAGGCGCTCGACTCCGACGGGTCGAAGATGAGCGGCGTGACGCTCGAGCGGCTGCTCGAGCGCGGGTGGGTGCGGCTCAACGTCCCGACCCCCTACCTCCCCTTCGCCGAGGGCGGGTTCCGCACGCCGAGCGGAAAGTGCGAGTTCTTCTCCGAGACTGCGGCAGCGCTCGGCCTCGATCCCCTGCCGACGTTCACACCTCCGTACGAGTTCCCGGACACCAACGTGGCGCTCGCGTCGCGCTACCCGCTCACCCTCATCTCCTCGCCGGCGCACCAGTTCCTCAACAGCACCTTCGTGAACATCGACACCCTGCGCCGGCAGGCACGCGAGCCGCAGCTGGTCATCCACCCCGAGGATGCGGCGCCTCGCGGGATCGTCTCCGGGATGCGGGTGGTGGTGCACAACGACCGTGGCGAGTTCCTGGCGATCGCCGACGTTTCGGAGCGCGTACGGATGGCCACCGTCTGGGCGCCGAGCATCTGGTGGGGGAAGTACGCGTCCGACGGGCGTAACGCCAATCACACGACGTCGCAGCGCGAGACGGACATGGGACGAGGCCCGGTCTTCTACGACAACCTCGTCGACGTCACCGTCGCCGACTGACACCGATCGTGCGCGTCATCGCGCACGCGGGTCAGGTGGACCCCCCTGGCGCCGCCGGGTATGCACCGAGTAGGCTCAGTCAACCCATCCCCATTCGCGCCGGAGTCGTCAGTGCAGTCCTTCCCAGAAACCCTCGGGGCCCTCAAGCAGTCGCCCTTCGCCGCGCCGCATCTCGCTCGTCGCTCGGTCAAGGACGAGGTGCGCGCGAATCTTCTGGCGCGATTGGGGAAAGGCCGACCGATCTTCGAGGGGGTCATCGGCTACGACGAGACGGTCATTCCCCAGATCGTGAACGCCCTCCTCTCGAAGCACAACTTCATCCTGCTCGGCCTGCGCGGTCAGGCGAAGTCGCGCATTCTGCGGTCACTCGTGACTTTGTTGGACGACGCGGTGCCGATCATCGCCGGAAGCGAGATCAACGACAATCCATTCGCGCCGATCTCCAAGCAGGCGCGGATGCTCATCGAACAGTGCGGGGACGACACGCCGATCGCCTGGCTCGATCGCGAGCACCGCTACGTCGAGAAGCTGGCGACGCCTGACGTCACGATCGCCGACATCATCGGCGACGTCGACCCGATCCGCGCCGCCCGCGGCGGCCACGTGCTCGCCGACGAGCTGACGATCCACTACGGCATGCTCCCGCGGGCGAACCGCGGAATCTTCGCCCTGAACGAGCTCCCCGATCTCGCCGGCAAGATTCAGGTGGGGCTCTTCAACATCATGCAGGAAGGAGATGTTCAGATCAAAGGCTATCCGGTGCGGTTGCCGCTCGATGTGATGATCTGCTTCACCGCCAACCCCGAGGACTACACGGCGCGCGGCAAGATCATCACGCCGCTCAAAGACCGCATCGGGAGCGAAGTGATCACCCACTACCCGGAGACGGTGGAGCTGGGGATGGCGATCACGCGCCAGGAGGCGTGGCGGAGTCGCGGCGGGCTCCCGGTGCGCGTGCCCGATTTCATGGCGGAGGTGATCGAGCGCGTGGCCTTCGAGGCGCGCTCCGACAAGCGGATCGACAAGCGCTCCGGCGTGTCGCAGCGGCTCCCGATCTCGGTACTCGAGAACGCGATTTCCAATGCCGAGCGGCGCGCCGTGGTGACCGGCGATTGCGACGTCGTGCCGCGGATCACCGATCTCTATGCGGCGCTCCCGGCGATCACCGGGAAGATCGAGCTGGAGTACGAGGGGGAGCTGGTGGGAGGGGTGGTGATTGCGCAGGAGCTCATCAGGCGGGCCGCCGATGCCACGTTCCAGGATCGCGTCGGCTCGGTGAACACCGACGAGATGGTCATGTGGTTCGACCGGGGGAACGCGCTCCAGGTCTCCGAGGATGTCGCGTCAGGCGGGATGATGCAGGGATTCTCGCGTGTGCCGGGGCTCCTCGATTTGGTGCAGCGTCACCAGTTGGCGCCCGAGGGAGACGCGGGGACGGTGGCGGCGGCCTGCGAGCTGGTGCTCGAGGCTCACGTGGCGCGCAAGAAGATCTCACGCTCCGATGCGGGCCAGTACGGCCGCGCACAACCACCCGAGCGGCGCCGGCCGAATCAGGACCTGTTCGGCGGCGGCATGATGACGTGACGGAGAGAGTCGCCGGTGACGCTCGCGCCGCCGACGCGGCGCGTCAGCCGGATGCGGCGCTCCACGTGCGCCCGGCGACGGCGGCCGATCTCCCTCTGATCGTCGAGCTCCGCCTGGCCCTGCTCCGCGAGCACGCCCACAACCCGCTCTATCGCCGGCTCCGCCCCGACGCGCCGGCCCGGGCCCAGCGCCTCTTCGCGCGGCAACTCCGCTCGCCTAACGAGATGCTCTTCCTCGCCGAGCGCGCCGGCGCCGTCGTCGGCATCCTGCGCTGCATCCAGAGCTCCGGATTCCCGCTCCTCTTTCCGGCGCAGTACGGCTACGTGTCGTCGGTCTATGTCCTCCCCCGCGAGCGGCATACCGGAGTCCTGCGCGCCCTCTTCGATCGGGCCGCGGCCTGGTGCCGGAGCCGCGGACTCACCGAGATGCGGCTGCACGCCGCCGCCGACAACCCCACCGCCAACGCCGCCTGGGACGCGCTCGGCTTCGAGATCGTCGAGCACCTGCGCGTCCGCCGCGTCCCCTGATCGGGCCGTCGGCCCGGCCACCAGACTCCGCATGGCCCTCATCACGATCTCGCGGATGTACGGATCCGGCGGCTCGGAGGTGGCCGAGCGGGTCGCCCGCGCCCTCGACTGGCAGCTGGTCGACAACGACTTCGTCGACGCCGTCGCCGAGAAGCTCGGCGTGTCGCGCGAAGAGGTGGAGGAGCGGGAGGAGCGCGTCCCGTCGCTCGCCCAGCGGCTCGCCGACTCGCTCGCCCTCGGCGCACCGGAGGTGCTCGCCGCGTCGACGGCGACTCACCCGCCGAGCGAGGAACGCATCCTCGCCGTCACGGAGCGGGTCATCGACGAGCTGGTAGCCCGGGGCTCCTCGGTGCTGGTGGGACGGGGCGCCCAGTGCGTGCTCGCCGAGAGAACGGACGTCCTTCACGTCTTCTGCTATGCCCCTCCGCCGGCGCTCATCGAGCGCGCGGCGAAGCGACTGGGCGTCCCCCCGCGCGAGGCGGAGCGCGTGGTCGGAGAGATCAACCGGCAGCGCGAGCAGTACGTGAAGCGTCACTGGAACCGGGCCTGGCTTTCCCCCGCCAACTACCACCTCCTGCTCAACACCGCCTGGCTCGGGGTCGATGGCGCCGCGGACGTCGTCGTGCGGACGGCGCGCGCGATGTTCGGCACCTCGACCGAAGCGCCCTAGCACGACGGTCCGGCTCCGCCGCTGGCGCGGCCGATGTACCGGCGCATATCCTTGCCCCACCGCGGGCGACGTCGTCGCCGCCGCGCCAACTCCACCAGCCGGAGAGCTTCCATGGGTCGCTCCCTCCGTTCGCCGCGCGCTCTCGCCCTCGCGTGCGCATTCGCTTTCCTCGCACCTGCCGCCAGCGCTCAGACGCGCACGATCACCGCTCAGGACTTGCTGCGGTTCCATTGGGTCGCCGACCCTCAGATCTCGCCTGACGGGTCGCAGGCCGCCTATGTGCTCGTCGGGGTCACGGACAAAGGGAAGCGATACGAGACGAGCGTCTGGGTCGTCGCCGCCGATGGGAAGAGCGCCCCCCGGCGCCTCACGAGTGGCCCTCGCGATGGCTCCCCTCGCTGGGCTCCTGACGGAAAGACCCTGGCATTCCTCCGCGTGGCGAGCGATACCGCGCCCCCGCAGATCTATCTCCTTTCGCTCGCGGGGGGCGAGCCGCGACCGCTCACCGACCTCGCGAAGGGGGCATCGCCGGCAGTCTGGTCGCCGTCGGGGAAGAGTATCGCCTTTGCGAGCACCACCCTCCCGACGGACACCGGCGCCGCATCGCGCTCCGATAGTGCCAAGGAGAAGAGCGACGTACACGTCATTACGCGGGCCGAGTACCGCTCTAACGACGAGGGCTGGACCGATCCCACTCGCCACTCGCACATCTGGGTCACCGACGTGGAGGCCGGCCGTGACCGGCCATCACCAGCCCGGCAGCTCACCTTCGGCGAGTACGACGAAGAGGGGCTCAAGTGGAGCCCCGATGGCGATCGGATCACCTTCATCTCGGATCGCGTGCCCGAGCCGTACTACAACCCGCCAGACGCCGATGTGTATGCGGTGCCCGCGGCCGGGGGCTCGATCGAGAAGATCATCGATATCGATGGGCCGATCGGCGGAGCGGTCCCATCACCCGATGGGAAGGCGTTCGCCTTCGCCGGTTGGATCAATCCGAAGCAGCAGCAGTCGTTCACCGAGGCGAATCTCTTCGTGGCCACCGGTGGCGCGGCGCGTCAGGTGACGCACCTCGGCGACGCCGAGGTCGGCAGCGGTGTGATCGGCGACCAGCGCCCGCCGCGAGGCGGCGGTGGGAGCCCGATCATCTGGAGCGCCGACGGCCGCACCCTCATCATGGCCCTCACCGAGCACGGTCGCTCGAATCTCGCCCGAATCGACGTCGCCACCGGGAAGGTGGAGCCGGTGACGACCGGGGCGCACGCTGTGCTGGCGTACACGGCGACGCCGGGGGGGTCGCGCTTCGCCGTCACGATCTCGGACGCCGAGCACATCGGCGACCTGTACACGCTCGACCCCGCGGGCGGCGCTCCCGTGCAGCTCACACACGTCAACGATTCTCTCTTCGCGACTCTTCGCCTCTCCGAGCCGGAGCGCATCACCTACAGGAGCTTCGACGGCAAGACGATCGAGGCGTGGCTAGTGAAGCCTCCCGACTTCACGCCGGGACGGAAGTATCCGCTCATCCTCAACATTCACGGGGGTCCCCACTCGGCCTACGGCGAGACCTTCTTCCACGAGTTCCAGGTGATGGCGGCGCGCGGCTACGTGGTGCTCGCGCCGAACCCGCGTGGGAGCACGTCGTACGGGGAGTCGTTCGCCAACATCATCCAGTACAGGTATCCCGGCGACGACTACAAGGACCTCATGATCGGCGTCGACACGCTCATCAAACGCGGCTACATCGACGAGAAGCGCTTGGGCGTCACCGGAGGGAGTGGCGGGGGGCTGCTCACCAACTGGACCGTGACGCAGACTACCCGCTTCGCGGCCGCGGTGTCGCAGCGCTCGATCGCCGACTGGGCGGCCTGGTGGTACACTGCCGACTTCACCCTCTTCATTCCGGCGTGGTTCCGGTCTCCCCCCTTTCAGGATCCACAGGACTACGCGCGCCGCTCTCCCATCACGTACATCGCGCGGGTCACCACGCCCCTCATGTTGATCGAGGGGGAGGCGGACAGCCGGACGCCCTCCGGATCCGGCGGGATGACGATGTTCCGGGCCCTCAAGGCGATGCACAAGACGACCGTGATGGTGAGCTTCCCGGGAGAGACGCACGAGCTCTCACGGAGCGGCAAGCCCGTGCATCGGGTGGAGCGGCTCGAGCACATCATCGCCTGGTTCGACAAGTACCTGCAGAACAAGCAGGTGGCGCGGTACGACCAGCAGTGACGCGAGCTGGCCTCGCTAGGCACTCGGAGCTACAGGCGCCGTAGCTCCGGGCGCGCCGTGAAGAGCCAGATCGAGAAGAGGAGCATCACCGTCGCTCCGGCGGCGACGGCGATTGGCGCGCTGAAGGCGCTCGCCACAGCGCCGCCAAGGAGCGAGCCGACGGGGCCGAGGCCGACGAAGACGAAGGCGTAGGCCGACATCACGCGGCCGCGGAAGGAGTCGGGAGAGATCGTCTGCAGGAGGCCGTTGGTGAGCGCGTTGTTCAGGATCATCGTGAGGCCGACAGCGAAGAGCAGCGCGGCCGAGAAGCGCAGGTTGCGCGACGCGGCGAAGGCGATCAGGACGGCACAGAAGGCGTAGGCCGCCCCGGCCAGGAGGCGTCCGCGACGCACCCGGTGCCCGAGCGTCGCCAGCGTCACCGCCCCCACCACCGCGCCGAAGCCGACCGCCGCCAACAACACCGCATACCCGCTGGCACCCGCGTGGAGCGTATCTCGCGCCACCACCGGCATCAGCACCAGATAGGGGATGCCGAAGACCGAGTAGACCGCCACGAGGCTCATGAGGAGGGCGACCTCCTTCGTCCGAAACATGTAGGCGAGACCTTCGAGCATCCCCTGCACCGGCGAGCCGCCGAGTCGTGGCAGCATTTTGGCCGGGAGCCGAATGAGCATGAGGCCGATGAGCACAAGCAGATAGCTCAGCGCGTTGAGCGCGAAGCACCAGGCCAACCCCGCCCGGTCGATCACGATCGCGGCGATCGCGGGCCCGATGATTCGCGCCAGGTTGAAGCCGGTCGAGTTGAGGGCGATGGCATCCACGAGGTCGTCGCGCGCGACCAGCTCGATTATCAAGGATTGGCGCGCCGGGATGTCGAAGGCGTTGATCATCCCGCCGAGAAGCGAGAGGAAGACGAGCCAGCTGATCGTGATATGCCCCGACCAATCCATATACCAGAGCAGCGCCGCCTGCACGAGCAGCAGCGACTGGGTCACCTTGACCATCACCAGCTTGTCGCGCCGGTCGGCGACCGCGCCGGCGTAGAGGGTGAGGAGGAGCACCGGAAGGGAGCCGGCGGCCGACACGAACCCCACCATGAAGGCGCTGTCGGTGAGTTCGAGGGCGAGCCACCCCACCGCCACCGACTGCATCCACGTTCCCACCAGCGACCCGGTCTGGCCGAACCAGAAGAGCCGGAAGTTCCGATGAAGAACGAGTACCCGAACCGGATTCCGGTATCGCGGCGCGAGGACGGCGGGTTGGGCGGGGGTGCGCATGTCGTGGCGCCGTGAAGCGTAAAGGGGGCGTGGCCCCGGCGCCATGGAGATCCGATTATGCGCGCGTGCGATGCCGACGATGGGGAGAACGGAACGTGGAGGTGGTGAGGGCTGGTCCGACTCCCCATACCACCTCCACGTTCGATGTTGTCCTACGACTGCCCGTCAGTATCCCGGGTTCTGCACCAGATGGGGCGTGACGTCGATCTCCTGTTGCGGAATGGGATAGAGCGTCGCGTTCGTGGGGATCCCCAGCACCTGCTCGGCAAGTCCGTTGCGGACCAGATCGGGCCACCGGTCACCCTCGAAGGCGAGCTCGAGGCGTCGCTGCGCGAGAATCGCCGCGACGACGTCCGCCTGCGTGTGGACGTCCACTCCCAGCACATCGGGGTCGAGACCCGCTCGCACCTTGATCCTGTTGTATTCGGTGACGGCTTCGGAGAGCTGTCCTTGCCGTGCCAACGCTTCGGCACGAATGAGGATGACTTCGCCGAATCGAATGACGTGCGGCTGCTCGCCGCCGAGGACGGTCGGGTACTTCGTCCCGTAGGCGGTGCCATCCTCCTGGTAAGCGATCGACCAGGCGAGGCGCGCATCGTTCTGGGGGAATGCGGCGATGAGGTTCGCCGTCGGCCCCACCTCGAAGCGGCCCCCAAGATCGCTGGAGAAGTAGTAGTACCCCAGGTTGTTCGGCTGCTGCAGCGTGAACAGCACCCGGAAGATGTCCTCGGGCGTGTCGGCGCCGTTGGCATCGAAGAGATCGCCGTAGCGAGGGGCGAGGTCGTACGACATCCCCTCCACTGCTTCCGCCGCGGCCTGGGCGTGCGGCCAATCTTTCTGATAGAGGTAGACGCGCGCCTCGAGGGCCTTCACCGCACCAACCGTTGCTTGACGGGTGGTGTTGTCGGTGTTGGTGTTGGTGATGTCCTGCTCCGCCAGAGCCAGATCCGCCAGGATCTGCGTGTAGACGTCGGGGACGGAGCTGCGAGTGATCTGCGCGGCGTCGCTCAAATTGGTGACCGGCACGAGCCGGAGCGGAACTCCGCCGAAGAGCTTGACGAGGTTGTGGTAGTGGAGAGCGCGCAGAAAATACGCCTCTCCAAGAATCTCGTTGCGCTCGTCGTCCGAGATCCCGGAGATGCCGGGCACCTTGAGGATCAACT
>Ga0187777_10001574_pt1 | contig 14831 bp, 19 predicted proteins | sample 1015_Q2_SP5_10_M_FD_132416 | JGI IMG/M metagenome (GOLD analysis project Ga0187777, IMG submission 132416) | Tropical peat soil microbial communities from peatlands in Department of Meta, Colombia - 1015_Q2_SP5_10_MG | ecosystem: Environmental > Terrestrial > Soil > Wetlands > Peat | place...
ATAGATGTCCTCGGTGGCAATGCGGGCCTCTTATTCTCCATACCGCAATCCGGCCCATACTTTCAGTGACAAGCGGCACACATCCCGGTTATCGATTCACGGCTTGAGCCGTAACTCGACGCCGCGCGCCAAGGCTAAGAGAGCGGGTGGCGTCGCGGGCGAACTCTCGTAGGCCGTGATTCGTACGAGATAAGGCCCTTTGCGAAAGACCATGCTTTGGTCGAACAACCGGCCCCCATCCCCCAGGCGAACGGTTTCGGCGCCCGCCGCCGGTTCCGATTCCATGATCTTCTCCCCCCCGGATTTGCTATCCATGCTGTAGATATCGACGACTGCGTCGAGCTTGTCACGGAACCGGTAGTCGGCGGTGGAAACACTCCGCACACCTGCCTTCAGGTATCTCTCGGCCTCGCCATCGATGTACTTCCACAGGTCGGCAGCCGGAAAGGTGCGGACGTCGCCGGTCCTGACCCACTCTGCCACCTCCTGGGTGGCAGGAAACGGTGTGGCTTGACGGTCCGGACGGGCGGTGCACCCGACAGCCCACGCCCACGTCATGCAGGTACCGAGTAGCAGGCCGCGGCGGAGAAGCATGCTGTGACCAATCACCGCCTCACCTCCTTGCGCCGGCTGAGCAGGATTTGGTTGCTCCGGGAGCGGCTTTCGCCAATGCTGGTCACATAGACTGCCGGCCGGTCCTGGACCGGGCAGGCGTATTCGCAAGCACCACATCCCACGCAGCGAGCCGGATCGAGATAAGGCTGTCTCACCGGCTTGAGGTTGCCCTCGGCATCCGCAACTTCCGCCGGCCTCAGGTAGATAGCCTTGGGAGAGGTGGGACACCACTCCTCGCAGACGATGCACTCGGTGGCCATGGCCCAGGGCAGACAGCGTCCGCGATCGTAAAATGCCGTGCCCAAGCGGATCGGCCTGGCATCCGCGCCAACGCTCGCCGTCCAACCTTTCTCCTTCGCCGTCGTCTCCCAGATTGCTCCGGTGGGACACACCTGGGAGCACAGCACGCAGCTGGTCTCGCAGTAGCCGATCCGCGGAATCATCACCGGGGTCCACAAACCCTCCAGCCCGGCCTGGTTCCACGCGGGATGCAGGGCGTTATTGGGGCAGGCCTTCATGCATGCCCCGCAGCGTATGCAGCGTGAGAGGAAAGCATCTTCGTCCAGCGCTCCCGGTGGGCGCAGCAGCCGTTCGTGGCGCTCGCTGGAGAACCCGGGTGTGCTGCGCATCAGGGGCACTACCGCTGCCCCGGCGCCAAGCCCGGCGAGCACTTTGCGCCTCTCGAGGTTTACCCCCGCCGAGCTCTGCCCAGGGAAAAACCTGAACCTCAAACCACGCTCCGGACAGTCCTCCACACAATTCAGGCAGAGATGGCACTCCGGCTGCCGCCAGGCTACGCCGCCGATGGGATCGTCTCCGCCCTGGCAGTGCAGCAGGCAGCGGTTGCAGTCCTTGCAGTGTTGCGGGTTCTTCTCCAGCCCAAACATCGACCAGCGAGACACGATGCCGAGCAGCGCTCCCAGCGGGCATAGCGCACGACACCAGAACCGGGTGACTCGAAGGTTCAACGCCAGGAGAAAGATGAAGATTGCCCCGATCCAAATACCTTGCCGGAAGAACGGCTGCTTGAAACTCAGCAGTCCTCCCACCATAAAATGCAGCGCGCTTCCCAGGGTTTCGACGGTCCCGTTCCGGCTGCTTTCCAGGGCGTGCAGACCGGCCCGCGCCGCATAATTCATCCCAGGCAGGATGGACAGCCCAAGAGACCGCACCAGCAGCGACAGAGGGTCAAGCCATCCCACAATGCTCGTGCCGAATAGAGCAGCCACCAGGAACGCCAACAGGAGGTAGTACTTGGTGGTCTGCCAGCGCTTGTAGCGGTTCGAGTCAATCAGTTGCTTTCCGCGTTTACGCTCTGATTTCAAGCTGCTGAAAAAATGATGGACCGAGCCCAACGGGCAAATCCAGCCACAGAAGAACCGCCCGAGAAACAGCGTCGGAATCAGGATCCCGAGGCTCCACAGCAGCCCGCGGTACAGGGCGTGGCCGGAGAGTGCATTGCAGACGGCTACCAACGGATCAATCTGGAAAAACCAGCGGATGGGATACGGAAGCCGGATGTCACTGCCGGCGGCCTGCAGGGAGCCGCGGAACTCGGTGCGGAGAAGAAGAAACAAGAATAGGAGGAAAAAGATGATCTGCGAGAATCGCCGCAAGGTTGTGACTTTCGCCAGACGCACGGTGGTCTCTCGCAACCTCCCCCCAGGATTGCCTGCAACCGGGTGAGGCTGAGGGGTGCTGAGGTTCTCCACCAATGTTCTGCCTGATCCCCGCTCTCTTTCTGTGAGCGGTGTCACCGGCCATGGCCCACCTTGCCAGCGTGCAGGCTACTAAGAAGGAAGTCACACCGGGCGCGGCAGATGAGCGTGGAGAACGGCCTGGGCTCGCCCTCCCCTTTTGGGCATAAAGTCGTCCTCGCCGTCGGCTGGCGATTGAGTCCGACAGCGTACGGGCCTAGAATAACTGTAGACAACGAAAGCGTTTGGCGAGCCGAATCTCAATCGTGGATTCGGACCGTATGGTTCATTGGCCCGGTTCCGGACCTCGTCTTTCCCGAGACCGCCCTGGTCTCCCCTGGTCCCCAAAGGAGGTACAGTTATGCTGGGGATGAGCTTCCTTTCCTTTCTACTCCTAGCTCTCATCGCGGCGGTCGTTGCCGTCACCTATCACAATGTCATTCGCTATCGATTTCTTGAGGGCAATGATGCCCTGTTCGGAAAGCTGATCATCGCTTGGGTGGGAGCGTGGCTAGGCTCACCCATCTTGGGGCACTGGCTCTGGAAAGTGGAGAACGTGTACATCGTACCCGCCATCCTGGGTGCGATAGCGACCGTCCATCTGACGGTTCTGACGGGTAAGGCGCGTGCCAAGGTTGCAAGTACGCGGCCTGCGGTGACGGAAGAAAAGAAAGAGGAGATGCGTCCTGCCAAACCGACAGTGGCGGCGTAGTCGCCTCGCTGTCCGATTAGCAGCGCCGGCCGGGAGTGGAGCAGCGAAGAATGTGGCCAGAGACCGGGAGAGGTATGCGTGTGCCTGTCTTTCCAGAGAACGGTTTCGGCCTTGTGTCTGCCTCGTTGGCATGGTTCGCCTCTGGAGTGGAAGCCCGACCGCAGCCGCATGAGCGGCTCTGGTGAATGCACGGGCAGAGGGCATGATCCGACTACAAAGGAAGGGGGTGAGTGCCATGTTGTTCCGGGAAGAGGACGAGGATCTTGAAGTTCTTCCATTCTTGGACCGGGCCAGCGCCGGTAGTGTGCTTGCCGGCCGCCTATCGGCCTTCTCCGGCCGTGACGACGTGATGGTTCTGGGGCTGACTCGAGGTGGAGTGCCTGTGGCCTTCGAGGTCGCGGCTGCGCTCGCGGCCCCACTCGATGTTTGTGTGGTCAGCAAGGTCGGAACGCCATGGAATCACGAGTTGGCCATGGGTGCGGTGGCCGAGGGCGGCGTCGAGCTTATCGATCTCTCGCTGGTCAGAGAACTGTGCCTTTCCGAGGAGACTGTCCGGGATGCGACTCGGTTCGCGCAGAAGGAACTCGAGTCCGGGCAGGCGTCCTATCGCGGTGGGCACTCCCCCCTGGATGTGGCGGGGAAGACGGTAATTCTCGTGGATGATGGCATCGCGACCGGATGCAGCATTCTGGCAGCGACTGCGGCCATCCGCTGGCGCAAGGCGGCCCGGGTGGTCGTGGCAGTGCCCGTAGCTCCGGCCTTCGGCAGCAGCGCGGTCATGATGGAAGCCGACGAGTTCATCGCCGCGGCTCAACCGGACCTGCTCGTGTCCGTTTCAGAGTGGTATCAGGATTTCAGCCAGGTCAGCGATGAGGACGTGCAGCGCCTGCTCGAAAGAAACATCGCTTCGCTGTCCAGTGCTGCTTGACCATTCCCGCGAATGACGCAAGGAGGGAACAATGCAACGACACTTCTCAAATCGAGGTGAGGCGCTCCCGGAGGTGACTGCCGCCCGGATGCCGCGAGGGAAAGGACGTTTGGCCAAATCAACCGTGGTTGCCCCGGCCGGCCGGCGGGCCAATCTCGGGCCATGGTTCCCGCAACCTCCGAAAACGACGTCGCGCCCGAAGAGGAAGCTACCAGAGCGAAGCGAAGGCCAGCCGCCATCTTTGTGACCTGTTCCATTCCGGACAGGAAGGAACAGGAGGTCACAGCCGTCGGCGCGTACGAGAAGGTGGCCGAGAGACGGCGGAGTGGCACCGAGGAGCCTCGCAAGAATACGACTTGCTGAGGGAGGATTTATGGAGTTGATACTGACCGCTGAAGAGCAGGAGCTTCTCGTGAGAATTCTGGAACACCGCCACCGGGAGTTGCAGAAAGAGATTTCCCACACGGACCACCGCGAGTTCAAGGTGGTGTTGCACCGGAATGAGGAGATGGTCGAGTCCATCCTGACCCGCTTGCGGGGGGCGTCCTCCAACAGCAGTGCGGGTTCACCAGCGGGACGGAGCAGCGGGCACAATACTTTCGGGACGTTTTGAGTGTGCTGCCGATCGACCGGTTGCAAAGCCTGGGCTCGACCCCGGTCCCTGACGCAAGCAGCCCTCTCCCGTAGGAATCCTGGAAAATCCATTCGCTTCGCGACAGCCTCCCGCTCATCGCGTGTCCTTTATATGCCACAGGCTGCGGCATAGCCGCGCAGCACGGCGCGGATGTGATACTCAATCATGGCTCTGGGCTCGGCGGGCAGCCGCTGCGCGCGGATTGCCTCATACTCTAGCGGTAAGTATTGGCTGACGACCGTCAACGGGGCAGGGAATCCAGCCAGATTGCCCAGTAGGCAGTCGATTTCTTCCTGGACCGCAGGGTCTGGCCAGTAATAGCGGCAGCGGTCGCTGTAGCTGAAGGCACGAGCAAACTTTTGTTCGTCCTCGCTTCCCTGGTAATAGGAGCGCCAGTGGGCCGGGTTGCGCAACATGGCTGCCTCCAACGCCTCGCGCACCTGGGAAATCCGGATTCCGCTTCGGCCGGCAAAATACTCTCGCTCGATCGCGCTGAGGGCAAAAATTGCTTCTCGAAAGGCGAACGTCAGCGCCGGACCAACTTTCAGGATGGCGAAGTGGTCTTCTACCATCTGCGCCAGCGCCTCGGGCGACTGGTAGTCGGTCGAGTGCGCTTCGTACACCGTGCAGGGGTTTTCGGGCAGCGCGGCGGAGAGCGCCTCTGCCTTGTGCCGGTCATATTCAAAGATCACGTTCTCGCCAAACTCTGCGCCGGGCTGCACCACAATGCCGATGACTTGGTCCCAGGCCGAGGCGACGCCATGCTGCTCAAAGGCCGCGCGAAAAACGTCCAGAGTGCGCTCGAGCTGGGCAACGGTGCTTACCGCGGGAGCTCCTCCCGGATGCGTCTCACCGCCCGGCTCTGGAACCTCAGTTCCGATCACGTAGAGAAGTCCCGGGGTCCCCTGCGGCAGCTCCTGGTGTGCGCTCTCAGCGGCACGGCAAAGCTGCGCCGCCCGCTGGGCAATGACCTGGTCACGCAGGCCCGATCCCTGGTCATCGGCGCAAGCCATGCTGGCGTCAAGATGTATCTTTTGATATCTCGCGAGTACGCATGCCCGAACCAGATCGCACGCCTTCTCGAGAGCCGCTTCGGAGGGCTGGTCTCGCCAGGGATAAGGCCCGAGATGGTCGCCGCCCAGCACCAGGCGCTCTTCTGGTAAGCCCAAGCCTTGCGCCGCCCCCCGGACCCGAGCCGCGAACTGGCCCGGAGTTTGACCGGTGTAACCGCCGAACTGGTTGACCTGGCTCGACGTGGACTCGATCAACAGAGTTGATCCGTCGGCAAGCGCTTGCTTCAGGCTGGCATCAAGGACGCTGGGGTGGGCGGAACAAACAGCATACACGCCGATCTTTTCGCCACAGCGATTCCGGTAAATCACGTTCTGCAGGGGAGAACTGAGGTTGTCGAGCATAGTGCCCCTGTGGCGTCCGCTAGTACAAGATAACATCGGGAAAACTCAGGCGCGGTGGGGCGCCGTTCAGTGTGTGTCGTCTTTTTCCCGCCGTTTCCGATATATCAAGCAGGGGGTCTGCTTAAGGAGGCCTTGTCAAAACCCAGGCCAGAGGCAAGGCCGCCAGGCAGGCGGCCGACCACAACCAGGGTGATGCCTTGCCTCTTGGCCTTGAATCTTGGCCAAAGGGAGGGGGCTACAGCTAGAACCCTAGCGTTGAACAAAGGCCACCCCGGCAGAGGAAGCCCCGGTGGGGCACGCGACCCCCGGCCCCCAGGAATCTGATCGCAGGAGAAAACCAATGAAAGGCGCGCATATTCATCCAGCATCGATCAACGCGTTGAGGCGTACCTGGCCAGGAGTAGCATTGCTGCTACTTCTGAGTGCCATGCGCGTTTTCGGCGCCACCATCACGGTCACGAACACGAACGATGACGGCTCGGCGGGCTCGCTGCGGGCAGCCGTCGCCAGCGCAATGAATGGCGACACGATTAACTTTAACCTCGCGTACCCCGCCACCATCCTGCTCAGCAGCCCGCTTACCCTGGGTCCAAGCGTGACCATCACCGGGCCGGGCGCGTCCAATCTGGCGATCAGCGGTGGAGACTCGGTCGCGGTCTTGATCGTCAATGCGGGGGCCACGGTGGCCATTTCCGGGGTGACCATAGAGCATGGAAGTTCGCTTCTGGGCGGAGGCATCTTCAATGGCGGCACCTTGGCGCTGACGAACTGCGTCGTCTCGAACAATACCGTTGGCAACCAGTTGGGTGGAGGCATTTTTAACAGCGGCACGCTGAGCCTGAGCACAAGCACCGTCTCAGGAAACAAAGTAGGCGGCGTTTCCGGCGGAGGTGGTGGTATCTACAACTATCTCGGAACGGTGAACCTGACCAACAGCATGGTCGGAGCAAATACTGCCGGCCTTCCGGGTAATGGCGTCGGCGGCGGCATCTATAACGACCATGGCACACTGACGCTGACCAACAGCAGCGTCTCGAACAACTTCGCAGACGGCGATGGCGGGATCTTCAGCGATACAGGCAACCTGACGATGGCTGGCAGCACCGTGTCGGGCAATCTGGACTTTTTCGATGCTGGCGGTATCAACATCTTCGGTGGGGTTGGCGAGACGGTAACTGTAAGCATCGTCAACAGTACAATTTCCGGAAACTCCTGCGGCTCCGTGATTCAGCCGTCATGCAACGGGGCCGGCGGCATTCGCGCTACCGGCAAGGTAGAAGGCGCTGGCCTGGGCAACATCAATATGACGCTAAGCAACAGCACGCTCTCTGGAAACTCCTGCATTAGTGAGTTCGGGGCGGGCGTCGGTTGCGACAACCTGGTGGTCTTTCTACCAACCGGCAGTAGTCTGGTCCTGAAGAATACGATTTTGGCAAATAGCGGCCTGGCCCCAAATTGCGCCAACGGTGGTGGTGGACTACCACCTACTTCCGAAGGCTATAACCTCTCTGACGACGACAGCTGCTCCAGCTTTTTGACGCAGACCGGCGATCTGAACAACACTCCAGCGGGACTGGATCCCGGCGGTGTGAAGAATAACGGCGGCCCAACCCAGACGGTCGCGCTGCTGGCCGCCAGCCCTGCCGTGAATGCCATTCCCCTGAGCTCCTGCACCGATGCCAGCGGAAATCCGGTTACCACCGACCAGCGGGGTGTCCCCCGGCCGCAAGGAAGCGCCTGCGACATCGGCGCCTTTGAATATTTCCAATCCAACTTTGTGGTTGCAACTGTGCAAACGTTTCTTCTCATGGCCCAGGTGCAGTCGTCGCCTCTCCCCAAGATAGCTCAGCAGGTCCTCACCGTTCCTCTGCAGGTTGCGGTGGACTCCCTCAAGCGGGGCAATGTCCCATCGGCGGTGGTCGAACTCGGAGCGTTCATCATTCTGGTCGATGCGGCGAGGTTAAGTGGCGAGCTTAGCCAGGATCAGGCGGCCGCGTTGACTACCCCAGCGCGGGGGATCATCCAAAGCCTTAGAAGCTGATCGTTCTGGAGGCTGTACGACCGGCGGGTACCGCGGGAATGGCATGAAACTTGATCAATAGAACCGACCCCGTTCGCTGGAACCAATAATGGTGTGTGCGGTCTTTTTCCGCCGTTTCCGATGCACCAAGCAGGAGGCTGCTTCAGGTCAACAGACCAGGGACAGGTTGCCTCTGAACTCTCGGAATGGAGGCCCCATAGGAACCAGGACCAGAGTCAATGCCGGAAGGCTGGCGGCCAACCACAACCAGATCGTCAGCTGAGACGGGTACGGTAGAACGTGCTGGGAAACTCTGGCTCCGAAATCCACGGTCACTGCTTTGCGGAAATAAAGGAGCAAATTGCACACGCGCATGCCGTGGCCGTGCGGGCCTCGCGGGCTAAACGCGATCGGGCCCGTTGGCTGCGAAATCCCACCAAGGGAGCCTCAGACGAGGCCCGTTGTTAGAGAGCCCACTAGGGCGGCTGGCATTTATTGGCTGCAGGAGGGGTCCTGTCCCGTCAGATTGGCGGTTCCTACCATGACGCTCCCGTTGTGGGTATAGGTCGCAGTGATGAGAAGGTTAGTGGCGCACCCCTGTACATAGGTTGCAATCCCAGTGTTGTCGATCGAGACGATCTGGGGCGAACTCGACGACCAGGTCACGGTATTGCTGATGTCTAGCGTTTCGGGGGGATGCACAAAACTTCCATACGCTTTGTAGTGCACCTGCAGCCCGAAGCCCAGGAGGGTGGTGTCGCCGGGCAAGACCATCACCGATTCCAACCGTTGTGGCGCCGCACAACTGGGGACCAGGGACAAGGGCAGCACGAGCAGGGACGCTACGAAAAGCCGTGGCAAGCGAAGCATGAAGCCTCCCGGGTTGCTTGTTGTGGCCAGCCTACATCTTTCTTAACTTTGCCGCCAGAAGTTCCCGAAACTGAAAACAACTGAAGTATCAAGAAATACAGCCCAGCCCGCAGCCGGTAGCTAGTTGTCGTGGTATAGTCTCGGGCTAATCAGCCATGAATCACTGCGGAGTGGTGGAAGTGCGGAATCTGGAGGATGCGCTTGGGATCACCTGTGCGCGCCCCGGTGCCACTTGCTGCTCCGACTGCGGCGCATCACTCTGCACCGAACACGCGGCGCGGTGTGACTTGTGTGGCGAAACCTTCTGCCCATCCTGCCTGACATTCCACCAGCACGCGCATGAGAAGCCTGCCCGACCGAGCCGACCTGCGAAGCGGATCGAAAAGAGCGCCTGAGCGGTTGTGGGAATGAGACGCCAAGCAGGTCAGGGACTCAAGCGGCAGTTTCGTGGCGAAGTTGTCGAAGGAAGGCGTCTGGGTCGAAATCAGTGCCCTTCATGGGCAGGGTCGCTGCCACTCGGAACACAGCATCATCCAGGGTGGTTCCGTGCTGCCATTCCGCAAGAAGACCTTGTCTCACCAGCGATCGGAGTTGGGTGTGTCGCAGCCACACAGCTGGCAGATTGGCGCCAGGACTGCAAGCACGGCTCATTGAATCAAGACTCACTACCCCGTCTTTGCCCGAATAGCGCTTCGTCATGTCCACGGAAAGCTGGTGAAGACGTCTGAGATCGTCTTCCTCGACGGCGGGTATGGCCGCGCCTTCTTCTGCCGCCCTGATGAGGGCTCTGAAGGCCTCCAGTCGGTCCTGTTGTTCCTCCGCCATGCGATCACCAATTGACGGTTGGATGCATAAAGCCTAGCACGGTATGGAACGTATAGGCCAGTTCGCATGGGCCGGCGCTGATTGGAATTGTATGACGAGACCCTAAATGGGAAATCTGTATGAGGATGCAGTATGCGCAAAGAAAATCCGCATGGCCAGCCCTTGGGGGGAAGGGAAGAGGCTTGTCGCCAGTACCCAGCCCAGGGTTTGCGGGATTGCGGAACGCTCACTTTTGCTGCAGGGACTCGATGTAATTGGTGAGGTTGAAGACGCGCTGTCGAACCATGGCATCGTCATGTGGTGTCAAGGACAGGAATGCTCGCCCCCACATAGGCATGTCTTTGGAGCCGTGGGCGCTAGTATCCCCTCCCGACCGTATGACGTCGGAGACGTGCGCCGCCGGGAATGTGCCATTGTTTCTTCTCGCAAGCGTGGTGAGATCAGGCGGCGCTACTTTCAGGGCTGGAGCCGCCGGACCGGAGCCTTTCCCATCCTTGCCGTGGCAGACGGCACAATACTCCGAGAACATCGCAGCGCCCGATTCTGCGGGTGTCGGTTTAATTGGGGCCTTCTTGATTTCAGGCTTCTGCGCCAACCCTAGACCGGCAATTCCCAGCAGAAGAAGCGAAATGACGAACAAAACACGCATGGCAACACGCTCCCGACCGTTGCCCACCGTGCAGCGCGGAATCGACGCGTTCGCTTCTCCCCACGCGGCCAGGCAACGGTACACAATATTACGAACTGAAGGCCAATGCTCAACGAAACCGGCGCCCGAGCAGAAGAACTGGCAGTTTTGTCAGTTGCCAGAGGTTACATCTCCCAAGGGTATTCTGGCTTGCGTGCCAGTGCCGAGCTCTGAATACCGAGTATCTGTATGATATCCGCTGGTCAAGCGCCGAACCTTTGGCCTGCGCGCCCAGTCGCTAACACCGACTCGGACCTGTGGTGAGCAATCGTTTCAAATGGGCCCCGGCCGAGTCGCCAACAGCTCTGACCGGCAATCGGCAGGGGACGATAAATTGTTGAGAATCCAAGGCCTGGAATAACTACATGGTAGAGATGGTCAAGAATATCTCAGCCGTCGTGGCGACGTGTAGTGAGTTCACGGCGGTGCTGGTGATCGTAATCGGTGCGGTTCAGGCCATAGCATCGGCTGTCAAGGCATTGATCCGAAGCAAAGCGTTGGTCGCACCCCTAGTAGTTTTCCGAGGGTTCGCCGGGTGGCTGGTCCTGGCTCTTGAGTTCCTACTGGCTGCGGACATATTGCGAACCGCAATCAGCCCCACATGGACTGACATCGGGCAACTGGCGGCGATCGCAGCCATCCGAACCTTTTTGAATTACTCCTTAAGCCACGACTTGCGCCAGACGCCCGAAGTTAATACTTAGGAAGCAGGCAACGGCGAACTTTCCAGGAAGCTTTCTTCTTCTAGAAGCCTCTGCTCGTCAAGCAAGCACACCTGCGACGAGTCGAGCTAGTGCACCCCAAGCGTAAAGCTCTGCGTAGCATTTGCCCCGTTCTTGGCGGTGATGGTGACCGTGTAGGTGCCCGCTGTCCCCGCGGCTCGCGTTCCGCTCAGATTTGCCCTGCCATTGCCGTTGTCAACCAACGTGACGCCCTTCGGCACCGTACCCGTTTTGCTTAGTTTTGCTGTCGGGCAGCCGGTGGCCGTGACCGTGAACGACCCGAGTACACCGACCGTAAACATGGCGCTGTTGCCGCTGGTGATCGCCGGGTTTCTTCTACAGTCAGCGTGAAACGAACGCCGGCCCATGGTGTGTTTCGTCAATGTTTAGAGTGTGGATAGCATCGCCTGCGCTGTTCTGCTTTACCCGCTGGTTCCCTGACAGAGCCGCCTGAAACTTCTCGGCGGGGACGCCTGCTTTGGCTGGTTGCTCCCAAGTCTTCCTGAGTCCAGTTGGTATTACAATGCGAAGGCCGGAGATAAAGGGGGTCGGACAGGGGGGAAATCCCTCTCCGCCAGGACGAGAATTCCCAACCATCCAAGCCAGCGATTCGCCTTCGCGTGAGGGCAGTCGGAACAGAGAACGTTATTCTCCGTGTGGAGAGCGGTCATGTCTCTTCGCAAACTGTGCGTAGTCACAATCCTGACGACGATGGTTGGCTTGGCAGTGATCGGAAGGTTAAACCGTCGCATCAAGCAATTTGATCTACCGAAATCGAAGACGCGACCGCATGGTCCGGTGTTTGCCGCCGATGGGCCGCTTTGGTACAGGGGCCAGCCAACGAACCAGCTATTGCGGTCCCCGAACGGCAACATGCTACCGACTGTTTTCCTTCCCATCCAGCTTAAGAGTGCCAAGGGGCTGGGTGCTGGAAAGTTGCTGGTAGCGAGCCGGGATCTAGCTGACCCGAATTTCGCCGAAACGGTGATCCTGCTGGTTCGCTACGATGCTCAAGGTGTCATCGGACTGGTTCTCAACCGGCGCACGGATGTCCCGCTTTCACGAGTGCTTGAGGATCTCAAGGCGGCGAAAAACCGTTCCGACCCAGTCTATCTCGGGGGCCCACTCGGAATTCCAGGGGTGTTTGCCTTGTTCCAGTCGCCGACCAAGATCGAAGGCACGGAGCACATCTTTGGCAGGGTTTACCTGATTTCCGCGAAGACCCTCTTCGAACAAACCATTTCGACTGCACCTGACCCCGGCGTTTTTCATGTTTATCTGGGCTACGCCGGATGGACCATCGATCAATTGCGGAAGGAAGTGGAACTGGGCGCGTGGTTCATTTTTCCTGGGGACGCCAGCGCGGTTTTCAATTCGGATCCGGATTCCTTGTGGTCGCAAATGATTCGGAAAACGGGGCTAAACTTGGCGGAAAGCGGGCCTGCCGGCCGAGATGGACGGACGCGTGCCGGTCAGTTTCTCGACGTGAGCTATGAGAGATGAACCTCATGCACGCCGCGCTATTCTGCCGGCCACACCGCCTCCGCTTCCCAAACCAGTGACTCCACCGACGCCTGTCGCTGCCTTGCATAGCCCTTGCGGTCGCGTTCTTGGTTAGCCCGGACCTCCAATCTCCGGAGATGTTCCCGGAGCGCGTCCCGTACCAGGGCGGAACGATTCCGCCTCGTCCGCCGTGTGGCTTGGTCAGTAGCCTCGAGGAGTCGCTTGTCGAGAACAATCTGAATTCTTTTCATATGTTGATTCCATTCCACACTAGTTCCACATCCATTGTTGCGAAATCATGGTCGGCCAGCCCCAAACCGTACCGTTCTATGCGTTTAGCTCTGCCTCTTTCCACAACCGCCGTGCCGTCTCGTCTTGGGGATTCTTTCCAACACTGAGCCGGACCCGCCGGGAGCCCTACCGGCCATTCGAGGGTAATACTCAGACGCGGCGCGGGCGACGGGGCAGAGTTGCTTTCCGGCCCTCTCTCCGGAAACTCCTTCGTTTCGGTTGGGCGTCGGTTGCTCCCACCTGCAGTCTTTTCTGCCGCTCGGCAGTAGTCTGGTGGTGAAGAATACGATTCTGGCAAAGAGCGAATCGACCAGAACGACGAGCGCTCCGAGTTGGACCCACCGTCCATGAGGTTAGGTGGTGAGCTCAGCCAGGATCAGGCAGCGGCGTTGATTAATCCAGCGCGCAGGAAAGGCCGTGTTGGAGAGCGACTCCGTACGACACTGCCGCCTTGACCAGCTTCTCGATCTGCGAGCTCATCTCCTTGATAATTGCTTGGCGATCCACAAAAGATCCCACATCGGGCCGGAGAGAACCGAACGCCCTGGGCAGCCGGAGATGCGCTAGCGCAATACGTGTCATGGCATCATCCCCGGGCCGTCGAGGTGACGTTGGTCACCTTGTAGGACCGCATGGCCTGTCAGAGAATCGCATCCGCGATTTGAAACTATCGAAACACGAACATTGGTGCAGTTTTTGTGCCTCGTGCGATATGGTTGGGATCTATCGCCCAAGGTCAGCCTCGGCGAAGGCATAGACAACACCGATAGTTGCTCGTTATGGTTGATCTACGTCGATGGCCAGACCTCACTCCGCGGACGGGGGTTTTGCTCAAACGGTTAGATTCGAGTCAGCGTCTTGCAGATTTTTTCGAATGCGCTCGAGCGACGGACAACGTTAGCCATCGCGGTTTGCTGGATCTCTTGCGCCGGCAGCCTCGCACAAACAAGCCAACCCGGCGAGCTGCCCGACTCGCCGTCGTCTAGCGCACAATCGCAAACATCGCCGCCGGTGAGCGGTCCGGTGCAGACGGGGATGGCCGTTTTCCAACTGCTGCAGAGAAAGTCACTGGTATTTCCCGACCTCGCCACCAACACCCAGCCATTTGGAACTTGGGAAAAGTTCAAGCTGGCGGCAAACAACAGCGTGGCCTTATCCACCATCGGGGCAGGGCTTCTTGGGGCGGCCTACGGACAAGCGATTAACAGTCCATCGGGGTATGGTCAGGGCGCAGAAGGATATGGCAAACGCGTCGGAGCAAATATGGCGCGGGCTGCTTCGAACAACCTGTTCGGAACCTTCCTGCTCGCGTCTGCGCTGCACGAAGATCCGCGCTTCTACGTGAAGAAAAATCTCTCCTTTAAGCAGTCGGTGAAGTATGCGGCGAGTCGATTGCTAAAGACGCGAAGTGACTCGGGAGAGGAAGTGATTTATTTTGCTGCACTGCTGGGCCCCGTGGCGGGGGAGGCCCTAGCCAATACCTATTACCCGAAAGGGAACCAGGGCGTTGGGCACACGATCGTCCGCTACGCGTCCGATCAGGGCTGGAAGTTCGCTGGAAACCTGTTGCGGCAGTACTGGCCGACCATCAACAAACATCTGAAATTAGTACCGCCCCCCACGCTGTCGCCAGCCGCTCTCATGGACTTGTCTGTAGGAATCAGCGAAATCAGTGGGAAGGCCAGCGTGCGATAGCACGAAGCGTACCTTGATATGAGCAGCGGTCGCAAAGGCTGATATCCCGGCGAAATGCACACGAAAACTACAGTCAGTTTCCAGCCATCGTTCGCAGGTTTACGCCGCAGAGCGATCGCGCTCAATCACAACCTACCGTCAATACGCGTTTTCGACGAGCCAAGCTACTGCACCGTAAGTGTAAAGCTCTGGGTGGCGTTCACGCCCACACCGTTC